>Ga0123353_10000603_pt1 | contig 44019 bp, 29 predicted proteins | sample TergutLab28metaG_3_FD_92763 | JGI IMG/M metagenome (GOLD analysis project Ga0123353, IMG submission 92763) | Labiotermes labralis P3 segment gut microbial communities from Petit-Saut dam, French Guiana - Lab288 P3 | ecosystem: Host-associated > Arthropoda: Insects > Digestive system > Gut ... | reverse complement strand
GTTGAAGAATCTGCTGCACGCGGCGGGCGATTTTGTAGTGCTCCTCGCCGACGTACTGCGGATCGAGAATTCGCGACGAACTCGCCAGCGGGTCGATGGCGGGATAGATGCCCTTCTCGACGATTTTTCGTTCGAGCACGATGAAGCTGTCCAGGTGCGTCACCGCCGTCGCGGGGGCGGGGTCGGTCATGTCGTCGGCGGGCACGTAGACGGCCTGCACGGACGTGATGGCGCCCTTCTTCGTCGATGTAATGCGTTCCTGCAACTCGCCCATTTCCGTCGCGAGCGTCGGCTGATAGCCCGCCGCCGAGGGCATGCGGCCCAGCAGCGCGGAAACTTCCGATCCCGCCTGGCTGAAGCGGAAGACGTTATCGACGAACAGCAGCGTGTCGGCGCCACTGGAGTCGCGGAAGTATTCCGCCACCGTCAAGGCCGACAAGGCCACGCGAAGCCGCGCGCCCGGCGGTTCGTTCATCTGTCCGAACACCATGGCCGTGCGGGAGAGCACGCTTTGGCCGGTGGAACCGATTTTGGTTTCCTGCATCTCCAGCCAGAGGTCGTTGCCCTCGCGCGTCCGCTCGCCCACGCCGGCGAAGACGGAATACCCGCCGTGCTTGCTGGCCACACGGGCGATGAGTTCCTGGATGACGACGGTTTTGCCCAGCCCCGCGCCGCCGAAGAGGCCTGTCTTGCCGCCGCGAACGAACGGCGCGAGCAGGTCGATGACCTTGATGCCCGTCTCGAAGAGTTCGCTTTTGGGCGTGAGACTTTCGAACGGCGGCGGCGGCTGATGGATGTCGCGATACTCCGTCGCCTTGACTGGCCCACGGCCGTCGATGGGTTCGCCCAGCACGTTGAACACGCGGCCGAGCACGTCCTCGCCAACGGGCATCTGCACGGGGTGCCCCGTGTCGAGCACGGCCATGCCGCGACTCAGCCCGTCGGTCGTACCCAACGCGACGCATCGCACGCGCCCGCCGCCGAGGTACTGTTGCACCTCGCCGGTCAGTTTCACCTTGCCGGCGGCACCCTCGTACTCCACCCGCAACGCGTTGTACACGGCGGGCAGATTGTCCTCGGGAAACTCCGCGTCAAACGTCGAGCCAATCACCTGCGTTATTTTGCCTGTCGATGCCATATGTTCACCAACTTCATTACTTAAAAACAGCAGACCGTTTTTCTAGACTGTTAGACTGTTAGACTGTTAGGGAGAGGCTTATGTATCATTAGGCCTAATCTATCATGAGCCTGCGCCTAACAGTCTAATAGCCTAACAGTCTAACAGTCTTCTTTTACGTTCCCAACCCCGCCGACCCGCCCATGATTTCGGCCAGCTCCGTCGTGATCTGCGCCTGACGGCTGCGGTTGTATTGTACCGTCAGGTCGTGGATCATTTCGTCGGCGGAGTCGGTGGCCGACCGCATCGCCGTGATGCGCATCATCTGTTCGGACACGGCGGCGTCGAGGAAACACTGGAAAATTTTCATGCGGACCGTCAGCGGCAGCAGCCGTTCGAAGAGTTCCTTCGCCGAGGGAATCAATTCGTAGGAGGGCTGATGGCCCGCTTCGGCGGGGACGGCCGCTCCGGGCGAGGCATTGATGTCCGACAGCGGCAGCACCGGCGCGATCACGGGAATCTGCTTGCCCGTCGACACGAATTGCGTGTACGCCACCTCGACGCCGCTGATCTCGCCCGCGGTGAACCGCTCGATGAAATCGTCGGCGATCTCGCGAACCAGCTCGTACGCGGGCACGTTGTCGAATTGCGTGTAGGAGTTCTCCAGCGCGTGGCGGCGGAACCGCATGAACTGGATGCCTCGCTTGCCCACCACGTGCAGCGGGACCTCGTAGCCCTCGCTCGTCAGTTGGCGATGCCGCTGCGTGGCCATCCGAAGCACGCCGCTGTTGTACGAACCCGCCAGGCCTCGATTGGATGTAATCACCAGCAGCACCTGTCGCTTGGCGGACGACTCGGCCCGCAGCAGCGGATGCTCCGCCTCGGCCAGCGACCCGCGCGCGACGAGGTGCCTCACCGTCCCGGCCAGCCGGTCCACGTACGGTTTAATCGCCGTCACGAGCTGATGGTTCTTGCGATAGCGGGCCGTCGCGACCATCTCCATCGTCTTGGTGACGGTGCGGATCGACTTGACCGCTTTGACTCGCTTCAAAATGGCTCGGGCTTTTGCCATGGCACTCTCGTACGGATCGTTACTCTCTTACTGTCGTGCGTCCGCCGTCTTCCCAGCCACTAGCCACAAGCCACTAGCCACCAGGTATGGCGAAAATTGTCATATACAAACCACACTGTCGGTGTGACAAATCGTCACTGGCGTTTTCGTCATTTACGCCACAAACAGCAAATCCACATGAATTCTTCTGCCTTCACCTTCGCCGTCGCCGCTCCTTACCTGGTGGCTAGTGGCTAGTGGCTTGTGGCTATTTCCGACGCTGCTTTTTGAAAACCGTTTTATAGTCCTCAATGATTTTCGCTAACGTTTTCGTGCGTTCGGGCGTCAGTTTGAGTTCTTTGGCGAACGGCTCGTAGAAATCCTTGTGGTCTTTCGCGGCGTGGTCGAGCAGGCCTTGCTCGAACTCGCCGACTTCGTCCACGGCCAGGTCGTCCACGAAGCCGCGTGTGCCGGCGAAGATCGAGATCACCTGCTGCGCCACGCTCATGGGGTTGTATTGCGGCTGCGTGAGCAGGCGGATCATGCGGGCGCCTCGGTCCAATTGCCGCTGGCTGGCCGGGTCGAGTTCCATGCCCAGTTGGGCGAAGCTTTCCAGTTCGCGATAGCTGGCCAGGTCGAGGCGGAGGCTCTTGGCGACGTCTCGCATGGCGGGGAAGGCGGCTTTGTATCCCACGCGGCTGACGGAGATGCCCGCGTTGATGGCCGGTCGGACGCCCGCGAAGAAGAGGCTCGGTTCGAGGTAAATCTGGCCGTCGGTGATGGAGATCAGGTTCGTCGGGATATAGGACGACACTTCGCCTTCCTGCGTTTCGCAGATGGGCAGGGCCGTCATCGACCCGCCGGAGGTCGGCAGGCGGTGGAGTTTCAGCGTGGAGGCCTTGGGATTGGCCTTGAGGGCTTCGGCGGCTTCGTGTTTGCCGAGCGGGCCTGAGTAGACTTTGCCGTCGACGCCCGTGACGTTGGCGGCGGAATCGGGCGTGCTGGCGGGGGCGATCACGAATTCGTCGGCCATCTTTACCGCGCGTTCCAGCAGGCGGCTGTGGAGGTAGAACACGTCGCCGGGGTACGCCTCGCGGCCTGGCGGTCGGCGGAGCAGCAGGGAGATCTGCCGGTACGCGGCGGCCTGCTTGGAAAGATCGTCGTAGACCACCAGCGTGGGCTTGCCCTGCGTGTACATGAAGTGCTCGGCCATCGTGCAGCCGGCGTAGGGAGCGATGTACTGGAGCGAGGCGGGGTCAGAGCTGGAGGCGGACACGACGATGGTGTGCTTCATCGCGCCGTGTTCGCGGAGCGTTTCGACGACGCCGGCGACGGTGGATTCTTTCTGTCCCACCGCGACATAGATGCAGATCACGCCCGTGTCGCGCTGGTTGATGATCGTGTCGATCGCGATGGCTGTCTTGCCGGTTTTGCGGTCGCCGATGATGAGTTCGCGCTGCCCGCGGCCTATGGGCGTCATGGAGTCGACCGCCTTGACGCCCGTCGAGAGCGGCTCGTCGACGGGCTGGCGGGCGGCGATGCCGGGCGCGATCAGTTCCACCGGCCTGGTTGCCGAGGCGTTGATGGGGCCCTGACCGTCGAGAGGATTGCCCAGCGGGTCGATCACGCGGCCCAGCATCGCGTCGCCGACGGGCACCTGGAGCAGCTTGCCCGTCGCGCGGACGGTTTCGCCTTCCTTAATGTGCTGCCACCCGCCGTACACGACCGCGCCGATGGAGTTTTCTTCCAGGTTGAACACCTGTCCCATCGCGCCGCTGGCGAACTGGAGCATCTCGCCCGCCATCGCGTTCGACAGGCCGAACACCTGCGCGATCCCGTCGCCCAGCTCCAGCACGCGCCCGACCTGGGCAACATCCGTCGCCTGGCGATAGGTCGCGATCTCCTCGCGAATCACACTCACGATTTCGTCGGCTTTGAATCTCATCGTCATATCCTTCAGAAGCCAGTAGCCAATAGCCAGTAGCCATCAGGTATGGGCAAGCTTGTCACCTATTACGTCACACTGCCGGTGTGACAAATCACCGCCGGCGTTTTCGGTATTCACGCCGTAAACACACAACCACACCAAACGCACCCAGTGAACAATTCATCGTATCCGAGCAAACTTTATCCGCCTTCGCCGACACCGTACCTTACCTATTGGCTGCTGGCTATTGGCTACTGGCTTTTCCTCGCGATATTCTTCCGCAGTTGCTCCAACTGATTTTTCACGCTCGAATCGAACACCTGGTCGCCGACACGGAGGACCGCGCCGCCGATGAGGGTTTCGTCCACGCGGGTCTGGAGCATCGGCTCGACGCCCAGGCTGGCGGCCAGACTCGCGCGGATCTCGGCCAATTCGGCGGCGTCCAGAGGCACCGCCGTCGTCAGCGTCATCGCGACACGGCCCATTTTGTCGTTCAGCCGGCGGCGGAAACTCCGAATCACCGCCGGCAGCACCGTCAGACGACCGTGACGCTCCAGCACGCCAAGCAACGCCTCGACGCGCTCGCTCACTCGGCCGGCGAATACCCGCTCCAGCCGACGCGTGCGGTCCTCGCTACGACCCAGGAAGCCCAGCAGCAGGTCGCGCGCCCCAGGCACCGTGTCCATCGCGCCTTCGAGCGCGTCCAGTTCATCCGCCACCGCGTCGGCCTGGGCGGCGGGCAAGCTCTCCAGCAACGCCTGCGCATACAAATCCCCCAACCGCAGCACGGTCGGATCGAGGACGGTTTCATGTCGGGCGTTGATGTCCATGTTCATAATCAATCGTAGACAAACGACGGCCTCGTGGGAACGAAGCCACAAGCCACTAGCCACAAGCCACCAGGTATAGCTCGTCTGTCACCAACGAGATCACACTGCCGGTGTGACAAATCGTCACCTGCGTTCTTCGTTAGTCGCGCCGCACGCATCAAAATCCGAGTCCATTCATTTTCCGCTTCGCCATCGCCGCCTCGCCTTCACCGTCGGTGTTCCTTACCTTGTGGCTAGTGGCTTGTGACTACTTCCCAGCTCTCTGTTTGATCTCCGCCAGCGCGTCCTGGAGCATTTGTTTCTGGTCGTCGGGCTTAAGCTGTTTGCGGATGATTTTTCCGGCGACATCGGTGGCCAGCACGGCGGCCTGTTCGTAGAGGTCGCGGATGGCGACACTCTTGGCCTGTTCGATTTCCGTGGTGGACTGTTCGGCGATTCGCCCGGCCTCGGCACGGGCGGCCTGGAGGATCTGCTCGCGGGCGGCGGCGGCGTCCTTGCGGGCCGAGGCCAGCACGTCGGCGACCTCCGCGTCGGCGGCGGCGAGTTTCTGGCGGTACTCTTCCAGCAGCGCGTCGGCCTGGGCTTGCCGATCCTCGGCGTTCTTGATCGTTTCGGCGATTCGCTGTTCGCGGCGCTGGAGTTGGGCGATGATCGGCTTCCACGCCCACTTGCCGAGCACCAGCAGCAGCAGGCCGAAAATGATCAGCGAGGCAATCGCCTGTCCGATGTCGCCAATGTACAGGCCATCGCCGCCACCGCCGCCGCCAGCGGCCGCCGGCAAGGCGAACGCCAGCAGCAAGGCCAGCACCGCAATGTATTGTTTCGGAATCATCGTTGCTACTCCACACGTACACGCTGCGCTGCGAGGCTCGTCGGTAAAGTCACATCGCCTGTTCGCGGGAACGTTTTAGTTAACAGGTTAACAGGTTAACTAGTCAACCTGTTAACTTACTATGCTTCCCTCGGACAAGCCGCGACTATTCACCGACGCGCCACGCCGGGGGTACCTAGCCTCGGCCCTATTTAATCGCCAGCAACAGGCAGACGACGATCGCGAACATGGCCACGCCTTCGACCATGGCCGCCGTGATGATCATCGGGGCGAACATCGAGCCGCTGGCTTCGGGCTGACGGGCGATGCCCTCGACCATCGAGCCGCCGATACGGCCCACGCCAAGCCCGGCGCCAATCGCCGCCAGCCCCGCGCCGATGCCGCCGCCCAGCATCGCCCAGCCGACGCCCGGCGCCCGAGCCATCGTCTCGGCCTGGGCCAACTCCGCGGCAGTCATCGTATTCTGCGCCACCACCGGAGCGGCCATCGACATCATCACCACGCCAACGATCATCATCCACACAAACGTCTTCATCGCTTTCTCCATGGCATTCCGGGCAACGCCCGTTTTTTGCGTATCTGCTTTCTATCCGAAAAAGCCAGTAGCCAATAGCCAGTAGCCATCAGGTACGGCAAAACCAGTCACAGACAAAACTACACTGCCGGCATGACAAATCACCACCGGCGTTTTCGTCATTTACGCCACATGCGGCCTATTCAGACCAACTCGTCGCCTTTGTCTCTTCTGCCTTCGCCACCGCCGTGCCTCGTACCTATTGGCTACTGGCTGATGGCTACTGGCTGCCGTTAGTGGCTCGGCTCCGTATACAGCCCGATGAAAATTGCCGTCAGGAACGTGAAGATGTACGCCTGAAGCGTTGCCACCATCAGTTCCAGCAGGCTGAACGCCACGCTGGCGGTGATGCTCAAGGCGTCAATCGCCAGCGACCGCAACAGCGTCTCCCATCCAAGCCCCGCGGCCATGATGAACATCATGAACGCCGCCAGCAGGCTGTGCCCGGCCAGCATGTTCGCGAAAATACGAATCATCAGCGCAAAGCACTTCGAGATCAGGCTCATCACCTCGATCACCATCAGCATCGGCCAAAGCAGCACGCCCACCAGGCCTGGCATTGTCGGCACGAGGCTCTTGATGAACAGGATCGGGCTGAGCAGCCACGCCGCCACCGCTCCGCCGCCATGATGGGCTCGATAATTCTTCGCCTGAGCGGACAGACTGTACACGACAATAATCACCAGCACCAACGCCGCCTGCGCGCCCGTGACGGTGAGAATGCTCGTGGCGGTGAACCCGACCGGATACAGATTGTTGTTGTAGCCCACCGCGCTGGTGACCGCCATCAGCGGAATCATGCCCAGCAGGTTCATGCCCAGGAAGAACACGAACTGCGTCAGGAGGAAGGGCAGGAAGTGGTCGGCCTTGTCCTTCAGGGCGGGCCTGGCGACCATATCGCGGATGAACACCACGAGGATTTCGAGGACGTTCTTGCCGCCGGTGGGCACGTCGCCTTTACGGCGAGCCAGGCGGGGCAGCACCAGCATCAGCAGCCCGGCCACCAGGATCATCGACGCGATGCCGCTGGACATCCACGTAATGGTGTTAAACGGCGCCGGCAGCGACAACGCATCGACCCACTGGCAGCCCGCCCAGGGGTGATCCGTTATGTGATCGATCAGATTGTAACCGTCCGATGACACCGCAACACTCAACAAAAACGTTCAATAAATACAGCAGCAACAAGCGACCCGTGACAAGCGACAAGAGAAGGCAACGCCTGGCGTATTCCTCGTTTTCATACAACACGACCGCTTTGAAAGCCAAGGTTTCCCTACTCTCGTCGCTTGTCGCTTGTCGCCTGTCGCTGATCGCCCGGTTTTGTACTCGATTTCATCCACCGTGTCAAGGCGATGCTTTCGCCGATCAGCGTGAGAAATCCGAATGTCGCCAGCCAGATAAAGAACGGCGTCGTCGCCAGACTCGCCGCGTACCAGACCGCCAGGCCGATGAGCACGAGAAACATGATCCGCGCCATGCCGCCATACATGAACGCCTGTGCGACGACAAAGGCTACGTTCGTCCCCGGCTTCCTCGCCGCCCGCCCGGCCAGCCATCGCAATCCGAAAACACTCGTCATCGCCAACCCCGCCGCCACCGCAAACGCCGCCGCCTGCGCCCACACCCCGTCGGCGCCTGCCTGCCACCACGTCACCGCGCCGCCGCCCAACCCCGCCAACACCGGCGCGGCGAACACCCACGCCAACGTCCGGCCCAGGCGGATTTGTAGTGAATAGTTTTTCGATGGGCTATTCGATGAATATTGTTGTGAGTGACTATCCAATGTCGTACCTCCCATGGAGCGTAGCACCATCGCCATCGCGACGGTACCGCCACGACCGCGGTACTGTCGCAGAATTTTCCGCTCTCCAGACTTCCACGTTGAGGACACACCGGTCAACCTCCCCGACCTCGCGCGGAAAGGCCCATGTTGTTGTCTTCAATATCCTGCGGCGCAAAACGGCAAGCCAACTCGCCACATCGTTCGCCGCCACGCGGGCCAGACGCCCGCGTCACGTTGCATGGCCTACCGCATGAACCACATTTCGCGGTAGGTTGGCAGTGGCCAGTGGGCGTCGTCGACGAGGGTTTCCAGTTTGTCGGCCGCCGTTCGCACGTCGGTCATGGCGGGCAGGATGGTGTCGCGCATGTAGCGTGCGTGGGCGGTGGCGCGGCGGTGTTCGGCGTTGCCGTTTTCCGACGTTTTGTATTCCGCCTTGTCGTTGGGCTGGCTGGCGACGGCGTGGTCGAGCGCCCGCGTGGCGGCCCGCAGGGCGGCGGCGGCGGCGACCAACTCCTTCAACAGCGAGGCCTGTTCGGCGTCCTCGATACCCGCGGCGGCCTTGGCACTCAGGATCGCCCCGGCCACCTCCGACTGGAACCGCAACACCGCCGGCAGCAGCATCGTCCGGGCCATCAGGGCCTGCGTCTGGGCCTCGATGTTCACGTCCTGGATGTATTTGTTGAGCATGATCTCCTGGCGGCTGTGCAGTTCCCGCTCGGAGTAGACATGATATTTCGTGAACAGACTGACGCTCTGGGGCGTCGTCATCAGGTCGAACGCGTCGACGCTGTTGCGGTAGTTGGGCAGGCCTCGGCGGGCGGCCTCGGCATGCCACTCCTGACAGTAGTTGTCGCCCTCGAACAGGATAGGCTTGAATTCGTGCACCATTTTCGCCAGCAGCGTCTGCAAGGCCTGGTTGAACTCCTTGCCGGCGCCCAGGGCCTTCTCCAACTCGCCGGCGACGAAATCCAGGCTCTCGGCCACGATGGTGTTGAGGACGGTCGTCGGCTCGGCGACGGACTGATTGGACCCGACGGCGCGGAATTCGAATTTGTTTCCGGTGAAGGCGAACGGGCTGGTGCGGTTGCGGTCGCCGGCGTCGCGGGGAAGTTTCGGCAGGAAGTTGATGCCCACCTGGATGTCGCTGCGTTTTTTGGAACGCTTGGCCGAGCCGGTCTCCAGTTGCATCATGACGTCGTGGAGCTGCTCGCCGAGGAAGACGCTGATGACGGCCGGCGGGGCCTCGGCGGCGCCGAGGCGATGGTCGTTGCTGGCCGACGCGACGGAGAGCCGCAGCAGGCCCGCATAGATAAACACGGCCCGGCAGACGGCGGCGCAGAACGTCAGGAACTGCGCGTTGGCGTGGGGCGTGTCGCCGGGGTTGAGCAGATTCTCGCCCTCGTCGGTCATCATCGACCAGTTATTGTGCTTGCCCGATCCGTTGACGCCCGCGAACGGTTTTTCGTGCAGCAGGCAGGTCATGCCGTAGTGGTCGGCCACGCGCTTGAGCGCCTCCATCACGACCATCTGGTGGTCGGTGGCGAGGTTGGCGGTTTCGAACAGCGGCGCGATTTCGTACTGTCCCGGCGCGGCCTCGTTGTGGCGGGTTTTCACGGGCACGCCCAACCGCATCAATTCATATTCCATCTCGGCCATGAACGCCAGCACCCGCTCGGGGATCGCGCCGAAATACTGGTCGCCCAACTCCTGCCCCTTCGGCGGCCGCGCGCCCAGCAGCGTGCGGCCACAGGTGAGCAGGTCCGGGCGGGCGAAGAAAAAGTGTTTGTCGATGAGGAAGTATTCCTGCTCCGCGCCCAGCGTGGTGAGCACGCGTTTGGCGGTGGTGTTGCCGAAGAGCCTCAGCACGCGAAGGGCCTGCTTGTTGAGGGCCTCCATCGAGCGGAGCAGGGGCGTTTTTTTGTCGAGCGCGTCGCCGGTCCAACTGATGAACATGGTCGGAATGACGAGCGTCGCGCCGTTGGGATTGTCGAGAATGAAGGCCGGACTCGACGGATCCCAGGCGGTGTAGCCGCGGGCTTCGAAGGTGGCGCGGAGTCCGCCCGAGGGCAGGCTGGAGGCGTCGCCCTCGCCGCGGACGAGGTTTTTCCCGCTGAATTCCGCCAGCGCGCAGCCGTCGGGCGTGGGTGTGATGAAGCTGTCGTGCTTCTCCGCCGTCAGGCCTGTCATGGGCAGGAACCAGTGACAAAAGTGCGTCGCGCCGTGTTCGATGGCCCAGTCTTTCATCGCCACCGCGACGGCATCGGCGATAGCGGAGTCGAGTTCCTCGCCGGCCTTGATGGTCTTTTGCAGGGCGTCGAAAATGGGCGCGGGCAGCCGCTCGCGCTGCACACGCTCGCTGAAGACGTGCTCGCCGTACACGTCGCAGAACGGCTTGGTCACGTAATTCACTTTTCCGCCGGCCGGCCTGTAGTTGATGATACTGTCCACCGCCGCCTGCCGCACATTCATCGCATTCATTCTCATAAGCCCTTGTTTATGCACATGGCATGGAAAAAGCAATCGCAAACGCGGGTTTCGTGTGCTCGACGGTGAAAACAGACCGCGAAGACGAGGGAATCAGAGCCACTAGCCACCAGCCACAAGCCACCAGGGTTTTCGGTGCGCAAATGTAAAAACGTTCCGTTTGTCCGAGAGAGAGGTCTCGATGCTTCGCTGACTCAAAAAGCAAATTATCCGCCTTGCTCTTCGTGTCCGCGAAGCACCGGGACTTCTCTCGCCACAGCGAGGCTTGATTTCACCGCCGCGTCTCGCAAGCCCTGGTGGCTAGTGGCTGGTGGCTGGTGGCTCTGTTTCCCTCGAACCCACGTCTCCCATTCACCCACACACCGCGAATCCCAACGCCTATTTTTCCCGCAACTCGTCGCGAAAGTCCTTCAGCAGCGGGTCGTCGACGGCGCCGGGGGCGTTGAGTTTTCCGTCGTCGCCGATCATGTCGCTCATGGTGGCGGCGTCGCGACGGGCGGATTCGTGGAAGAGCGCCCAGCCCCACAGATCGGGGTGGAGGCGGGCTTCGCTGGGCACGTCGGCGATGATCGACGTCGCCTGGTTGGCCCAGTACGACCGCCGCATCACGCTGTTACCGTTGGAGTCGGTGAGGATCGCGCCCCAGTCGAGTTTGAGACGCATGTTCTCGGCCGGCTTGAGGCCCAGTTCGCTCAGCGGGATGCTCGCGCCGACGGTGTAGCGGTCGCCGCCGTCGCGGAGGACGAGTTTGGCGGTCTCGAGCACACGCACACGGTCGAAGGAGACGCTGCTGATGGGGCTGACGGCCTTCCACGCCGCGTCGGCGGGCGTGCCGGGCACGACGGCGTCGTACAATACGGCCACCGGTTTTCTCCCGTTGTTGAGGAAGGTCATGAGCAGTCGTTTGTCACCCGCGACGGGCGTCGCGCGGGCGGGGTCGGCGGCCGCGTCGACGCCGATGTGCAGATCGACGGCCGCCCCGGTCTTGAAGAGCCGATCCATCTGCTCTCCGGAATTCCGCATCGGCCCCAGGCCGGCCACCTGGAAGTACAGGTACAGATTCGTGTCGTCCCACGCGATGCGGACCGACGCGCCACGCGACAACTGCCCGTCGCGCCGCGCCCCGAACTCCACCGCCGGCGAAACGAAGTCCGATCCGTCGCCGTCCAGCCGAGGCGCCTGCCGAACCTTGAAACACTCGATCACCGGCGTGCGGTCGTACAACTGCTCCTTCTGCCGCGACGCCTCCCACGCGGCCGTTTTATTCACCGCTTCGGGCGTAACCTCGATCGTGCCCGCAAGCCGCTTGAATTTGTCCATGCCCAACACTTCCACGACACTCACGTGGTTGTGCCCCGCCACCGCGTAGTAGCGGTTGTCAGCCGTGCGGCAGAAATACGCGTTGAAATGCTCCTGCCCGATCGTGACGTCATCCATCTTCATGCCGCGATCGTGCTCGGGCATGTTCCAGTTTCGCAGGCCCGGATTTCGCTGATCGTTGAAGATCCAACTCGCGAGCATGCCGTCGGCGGTCCAGAGATTCCAACTGCCCATGTTGGTGTTGATGACGAAAAACTCGCCCAGGTCGCCCGCGTGGGCCTTGTCGTGACCGGCCATGAAAAACTGCGCGACGATCTGCCCCGGCGAGTACGGCCCCGCCTCGGCATAGCCGTGCGTGGTCCAACCTTCGGCGGGATAGGTCCAGAGGGTTTGGCCTTCGGGCGTCATGAGGGCTTCGACGGACTTGCTGCCGAGCGTGTGGAAATTGCCGTCGTCCATGCGGTAGAGCGTCAGGCCTTGGATGTCGGGGAAGGTTTTCGCCTCGTAGACGGGCACGCCGGAGGGAAGGAATTTCGTGACGCTGTAGCGGATGACGCCCTGCTGGACGCCGAGGTCGTTGTTGAAGCCGGTCACGCCGATTTCGCGGTCGTTGGGCTGACGAGGGATGAAGGTCACTTCGTCGGCCTGCACGAGGCCGTCGCCGTTGAGGTCGGACCAGATGACGTTGACGTCGGCCATCGTTTTGCCGGCGAGCTTGGGCATGAGTTCGCCCTGTAAATCCGGGTCGGCCAGCGGCGCGAAGGACTCGGCGCGTCCGACGGCGGCGGCGAGCTTGAGTTGGTCTTTCTCGTGGAGGTAGACGATACCCACGCCCTGCCACGCCCGGCCGCCTTCCCAGCGGGTGGTCATGTAGCGTCGCCCGTTGACTTCGACCGGCACGTCGCCGGCGGGGGTTGGGCCCATCCAGGTGAAATTTTTCAGCGTGGAACGGCCGGTCTTCCAGTCGATGGCGAATTCCAGCGGGCCGTAGTAGAGGCGGCTCTTGTCGTGGCGGTCGAGGATGCCCGCGCCGCCGTAGCAGGTGTTGCCCAGGAAATCTTTTTGCCACTGGCCGTCGGTCGTCCACAGGCTGACGCGCTTGGGGAAGTACGTCTGATCGACCGCCCAGAGCTGGTCTTTGGCGTCGATCACCAGGGCGGAGATATCGTGCAGCCGCGTGGGGTCCCACGCGCCGGCGACGTATCCGCCCGGCGTGCCAATGGTGCGGACCATTTGCTTTTTGGCGACGTCGTACACGCGGATGTTTCGGCGGTCGAGCGCGACGTCGTAGACGTAGACCAGCCCGGCCTTGTCGATGGCCATCGCCTGCGGCTTGACGAGGTCGCCCGCGACGAGCGTCGTGACCGCGCCGTCGGCGGGGTTGATTTTCACAAGATCGCGGCCGCTGGTGACGAAAAGTTCGCCGCCTTTGATCGCGATGGGCCCCGGCTGATGGAGCGGAAATTCTTTTTCGACCTTGCCGCTTTCGCCGTCGATCATTTCGATGCGGTGGTACGTCAGCGGGTCGGCGGCCGCGGACGCCTCGCCGCCGAGATACTTCATCGCGGCCACGCCGAAGAGGCGGCAGCGCGTCGGATCGACCTTGCCGCGTTCGATGTCCCAACGAAGGGCGGCCTCGCCGTCGAGATTCAGAATCGGCGCGACCACGCGAATCCGCACCGCGCGGGTCGCGATCTCCGCGCCGAAATCGACGTACCCGTCGACGTAGCGCGCGTTCGGATTGGCCCGGCCCATGTACAAGCTTCGCAGCGGCTGCGTGTAGGAGCGGACGTGCTGCCAGCCGTTGTCAGCGGCGAGGTCGGGGTCGCCTTCGCCGGTGAAAACGTCGATCTCGGCGCGCAGGCCGTCGAGTTCCTTGATCGCCAGGCCGCGGAGTGTCTGCGGCTGGTCCCACGTCATGCAATAGATGCCCGGATCGCGGCGGGTGACGGGGTTGGTGCGCTGGGCGTCCCACACGCCGTCGGGGCCGATTTGGCCGGAATTCACCGTGATTTTTGCCGAGCGGGCGACGTTCTCGAACCGCCTGCCGACGATCTTCAACCCTTCGAGTTTGCCCGCCCAGATGTCGCCCGCCAGATCGACGGACGGCTTGTCGGTGGTGAACTCCAGCCCGTCCTCGCTGCTGCCGCTGAAATCCGTGCTGTATTCGTCGGCGGCGGATTCCTCCGAATCGGTGAACAGATCGTCGTCGCCTCGGGTGAACGTCACGCGCAACGCGCGGGCGACGCAGTCCTTCGGCGCGACGGCCACGTCCCACGGCTTTTCGGGCTGGACCTCGAACGGCACCCACAGCCTGGAGTCGCCGGGATTGGGCGGATACGGCGCGTCGGCCTTGGGCACGCTGAGCGTGACCTTGACGCCGGGATCCATGGCCACGGGCAGAATCACGCTGCCGATGGGCACGGGCTTGTCGAAGGCCAACATCAGGTGCCGTCTCCCCGATTTACCGGGCGTGGTTTCGAGGATCGACAGCCCCTCGGCGCCGGGCGGTTTGTCGGTCAACCGGAACAGCCGCATGAAGTCGTTCCGCGGGTTGGGCACGATTTCCATGGGGTAGCGCGGCTTGCGCTGGGCGGCGTAGCGCGGGAAACATTTTTCGATGTCCACGTCGCTGGGCGAGGCGCTGGTGGCCAGCCAGTCGTCCTCGGCGCCGACGGCGATGAACAGCTTGTTGTCCGCCGCGGCCATGCCCGTCGCGCCGCGCTTGCGCGTGTTGGACGGTTCGAGCCTCGCCAGGTCGCGGACCTCCCGGCTGGCGATGTCGACGGCCCAGAGCAGTTCGCTGGTGGCGTCGATGCGATATTGTTCGGCCACGTTTTCGGCGTCCGCCAGGACGAAGACGGTTTTGCTGTCGGCCGCGAGCACATAGGCGCCGGTGAATCCCGCGAAGGAGGGGACGGCCCAGAGTTTTTTGCCGGTCAGGTCGCACACGGCCATGGAGACGCCGCTCTCGGCGACGGGCGCTCCGAAGAAGACGAAGTCGCCGCTGGCGGCGCCGGAGCGGTTGGGCGAGTGGTCCGCCAGCCAGCCTCCGGGCCCGCTCATCGACGTGTGCCACGGCGGATTGTCGGGCGAGTTTTCCGACACGTTGGGGTACACGGTCATCTCGTACCGCAGCCCCAGCACGGGGCCCGCGAGGGTTTTCCATTCGTACGTGCCCAGCGGGACGGTGTTGCCGGCTTCGTCCTTGAGGTCCCAGGCCAACTCGTGTGGGCCTGCCGTCAGGGCTTCGCGGGCGAAGAGGTTTCGAACGCGTCGGCCTTGGGCGTCGTTGATGACGGCCGTCACCGTGCCGTCGAAGTCATACGCGTATGCCGCGCGGACGGGCGGCGGCTCGTTGGCGGACGCGGCAGCGGCGGCCGGCGGCGTGGGGTCCTTGCCGAGGTCGACGAACACATGCGCCCCGTTCAGTCGGGCGATTGGGCCGTGGCTGGTTTTGAGGATGTTGATACGAAGCCCGCGCGTCGTGATCGGCTGGGCGAGCGTGACGAAATGCCCGCCCGCCGCGGGCGTGATCTCCTGGCGGATCAGCCGCCACTCGCGGTCCGTGCCCGCGCGCGGATTGATGCTCTCCGGGCCGCTGTAATACTGCACGGTGAGTTGCTCGAAGTTATCGCCCAGCCAGAAACTGCTGATGATTTGCGGCTGTTTCCACGTGAGCATGAACCAACTGGGATTGATGTCCGAGACGGGCGCTCGCGGCATTCGGCCTCTGGGGTCGAGGCCGGTGTTTTGCCAATGTCCCCAGTCGCCGCTGGTGACGATGGCGGCGCGATGCGTGAACGGCGGGCCGAACGGACTGTACGCGACGTACTCGCTCTCGGCGTAGGCCAACGCGTCGGGCGTGACATTGTGAAGCCTCTGGGCGAAAATTTTCGCCAGCCCCAGCCTCGCGTGGTCGCTGCCGGATTCGTCCAGGAACATCACCGCGCCGGTGGTCGTGCCCGCCGGCAGGGCCACCGTGAACGCGCCGCTCTGCCGCTTGTCGATCTCGAGGGCCTGCCACGCGTCGGCCTTGGCGGGATCGGGCGACGCGCCGTCCTTGAGAAGTTTCACGACAGTGGGCGTGCCGGCAAATTGAATCGCGCCAACGCCCACCGGCGAGCGAAACGCGACCACGAACGCGGTGGGCGTCTCCTTGACCTGGCGAAGTTCCTCGTTCAGCCGCCAGTCGAGAGGCCTCACGCCAGGCAGCCCCAGCAACCCGCGGAGATCGGTGTCCGTGACGGCCTGGAACGCGTCGCCGCGATAGATGCCCGACGCCTTGAGATCGAGATTATCCGCCGTCGCGGCCGCCCTGGCGGGCTGAGGCTTTACGTCCGGCGTGGCGGGCAACAGCGAAAAATCCTCCGCCGCCCGCACACCCAACCCCACCGTCACCACCACCGCCGCCAATAACAACACCGCCACCCATCGTGTATGTGCGTACATTGCCAACCTCGTACAGTAAAGAATCGGATACGCCGCAGCCATGGCCGCGCGGAGCATCATATCATGGCGGGCAGTCACGGGAAACCCTTGTCCTTCCAGGCGTGAGGGCTATCGCGTTCGTGGGATTCAACACGGCGAAAGCATACCGTTTGTTCGAGAGAACATGTTCGTTAACTCGTTGATTCGTTGACTCGGGAAACGCCGCCAATCAACGAATTAACGAATTAACGAGTCAACGAATTAACGAGTCAACGAACATGTTCTCTCGAACAAACGGTACCTGTTCACTCAGGCGTCGAATTCATCCCTGTCTCGCCGGATAGGGTTATTCCCGGATAGGCCTGTTTGTTGGGTGACAAACCGAAATTGCCGTGGTAAAAGTGCATACGTTCGCAATATTTGCCCACCCGTTCAATCCATGGAGGCTTGGAGTTGATGGCAAAAGGAGGCGAGAGGGAATGAATAAAGCGTTCCTGACCAGCCGCGAGCTGGGCATGATTCTGGGCGTAAGCGAGTCGTCCGTAAAGCGATGGATCGACCAGGGGCTTGTTCCCGCCAGCCGGACCGCCGGCGGGCATCGGCGCGTCGCATTGGCCGACGCGGTGAACTACGTCCGCGAAAACCGCGTGCCCGTCCTCAACGCGGGCATGCTGGGTTTTTCCGAAACCGAAATGCTCCGCCCCGACCTGCTGGACGAAATGCAGCTCGAAGAACGCCTCTATCACGCCCTGGAAACCGGCGATGCCGCCACCGCCTACGCCATGATTCACGGGCCTTTCCTGGCCGGGCGGCCTCTGGCGTGGATTTTCGACAACCCCGTCCGGCGGTGCATGGCCCGGCTTGGCGAGTTGTGGCGGTTCCGCAGCGACGGCATCATGATCGAGCACCGCGCCACGGACATCTGCATGCAGGCGATCATCCGGCTGCGGTCCATTCTCGAAATCCCGCAGCATGGCACGCCGTTGGCGCTGGGCGGGGCCGCCCCGGCGGATTCCTACGTCCTGGCCCCGCTGATGGCCTCCACCGTGCTGCGCGAAGTCGGCATGCGGGACATCAACCTCGGGCCCGACACGCCCGTCTCCGCCATGCGCGAGGCCGTCAAAGCCAACCGTCCGAGGCTGGTGTGGTATTCCTTCTCCTGCCCCGACTCCTGCCACGGCCTGGAGCACGAACTGCCCGCCCTGGCGGCCGAACTGGAGGAATCGAACATCCCCATGATCATCGGAGGCCGCGAACTGGGCACGCTGAAAAACCTCCGCCACCGCAACATCCACATCGGCCATTCGATGACCGAACTGGCCACCCTCACGCGAGGGTTGCTGGCGTCGTAATTTTTCTGCAATCCTCCCGCCCCTGCCGCGTTACACTAATGGAATGTCGGATGAGATTCGGCAGATGATTGCCCAGGCCCGTGCGGGGCGGGCCGATGGTTTTGAGCAGATCGTGTCGGCGTTCGGCCCGCGGCTGTACGGGTTCTTCGTTCGCGCAACGGGCAACCATCACGAGGCCGAGGATTTGCTGGGCGAGCTGATGGTTCGGCTGGTCAAGACGATCCAGTCGTACGACGACCGCGGGCGGTTCGAGCCGTGGCTGTTTCGGATCGCGTCGAACCTGATTCGCGACAACATTCGCCGGCGGCAGGTGCGGTCGGTGGTTGTGGCGATGCACAGCAGCGACGGCGAGTCGTCGATCGAGGACGAATTGCCCGCCGCCACGGAGGCCGTCGACGCGCCGGCGCTGGCGGCGGAGGAGTCGCGGCGGCTCTGGGCTGCCCTGGATCGGCTGGACGACACGACGCGGGAAATGGTGCTATTGCGGCATTTTTCCGAGTTGAGCTTCCAGGAAATCGCCGACTTGTTCGGCTGTCCGCTGGGCACGGCCTTGGCGAAGGTCCATCGAGGCCTGCGGACGCTGCGAGAGATGCTGACCTCGCCCGAGGCGGCGACGAAAAACGATAAACGAAAATGACCGAGCGGAATGATCGACGCGAGGTGGCAGAGCGAGCGATTAACGTGACGAGGGCATCTTGCCCTCGCTGACCGTGCCACACGGCTGACGCCATGCAGACTATCACGGCTTTCCATAGCCGAACGCGGGCGAGACGCCCGCGAGACACGCGGGCAGGATGCCCGCGTCACGTACACACGGATGATCGACGCGAGGTGGAACGATGAACCAGCCGCACGACAATGTGATGAAGCAGATCGCCGAGGATCAGCAGGCCATCGCGCCGTGGCTGAACGTGGACGATGCCCGCACGGCCGCCGCCGTGGCGCGCGTGCGGCAGCGCGTGGCCGTCGAGATGGCGGCGTCGCGTCAGTACGAGGCCTCGCCGCGTCCGTACACGGCCTCGCCGGCCCGTCGCGTCGTCCGCATCGGCACATGGGCGGCCCTGGCGGCCGCCGCCGCGGTGCTGCTGGCCGTCGTCATTTGGCCGGCGGCGAATGCGCCCGTCACGGCCCCCAACAACAACGGCCCCGTCGCCGTCGCGCCCGCCCCGCAGGTACAGGACGAATTCAACGACCCGCTGGCCGACCTGCTGCTCGCGCCGCCGATGGCCGACTTCGAGGCCGACTCCCTCGAACTCCTCACCGTCCTGGCCACCGAACAGGACGCCCAATTCACCCTCGACGCCCAACTCCTCGCCGCCCTGCTGGAATCGTAAAGGAACGCGACCACATCCCTCTGGACTCCCGCCGGTAAATCGTTACAGTACATGGCGTGTGCCGTGCCGGTTTTCCTCAACTTCTGGAGTTCCGATGAAACGATATCGAGTGTGTGTGATCGGGTGCAGCCCCAGCCGCGGGGCGCAGCATGTGGACGCGTTTCTCCGTAACGCCGACCGCTTCGAGATCGTGGGCATCTGCGACCGCGTGCCGGAACGCCTCAACGCCGTCGGCGAGCAGTTCAACCTCGACTTCCGCTACGACAACGCCGAGGCCATGCTCGCCCAACTCAAGCCCGACGTGCTCTGCTTCATCACCATGCCCTCGATCCGGCTGGAGATGATCGAGCTGGGCATCCGCCACGGCGTCAAGGCCATCGCGTACGAAAAGCCGATGGCCACCAATTGGCCCGAGGCGTGCGCCATCCACCGCGCGGTCACGAAGGCGGGCGTCAAGACGATTCAGTCGCACCAGCACAAATATGGCCGACACTGGCAGCGGGCGCGGGCGCTAATCGCCGACGGGCAGATCGGCGACCTCCAGTTCGTCCACGCGACCTCCAAAGGCCCGATGCTGCATTACGCAAGTCACCTGATGGATTACTCGATGTTCCTCACCGGCCAGGAAAACGTGAAATGGGTGGTCGGTTACGCGCAGGGCCGGCAGATGATCGACGCGACGCACCCCGCGCCGGATTACATGCTGGGACGATACGAATTCGCCAGCGGCCTGCCGGGACAGATCGAGTGCGGCTCGCTCGCGCCGAAGCTGCCGCCGGGGACCAACGAATTCTGGTACGACGCCGGCGTGTGCGTCTACGGCACGCACGGCACGGTGCAGGTGGTCTCCGGCAGCGGGCTGTGGGCGAAGGTCCGAGGCAGCGACGCGATCCTCCGCGACGAAGCCTCCTTCGACGTGACGCTCGATCAGCCGCCGTACATCCGCGAGTTGGCCGACTGGCTCGACGACGACGCGAACATCCACAGTTGCAACGGCGAGCGGGCCTTCCGCGGCTTCGAAGTCTTCATGGCCGCCTGCCTCAGCGCGGCAGAAAACCGCCGAATCGACCTGCCCATGGAGGAAGACATCGACGTGCAAGGCCGGCTGGCGCCGTAGACCGAAGACCGAAGGCGCCGGCTTATGAGAGATTAGGCCTGATGATTCATAAGCCCGCGTCTACAGCCTACAGCCTTCAGTCTACAGCCTAAAACGATCTGTCGCGAAAACGTTTCCGAACCAAAGTAACTATAGAAAGGAAAAACCCATGATCCTCCTCGGTGGCCCGACGTTCTGTGACAGCGGCGACTTCGACGTGTTGGCGAAATCTCACATCGACTGGGGATTTCGGGCGGCGTATTGCCCGCCGGTCAAGCCGGGCGACTCCGCCGCCATCCGGGCAGCCCGCGACGCGTTCGCCAAACACGGCGTCGTCATCGCCGAAGTGGGCGCGTGGTGCAACATGATCGGCCCGGAGGACGACACGCGGGCGAAAAACCTCGAATACGTCCGCGGGCAGTTGGCGCTGGCGGACGAACTCGGCGCGCGATGCTGCGTGGACTACGCCGGCACGCGACGGCCTAACAGCGACTGGTTCTTCGACCGCGCCAACTTCTCCCGCGAGGTTTTCGACATGATCGTCGACACCGCGCGATCCATCATCGACCACGTCAAGCCGACGCGGACGAAATTCACCCTCGAAGTCATGCAGACCAGCCCCCCCGACAGCGTCGACAGCTACCTCGAACTGATTCGCGCCATCGACCGCCCCGCTTTCGGTGTGCATCTGGACCCCGTCAACATGCTCTATTCGCCGCGCGAGTGCCTCCACAGCGGCAAACTCCTCGCCGACAGCGTCGAGCGGCTCGGCCCCTGGATCGCCAGTTGCCACGCCAAGGACATCAAAGTCAGCGACGGCCTGTCGGTGCATCTCGACGAATGCATCCCAGGCACAGGCCTGCTGGACTACAAAACCTTCACGACGGCCCTCAAAAAACTAGGCCGAGACGTCCCCCTCATGCTCGAACACCTCCGCGACGCGGAGGAATACCGGCAGGCGAGAGACTACGTGGCGGGTTTCGTGGCGTGAGAATGACGAGGAGACGTTTGTTCGAAGGAAACGTTTTTGTTAACTAGTGAATTAGTTAACTGGTTGACTGGTTAATTGGTTTGCCGAATCCACCAGTTAACTAGTCAACCAGTTAACTACAACGTCTCCCTCAAACCGGCGGTACGATTTCACCTTTGAGCAAACGAAAAATAACGGAGACCCAATGTCCACACTCAAACAATGCGTCCCCGACTGGTGTGCGTTCAAGCAGGGCATGGACGCGGCTGCGTATTATGCGGGGTTGAAGTCGATCGGTTTTTCCGGCGTGGAGATGGTCGATCCGTCGCGGTGGGCGGCGGCGAGGGCGGCCGGGCTGGAGATTGTGACCATGACCGCGCCCGGCATGCAAAAGGGCCTCAACCGCCGCGAACATCACGCCGAACTCGTGCCACAGATTCGCGACGCCGTGTCGCAGGCCGCGGCGGAACATATCAAGAACGTCATCGTCTTCAGCGGCAATCGCGACGGGCAGGACGACCGCGAGGGGATCGCCAACTGTCGGCTGGCGCTGGAAGAGTTGTCCGACTTCGCCGGGTCTCACGGCGTGACGCTGCTGTTCGAAATGCTGTGCGCCCAGGACCACGTCGATTACCAGGCCGACCGCGCGGCGTACGGTTTCGACCTGGCGACGCAAATCGACTCGCCGCATTTCCGCGTGCTGTACGATCTGTATCACATGCACAAAATGGGCGAGGATCTCTGCGGCGACCTGACACGCCACGCCGGCCTCATCGCGCACCTGCACACCGCCAACGCGCCAAAACGCGACTGCATCGTGCCAAACGGCCAGCCGGATTATCAGCCCCTCGTCGCGTGCGCCCAGCGCATCGGTTACACCGGCTACTGGGGCCAGGAATTTCTCTGCGGCCCGGAGCCGCTGAATGAGCTGAAACGTGCGTTCGATTTATTGGAGAGTTTCGCATGAAAGAAATCGGCTTCTGGGATTACACGTGTCCGACGCATGGGTCGTTGGAGCATTACACCACCGACGAGTGGGATCGTCTGTTGGACGACATGGCCGCGGGCGGGTTTAACTCGCTGGTGCTGGGCATCAAGTGGCTGACGACGGGTTATCGCAGCCGCCTGCCGTGGCTGGATCAGCGGGCCGACAATGCCGCCATCGCCACCGACAACGCGACGATTCACCACGCGCTGGCCGGGGCGAGACAACGCGGCATCCGCCCGCGGCTGCTGGTGGTCTCGACGCAGTTTCAGACGCCCGAATTCGGCCCGCAATTCCCGACCATCGGCAACTGGGGCGACGTCGGGCACTACGACGTCGACCAGCCAGGCGTGACCGAACGGATCCTCGCCCTGTTCGGCGAAGTCGTGGACCTCTTCGGCCAGGAGATCGACGGCATCGTCGTCGAGATGGAATTCTGCGATGCCGAAGGCCCCCACCGCGTCGCGTCGTATAACCGCTGGGCGGCCGCCAACAACAGGCCGGACTTCGAAACGATCAAAAAAATCCTCCTCGAACCGCGGAGTTATCCGTTCTTCGACTGGCGCGACTACGCCACGCAGCGCCGCATCGACACGCTGCGGGAGATCGAAAAAACCGTCCGGGCCGGCGGCTGCAACGCCGAACTCTCCTCGCTGGTCGAACTGGCCAACGGCGACGGCGTGTGCGTCTCCAACGTCAATCTGCCGGTGCTGCGGGACGCCTTCCCCCAGTGGCCCCTCGTCACGTACGACAGCGTCTACGACCGCCGCGTGAATCGGCTGGCGGCGATGGACTTCTGCATCCATCAGCCGCGAAAACTAGGCCTGCAAGCGTACTACCTCACGCGCGGCGTGATGACATGGACCTGGCCTCCCGACGCGACGTGGGACACCACGCTCCAGGAGCAATGGCGGATGTCCCTCGAAGACGCCGCCGCCCACAACCCCGACGTGCTGTGGTTCATGGGTTCCGACGCCCGCTCCGACGGCCTGGTGTGCTCCAACAAAAAACTCGCCCACTGGGGCTACCACGACGGCATCGTCGCCCGCCGGGCGCTGATGGAGATGGCAAAACAAATGGGCGTGCGGGTTCGGTAGGGATGGATATGGCTCCGCTGTTTGCGTCGTCGAACGTTGTACACGAAAGAACGTCGTGTAATTCACAACATTTTACAACGCAAACAGGCAAAGCCATCGCGAACCATTTTTCGATCCATGAGAAGTGAGAACACATGAACCGACAAGAAATCACCGTGAACGGGTTGACGATTGAGTTATGCGGCGAGACGCTGGCGTTGGCGTCGTTGCGTTGCGGCGAGGCGGTGTGGGTGGATTGTTTGAACAACCCCGCGGGCGCGTCGTTGTGGCAGGTGCTGCTGGCGGACGCGGAAGGCCGGCGGTCGGAGTTGACGTCGGCGGATGCGGCGTCGGCGAGCGTTTCGGTCGCCAGCAGCGGCGTGACGACGCTCGCCTGGCGGGACGTTCGCGGGCGTGAAGTTCGCGAAAAAGAGGTCCGCACCGATCCCGTGGACGTGACGGTGACGATCGCGCCGGGCGACGCGCCGGGCGCGACCCTGTGGCGAATTCACGTCGAAAACCGCGCGCCCGGCTGGACGCTCTGGCAGGTCGTCTTCCCGCGAATCGCCGTCGTGCCCGGAGGCGACGGCGCTGCCGACGAATTCTACTACCCCGACGGCTGGGGCCGACGCGTCACAGGCCTGGCCAACATGACTGACATGAACCGCCGCGCCAGCCGAGGCTGGGACTGGGGCATGCAACTGGTCGCCTACGCCCGGCCCGACGCCACGCTCTACCTCGCCACCCACGACGAAACCTGCTCGCCCAAATCGTTCCACCTCGCCAAACGCGACCTCGCCGCCGCGCCGAACGAATCCGCCGACACCGCCGCCGCCAACACCCAACGCGTCGAACTCGCCGTCACCCACTTTCCCGAAAACATGACCGTCGGCGGCAACAACTTCGCCTCGCCCTATCCGGTCGCCCTCGCCTCGCTGACGGGCGACTGGTTCGACGCCTGCCAACGCTACGCCGCGTGGGCACGACGCCAGCCCTGGGCCGTCACGCCCGCCTTCGCCACCACCCCCGACGCCGCACCGAACCGCGCCGCACGCGAAGTCCACTGCTGGCACGTCCTCCACGTACACGGCAAACCTGTCGAAACCCACCTGGCCCAGATGCAACAACTCGCCAACGGACTCGACATCCCACTGGCCGCCCAGATCTACGATTGGCACCAGGTGCCCTTCGACGTCTCCTACCCCGACTACTTCCCCATCCGCCCTGAAACGCTGCCGATCCTGGCGGGCCTGAAAAAAATCGGCATCCGCGCCCTGCCCTACATCAACGGCCGGCTGTGGGACATCAACGCCGCCAGCTGGACGCAACGCGAAGCCGAGCGGTTCTGCGTCAAATACTCCGCCCAGCGGGCCAACCCGCGGACGCTTTTTCCGTATCTCGAAGAATACGGCAGCGGGCAGAAACTCTCGCCCATGTGCCCCGCCACCGATTTCTGGCGGGCGACCGTCGTGGACCTCTGCCGCCGCATCACCGGCGAACTCGGCTGCGACGGCGTGTACATCGACCAGGTCGCCGCGGAAAAAGCCGAACTGTGCTTCGCCCGCGACCACGGCCACGCGCCCGGCGGCGGACGCTTCTGGCTGGACGGCTATCGCAAAATGCTTCGCGAAATCCGCCAGGCCGTCGGCAACGACGTGCTCCTGACCACCGAATGCAACTGGGAAGCCTGCCTCGCCGACTACGACGCGCTGCTGAGCTGGGCATGGTTCACGCCCGAGGCCGAAGTGCCCATGTTCCCCGCCGTCTACTCCGGGCTGGGACAAAGCTTCGGCTGCGTCTGGTCGAAGGACGACGTGCTGCAACGCGAAGGCCGCGTCTTCGCCCACAAGCAGGCCCGCCTGCTCGCGTGGGGCGCGCAACTCGGCTGGGGCGACCTGACGCTCCTGCTGGACGAACCCCGCCGACCGCTGCTGGACTTCATGCGACGCCTGTGTGCCCTACGACGCGAGCACGTGCAGACCTTCGCCCTGGGCCGAATGCTGCGACCGCCCACCGTCGCCGCCGACTCCGCCGCCACGGACGAACCGCCCGTACAGGCAGGCCTGTGGCAATCCGCCGACGGCAGTCGGCGACAATTGTTCGTCGTCAACCCCTCGCCGTTACCACGCCAAGTGACACTGCAATTCGACAGCCAATCGGTGACCGTGGAATTACACCCCTTCCACGCGGAGGCGCGGGACGTGTGAGAAATCCCTTTTGATATTGCCGCTGTAACAACGTTACATAGAAACGAACTGGCCTCCACGGTCTCGCGTGGAAGGGCCGGCACACAGCCCAACGGGGCGTCTTGGGTAGCCCAGGGTGAGCGGTACGCCGCGAACCCTGGGGACAGGCGTTTTCGGAGTTCTTTCCTCGTGCCTGACGCCACTGGCTGAAGTCGCACCGTCGCGTGAAATCGGCATCGAACGACGCGTACGTTCCCCTGTGCGCGTCGTTCGATGCCGTACAGGCCCGCGTGCGTGACCTCGGCCAGTGGCGTCAGGCACGAGGAAGAGAAAAGAAAACACCCGTTTCCTAGGGTTCGCGGCGTACCGCTCACCCTGGGCTACCCAAGACGCCCCGTTGGGGCTGCGTGCCGGCCATTCCACGCGAGACCGTGAAGGCCAAGCCAACCCGCCTCCCCATTACACGACTACCGTGCGAATGATTCCAACCTCATTCGCGGTATTCGCGAAATTCGCGGCGACATTTTACGCCCGTCGACCCTGCGTGTACGCGATGATTTTGTACGCCAGTTTCGCCGCGAGGAATTCCGTCACATGATGGCCGGGGATGGGGCGGACCTCGACAATGTCCGCGCCGACCACCTCGCGCTCGCCGCAAACACTTCGCAGCAGGGCCGTCACCTCGAACCAGTCCAGCCCGCCCGGCTCGGGCGTGCCCGTGCCCGGAGCGTACGCCGGATCAAAACCGTCAATGTCGATCGTCACGTACACCTTGCCCCGCAGCCGCTCCAGCACGCGGGCAATCCAGTCACCGCCAGAGCGGATCATTCGCGGCGTGATGAACGCCTCCACCTGGCCCGGACAAGCGAGCAACTCCTCGTGGCTGAAACTGCGGATGCCGACCTGGCAGAGGTGCGGCGTGATGTCCAGCACCCGCCGCATCACCGCGCCGTGCGAACACCCCGTGCCGCCCAACTCATCGCGCAGGTCCGCGTGCGCGTCGATTTGCAGCACCGACACCTCGCCGTGCCGCTCGCACATCGCACGCACCAGCGGCGACGTGATGCTGTGCTCCCCGCCAAGCGTCAGCAGAAACTTACCGTCCCGCACGACCGGCGCCGCCGCCTCGTACACGCGACGCATCTGCTCGTCAGGCCCTGGCGCGGGATGGACCGCCGGCAGCGTGTGAATGCCCGCCGTGTGGCACTCGCGATGCAACTCGTCGTCGAGCAACTCCACGAAACCCGACGCCTCCAGAATCGCCATCGGACCGCCCGCCGTCCCGCTGACGTAACTCACCGTGCCCTCGTACGGCACCGGCAAAATCGCATACCGCGACCGATCATAGGCCGTGAACTCCGTCGGCAAGTCCAGAAAGGCGTTGCTGTTGATCATGGGAAATCCTCTACAACAAAAACACCGCCGCGGCGACGACCGTCGTCCACAGGCCGTTTTTATCGCCCTCAGCCGTCTGCACGACGTTGCGCGTCTTGACGATCTGCCCGGACATCTTGTAAATCTCCTTGCGCTCGTCGTAATCCGTCTCGGGATCAAATTCTATGCCCAGCGTCGTCGCCAGCATCGTGGCGGCCATGTCTTCGACAAAATCGCCAAGCCGCTCCTCCGTCATGCCGAACCCGTGATGCTCGCTGATGTACCCGTACTGCTCACCGCGCGAGGGCAACGCCAAGCCGATCCCCGCGCCCACCAGCCGCGACGGCTCGTCCGTCGACGCCTCCGCCAACACCAGGTACGTGATCTCGCCCGCCTCCAGCCGATCCAACCCCTTGGCCTTGGGCACGATCTTCGCCTTGGGCGGGAAAATGCTCGAGACCCGAACCAGGTTGCCCTTCTCGATCCCCGCGTGACGCAAGGCCAACTCGAAACTCTGCAACCGATTCCGATGCCGCCCCACGCCCTTGGTGAAAAACACCTCCTGCGGAACCAACGGAGTCCTCGTCCTGGCCATCAAAGCTCCTTTCGCCGCGCCAGGCGGCCACTACAGGCGATCCCACGCCCAACACCGCGAAGAATTATAGAAGACCCGCGGACAAAGGCAACCGCATCTACGATTTATCCAGAGCAATCGCATCGAAATTCCTCGTTTTTTTCGCGGAAAGGCTGTAGGCTGTAGGCTGTAGTCGCGGCAGTTTTTGCGACATTTTTTCGGCACGGCATGTCGCGCCTACAGCCTACGGCCTACAGTCTACAGCCTAAACGCGGGCCTTTTTAGATGCGATGGCCCTGCGATTTGTCCAGGGGCTTTCCGTTTATCCGTTTTCGCGAAAACCAAGCGGGATTACACGGATTATAGGGATTTAAGGATTGCTCCCGCCATACGGCAGTCCTGTAATCCGTTACTCCGCGTAATCCCACTCGGTCTTTTCGAAGTCGAGAGAACGCACGCTTGGCGCATCGAACGTCACGGCGGTACAATTTGGCGGTGACAACTCCTCCTCTATGAAGGGATCAACGATGAGTCTTCGCATTACCATCGCGTGCGTGGCGGCGGTGTGGGCCGTTTCCGTGTGGGCCGATGACGCGCTCAAAGGCGTTGTCGATCCCTACGACGCCCCCGATCAGCGGGCCAAGTTTTTCAAGGTCGCCGGCAGCGGCAACGAACTCGACAAGGAAAAATTTCTCGCCGATCAGAAGGCCGGCGGCCATTTGATCGCGCCGTTCGAGAAATGGGAAACCGCGGCCTTGTTCGACAAAAACAAAAACGGCACGCTCGACTGGTTCGAGTTCGAAGCCTATCGCCAGGCGATGCGGGCGGCCGTGATGGCGGAGTTCGACAAGGACAAAAACGGCAAACTCGCCGACGCCGAACGCGTCGACGCCCTCAAGGCGCTGACCGACGGCAAAGTCACCATCAAGCCCGCCCCCGAAGCCGCCCGGGCGCTCCCGCCGGGATTCATGGGCATGGCCGGCGGCCCAGGCGGCGAAGCCACCAGCCAACCCACCAGCCAACCCGGGCGAGTGAGACGGGACATGACCCCCGAAGAACGCCAGGCCATGATGGAGGAGCGGCAGCGGCAGATGGAGGAATGGCGAAAACGCCACGAAGAGGAGATGCTCAAGCGGTTCGACAAGAACGGCGACGGCGTGCTGGACGATGAGGAACGCGCCATCATGGCCGCCACCTTGAAGCAGGAACAGCGCGACATGATGATGGAGCACATGCCCGCGCCGATGAAGGAATTCACCCTGCGGAATTTCAACGCCGACGGCTCCGGTAAGCTCAGCGAGGAGGACTGGAAAGCCTTCGAAGAGTTTGGCCGCGAGTCGCAGCAGATGTTCCAGGGCTTGCAGACGCTGGCGTTCGACAAGGACGCCACCGAGGCCGAGCGCCGGGCGGCCATGCTCAAGTGGGCGCCGGTGGGCATGAAAATCCAGCAGAACATGAACAAGCGTGCCGAGGAGGCCGGCGGGCATCAAGCCCTCGGCGAAAAAATGATGGCCGGCGTGTCGCGATACATGGAACGCTTCGAAAAGCAGGCCGTCGCCGACCACGGCGGCAAGCCCAGCGCCGCCTCCCGGACGGCCATGCTCAAACTCATCGACGCCGACATCCGCGAACGGGCGAAAAAAGTCAGCACCAGCGGCAGCGGCAAACTCGAACCCGCCGAAGGCGAAAAACTGTTCATGGAAATGATGGACGAGTTTTTGAAGGAGTAAACGTGGCGCGGGCGTCCAACCGTAGCACGGGCGTCTCGCCCGTGAGTCGCATGGGCGTCCCGCCCGTGCAAAGCGGCTTTGGAAGAAATGTCTTGAAGTCGGCGCGGGCGGCCACGCCCTCGCGTCACGGAATTACAGCCAACCTCAACCACGGGCGAGACGCCCGTGAGACTCATGGGCGGGACGCCCATGCTACGAAACAAGCGTCACATTATGATCGCGATATCGCTTCAATCCGGCAGCAACGGCAATTGTGTTTACGTCGAGTGCGGTTCGACGCGATTGCTGGTTGACGCAGGCATCAGCGGGCTGGCGGCGCAGCGGCGGCTGGAACGGCACGGCCGCGACATCCGCGCCGTGACCGCCGTGCTGATCTCGCACGATCATCGCGACCACATCGGCTGCGCGGGCGTGTACTCGCGGAAATTCAACCTGCCGATTCACGCCTCGCCCGCCACCATCGACGCCGCCCGCCGCATCCGCCTCGGACGCATCGATACGCTCGGCGCGTTCACGCCCGGCGACACGCTGCATTTCGGCGACCTGGCCGTCGAAACCATCCCCACGCCGCACGACGCCGCCGACGGAGCCGCCTTCGTCGTCACCGACGGCCATCGCCGGCTGGGAATCCTCACCGACCTCGGCCACGTCTTCGACGGACTCGCACACACCGTCAGCACGCTCGACGCCGTCTTCCTCGAAAGCAACTACGACGACGACATGCTCCGCACAGGCCCGTACCCCTGGCCGCTCCAACAGCGAATCCGAGGCCCCCGCGGCCACATCTCCAACCGCGAATCCGCCGACCTCCTCCACACCGCCGCCAGCCCCCGCCTGCGATGGGCCGTCCTGTCCCATCTGTCCGAACAAAACAACCACCCGCACATCGCCCTGGAAACCCACCGCGAAATCGTCTCCAGCCACCTGCCCCTCCACGTCGCCAGCCGATACGACGCCAGCGAAATGTTCACGGTGTAAAGCCCGAATGACGAAACCCGAATGACGAATCAGAATGGGTGTGCCAAAACTTTCTGGCGATGGCACGAATGTGCTGGGCCTGTGGCAGGACACGCCAAACGGCTGGACCTGTCTGAGTCCCGAAGGGACGACGTTGGGTAGCCCAGGGTGAGCGGTATGCCGCGAACCCTGGGTTTTCAGGCGTTTTTTGTATTTTATCGTTCCTGACGCCACGGGCCGCATATCATACCGACGCATGAATGCGGCATCGAACGACGCGAATAAGGGGCTGTGCGCGTCGCTCGAAGCCGTCTTCGTACGACGGTGCGACCCCGGCCAGCGGCGCCAGGCCGCGATTTGGGGATAACAAAAACACTTGTCCCCAGGGTTCGCGGCGTACCGCTCACCCTGGGCTACCCAACGCCGTCCCTTCGGGACTCAGACAGGACACGCCAACACATTACATCTCGCCAAAAATCTTTATCACCTCCATCAGAATGATGGATGTTCTCTGATTAACAAATCATTTCAACATTCGGACTTCGTCATTCGGATTTTCCGCAGAACGGTTCCTCGGCCAGGTAATCGCCGGTGGCCGCGAAGGCGCGGGCGCGGCAGCCGCCGCAGCGGGGACGGAATTCGCATCGGCCACATTTGCCGCCGCGGTTGTCGCTTCGGCGTAATGCGGCGAAAACAGGAGAATCCCGCCAGATGTCGGCGAAATTTTCCGTACGAACATCGCCGCACGCCACCGGAAGATAGCCGCACGGAAACACCTGGCCACGGTGACTCACAAACGCCACCGCCGTGCCGCACAGACAGCCGCCACCACGTGGCGCGGGCGTCTCTTTGCGTGGCGCGGGCGTCTCGCCCGCGCTGTGCATTCCATGGGATTCACCGCAGGAGGTCGGTTTGACGTCCTTCCGCGATCCGGCCAGCGGAACATTGGACGCGGGCGAGACGCCCGCGTCACGTAACTGCCGCGTCGCCGCGACGCGGGTGTAGTGTGGGGCGCACGTCGCCTTCAACTCGAACCGCTCGCCGCGGGCGGCGATCTCCGCCTGGCGGTCGCACAGCCAATTCAACACGCGTTCGTACTGCGCTGCCGGCAACTGGTGCGTCGCCTCGATCCGCGCCCCGCAGCCGACCGGGACCAGCAGGAACAAATGCAACGCACAGGCCCCCCGCTCGCGGGCGCGGTCGCACAACGCGTCGAGCTGATGCAGATTGTGGCGCGAAATCGTCGCGTTGATCTGCACGCTCACGCCCGCCGCACGCAAGGCCGACACGCCCGCCATCGCCAAATCGAACGCGCCCGCCGACGCGCGGAACGCGTCGTGCACGGCGGCGTCCGCGCCGTCCAGACTTACCGACACGCGATGAAACCCCGCCGACGCAATCCGACCCGCCATCGCGCCGTCAACCAACGTGCCGTTCGTCGCCAACGCCGTCGTCAAGTCGCACTGTCTCGCGAAATCCGCCAACTCCTCCCAGTCCGCCCGCAACAACGGCTCACCGCCGGAAAACACGAAAATGCCACGTGACGCGGGCGTCCCGCCCGCGTTGTGCACTCCATAAGGCTGGCCGCTGGAAGACGCCAAATCACCTTCGCCATCCAACGCGGGCAAGATGCCCGCGCCACGTGGCAACGTCGCCACGCTTTCCATCAACGCCTTCGCCTGGGCGGTGGACAAGTCCTCCTTCGCCGCCCCCGCCGACGTGTCTTGTCGACGGCAATGCACGCACGCCAGATTGCACTGCGACGTGGATTCCCAAAACAACAGCCGTAACGGCGGAATTACTGATGGCGTGGTCACGCGATTTCCTCATCGGTCAAATAGCAGGCCGGGTCGTCGCCCCAGAGGTCGCCCGCCGCTTCGGCGCGGGCGCGGAGGTTGCCGTTGCACACCGCCTGCCAGCGGCAGCGTCGGCAGCGGCCCGTGAACGACTCGCCACGCCGGCGCAGTTGCTCCAAAAATTCGTGCCCGCCGTGCGACCAGATTTCGCTGAACGCCCGCCGCGTCACGTTGCCCAGCACACGGTCCCGCCAGAACTGATCCGGCAGCACGTCGCCGTTCCAGCTCACGCACGCGATGGAGCTGCCGGCGGAATTCCCGCCGTTTTGCCGCAGCAATTCGTATGCATCCGCCGCCCGCGCGTGCCCGTCGCGTGCCAGCCGCATCTGCACGTACGGGCCGTCGGCGTGATTGTCCACCGTGAGCACCTGCACGCGTCGCCCTCGCGCGTGCAGGGCCGCCGTGCGGTCGATGATCTCATCCACCGCCGCCCGCGTTCGCGCGTGCGACAGCGCCACTCCCGCCAACGTCCGCCCGCGGCCACTCGCCACGAGGTGATAAAAACACGCCCGCGGAATCTCCTCCCGCTCAATCAGGCCGAATATTTCGCCAATCTCATCGACATTGTGCCCGGTCAGCGTCAGCCGCAGCCCGACCTTCACGCCCTCGTCCCGGCAGGCGCGGATGCCCTCGACCGCCCGCTCGAACGCGCCGGCGACGCCTCGGAACGCGTCGTTCACCGCCGCCGGCCCGTCGAGCGAAATGCCCGCGTAGCTCACGCCCGCCTCGCGCATGCCCGCGGCCACGTCGCGCGTGATCCATGTGCCGTTGGTGGAAAACACCGTCCTCATGCCGGCCTGTTTGGCGTGGCGGGCCAAGTCCAGCACGCCCCGTCGCAGCAGCGGCTCGCCGCCGGAGAACAGCAGCACCGGCGCGCCGAAGGCGGCCAGGTCGTCGATCATCGCGCGGGCCTGCGCGTCGGAAAGTTCATCGTCGCCCGCGGCGTCGGCGGACTCGCTGCCGGCATAACAATGAGCACAACGAAGATTACACCGTCGCGTGCAATTCCACACCACGACAGGCCGAGGCTGCGAAATCACGCCGCCCTCGTCGCGGCGCCGATACCGCAACGAATCGCCCGACTCCGACAGGCCGCTGACCATTCTGGAAATCCCAATCATTCAACTCTCCATGCGGCACTATTGTAGCTACGCGGGAGGTGGACGGTCGACAAAAGTTTCCGCACGATGTCCTTCGTTATACGTCGCCAGCCGTGGATATGGCCCTGCCATTCGGCGCTGTTGAACGCTCTTGGCGTCAGGAACGTCCTGCATCGCCTAATGGCAGGGCCATATCCACGACCAACCGTCTGCCTATAATGCCCGCATGAACATTCGACTGGCCCATTCGCCCGATGCCGATGACGCCTTTATGTTCTACGCTCTGGCGGCCAACAAGATCGACGCCGGGCCTTACCGATTCGAACACGTGCTGGCGGACATTCAAACACTCAACGATTGTGCCGCGCGCGGCAAGTACGAGCTGACGGCCCTTTCCGTGCACGCGTACGCGTATGTGCGGGACGCGTACGCCCTCACGCGGTGCGGCGGGAGTTTCGGCGACGGGTACGGGCCGATACTCGTCGCACGAGAGCCGATGTCGGCCGAGCAACTCGCCGACACCACAGTGGCCGTACCCGGCCCGACGACCAGCGCCGCCCTCGCCCTGAAATTATTCTGCCCCACCGTCCGCACGCGCGTGATGCCGTTCGACACAATCCTCGAGGCCGTGCGGACGGGCGAGGCGTCGTGCGGCCTGATCATCCACGAAGGCCAGGTCACGTACGCCCGTCAGGGCCTGTGCCTCGTGGCGAACCTCGGCGTGTGGTGGCGAGGCCGCACCGGCCTGCCGCTGCCGTTGGGCGTCAACACGGTGCGTCGCGACCTGCCCACGGCGGATCGGGCGCGATTGGCGGACATTCTCCGCCAGTCGATCCAGTACGGCCTGTCGCATCGCGAAGAGGCGTTGTCGTACGCCATGCGATACGCCCGCGACGTGGACGCGGCGGCGGCGGACCGGTTCGTCGGCATGTACGTCAACGACACGACGCTGGACATGGGCGATCGAGGCCGCCGGGCGATCGAAGAATTTTTGCGCCAAGGTCATCAGGCCGGCGATATTCCTGATGCGCTGCCCGTGGAATTTTGTGTAAACGTATGGTAAACGCAAACCATTTTCTCGAAGGAACCGAGCCACTAGCCACAAGCCACCAGGGCTTGCGTGGCGCGACGGTAAATTCGCACCTCGCTGTGGCGAGAGGGATCTCGATGCTTCGCTGACTCCTGGCCGGCACATACCGACCATCGTGTCTGCGAAGCCACGAAACCTTTCTCTCGAATCAACCGAACGCGTTTACCGTCGTGCATCGCAAACCCTGGTGGCTTGTGGCTACAACGTCTCCCTCGAACCGGCGGCCTGATTTCACCGTCGTACAAACGAAAACCCGGGTCCCGAATGCCGGATCCCGGATCCCGTTTACGCCGATTGACAATGTTTTTTGACGAACCGAACAGGGCTTTCCGTCGATACAGTCGATACGTCCGGCCCCTGGGCGGCGGCGGGTGAAGAAACTTTTTTTCACCCAAGTCTTGACAGCCGACGGGTACAGGCCGAATTATGTGACGGACTTACCGCCCCCACGGCCGCGGATGCGGCATGGAGGCGCCGATGAGAATATCCATGGCCAAGAGTGTAAAAAAAACCGTGGCGAGGCCCAAACGTGGGGCGGCCGCTCGAATTTCGCAAGCGACGCAGCCGTTCACCTCGCCGGAATCGGCCGAGCCGACGGGCGACCTCCCCGCCGGCGCGGGCGCCGGTATGGGGAAAAAGCTCGTCGTCGTCGAGTCCCCCGCCAAAGCCAGGACGATTAATCGGTACCTGGGGCGGGAGTTCGTCGTCCGCGCGTCGATGGGGCACGTGCGCGATCTGCCGGAGAAAAAAATCGGCGTCGACATCGAAAACGATTTCACGCCCATCTACGAACCGCTCGCCAGCCGACGCAAAGTGCTGACCGAACTCAAACAGCTCGCGCGCGGGGCCAGCGAAGTTTTCCTCGCCACCGACTTGGACCGCGAGGGCGAAGCGATCGCCTGGCATCTGGCTGAGAGCCTCGGCGTGCCCATGTCGCGCATTCAACGCGTGATTTTCAACGAGATCACCAAAAGCGCGATCCAGGCGGCCTTCGAGCAGCCGCGGCAGATCGACATGAACAAGGTCAACGCGCAGCAGGCGCGGCGGATTCTCGACCGCATCGTCGGCTACGAGGTCAGCCCGCTGCTGTGGCGGAAGGTCGCGACGGGGCTGTCGGCCGGACGCGTGCAGAGCGTGGCCGTGCGGCTGATCGTCGAGCGCGAGCAGGAGATCGAGCGGTTCATGCCCGAGGAGTATTGGAAGATCGCAGCCGTCTTCACGACGAACGTCGCGTCGGCGGACACGCTCGCGAGACGGTGGGCGCAGTTTCTGGCCACCGAGGACGTTCAGGGCAACGGCCCGACGCGTGACGCGCAGCAGGATTTCCTTTCGGGCATCGAGGCGTTCCGCGCGGAGCTGGTGCAGGTCAACGGAAAAAAATGGTCGTCGGATAACGACGTCGCCACGCTGGAACTGGCCCGCGCGATCGGTTTGACGATCCGCGAGCAGGACGTGAAAATCGTCAGCGACGGGGCCGCCAAAGGCGTCGCCCAGCGCGTCGTGACCGTGTCGGGACACTTATACGACGGCGTTGGCGCGGCCGCCAAGCCGACGTTCGCCGTGCGCGGCGTGAACCAGCGCGAAAGCCGCACCCGTCCGATGCCACCGCTGACGACCGCCGCCCTCCAGCAAGCCGCCAGCGTGCAGTTGCGGTTCTCCGCCAGCCGAACCATGCGGATCGCCCAGCAGTTATACGAAGGCGTCGACGTGCCCGGCGAAGGCAGCGTCGGCCTGATCACCTACATGCGTACCGACAGCACGAACCTCTCCAACGAGGCCGTCTCGCAGGCACGCCGGCTGATCGCCCAGCAGTTCGGCGACGCGTACCTGCCGGAAAATCCCAACCGCTACGCCAGCGGCGAGCGAGCCCAGGAAGCCCACGAAGCCATCCGACCCACCGACGCCGCCCGCTCCCCCCAAAGCCTCATGCGCTGCCTCACCGACGAACAGTACAAACTCTACGACCTCATCTGGAAACGATTCGTCGCCTGCCAGATGATGCCCGCCCTCTGGAACGTCACCGAGGCCGACATCGTCACGCAAACCACCGTCGGCGAGGTCGTCTTCAAAGCCATGGGCCGGCAACTGGCCTTCGACGGCTTCCTGCGCGTCACCGGCCTGCCAAAAACCGGCGACCAACTGCTGCCCCCCCTGGCCGAACGTCAGCCGCTGGCGCCCGTCAGCCTCTCGCCCACGCAGCACTTCACGCAGCCGCCGCCGCGATACACCGAGGCCTCCCTCGTCAAGGCGCTCGAAGCCGAAAACATCGGCCGACCGTCCACCTACGCCAGCATCATCCAGACCGTTCAGGATCGCGGCTACGTCGAACTCCTCGAACGCACGTTCCATCCGACCGTGCTGGGCATGAAGGTCACGCAGAAACTCACCGAGCATTTCAACGACATTTTTAATGTTCGATTTACCGCCCAGATGGAGGACAAACTCGACAAGGTCGAGGACGAAGCCGCCGACTGGGTCCGCGTGCTCCGCGAATTTTACGGCCCCTTCCACGACACGCTCGAAAAGGCCTCCCGCGAAATGGTGCACGCCAAGGCCGAAACCGAACCCAGCGAATACACCTGCGAAAAATGCAACAAACCGATGGTGTACCGCTTCAGCAAAAACGGCCGATACCTCGCCTGCACGGGCTATCCCGACTGCAAGCAGACCTACCCCGTCGACCGCGACGGCAAAAAAATCGAACGCGTCACCACCGACATCGCTTGCCCCGTCTGCTCCCTGCCGATGATCGTCCGTCGCAGCCGTTTCGGCGAATTCCTCTCGTGCAGCGGCTATCCGCAGTGCCAGGGCAGCCTCAAACTCGACAAACAAGGCTTCGTCAAAGCCCCCACCGCGCCGGCCCTTCAGGTGGATGTGCCCTGCCCGAAATGCCAGGCCCCGCTCCTGCTTCGCCGCTCCAAGCGAGGCCCGTGGCTGTCGTGCTCGAAATACCCAAAATGCCGAGGCCGGGCGGGCTGGGGCAACCTCGACGACGCCAAAAAAGTGGAATTGGAAACGTTGCTGGAGGCCCACGAGGCCGCCCATCCAACGCCCACGCTCCGCAAAACCGACGGCAGCGAAATCACGGGCCTGTATAACCACGCCACCGGCGAAAGCGTCGAAGAAACCGCCGCCTCCGCCGGGCCCAGGGATGCGGGCGTCAACTGCCCCAAATGCGGCAAGGAAATGGTCATCCGCGCCGGCAAACGCGGCGAGTTCCTCGCCTGCACCGGCTATCCCCGCTGTAGAAACGCCCTGCCGCTGGAACAGTTGGACGAGTTGAAGGCGCAGCAGACGTAAATCTGGCTTCGCCTGTTTGCGTTGTAGAATGTTGCGCACTACAAAACGTTTTGTAATGCGCAACATCCTACAACGCAAACAGGCGAAGCCAGATTTACGTCTATCCGTTGATCACTTCTTCCGTTCCACCACCAACAGAATACTTCCGATGATCGGCGAGTACGGCATGGTCCATTGGCCGTTGGCGTCGGCAGTGAAATTGGGGATCGGATATTCCATGTCGAATTCCGGGTCGATCCAGCGGGCGCGGTAGGTCGCGCCGGGGTCGAAGCCGCCGAGTTTGCCCCAGTCGGCGGGGACCCAGGCGGCCTTGGAGGCGTGCAGGTACGCAATCAATAATTTGCCCGGAATGCCCGCGATTTGCGGCGTCTGCCATGCCTGCGGCGACGGCGCGGAGAGGAACCACTCCGGGTGCGGATCGAGTTTCCACCAGGGATAACGTTCCAGCAGCCGCTTGGCCCGGCCGAGCACGCCCGAACCGGGCAGGTTCATCGCCTGGTCCCACGTGCGGTTGCCCCACGTCGCGCCGTGCGGCGACGGACCGTAAGGCCTCTCCGCGCGGTTGAGCTGCCACAGCCCGTTCGCGCCGTACGTGAAGCCGGCCACGCCGTTGAGCAGGCACAGCCAGAAGCCGCCTCGCTGCACGTCGTCCTTGCTCAGGCCGCAAATGCCCTCGTAGTTCACCTCGCTCTGCACGACGGGCATCGCGGGCTTGCGGTCGTATTCCTCGCGCACGATCCGCATCGTGTCGGCCATCGAATCAAAGCCGCTGTGCCCCGTCTGCACCATGCTGAAATCCACCAGCGAATCGTCGCCGGCGCATTCGCGCGTCGCCATGCCGGGGTGCAACGTCACGGGGTTATGAAACGGATCGAGCTGCCGCATATGCCGCGCGACGTCGGCCCAGATCTGCCGCTGCGCTTCGGCGTGCCGGGCGGCTTCGTCGGGGCTGGCGTCGGGCCCAAGCCCGACGGTGTAAAACGGCATCGTCGCCTCGCCGGCAAGACACCAGAAGACCGGCAGCGATCCGTACCGCGCGACGAGATGCCGCCAGTGCCGCTTGGCTTTGTCCAGGCCCATCCACATCGCAAAATAGCCCCAGCAGCCCACCAGGCAGGGCGCGATGCCCGCGTCGGCCAGGGCGTGGAGTTTGCGGTCGGCGACATCGTACCACTTCGGATTGACCCGCGTGAAGTCGGCGTCGTAGGGCAGCCCCGCTTCGTTACGGCCTCGCGGATCCTGCCAGTCCATGTCGGGGTACAGACCCGCGATAATCTGCACGACGCTGAAGCCCTTGGCGACGCGATCGGCCAGCAGGCTGGGGAATTCCTTCTGCCATTTCAGGCGGTCGGTAAGGCCCATCCACCAGGTGTCGCCCAGCCAGAAAAACGGCGTGCCGTCGGCGTGCACGAAATATCGGCCATCGACATCGACGTGAAACCGCCCGTGCCGGTACAGCGGATTGTCGCCGCGATATTTCTCGACGGCAAAGGCCCCCTCGACGCCGTGCAGCCCCGCGTCGGCGACGTGGGTGCATTCGGTGCGGAAGCGGTATTTCCCCGGCGAGGGCGCGGCGAACCGGAATCGCCACCGCCGCCCGCCTGCCCAGAAAGCCGGCACCCGCCACTCGCGACGGCCCGGCCCCGTCACGATCACGTCCACGTCGACGTCGGTGAACGGATTGGCGTACGACCGCGCGGCGGCGAACGACCATTCGGCGGTCACGTTGGTGAAGAATGTTTCTGACATCTATGGGATCTCCTTAGTCACTGAAATGTTTTCATTGGCTTTGCCTGTTTGCGTTGTAAAACGTTCCAGGCGACAAACGTGCGACATTACGGCTTCGTCAAGACCGAGCGGGATTGCACGGATTTACGGATTAAAGAATTTTCGTTCCAGTACGGTAATCCATAAATCCCTTAATCCGTGTAATCCCGCTCGGTCTTAGTGAAGTCGAATAACCATACCTCAGGCGACTGGAACGTTTGCTACCGTTGCGTCCACTGCGTCACGCGGTACGCGGGGACGTCGTTCCAGCCCATGCGGCGTGCTCGGCCGACGCGGCTGGCTGCATTCCACGTCAACTCCACGCGGGCGAATTCGCCCTGTTCGTAGCGGTACGTTTGGCCGTCGTCCTCGAAAAGCGTCGCGCCCAGGCTGCCGTCGCCGAAGACCTGCACGTCCAGATCGAAGCTGGCCGGGTCGGCGGTGTTGAGCGTCGGCTTGGCCAGCGGCAACAGGCAGTTGTCCCGCACGAACAGCGGAATCCGTTCCAGCGGCACAGCGACGTGAACGTTCCGCCCACCCGCGAACGACTGCCCGCTCCAGAAATCCCGCCACGCGCCCGGCGGCAGATACACGTCCCGCTCGCTCTGCCCCGCCGTCACCGGGGCGGCCAACAGCCGATCGCCGATCATCCATTGATCGTCGAGGTTGAACGTGCCCGCGTCGTCGGGCCAATCCACCACCGGCGCGCGGAACGGCGGCACGCCTTCGAGATGATACCTATAAAACGCCGCGTACAGATACGGCACCAACTGCATGCGGAGTTCGAGAATTTTCCGGCAGGCGGCCGTCAACTGCTCCGCGTCGCTCAGGAACCGCCCGGCGTTGTTCTCTTCCGTCACCCATTGTTTCCACGGCGGATTCTTGATGTACCACGCGTTGATCAACGCCTGCGGCGAGAGCACGACGCATTGCAGGCGGCGGATTAAATCCTCCGCCGAGGCCGCGTCGCGAACCTCCGGCGACCACAACAGCCCCGAAAAGCCCGTGTTCACCAGCCCGCGAATGAAATCCTTGTGCGCGTACAAATCGCTGTAGAGCACGAACGGATAATTCGCCGCCAACGCGTGCGCGTTGCGCACCTGGCCATACGTCCGCTCGTTGCGCTTGCGGAAGATCGACTCGATCATCTCCTGACAGGACTGGCCGAAGAGGCTGTGGTACTGTTCGCCGTCGAGGCCCGAGGGGAACTGGCTGACCTCGCCGAACGACCACGCCGACGGGATGAAATCGCTGTTGTCGCACTCGTCGACCTTGTAGCCGCTGATGTTGTGGCAAACGTGCGTGCGTTCGAAGTGATCCGCCACGAGCGACCGCACCGCCGGCAGCGTCAGGTCGGGCACCAGGCCGTTCCAGACCTGGTACGATCCGCTCAACTCGCTGAGTTGTTTGTACAGCGGATTCTTCACGTGCGTGAACAGGTGGATCCACAAGTTCACCTTCACGCCGATGGCGGCCATGCGCTGTACAAATTCGGAGGGGGCGGGGAATTTTTCGTCCCAGACCCACGTGCTGGAGTAGGCGGCGCTCAGCCAGCCTGGCTCGAGGCCGTACACGTCCAGCGGCATCGCGTCGTTGTGAATGGCGGTGGCCAAGTCTTCCGCCTGGGCCTGCGAGAACGACCCGTGAGGCCGATACCACACGCCAAGCCCCCACCGTGGCGGCACGCATCCGCCGCCGGAAAACAGATTGTACCGGGCCACCGCGTCACGCATCGTCGGGCCCGCGAACACGTAAATGTCCACGCCCGCCGCCGCGGGAATCTCCACGACCACGTCCACGGGCCTCTGGTGCTGCTGACTGGCGTACAACTCCTCCGCCGACATGGCGGCGTCGGTCACCGCGCGGTCGCTGCTGGGGGCCCAATCCGGGTGGCGGCACGTCGGGCCCGACCTCGCGGCCGCAGCGCCCATGTAAAACGTCGCGTAACGGGCCGTGTCCACCAGCACACCGTAGCCGGCCGTCGATACATAAAACGGCACCGGCGCGTGCGAGTCGCCCAAGTCCGCCGTCGGGTCGCTGTTCACGCGCAACGTCTTCTTGCGACCACGCTGATTGACGCTCTTGAGCTGCAACCCCAGGCCGTACACCTGCTCCTTCTTGTCCAGCGGGATCGCGACGACAAACCCGCGCCGCGTCTTCTCCGTGAGAAAATCCTCCGCCGTGAACGGACACTCCGCCGCCGGCAGCGCCGCCATCCGCTCCGCCGCCATCGCGCGATGCCGAAGCCGCACCGGCGTCGCCTCCTCGGGCTGACCCAACGAAATCTTCCACACGCCAGGACCAACCAGTTCCATGGGAACTCCTTTGTTACCACGCGCCTGATGCAGATATGGCTCTGCCTGTTTGCGTTGGTAAAGGTTGTATACCACAATACGTTTTGCAGTACACAAAATTCCACAACGCCAACAGGCAGAGCCATATCACTCGTTATCTGTTACGTTCTATTTCCGACGCCGCAGCAGCGCCAAGCCGCCCAGGGCCAGCAGGCTCATCGTCATCGGCTCGGGGATATCAACCCATTTGTACGCGAGGATATCCTCGACGATCTTGCCGTTATTGGCAGTCGGATTGTTGCCCAGTGCCTCGCTGCCAAACAGCCGGATGCCCTTGACCTCCAGCGTCTCGCCGAAGTCGTACCAGAACAGCGTCTTGCTCGCCGCGTCGGCGGCGTTGGCGGTATAAACGGTCACCCAGTTGGCGTCGTTTTGCCAGTCGCCGTCCAACAGGACCTGTATCATATAATCCTGCCAGGTCCACGTGGGGTTGTTCTTCGACCCGGACGACACGCGGATACCGTCGACCTCGATCGTTCCCTCCTCGACCACGAAGCCGATCCAATTGACCGAAGCGGGATTGGCCGCGGCGCCGTCGGAGGCACGCCACGCCGAATCAAGGCTCATGTCAACGACGCTGCCGTTGCCGCCGAACGCGCCACCGCCGAGGAATTTGGTCGTGGCGTCCGCGGCCGCGTTCACAAACGGCTTCTCCAGAATGGTCATGTGGCCGATCTGGTAGTGGCTCGAATCCAGTCCGCCCAATGCCTGGTTGATCTCGACCTTCACGCCGTAAACGCCCTTGGTGCCGAGCAGGCCGGTGACGTCGACCATCTCCGTGAGGTTGCCTTTGGCGACCGCGAAGTCCGTCAACTTCGTGTAGGTCCCGTTACCAACCATGTCCACCCAGATCGTCCCGCCAAAGGCGCGGTCGGTGGAATCGAACAGGAACGCGCCAATCGTCTGCGGTGTGTCCCAGCGGTCCTCGCGCATGGGGTACACATTGTTAATGACGTTCTGGAAGTCGCTGTCGCGGACGCTGTTGTTGATCCATTTCGTGGGGTTGCTGATGCCGCCCGCGTAGGACCCGGCCGTGGCCAGGTTGGGGTCGAACGGCGTGAGCGTGATCGTCGCCGCCTGACTGACACCCGCACACAACACGGCCACCGCAATAACAACACCACATCGAGACATCATTCGCATAGACATATTCACGTTCTCCTTCTCCTTGATTTTCTCGTGTTAACTAGTTGATGGCGCACTACATCGGACGGCCCGTTATCTCCGTCGCCGCAACATCGCCAGGCCGCCCAGAGCCAGCAGGCTCATCGTCGCCGGTTCGGGAACAACGCGGTAGGCGAGGATGTCGCCAACAATCAGCCCGCCGTTTCGGGGACCCGGATTGTTGCCGTCGCCGATCACGTAGCCCTCGTCGTCCAGTTCGGAGCCGCCGTACAGCCGGACGCCCATGACGGTCAACGTTTGGCCGAAATCGATCCAGCAGAGGTTCCAGGGAGTCCAGTTCGTCATCGAATAGTGAGCCTGGAACGGCTCGCCTTCCCCGTCCAGAACGGGCACCCAGTTCACACCGTCGTACGTGACCTGCACGAAATAATCCTCCCAGGTGTACATCACGTGATCGGTCGCGGCCGTCACGCGGAGGCCGTCTACCTGCACCGCTTCGTCCCAGAGAATCCCGACCCAGTTCTCCGTCGCGCCGGCCGCTGCCCGCCACGACGTCGACATCGACATGTCGGTGACGCTGGAGGTGCGTTGGCTGCCGGGCGTGTAGATCGTCGTGGCGCCGAGCGCCACGTTCTCGATGGGGGCCGACAGAATGGCCATCTCGCCGATCTGGTAATAGTTCGCCGCCGCCCCGATGTCGCGGATCTCGCCGTCGCTTTTGTTGATGACCACCTTGACGCCGTACACGCCTTTGCTGCCGAGAATGTCCGACACGTCGACCAGCTTCGTGGTATTCGGGGAATCGACCACGAAACTCGTCACCAGGGTGTAGCTGCCGTCACCGATCATGTCCACCCAGATATCGCCGCCAAAGGCACGGTCGGTGGCGTCGAACAGGAACGCGCCAACCGTCTGCGCCACGGCCCATGTCTCCTCGCGCCACAGCACGTTAGCACTGGGGGCCGACTGGAAATGGCTGGTGCGAGTGTTGCCGCTGGTCCAGTTCGCATAGGTTCCGCCGGAGCCGTTATCGCTGCCCGTCACCGTACCGGTGCCGGCGATGTTGTACGGGCTGCCCATCGTCACCGCCGCCTGACTGACGCCCGCCAGCAACACGGCAACCACCACCGCACATCCAATGAGCGCACTTCGCGTGAACATAACGCATCTCCATTCCGCGCCATTCCGGCGGCGCTATGCCGATGATTCCATGACGAGAATACAAAAACCTCACAGGCTCCACGTGCAACGACAATACATCGTAACTTGATTGTACCACACATCCCGGAAGCGTCCAGCGTTTTCCATGATGTGACGCGGGCCATCGCATTCTCGTGCCGCGGGCGTCCCGCCCGCGTGTGGCGAGGGCATCTTGCCCTCGCGGACTGTTCCACACGGCTGATCTCATGCAAAAACCAAGGCGTTTCACCGCCGGACGCGG
>Ga0123353_10000602_pt1 | contig 44035 bp, 19 predicted proteins | sample TergutLab28metaG_3_FD_92763 | JGI IMG/M metagenome (GOLD analysis project Ga0123353, IMG submission 92763) | Labiotermes labralis P3 segment gut microbial communities from Petit-Saut dam, French Guiana - Lab288 P3 | ecosystem: Host-associated > Arthropoda: Insects > Digestive system > Gut ... | reverse complement strand
TGCATTTTATATATTTATTCAACAAATATAGGTACTGAATATTTTAAACACGGTATATACTCTCCGTTTTTTTCTCTTCAAAATGCAGTTTGTTTCATAATTCTAACATATTTGGTTCCTGTACTATTCACATTTTATATACAGGATGTGCTAAAATTAAAAAAATAATTCCGGCGCCAAAGGTTAAGAATGTTGCTGGTAACCCCAAAAAATTTAAAATTGCTCTGCAAAAATGTTTACACACTTACTCATTTTACACAATTGAAGAGTACCTTAGTCAATTATGAATTAAGAACTGTATCACAAGATTTTATTATAGTGGTATGTTGATTTAAGGTTTGTGTCTATGTGCATTATGTAAGTACTCTTGAATTGTTTTTAAGTTCTGTCTAGTTACGTTATGTATTTCATTGATTGTATATTCTGAAGTGATCACATTCCTTGTATAAACTTGATTTGTTACTTCTTATCATATTCACAAATCACTAACATACGTATCTTATTGTTGAGACTCATTTTGTGCTATGCCTATTGTTATCTAATGAAAAGTTCTATATCCACTCTGATGGATCTCTGGAATACTAAATAAATAAATAAAAATCCCCATATTGTTATCCGTCAAGTACACAGTACACAGTTATATATGATGAAAGTAAATTTTTAAAAAAATCGATGTAGGCAAGATGTTTTGGCTTGACATAACCCATCATCAGGCATTTTTTATTAAGAACTGTCACTTCATACTTTTAACTACAAATACGTGTGACTTCTCACCCTTTACAGAGTGCTTAATAAATACTAGGAATAAACAGAACGGTTTATTAAAGAAATGTGTAGAATGAAAAATGGTGTGGCTGGAGCGGGGGGGGGTAATATATATAACAATCAGTGGCGTACCGGGGGGGGCGTTGGGGGGGTTCAAAGCCCCCCGAAATTCCGAAGGCCCTCCAAAATCGTGCCAAACTCAACCCGATTGTGAAAACTTATAAAAATTGCTGAATTTAGGACACCAACACCCCAAAATGTTCGGAAAAAAGGCAGTAAAATTCTAAAACTACTTAGGTTCACAATTGTTTTAAATTAGCAATGATAAATAAATTGGTTGTCATCATAAATAGTCTTAAAGTACCAAAAACTAAGAAAATTTTACTATAAGAAATGAAATTTCTTGTACCAAATTACAGCTGCCTCCAGAACCCCTGACTAGGGGGCTACTGTCCCCAGATCCCTGTTCTCTCTGTCTTCTGTCTTCAACTGAATTTTTTGACTCCTTCCCCCAAACAAAATCCCTGGGTAAGCCACTCATAACAATCTATTTAGAAAACCATTGGTAGGCAGTAAATTTTCAACGTATGGTACATATGCTGGGTTGTGTTCTTTTGGAGGCACAAAAATATCATAGAGATGTGAAGTATTGTTCCCTACACAAGTTGATGAAGAGTGAAGTTTTTGATATTATGGGCTCTGAGAGCAGCTACACAACATGAAGTACAGACTGGCTTTTATGTGGAATGTTTTGGTAACCACGACCTTCACTAGGCATATAAATATCATGTGACTGAATCTCATACACACATGCTTACCAAAGCTTTTAATATGAAGGAGACTGAAGAAAATCCATAATTTTACTAAGATTTTCTTCGGAGTGCATAATTTCAGAAACTTCAAACTTCACCAACTTGTTTAGGGAACAATACTTGGCATCTGTGTGGTATTTTCATGTCTACACAACAACTCAACTAGGCATTATGTACCACACAATGAAAATTTACTGCCTACCAATGGTTACTTAAATAGATTTCTACATATAGTACCCCTCACCATTTTTCATTTTTGTACATTTTAAAAAAACCTATTTTGCTTTTTCTATTTATTTGGTACTTTGCAAACAGTGAGATGTCACACATATATGTAGTTAAAGTTTTTACTGGAATTTCTCAAAAGAAAAGGCCTGATGATGTCTTATATCAAGCTAAAACTTGTTGCCTAAATACATTTTTAAAAAATTTACTTTGACTGTGTATGATTGTACACCATGAAATATATACTTGTTGTGAGAAACTCAAATTTTAATCCTTATTTGGGTTTGGCACGCCTTTTGTAGTTAAAAAAGGTAAAGATAAAGCAGTCCCGTTACAGGCTCGGAGGGGCCCAGATGGTCCCAGGAAGTTAAGGTTCCCAGATTTCATGACAATGGCACATAATGGTGGTAGGTTGTCAGCCTTACGCACCGGCCGCCTTTACCCCCAGGAAATACTCCTGGTACTCATTCCTGTTAGAGGCTGAGTCAATCCCAGGGCCATGGTGCAATCGGAAGGATTTTATGTCAATGAAAAATTCCACTGACACCAGCTGGGATCGAACCAGTGACCTTCCGATTTGTAGCACAGCACCTTAACCACTGTGCTACTGCGCCCCCCCCCTCCCCCTTTTGTAGTTAGAGAATGAAATTATCCCGTGAACATATGTCCTTGGTATCTTTTATTAGCAAGCAAGATGATGGATCTAATTATACATAAACACTGGCCTGTCCACAGACTGAGTAACACTGCTCATGCTGAGGCCACTATCAGCATTTCATTAAGAAAGTTCACAATTTTAGGAAAATATACAATTCTGTTTCTGGGAACCATGTTTTGATCAGTGGATCCTAACTTTTGCCCTTTTATTCATGCTTTACATGCTTTCCAGTGAAATAATATAGGCATTATGGTATGGTGCATAATTGTTAGAGCTGCGTACTTCATTATGTAACTACACAAGACTTTATTGATTAGTGTATTACTTAGGTGAAAGGAAAGTACAACAAATTTCCAACATGCAGTGATCATGGGATGATGAAACAAGTCCAAATAGTAAACTTCAGTGATGTAACTTTGTCAATATTTTGACACTTCAACAACTTGAATATTTTATAATTAATGGCAGCTTTTTTATATACATGGGTCCATGCATCGTGAATCGAATTTAATAGTTTTCCAACAAGATGTGACTTATTCAGTTTATTACATTTCTGTAGGCAGCTCTACATGTTTCAGATGTTGACACCCATCATCAGGAGCTCGTACAACTGTAAATACAGCTTCTGGTATGGATAATAAACCAACTAGATGTCACTTTTGTGTTATCCTTTATTTCTCCTTTACAAGTTGCTCAACATGTTTCAGGCAACCATGTGCCCATCTTCAGGAGCTGACGACTCTGTAGTGTTATCGCCACGTGTTGGTATTGTGCCGTGGCTGCAGGAAGGCTGTAGTTGTGCTACGAACTCCTCAATGGACACACTACCTGCTAACCGGTTCTGACAGCCTTCCTGCAGCCACGTCACAATACCAACACGTGGCGATAACACTACACAGTTGTCAGCTCCTGAAGAGGGGCACATGGTTGCCTGAAACATGTTGAGCAACTTGTAAAGGAGAAATAAAGGATAACATAAAAGTGACATCTAGTTGGTTTCTTATCCATACTGAATTACGATGCATGGTCAACCACACATCAGATTTAGAGCTTCTGGTATTGATTAACCAGATCTACTACCATCTGCTCTCATTGTTGATTTGGAACTCAACTCAACAACAAGAGCAGATGGTAGTAGATCCGGTTAATCGATACCAGAAGCTGTATTTACAGCTGTACCAGCTCCTGATGATGGGTGTCAACACCCGAAACATGTAAAGCTGCCTACAGAAATGTAATAAACTGAATAAGTCGCATCTTGTTGGAAAATTATTAAATTTAATGGCAGCTTGTAATGCAGATGTACCATTGCCCCAACCTTCTGTGTGCTTATGATACATGACAATACTTACTGTTACTGCCTGTGGTTGACCCTTCTTCAAGAATCCTTCTGCTTCTGTTCCCTTCACTCGTTGCTTGACAGGGTCGAACACCTTCCGTTTCTTCTTAGTTGTCTTCACACAGATTTCCTGATGTTTAGCAATACGATCTGATGCAAAATTTCTTCCGCATATTCCGCACTCAGTCAGACCATTAGCTGTATGGTTTCCTGGAGTCCCTTTCACAGCAGGACCTCGTGCAGCTGGACCACGTGACAGTGTCTGTTGAGGGACTTGACCACATGCTGGGACTTGCTGTAGAAGATAAAGAATGAGAACTAATTTCTGAACCTTTACATCATTTCTTCAAGTTATGCCTTTTAGTGATGTTATGTGACCAGGTAAGAATACTTCATGTCAGTGATAATGGTATGCATATTGCACAGGTAATTACAGACTTACTTGGAATTTTTTGCAGGTGCATTTACCACATATATATCACATGGAATCAGAAGTAATTAAACCCAAGTCTTGGAAGTGGGTATCCTGTTTTTTAGGCATATGCCTGTTGCAAAGACCTCATACCATGGACAGAGTATGAACATCAGCTGTTGGGAGATGTTTAAAAGTTTGCATTCCAATACAATGTACTTCAGAACCGTCTTACATTTGTCACTTGGTTCTTGTGTATAAACTACACGTAGTTTTGTGAGGTTGGAGGTTAACACATTGGTGATTATGAAGATTTGGGTTTTCTGAGATATGAGAGCATGAACTTTGGTAGACAGGAGGAAACTGTGGGTACAAGACTGAAGCAGCAGAGGCCTCTGAAAGATTGCCATCTATCTTCCAGACTAGAGTGTAACAAATACTAGAACATAACCTCAATTTTTGCAGAGTAAAGGGAATTAACATTCTTATAAAAACACAACTTCAGTATTGTATGTCTTGAAATGGGTTTAACTTTGACTATGGCAATAATTACGTACTATCTAGCCCACTGTTGGGTGTACGTGGCATACATAACCATAAATGAGGTAAATGACAAGACTTTTTGCTTCTTAGCCCACATCTGTCACTAGTTGCAACATAGTAAGGATTTCAAGTTTCCTATGAAGAAGAATCACAATTCACTGAGCACACACCGTCAGTACCTGCAATACAACCATTTTCAAGAATTCAATTATTCAACCATTATCTAATACTTGTGCCTAAAATAATAAAAACTGAGTCGCACCTTTTTACTCCACATGCTTGTAGAATCTGTGTCTGTTGAAGTATTCTGATTCACAGATTCTGGTTTTCTTGCAGTGGCACTTTTAGGTGGAAATAACTTTGCTGGAGGTGAATGTGTGTTGGTGACCTTTGCCTGAAACAGAGGAACATTTCTGTGGAAATAGCAAATGATGGAAACACATCTGTAACAGGCTCAATTGTGTCTGATTGAATGAGCCATAACACAATGTGTCTCATAAGGTCTGAGCTAGATAAATAACGAAGACCACTGTTTTCTCAAACGTGTCTGTCACAACATTGGTACCCACCCACCTACCAAATGATGCAGCATTCTATATGAAGGCACCATGATTCAGGAGACAATTGATACCCATCTTTAAATGACATGATATCAACCCTATAAGACTGTCATTTTCATTCATAACAATGTTTCGATTTAACAGTTAAAAGAGCATGTTTCCTCATATTTGTATTTTGCAATGTATTGGTATGTCACATGTGCATGTGTACATACACACACATTGAACCAACTACTGCAGGGTGGGGGTGGACTGTCGTATGTTGGAGGCGGTTGTGTAACAACAGAAAGTGAGTAATCTGAGTCTTGCTTTGTGTAGGCTTTGCCTGGCCACCATCATGAGGAGTTTAATGTTCATGTATGAGTAAAGTAAACTTAAAAGAGATGTAACTTACACGTACACACACAATGTTTCAAATTATATAAATATATATATATATATATATATAATTAGGTATGAATTCTTCTTTTTGCGTACGTAAATATGTCGTTATCAAAGCTGAAATGATGTGTCTGCATGTCAAAAACACAGCAAACTGCATCCACACTTTTTTATGTATGCAGGTTTTGCATCAAACTTTAATTTTTAACTACAGGCGGACCGCCGTATTCGCGGATAATACGTTACAAGACCCACCGCGGTTACGTGAAACCGCGGATAATATCGAACGCTAATAATAACGTGATATAACGTGATATTCGTGTAACGTACCTAAATACGGTAAAGTTTAGTTGATAAATTACGCACAGTATGATATTAACAACATTATATAAAGCAATAATAAAGTGTACTGTAACTTACACTGTACATTTACAGTACACTTTCTCTCTCTCTCGTACGTATGAAATTAAGGGATTTCTGACGTTTTAGCCTAATCCTCAAGAGAAGCTAGAGCAATGAAAAAATACAGTACCTGTACTGCACAGTATCATGTACAGTTTCAAGGGATGACAGAACAATAAAAATTATGCATTTCCATCAAAGCGCTGCATAAGCAATGTAAAAACGTGTTATTGTTACACATTTTACAATAAAAATCACCCTACATATCTGTACACAACCTGCAATAAGAACATTTTATTTGTTAAAAAATATCTTAGCCTATTGTGGGTATTCACCGACTTCTCCATTCTTCTTGCTGCTTTCTGAACACAAACACTGCGATAACGCGGCAACTAATTCGAACAGCGAGAACGCTAGAAGCAGAATAGTGGCAAGTTCGCGGGGAAGCATAGGTACGGGGACAAAGGAAGATGAGTCAAGTACTGGGCGCGTTTGGGCTGCTGGATTTCACCATGTTACAGCTCGTTTTGGCTTGGCGCGCGTTTTGAAACTTATGAACCGTTTATTTCTTCAATTTTCCATTTTTTTTCGGGCCGCCGTGAACCGCGGATAAGGGGGCCTGCTTGTACTGCATTTTCCTCAAACGTGACACAACAGTCATAGAGCTAGCAATGAGAAGACTCTGAAACATCCTACATATAACTTTCTGCACTCCACAGTGAGTGGTATTAGAAGTAATGTGTGTGTGTGTGTGTGGGGGGGGGGGTGACTTACAAGAACTTATATTTTGACCGACACTGATGCGAATGTCATGTGCCCTGGGGGAAGGGGCTAGGACACATGTGAATAGTCTACATCATTTGTCAGTGTTATTCTACAGACACCCAAAACAGCTACAGAATGTGGAAACTTCCCACGTTTTTGAGATCACATCCACTGTCTGTAACTTTGCAATATTTCAAGACTTTGCGCTATTTTCGTGCTCAAAAATTTGAGTAATTCATTCTTTATTTACCTTCAACTACAAGAGAATATATTTTTGAGATTATGAGTTTAGAAGACACCTAGTCGGTCATTCAATAATGTGAAATATAATTTACAATGCTGCTGTAAATGGTTGTGACTTATTAAACTAAAATACCATTTGAGTTAATATTAGTTTCTTATTGACACGTTAAAAGACGGCATGCCTGTGACATCAGTCGGATAACATCGCCACTCTGTTTTATCTGCAGTTTGTTTAATGATGCTGCCAGTTAACTCTGCCTCCACAGCATGGAAGGAACGAATGGCGACGTATTGCGGTCAAGCTTTCGTGTTGACGGATTGAGGAAAACGGGAATAAGCTAGGCACAGTCGGTGTCCGGGCTGAGTTTCGAACCGGGAACTTTCGAATACAAGTCAAAAGCGTTACCACTTGATCCATCCTGCCCGGTGGTACCACCATCGGGTCTTGGTCAGAATACACATGGTTTTCCTTAGTTCCCCACACGAGTGAGGGTATTCGACAACAACCGTTTCTACGAGATGCATTCACCCGCATTCACACTTCACAACAGCATGGCGTCTCGTTCGGCAGCTGCAGTTCAAGCGTCATCTTTAAATATCGCAAAATCAACACACAGCCAAACACAGTCGCAAGACACATGCAGTGTTAGCTTATAAACTACACGGATGTGAAGAAGAGTTCGAGTAGTCGAGACTGGTAGACTCCAGTTGAAATGTGATGGCACACGGTGGCGCACGGGAGGGGAAGTGAAGGGGAAACCGGCGAATGGAGTGGGTAGCCAGTACTCTTCACACTACCTCGGAACATGGTGTATCCAGCATTACTACCGCTGATGTGCACACCTCAGCTGCCAGTAGTCGACTGAATTGACGTCCCCGCCGATTTGAATGGACTCGTCCGTTTCGCCGAAAGACGAAATCTGGTTTCTGTGCGTGTGCCATCATATTTCAACTGGCCTCTAATGACGAATACAGGTTGCCCCCAACCCCTCCTAGCGCGCGCGCATGCTGAAGTATCAGGCGTTTCTACCTTCAAGTCGGGTCGACCAACAACGCAGACGTTCGCAAGACGCAGGTGCGGGCCAGAACACTTGCTGTACAAAATGATACAAACGACAGGGTTTAGGACGGAAGACACTGAGGAGGTTGAGGTCCGTACGTTCTAATGAGCCAGTCACTCCCTGTTAGTACACTTCACTTCACTTCACCTCAAACCACGAACTAATCTGCACGGTCTACGCGGCAGTTACGCTGTTGCAGCCAAATGGTTTCCTCCAAGACCTACATTCTAAAATACGGAGGACTGCGTGCTGTAAAGCGTGCCGTGTTGCTGCGTGACCGATTCTCTCTTTTTGATCAGGTTCAAATTTGTAAGCTGGGACATGGGAACTTGTTCACGGAATGGCATCAAGAATTCCTGGTATTGCATTAGTACGCTCCTCACATTACGTCGTCCATTATGGCGGATTCCGACGCCAGGAGTCGGACCCGGTAAACCTACAGCAATACTTGTGAGGTAGCAAGAAAGACGTAGCTGCTTGAAAACAACGTGATTGGCACCAACGTGACTTGTGCTTCTCGCTAAATTTTATGACAACCAAATCAAGGTAGAAGGTACCGGTTGGTCACGTGACATGTGCCACAGCATTTTAACAGGGGAACCTGAGGGAAGGGAGCACATGGCAGACCAAGGCTATTCGTCTTCCTCTTCTCTCGTCCCACACAACCCGCGGTGTGTTATTACTTTGCACCGCTCACAGCTCGGGCTGGAACGACACTGTCGATAGTTTCACTTTTCTGCCGTGAAGATGCTTCTAACACCTTCCTTCGCAACATCGCTGATCACAACTGACTGCACGACGCCTGACCGAGTGGTTAGCACTACCGTCTCTCACACGGACGTCGCGAGTTCCTATACCGACTCTAAGACCAGCTCTCCTGAAGTTCTTTACAGGGTCTTCCTCAGTCCTTGCCCGCACATTACTTCAAATCACGCCACCAGTCTACCCTGACCCTAACATCGAGGCTACTGACAACGTCATTAAACAAACCACCAATGAATACAGGCCTACACGGCGTCACACCCACTTCGTTACGTGCCCGGAACGTCTGTGTACGGATTGGGCCACAATGACGTCACAAGTCGTGTTAATATGTGATTTAATGGTCAGTGTGGTATTTGTGGTTGTTTAACGACGCTGTCTGCAGTGCACACTATAAAGTATCGAATGCTGAAGTACTTGGATGTGAGAGCCAGCACCTCAGCTCCATCTAGCGTCCAGTTTCAGAACCAGTTGCTACAATCCGCCACTGACCTACATACTGTCACTGTGCGATGCGTAATTAGACACAGCTTTCACTATATCAGCTACTGCGCTCTGCATTACATACTGCATGGTGTCATGCCTCGCCAGCCATACCGGTACCCAAATAATACGTGATGGCAGACTTCAGCCGCGATATGAACGCGATCTTCGTTTTTCTGTGACGTTATTCGGTGCTCCACAGTTGTCAAACCGACGTTTCGGGACATGCTGCTCGTCCCATCTTCATAGGCCAAATAATCCGAAAATAGTTGACCATGCAGAAGGAACCAGCATGATGTCTCGAAGCGTCACTGTCGAACGCTACATAACTGCCCCAAACAGCGTAATGTCATAAAATTACAATGACATATGACACTGAAATTTCTGTGAAATTCAAGACCAAAATTAGTTTGCACTGCATCGGGTTATGTATGAATACAATGTGAACAGATATTGTGCACTGAGACAAACTTGCAATCGCTGGGTTTTATTGCTAATGCAACATCCTGCAAGTAACCAGATTTCTTTACACTGATAAATTGACCCAGTACAACACAATTTACTTTTCTTACAAATGTTACAGGTACACGCATTCCGGGATAGCTCAGTCGGTTTAGTGACTCACCGAGGAATCGGGGTTCTGTTCCTGACAGCGACAACCAAGCCTCCTACCCAGCGAGTACCGACAGCCCTTTTCCCGGGGTAACAGATCACTAACATGTATGTTTCCGCGCATTGCGTCTTTATGGCAAATTGCCTTTAACATCTGGGTCTTAAATTTTACCAGCAACCGTAAAGTGACGTCACAGTTTCGTGCACCTTCGACACTGCTATTAGGCTCTCACTTCAGCGTCACCCTGCCTGCTTTCCGCATGGAAAATTAACAACGTAGAACAGTAATTTACTTACCTGTACCGTTATAGCAATTTGCGAGAAACGTTGAGGATTCAAAGATTAATGACTACGAGTGAAAATATGTTCAGTTGAGCGTTTCATGAAAATTGTAACCCCAGCTGACGGTACCCAACAGCAGTTCATCTCTATCCTCACACAAAACTAATAATGCCAATTTGGACTGAGATTCGGACAGACGCGTGTAAGATCGGTCTACTGGCGACAGTGGCGTACCGAGGTGGGTTAGGGGTTCAACCCCCCACCCCGAAATTCCGAAGGCCCTCCAACATCGTGCCAAACTTAACCCGATTGTGAAAATTGTTAAAAATTGCTGAATTTAGGACGCCAACACCCCAAGATGTCCGGAAAAAAGGCAGTAAAATTCTAAAACTACCGCCGGTTCGCAATTGTTTTACACTAGCAATGACAAATAAATTGGTTGTCATCACAAATAGTCTTAAAGTGCCAAAAATTAAGAAAATTTTACTATATGAAATGAAATTTCTTGTACCAAATTACAGCTGCCTCCAGAACCCCTGACTAAGGGGCTACCGCCCCCAGATCCCCGTTCTGTCTGTCCTCTGTCCTCAACTGAATTTGTTGAAACCCCCCCCCCCCGAACAAAATTCCTGGGTACGCCACCGCTTTCCCATGCCCCCTCCTATGGGCTAAGGCAATGAAGCAGCTTGGGACAGCCATGCCTTTAAAGAAGGAAAGAAAGCAGCGAAGCGTGGAGTAACTGACGTAATTACAAACATCCAAACAAGGGAATGGTTTGCTGTGAGTCACTTCTTACCACCGTCAGAAAACATACCGACAGTAGGAATATGGTTCAGGTCTTCGATCTTCTGGGATTTTGGGCAGCGGAGTTTGGCTAAAGGTAGCTTGTGCCTTGTTCAGGTTTATGGTCAGTGGTCATACAAACATGGCGAAAGGCAAACAATTGCGCGGCACATCTCTTCCCACTGTGATTACCAGGTTGTACTTTATACACTGGCTGTATGAGGCTGCGGCACTAATTGATGTCTTAGAGCCAAGTGGATATTGACGTGCCCGAACGATTAGCGGTTAGGAAGGCTTACCGAACGACCTGTTGGACTGTACGAACAGTGGCGCATTCCGGGTGGGCTAAATGCAGAGTTTCTGGAGATAAGACAGGCTGTATGGAGGCCTAATGAAGTTGCTGTGCTTGGCACGGTTGCATACCGAACTTTACGAACAAGAAGTTGGCACTACTACGTGTTGGGCAAAACCCATTTCGAATTTCGACCCGCAATCCAGCTGTCCTGATTGAGGATTTTAGTGATTTTCCTCATCTTCTCCAAGCAGATTCTCAGGTAGTACCTCAAACAAGGCAACAACTGCTTCCTTCTAGTGGCGTACCGAGGGGGGGGGGTTGGGGGTTCAACCCCCACCCCCGAAATTCCGAAGGCCCTCTAAAATCGTGCCAAACTCATCCCGATTATGAAAACTGTTAAACATTGCTGAATTTAGGACGCCAACACCCCAAGATGTTCGGAAAAAAGGCACTAAAATTCTAAAACTACCGCCGGTTCGCAATTGTTCTACATTAGCAATGACAAATAAATTGGTTGTAATCATAAATAGTCTTAAAGTACCAAAAATTAAGAAAATTTTACTATATGAAATGAAATGCCTCCAGAACCCCTGACAAGGGTCTACCGCCCCCAGATCCCCCTTCTCTCTGTCCTCAACTGAATTTGTTGAACCCCCCCCCCCCGAACAAAATTCCTGGGTTCGCCACTGCTTCTAAGTGCTCTTAATTACCCTCAAGAAAACAAACTGTTGCCTTCCCCTTCAGAGCTAGTTCATATAAAACGTTGGTAATCTCATACAAAACTGCAGGATGTCACATCCTACAAGACCACAGTCTGAAACTTTCACCGCTGTAAATCTTCGAAATTCATATATTTCTTTTCCAGTGGGCATGAGGGCTTGGACAAGTTTCTGATCTTTCCAGGTTTGTCCTTTTGCAAGAATGGTTGTTCATTAACAGCGTGGGTGTTCATGTGCGTACAGGAAACGAGACTAGCGAGCTTCTTTGAAATTCAAGTAAATTAAGACACTCACGTTAACTTTCAGTGTGTAGTTCTAAGTGACAGGAGACGATCTGTATGTATTCCAAATGCTCTCCTCAGAGCATTAACTAGGAGTGAAAGGAAATACGAAGACGTGACAGTTTTGCTCAGGTAAATTTGCCATACGGCTGAAAATGTTACAGCCTCTGCTAAATCAACCGCGGACGACGGTTCGGTCCCAACTTTGACCACTACTGAATTATATAGACGTTAACACAAATGTAATAGTGTCAAATATATTACAGGGAAGTGGCACCAAATGCCATATCGTAACAGAGGGTCACGACCGTGAAGTGGCAGCAGTAATGTTGATGTCAGTCTTCCAATTTTTTAGACTTCGCACGAATTGCTATGGTTTTGACGACTGAAATAAGGTAGAACGATATTCTTGACGTGAGAAGAAAACAAGCTTCGATTACTTCAAACTCCCCAATGTAGAAGAGTTGTGGAATAAATCCGTGACGCAGATTTCCATCATTTCCTTCTAATTCCTTTCCATTTCAAAGTAATAGTGAACTGTTATTTGACATTACACAATCTCTGCAGTAGGAAAACATACTTAAAAAAATTACGAAGCAAAACATTTAAGAAATTCTTTCTTTAGTAGAAACATAGGAATCGTGCATCGAATTTCTCTTAGAGCATAGTCGTCGGTGGTTGGAAGACGATGGCACGTTGATCCCACTGTCCAAGGAGTCCTAAGACATCCACTTTTCGGAATTAATTCTGAATCGGAACAGACAGGAAGCTACAATCTGTGAACGTTGAAGAGGGAGAATGTTAGCTATCGAGATCATTATGTAGCAAAAATTTCATTACTTCACGCCTCTTGGTTATTCCTTTCTCAGTCACTCTCAATTAGATTTGCATTGTATTCACAAAAGCTTAATTTTTCATATATGTCATCACCAATAAACATCCTTCAAACCTTGCTGATGGAAATGAATAAAGACTAGGTTTGCAAACTGTCGACTGAACACTAGTGGACCTGCTTCGTCTTCTGTGCAGTATTCAGCACGGCTCGGAATACAGTGCTGTGTGTTTGTGTCAGTGTTTCTTGTAATAACACGGTTATCTCTTGTCTGATCGCGTTTAGCACTGCATGACGTATAGTTACTATAAACGGGTTTCATTGTGTATCTTAGCTATCACGAACGACATGACTGGTAGAGGGCACAGAATAAAACGTAATTAAATGGACACATTTCATTTCGTTACTGAACGTTATAATAAGGCAGGAGCCACATACCACAATGGGACTGCTTCCCTGCTCCTTGTATTCAAGATAACGCTCTCTACTCGTATGCCTATTCGGCAGGTACGAATTTTGAATGCCGGCAGGATTACCGTCTGTCCTGATTTATATCTTTTATTCAATCGTTATAGACAAATATAAGGATATAACCTTTAAGTGCACACAGTTCTTCTCCCTTTTACCCATGACAACGTGCATAATCACGCCATTTTATAGAGTTCTTAAGCTGTTACTGTTACTAAACGCAGTAATGACTTCTGGCAATCGGCTGCGTAGATTATGAATGAAAATTAGACGTTTCGGACAATGTCTCCGCCATCCTAAGGGACGTGAAGCGTTATAAATTACGCTAAATAATCTATCAGACCAGTTCTGAAGAAGACTGGGCTAATTAACTCTTTCAAGCAGCCCAGCTTGTCTGCCGCTTACTTAAACGTCAATAAATGTACATTTTTCTCACACACTGTAACCCCATGTGGAAGTTTCTTTATGGTTCTCAGAACACGTAGTGATTGCTTCTCCAAATAGCATTAACCTTGTTGGTCTTTGTAATTGAAACGCTGTGTTTTCTGTGTGGTACGAACTGAATTATTAAGTATTCGCTACATAATTTCTGGTTTCAAAGGGTTAGTTCCGATCCTCGATATTATACCTACTCACAGTTAGATCATACACCAAACATCTGACGTCATGTAATCTCTGCAGTTGCAGTATGTCCAGAAATAACCACAAACTATAACATCCGCGGCAGTGTTACAGTTTTAAGTTACACCCACTAAACGCATCTTCTATTGACTGTAAAATAGGAAATATGTAGATTCATGTCCTTTAAAGCCGGTTGGATTACCCTGAAGATGGAGGCAGAAAGCCCCTCCGAAACATTGGCACCTATATACTGATCTGCATGGCTTCACATACCACAAGACTGGATCGCTACCGCTACGAGAACCTCAAAATTCTCTTAAACAACATGTAGTAGACGTCCTGGCAGTTTTCATGGTAGATACACTTGTAGAGCAAGGTTGCTTCTGCACCTAAAACCTACCGTGACGGCAAACAGGGGCTGTACAAGTTTTGCGTACAATCTTAGCCCCAGTCTTAGGTGGACGTGACCTGTTTAATACTTCCTCCAGGATAAATCCCACAGGTTAGAAACTGGGTAGGTTGAAGAGCCATCCTGCACTTCTTAACGAAGACACGTAACCCAATCCAGCCCCCAAGCACTAAGACAGCGATTATCTCTAGTCAGTATTTTGTGGTCAGTGTGCTCTTCCTTCAGTATGTTTACTACACAGGTTGTCCCTTTTGTTGCATTTCTGAGCACGACAGCTCTCACGAAATGCATCTCCGCCTACTGGCGTTCCATGCGACAAGGCTGCCCTGCCCAGGGACAAGATAAAAGAGACTTTCTTTACATGGGATATCAGGCGCCAGGGAATGACTTGATAATTGTGTGACGTACCTGAGCACGTGTCTTCTTGCCAGACGCAACGCCACTGGCCCGGAGCGAATGCGCTTGAAAGCTGCAATGGCTTCAGCGTGTGACATTCCCTGGAGGGTCTCTCCATTCACTGCCAGGATCTCGTCTCCTGCAAAGTAGGTGTAAAAACTGAGATTAAATCCTGGCTGTCCAGTAGAGTACAAGTGCAACTCTAAATGTATTACTCTGGCTTCAGCACATTAAATTTTCGGCCACAACACCAACCCCCACCCCATTCTCTCTCTCTCTCTCTCTTCTCACACCTAGAGCACACACACATAGAAATAACAAAATGCGTGTTGGATTTCTTGCATTTCGGAAAGCACTAGTTTGATTATCGGCACGGGGACCGGACTGCCCCGCATGTAACTGCTGGATATTGCCTTAAAATTGTCTGGCTCTGTGTAACTCCACGTTATTCAACAATCATCATTCACAACCATCCTCCCATTCAAACTGTATAAAATAAAAGTTTGAAAAATCGTCGCTGAACTAAGAAAAATGCCTAATTATCCTTACAAATCATCTGCATGTGCCGAGACCTGTATCAAAATGATTAATGTGTAGAATGTGTCACGTCATTAGGACCTACTATATGCCTCAGTATGTGTATTTTTGCATGAACGCATGCGTAAAACAAAGGAGGATGATACTGTTCTTGGGACAGTAACTTAAAGACATCACATCTGTAACGAAAACTGAATTAAAGTTTATATCTGAGGTTTTTACTTCATGGTTAAGGAGAACTAATCCACAAAGCATGAACACAATGTAAACTAATTCTTCGGGGAATTTAGACGTCAACAAATTGGGCTAATTACAAGTTGTAATCAGAAGCATTGAAACTTCATGAAAGGAGGCGAAATTGCAACATTTAAAGTAATAAAATTAGGACATACAATAAGGAACTTCGTGGTTTGTGCAGGCCACGTATTATAACTGTGTGCGTACTGAATATCAGTTTGTGAAGTACATGCAGTCTGGTATGGGTAAGACGAAAAACAATACACAAGCAAATTTTGATTATTGTTTCTCTTAAAATTCTAGAAGAAGAATGGGTAAGAAGTTGCGTTAGATGAAGGTGGAAATGATAGCTTTGAGGGTAGACAACTCTTACTTCTCACTCACAATGACTTCCATGCAGGATTTTGGTCCAAGCGATCTTAAAGCATGTTTACTGCCTATCGTGGTGGTTATTTCGTACCCACATAAACCGTGTGGTGAACAAAATGTCATTAAATAAACTGCACCTGGAAGGGACAACAACATTTAATTGGAATATCCAATGAAGGGTCTTTTTTTTTCCGAGTGCGTAAAATTTCTTACGAATGTCTCGTAAACCCAACACGTTCAACCGCGAACATCTCATCATGGGTTTTTAAACTGCCACACAAATCCATTGCGCTATGGATACTTATACAGACCACGAGAAGCTTCACGTCTTCATGGAGCTCGAAAGGTTGGCGTCGTATTTATAGAGGACTGACATGGCCATAATTCTGGGCCAGTACAGACCAACTCTTGACTGTGCTTAAAAAGGGTGTTTCAGTGCCGGAAAACAAATACATAGCATTAAATGTGATGGGGCGATGATCATGATAGGGGTTCTTGTCAACTTCAGGTCGCCGTCATCACTGTCATCGTCGTCATCATCATCATCTGCAAATGTTAATGTTACTGCAGTGTTCTGGCATCAAGTGTGAATTTATGAGTGAGCCCTTCATTTCTCACATTGTATGTCTCTCTTCTACTGCCTTTGGGCTTACATTTGTAAGATTTTGAAAGTCATCTTAAAGTACTGAAAAAAATCATAAAAAACCTCAGCCCAGGCAGTCCGGCCAAGATATGAATTCGAGTCCTCTAGATAATAATTTTACAGCCCTGCCGCTAAACAAACACGTTGCTATCTGCGTCTCTCTTTCGGAAATCTCCCTTCTGCCTGTCCGACCCATCTCATCCTTCTGGACTTAATCGCTCTAACAACAGCAGATTAAGTGTATAAATTGTGAAGCTTCACGTGATTTTCCCCATTACCCTATTGCTTCCTCTCAGTTAGGTCCAAAGTTTATCTTCAAGACGTTTATTCTTATGGTCCTCAAAGAATCACTTCTACCCCAAAAGAAAGACAATACCACTTTCGGTACAAACATGTGGAATCAAGTGGATTGTGCTATTAACGAATTTGAAGTTCAGGTGACCGTGTATCGTGATAAATTCTTATAATAAAACCAAACAGATGCGCTAATTTCTCAAATTTATTTTTGGAATAAAACTCTACATGTTTCGGACAGTTCCTCTGTCAATCATCAGGAGTTTTTCACTCTACACAGCAGTGTTATATGTCATACAGGTTTGCTGACAGCTCGCAAGAAATTAGTGGAACTAGTTGGTTTTATTATAAGAACTGTGCTATTAACGGTTGCCCACTATGCAGTTTTGCTAAGAACATTTAGCAGCGCCTTAACTAAGTGCGCGGAGATTATCTGCCTTCTTGCAACAGTCTGTTCATCAAATTGTACGCAGCCTACTGTCCCTCGCAGGCCCCACCTGTAACGCAGCAGCCGTGTTGTCCATTGAGGAATGCAGCTTCGATTCGTAGTGTGAGTACGAAACGGTTCACGCCCGTGCGTATACATACAGCACACCAACAGTAGCTGCAAGACGTGCCCTTCCGGCAGCTGAGCTCTCTGGTGTACTTGTAATGATACTGTGTTTGATACTGCTCACTCTCTGAGATATATTTCGCGTGCACAACGTTAAAAGAAACATTCAGTGACCTAGGAACAGATAGGAGGATAATATTGAAATAGATCATAATGATATGAGGACTGGATTCATGTGGCACAGGATAGAAACCCATGACGGGTTCCTGCGAACATGGTATTGAGACTTCGGGTTCCAAACAGTAGGCGAGTTTGTGGCTTCGCGAAGTCTGAATGCTAGTACACCACACCCGCAGGCTGAAAGCCACAGGAGAAGCAATAAAAAGACCTGAATTAAATACACCCACGCATGAAATGCCCAACATACTGTTTTAGTACGGCATGTAACGAAGGTGTGTTATTGTACCGACACAAGTATTGCAAGATGACGGAAATACAATACTTAAACCAGTCTAAAGCACTTCGTCTTTTCAAACTTTCCTGTCTTGCGATGTCTCAATACATTATCTGGTTACGGTCTGAAAGATTGGGGTTATTCCCCCGGAGGAACAGGGTGATTTTCCTTGTCACTAGGCTACGTCAGAACCACTGTTTGCGTCCACCCGCCTCCCTGCCCGACGGGTACGAGGATTCTCTGCCCGGTACTGCAGCGACCCAAGCTTCACCATGTAGTGCAGCGGGTGTAGCGTCTTGAGTAGGCACTGAGTAAAAACTACTATCTTATTACGTACACATAATACACACATAATTAAAATTACGAGACACGTGTGATTCGTGTGGTAGCCGATGAGAAATATTAAGAAGGTCGGCGAATGTGAACCCTGTTTTGTAAAATTTGCATAAGTCTTGCTCTTTGAAGATTTGTAATGTATGTCAGCCCGTAAGCAGGAGTACTAAATTACTGTGAAACAGTTGTTTGGTAGCCAAACTTAAATTTGTCAGACCACTGATAAATCCGCTTTAGCCTCACTGGGTTGGTAAAGCGGGCCCTGTGTCTACATTGCTATTCACTTTTAGCGCTAAAATTTATCGCTTATGTCTGGAATCCAGACATCAAAAGAAGTGCCGGATGCGTATAGTGCAGAGCATACGCCAATGCTCACTTAAAGAAGTTTTGGATTCGGCGATTTAAAAAGGGGGGAGGGGAGAGGGCAATATATAACCGTCCTCCTTGACATAAATGAAGAAGCTGTCGTTTTGTGCGTTAAGGTGAGTACGTAGAATGGACTATACAGATTTCCGAAAAAGTTTGTTACTCTACAGCGGAAAAACTAACGCGGCCCGCATGCAGTGACCCGACTCCGCAGCTGACATGTCCTCCCACGGACGGGTCTGCCCAACGAAATAAAGGTAAGACTAATCTCCCCTGTGCCTGAGCACCACGTTACGGATGTTGAAGTTGACACAGAGGTAAACAATCAATCACCACTTTTCTTGGCAGGAAAGTAGTAATTCTTTCGGGATGTGTCAGACTCCTTGGTCCCCAGGAAAATGTCTCCTTTTACTCACTGTATAGAACGCTGCAGATCCCACAGCCGGTTTTCATGTGACGGCAGTGAAGGTAAACGAAGACAGAGAATTTTGGTTGGAATGCAGAACGAGTATAAAGCACTCCTGCTCCAAGATTTTGTGAGCAAGGAGCGACGTACTATATAGACAATTTATTACAAGTCAGGAACAAGTTATTTGCATTCACAAACTGGTGCACGCACAGATTTTAAAAATTGTATTAGTCGTTAAGAAATAAAATTTCATAATTTATTTATTCGAGAAAACCAGGTGCACGAGTCGCTTCCTCACAAACAGTCTGTATTCTTATTAGCAAAGGATAAATGGCTACACACTGGGCTAACGCAAAGGAAATATATTTTTTAAAACTCAAAACATTTGTCGGCGTTAATTATGATTATAGTGGCGCTGGCGATGGAATTCGTATTCCAGATTTCGGCGCCTCCACTTTGATGTTAGTACGTGAGAGCTCTCGTTTCCGGTTACTGACGTTGCTCATTAGAAACATCTGCTCTAACAGGCATAGCCTTGGGACGAATGTAAGGGTCTGGATAGCATAAATGGCTCGTTTTAGGACATGGCGCAACATCGCAGTCTAGTGTGTGTATATTATGAACATTCACGACATACTCTAAAGACAGCTAAATATATATTATTTAATGCACTGTAATGATGTCGATCATTAGCCACTTGTCTAAGAGACGATTTCTTTGAACACAGTATACACTAAAAGCATAATGTCTGTCTGTCCGAAAGTTTGATCTCCGATTCTACACGCGGATTTAGATATCCACCTTATACAATGTGATTAGTATGAATAAGTGAGTGAATGAAAAAGGGAAAGGCCCTCTTCCGGAACGGAATAACAACTTCTGTTTTGTAATTGCGATTACTGCATAATGCAGGCACGATTCTAAATGAACCTGCAGTGTCCGTAACGCATCATTAGATCTCAGAAAAGGACCTAATCATTTGGACGCGTACTGCTAGGGTCTAAGTGAAACTATGCTGAACATCTGATCATTCACGACGAAGAACTTACATATTTTTCAAGCAACGTGAAATAAGAGGGTGTCGGCCTTTATGTTGTGTCTATTGTCAAGGAGAACGTACCGTACTTTCGCAGCATTCCTGTACGTTTGTGTAAGGAACGCAGTCTTCATATTAATGCAGAACGACTTCGCTCCCAGGAAGCCATTCTCTGTTACTTTTCTACCAACTTTACAGTTCCAGTATCATAGATCTGCTACCTACATGAACTGGGAGCAGGTTTGTTGTCAAGCTGTTGTTGCTTCATTGATTTATTTATTTATTTACGGTTTACATAAGGACAGTGTCATTCCCTGAGCTTATATATTGTCAAGTGATGAGATAAGTGAAAGTAGATTGGCAAGTGTATGGAAGGAAGCGACTGTGGCATATTTTGAGGTACCATCCCAATATTTACTTGGAGGAACCGAGGAAAGCCACGACAAACCCCATTAAAGACAGTCTATGTCCCGGCCTATATTCCAACACGTCATCGGTCCAATACGCTTCATAGGTTTACATTTCGAGCCAGTTTTCGCTGTCTGATAGTCCTTGTGTGTATGAACCGTTGTTTTCGACATCGTACAGCCTTTCGTACATAAGGGTTCTCTCCGATTAAGATTCAGAATTCTTACCGCATGAGCCTGTTTAAGGCCGAGGTGCAAATTAGAATTGTTAACCTGCAAGGTTAAGAGGGGAAGAAAAAAATGAGACTTTGGAAAGACAATTCTGAGGATGGCATTATGTGTTCTAACCCATGAAGACATGAACAATACAAATGAGCAAGTCTGTGTTCGTTTCATGTAAAAACAATCACTAAATAACAAGGTATATTGTGTAGTTATCGAAATATGTGCCTTATTAAACGGCAAACGGACAATCAGAAGAATGTGAGGTGCGTTTTATCGACGATTCTTCCAAATGAATCCCAATTAAGTGACTTTCCAATATCTCTGGAACTATTTCAGGAACTGTGCTCTATTTTCTTTTAAAGCCTAGTGGTTATTTTACTTACCACCAGGTCTGACATTCAACAAGACAGGCAATGTACGTACAACGTAATATCGAGGCGCGTTCGCGTAATCATTATTACCTTGGAAAAGCAATAAATGTTACATATTTTAAGTTTGTGTCTGTAACCTTAGTTTTCCGGCGTGCAAAGCGCATGCGCCTTATTATATTGTCATCTGTGGACTCTCCGGCTATACCATGTTCCTCCACATTATCTGATAAACGGCACGATTTTCGGAATAAAGTTATTTAACCCTTTAAACGCCAAGTTAAATCCCATCTGCCATTTTCTGGCATTATTAGGAGCTCATCATATTCTCCACGTTAGCAGGGTAAGGGTTAACCTAAAATGAGTGTTTTGATTTTTTTTACAACATTCGTCTCAAGAATTTCTTTCATTTTAAGAAGAATTCGGAGAGATATTATCATAATGTACATAGATCCTCGTATAGAATACCCGTTATTCTTTTCAGATTTTAAAGAAAGTTGGATTTTCTCAACATATTTTCGAAAAATATTCAAATATCAGATTTCACTAAAATCCGTCCAGTGGGAACCGAGTTGTTCCACGCCGCCAGACGGACAGACACGACAAAGCTAACAACTGTTTTTCGCAATTTTGCGAATACGTCTAGAAATTCTACGTAGTACTCGCCTTGCGTTTATATGTTTTATATGGATCTCAGAACGAACAGCGACCTTTGACTTATACATCAACAGATTTTTTTTTTGTAACCGAAGTTAAAAGTGTTTACTGCGCGGCACGCGCTGAGTCCGTATGTAAAACAGATTACGTTTCGTCTTTAAAGAGTTAGACAGTGTATAGCAGTACGAAATTTAGCTTGATGACGAATTCCAGATACATCTCTAAAACGCCGAAGCGACCCAAATTTTGTAGGGCTTTTCGGCATCTGAAACGAGACGATTTTTTTCATTTTAGTTTCGCGTTCTCTGGTAACGAGAAAATGATGTGGTGTTAACAGGCAGTAGACAGTTTTGGTAGCAAAAAATCCCTTTGTCTTGAACAGTGCCTCCCTCGACTCACCTTGCCACCACGTACGTGGTACTTCTTGGAGATGAATGGTGCATGACAATATTATAAACGTCTCAAGGAATTAATAATAATATAGCTGCGAGGAACGAAACGGAATGTAACGGAGTGGTGAGAAGCTAACAGAGCAAAGTTGGTTAACGAGGATTTCATTTCAAATGCATGATATTCAGATTTTCTTAATTCCAAAGGAGGTCCGTTCGAGGCACGAAATCTGATCCAATTACACTGTGGAAGAAAATTTGCATTCTCTGTATGCACCTGAGAATTTTGGGTTCCTTGAAATTTATACAGTCCATTAATTTTGCTTTTACTTCCTTTTAGTTCGTTTTCGTCTCTCACGGAACAGAACATATTTATAAGATCTCAATGACGTCTGCGTCCACTTTCCAATATTTTAATATGTTGACCGATTTCAAACAAAATGTGGTACTAAACAACTCCGAACCTTCTACTGCATATTTTAATTTCTGACGATCAGGAATAAGAAGGTTACCATCGCGTAACTGTGGGATGGGAACTAGTTTAATTTATTATGGGGTCTGATATATTTTATGATATTATGATCTTCTAGAGACACATAATTCTCAGACGATTTTTTTTAAGATTCTGATGCAATAACTTGGCAACCGTGTGGACATCTCCATGAATTTTCAGTCCGATAGCCATAACTAGAGGCCCGTTTTTTAAGATAGAACAGAACTTCGTATTAATATTGATTTTTAATACTTCAACTCAGAAGATGCAATTCCTTATATAACTAGGTTTAACTTAAACGTATTTTAATCCATTCTCACACACAACAACGAGTTTTTGTGTGTGAGTCGTAGGCATAACACAAGCTTCAATCCAGATAGCCTAATTATTTGTGTAGAATATTCAATTCTTACTTACTATATTGTTTAACTGTCTAATAAACATATATTCTACTTACAGACTTGCTGCCACAGCACCAAAATTAACATAACGAAGTAATTCACTGAATGTTTTAAATTATAACTTTAGCAAGGAACAATATATGCTCCCTGAGGGTGATAGTGTGATCAAAACATGTAAGAGCATTTTAAATGTTTTAATGTAAATTTTAGACTTCTTAAATAATATATATATATGAATGTGTGTGTGTGTGTGTGTGTGTGTGTGATTGAATAAACTACAGAATGCACGATGCAACAAAAAAATAAAAAATGAAAAAATAACAATAGTATCAATAACAACAGCAGTATAACATTTACAGTCGTGGGCAAAAACTGTGCGTCGAGTGGGAATAATTCTATGAACACTGGCGCAAAAGGCGGCAAGTAGAAGTAAATTACAAGCTTTCATTACCTAAATATATAACATTAAGGAGACATCATTTGCAGGACTCGAAGTCGGCTATATGCAGGCTTTACTTGTTCTGCTCGGAACTTGAAAGTCGTAGCTCTAACACTTCAGCCCATGCTGTCAGTTAAACCCTCTGTCAGTAGCTGTGTAACTGCCCAGGTTGTCAGTGAACGTACACCCTATGTCAGTAGCTATGTACCAATCCATGTGATCAGTGAAGTTACATGCCCTGTTAATAGCTACGTATCAGTACAGGTGGTCACTTAACTTTAATCCTGTGTAACTGCATACCAAGACTGATGACCGTGCAGTTTCAGACCCACGTATAAAGCTGTTAAAAGTTCATGGTGTCCCTAATTCAAAACTTTGCCAAGTGACACATATTTCCAGACGTTTGCTGTTTTGCATCCTGATATTACGAATCACGCAAATATTGCTCATCTTGGTTTGAAAAGCACGTGGTAAGGTCAGATCGGACCCTGTTTCGAAAACAGCTACACACAGCATAACACGTCACAAATCTAACCAGGATCATCTGTGGAAAGGAATGATATGTTTCTGATTTGACTTCTTATTCCTTCAGCCCAAGTAAAAACTTAAGATTAAATCCCTTTTATTTATTTATACTTATCATTGGGGTGATTACATCTTCGTGCCCGAATGTTCACCGTTTGGATCGACTAGTGTGGCAATTCATACAACCCTTTGCTTAAACCCAAATGTATTTATTGCACAAGAATGACAATCTACCACGAAGCAGTAGGACATTTAAGAATAAGTGCTTTGTTTGAGACAAATTCAGTTCAAAACTCCGTGCCGTCAAGACCCACGCAAATAGTGTGAAATACTCACCTTCGAAAAGCGTCCCGGCCTCAGCTGCTTGTCCGGTGGGGAAGATGGTCTTCACGAATATTCCCATGTGGCCTTTAGGGGAGTCACGACCGCCGACGATGCTGAAACCCAACGACTTCTTGCCTGCTCCTTTTTCGAACACAACAGCGTGCAGTGTCACAGGCGCAGAGGAACAGGCTGCTGCCAGGAACCCTGGGCGAGACGTGGGTGACCCCACTGGTGTACCGGGACTTGTACCGGTAGAACTGAGACGACTGTGCGGCAGTGATGCCGTGCTGTGACGCATATAGAGGGGTACACTTGCCGGAGACGACACGGGTGAGCAGGGACTAGACATTGCCACTGACCGCCGATGATCGTTGATAATAATTTCAAAATTTGTATCGGGAAGAGATCCTCTGCCTCCTGTACCCAAAGACTTGGCCGTCCTGCCGTTTACTGCAAAATTTCTTCGAGTCTTTGGTGGTGTTTCTTGTGTTATAATCGAGTCTGAAGGCGTCTTACATCGAAACCGCACATGAGAATTAACAAGAGCTTGGGAAATCGTGTCAAAGGCTAAAGAGTTTTCGACATTCGGACTTTTTATAAACACGTCATCGTCCTCACAGCTGTCACGAATCTGATACTTGGAATTACTCGCTGAATCTCCTCTATAATTATTACAGTTACTATTGTTAGTTTTCATTGCGCTGGGAAAAGAACTACTGCCTTCGATATCTCCTTGGTTTAGGGAGTAACGATCTCTTTGTACTAGAGTTTCACTTACTTGTGACCGTCTGTTTCGTAACCACAAATCTATTCTACCTGACAACGAAGTTTTGGGTGCTATCGAACGAGAACATGACCCATCAATTGAATGCCTCGTACCAAGAGGCTCATGGCTACTAACACCATCACACAAGTCTTCACTTCTGGACCAGCAAAATTTTGACACCTCAGATTCGTTCTGAAGAGCTGCAATGTGTTCTGTGCTACCAATGGTGTGAGGTGTTGAGCTTCCGTCGGCACTGCAGGTCGGAGTGGTTGACCTCGATGACCAAACACTGTGGTCCGTCATCTTCCATTCTTCATCGGAGTGTCCATTTGCGTCTGAAGATCCTTCATTTTGTTCATCTCTTGCTATGACAATGTCAACGTGAAAACTTTTTAAAGGACTGGAAGGGGATGGCGGTAAACACTTATCCAAAGTGTTCTCAGCCTCTCCTATAGTTGTCATCCCGCGAAGAAGGTGGCCATTCACATTAACTATTTCGTCGCCTACTCTCAAACGCCCGTCTCTGTAAAGAAATCAAGTGCTAAATAAAGACAGAACATAAACGGGTATGGTAGAGACTGGACTTTTAAGCTTATCATCTTATGAAAAGTGTTGAACAGGACTCGAATTCATAATCACGTAAAGATATTAGTTGTGGCTGCTGTGGCATTCTTCGGCTACCTTGACTGAGATTTCTGCGCGCTTTTTCCTCAGTTGTAAGGCAAATGCCAGTGTATAACTCGCAAAGACGGGGCACAGCCCGTACTCTTCCCAGTTAATTAACTGTGTTGTTGTATGTACCGTTTGTGTCGACTGTGTTGTTCTTTGTATTGTTTGTGTGTAAATGTGTACTGCACTACAGCCACCGGGTGTCAACCCAATTACTGTAAACGAATGTATCATATACTATCATATCATAAAAACTTTGACAGCCAGTGGCGTACCGACGGGGGAGGGAGGGTTTGGGGTGTTCAACTCCCCCCCCCCCCGAAATTCCGTATGCCCTCCAAAATCGTGCCAAACTCACCCCGATTGTGAAAACTGTTAAAAATTGCTGAATTTAGGACGCCAGCACACCAAGATGTTCGGAAAAAAGGCAGTAAAATTCTAAAGCTACCTAGGTTCGCAATTGTTTTACATTAGCAATGACAAATAAATTGGTTGTCATCATAAATAGTCTTAAAGAACCAAAAATTAAGAAAATTTTACTATATGAAATGAAATTTCTAGTACCAAATTACAGCTGCCTCCAGAACCCCTGACTAAGGGGGCTACCGCCTCCAGATCCCCGTTCTCTCTGTCCTCAACTGAATTTGTTGAACACCCCCCCCCCCCGAACAAAATTCCTGGGTACGCCACTGTTGACAGCCATGCACCATTTGGTGCATCAAAGCTTATGTATCGATCTGCGATAAGTCAAACAAAGCCAACGTTACTCTGTTAAAAGTAAGCTTATGTTATACGTTGTTTCCTAATCATAATCTACAGGCTGTATTTGAAAGAGTATTTTGAATTATCTTCACTCGAACACTGGTTTTGTAATTTTTCACAACTGAGGAACTGTGCAAAGCAGATAAGTAGCTTTAGTCTCCCCCATTGTATGGGTGTTTGTCAAAGTTAATAAATGATAAAGACTTGCAGTTTTGTTATGCACTGTGAGGTTTGACATCATTCTACATTTACGTTCCCTCCTCTTGATTATGCTAACAATATTTTTTACAATAAATTAAATGTATGAAAAAAATAAATATTGATATATGTCTGAACACTGACGCGGGTGGGATTTTATTATATTTTGTACAGCCCCATTTTTACCTAATTTTATAACAGCTGTTTAAGAGATCGCGGCGTTTTCCTTGCCCTAATCACACGATTTCACAAACCCTAAATATCCTGTCGTCTGTATTGATGTTACTGATCACACGTGGGAGAAATGAGAAATGCAACAGAAGACGGAAAACCTAAAGGGAAGATTCTACTTTCATGAATTAGGCATAGATGGGAGGATAATATTTAAGTTGATTATAAACACGAGAGTCATATCAGATGCTGGTTGACACAAAATCTGTGGTTGATGCCGCGACGCCACACAATTTTGGGCTTCAAGTATTGTATGAACCTAGTTAGTTTATATGTTTGCAGAATGAATGCTGTGCATGTAACAGCAGGAGAGAGTAATATGGTGTTTACGTCCACTGTAAGATTGGATTAATATTATAAAAGAACCAAAAATGCGCGAATACTTACGGACGCCTGAAACCAGCTGAATTTTAAATTGTAGTGACACAGAACGATGGAGAAAGGAGCGTAGGACGTGTAACAGGGTCGTTTCAGACAAACGCAAATCCGGAAATTTGTTTTCCCTGAGAGCTAAAAAAATCAGCTTAATATCATCAAATTCAACAGCGTTTTTGACGTTCTTGGCCAGAACAGCTCAGTCGTTACATTGACTAAACTATGGGCTGGATGACTAGGAATTGTCTCGGAAAAGAAAGAGATTTTTCAGTTCCACAAAACGTCCAAACCGTTCCTGTGGCCCGGCCAGCCTTCGATTCAGTCGGTAACAGGGGAAATTTTTCCCGGGATAAATCGGCTGGGGCACGAAGTTGACCACTCATCTCCATCTAGTTCCGAGGTCAAGAATGAGTGGAGCTACGCTGCACTTCCACAATGTGCCTTCATAGCGTGTCCGTTTGCGTTCCTGTTTGAGAGGCTTTCTTTTTTGTAAAATAGTGTGTAGCTGCCCTTGGCCCAACTTATGAAAATGGATCCTGGAGAATAAAAACTAACGAGGAATTGGATAAACTAATAAAACATGAGAACATAATAAATTTCGCCAGAGCGCAAAGGCTAGGATGGTATGGTCATATTGAAAGAATGCAGGAAACAAGAAAGATCAAAGCAATTCACGCCTGGAAACCCATTTCAAAGAGGCCAATGGGGAGACCAAAGATACGCTGGGAGGGTGATGTTAAAAAAGATATACAGAAGTTAAAAGTGCCAAATTGGAAGACCCTTGTCCAGGATAGGAGAAGATGGAAGGAAGTGGTTGAGAAGGCCAAAACTCTGCACTAAGAGATGTGGAGCCGTATTAAGAAGAAGAGATGTGTGTAGCTGTCCAACTAATGCACTAATAACTTGAGTAAAAGTGAGCTTGTCTTAATAGAAAAATGTTTGTGGTCCACATTTCAAGAACGAAAACCAATGTGTAAATAATAAACAATAATTTCAAAAGGAAAAGCAGGGCGCATGAATGTTTGCTTTGGGGTCACATAATTCTGTTACTTGGGGGGGGGCCACTGTGCTTCCCGTAGTTGGTACTGGAATGCAAATGAGAAAGAATTAAGCCAGACCGTCATAACCATATGCGCCGGTGGCTTCAGTAAGTGTAAACAAAAAGAAAACAAGGGGACGCAAAGAAATTAAAGTGAACTGTTTTCATGGTTAATCCCACCCCTGCCTCCTATTCAGTGGCTGCTCGGGGCTCTTTCCGCTGGGATAAATCGGCCGGGGCGTGAAACTTGTCATCCCTATATCTATTGCCGAGTTTAATAGTAGTGTATTTACACCTCCACCACCGATGCCTTCATAGCCTGCACAGGCACCTCCTTCCCTATTACCCGTACTGTCTTAGTACACTCTGCATCAGTTTTTCATATGTGATTTGAATCATCTATGAAATATACAGGCCTACTGTCAACCTGCGGTCTACGACGTAGGCGTACGGCCCTTCGATTGCTGGAATCGCAGGCTCTAATCCCGATATGGGCATGGGTGTTTGTCTCTTGTGTTTGTTGTGTGTTGTGTAGGTAGCAGCGACAAGCTGATCACTCGTTCAGAGTAGTCCTAACCAGTGAATGTGTCTGTGTGCGATCTAGAAACCTCAACAGCGAGGTCGCCTATGCCAAATTTGGTCTGTTGGGCCACGAAAAAAAAAACTGTCAAAATTTTTGCTGAGGATTAAGATCGTATGACAAACAAAATCTGATGTCAGCACATGCTGAGATATATCGGAAATTGCATGTTGTGTTCTTTTTGGAATGCGATTTCAAGCGGAATATTCGGTAACTCCTGTGACTGCGGGCCAATCCATAAAACACAAATTCGCAACACAGCAGTGCTGTTTGCAAAAACTCACAATGTTGCTAAACGGGTTTACTCTACCTACGCATATGCGAGGCACGAGGACCCGGGCTACAAGAACATGAAGCTTAAGGCGCATTCCTTTGTTATATATCTATAATTAGGAAAACGTTTTATACAAGTGGATTCTGAAGTCTGTCTGTATCAACTGATTGTAATTTGACTAAAAACAATGTTTCAACTGCGCCCGTTTGGTCTGCGGGCTCCTACATAAGTTAACATATTAAGGATTTGGAGGAGATGACAGCTGCCTATTAGAAGGTCCTTCTGCCAAGAGAAACTTGGGAAAAGCTTGGACTCTTCATGCCAAGTGTCACCGTCAAGATTCTAACCGGATATATCCTGAAAGCGTGTATACAGCGTCACTGCTCTATCAACCTTCTCCGTCAAATATACAATAATATTAGGTTCATTTATGTGCACAAGGCACTGATTAAAAATATATAAGTAACATACTAAAAAGTCTTGTCCTTTAGGACACGCTAAGTTACTTGCCATGTATATTGGTCACGGAACGAACCCTGCCCTAATGGAGAGCATTACGTCACACCATATTTCTTCGCCGTATATTTTATTATTACCCTCCTATCTACGCGTAAATGCAAGCAGTTATATATTATGAACCACTAAAAAGTCTGGCATTCTTTTTTAGAAAACATTGCCTTTACTTATGACTGGCGACAGTGAAGGTGGATGCTGTGGGCTATTCTACACTGAGCCTCCGACAAAACATGGCAGTGGAGCGAATTTATGTATTTTTGGCCCATCCGAATTTGTAGGAAGAGCGTCTGAATAAATTTTCCAGAAAGGCTCACTGTATTTCCAATAGAGACGGCGGCAATACTGTCTTGGCCGTCACTGCAGATGACTCCGGGACTCGTGCCCAGTGTCTTGATCGCTCTGGTAACTGGATGTAAAGGACATGAATAGGAAGTAAAGCTGGTCATTATCCGCACGAGTTTATGAAGCTTTATCTCCGAGTTCTCTAGAAGCCAGTATAACCTTTCTCTTAGAAGCTATACTAAACATGAAACTTTTATACATGCGTAACAATACATTATTTGATAATTTCGGATCACCCGGTTGCGGCTTCAGTGGATTCGTTTTTTTCTCAGTGTGCAAAGTTGATTTGTTGCTTGTTTGTGTAACGACACATTAATCTTAGTTGACATCGTCCCGCTGTGTATTTATCAGTGAAATATTTGTTTTTATTATCCGGCGAACACAACTATATAGATTTCATATATTTGGTTTATTTAACCCTGCTACATGTTTCGGTTCCCCAGATCAGCCATCATCAGGTAGGACATGAATACACAAAATGATTGAAAGGGAGAGACCTCTCCTTACAAACAGTGGGTTTAAACCCACTGTTTATCCTCCTTTTGTGTATCCAAGTCCTACCTGATGATGGCTGATCTGGCCGAAACATGTAGCAGTGTCAAATAAACCAAATATGCAACATCTGTATAGTTGTGTTCGTCGGATAATAAAAACATGTAACGACGCATTATTGGCCACGTGCGTTAGACACATATGTATAGCGTCAGGTGGTAGCCAGGTTGTAAATTTCAGCGCGCAAAGAATGTTGAAAAAACAGAAGCATGTTATCTTAAGGTATTATTCCGGTAGTTTTATGGAAAGGCTAAAGAAAATGGTGAAAAGCATCCGGAAAGTATAGTCGATCTACGATCCAAGAATCTAAGATGCTGTCTCTAGAGCAAAAAATCTATGAATCATTAGGTAATATAAGAGCAGTGGCGTACCCATTAATTTTGTTCGGGGGTGGGGGGGTTCAACAAATTCAGTTGAGGACAGAGGACACAGAGAACGGGGATCTGGGGGCGGTAGCCCCTTGGTCAAGGTTTCTGGAGGCAGCTGTAATTTGGTACAAGAAATTTCATTTCATATAGTAAAATTGTCTTAATTTTTGGTACTTTAAGACTATTTATGACAACCAATTTATTTGTCATTGCTAATGTAAAACAATTGCGAACTTAGGTAGTTTTAGAATTTTACTGCCTTTTTTCCGAACATCTTGGGGTGTTGGCGTCCTAAATTCAGCAGTTTTTAACAGTTTTCACAATCGGGTTGAGTTTGGCACGATTTTGGAGGACCTTCGGAATTTCGAGGGGAGTTTGAACCCCCCCCCCCCCTCGGTACACCACTGCTTAAAAGAGTTGTCTTAATGATAAGAGCACAGTAATGTTAAATAGTACCTTGCTGCGAGACTTTCCAGTTCCAGTTTCGAGATGTAGAATCGGACTGCTGATGAATCCTTATTCGCGTCGGTGGGTTGTATTTTTTGTACTAGGTGTATACCCAAAATATCATCTTTCCTCGTCTTTGAAATCCGTACAAGCATGAACCGCGTCTTGTACAGGTCTCTGTTATGTCGGTCATGTAACGATGTCAGAGAGGAGGCCCCAGGCAGTCTTCTGTAGCTAGTTATCACCGCAGGTTCCCCATTTTGTACATATGAATGTCTGCTGAAGTTTGCTGAAATGCCTCCAAGCTGTACTGCTCCACTAGAGTTGCGATGAGTGGTGTCGGAACCCGAATTCTCTGTTGGAGAAATGGACGTCTCCTCCACAAGCTGGGACGTCAAGAACTGATGCCGACGAGCGAGCGTGGCTTCATCCTTGTGCTGAGGGCTTCTCCCTTTCTCCCAAGGGGTCAGGTTGGCGAGAATTTCGGCAGTACGTGTGTCTTTGCTGCTGCACGATGTATGTAATGCAGCAATGCTGGATGATCGCGCCCAGTTATCTCGACGTAGCACAAACGACTGCTGCCCCTCCAGATACGGTGTTGAAGATCGCGGTGGTACTGGAGGGGGCTCACTTGCCAATATTTCACCATGACATTTCCCATTACTTCCAGTTCCGTTTTCGCTATTTCCAAGTTCAGAGTCGTGGATTGATCCAGAATCCGAACTCTCGTTGGCAATTATACCACTGTCGCCGTCCTGGTCCGACGCAGTGTTGAGACACTTCTCGCTGGCTCCAATTTTGCAAACAGACTCTTCGCCGTGCCGAGGACCATCGCTATCGTAACCGGATTCATTCGAACTGACATAATAACTGGGTTGCCCCATCTTCTGTACTAGTTGTTCTTCTTCGCCAAGGCTACTTTGGTAAGGTGTGGCAGTGAATGACTGAGGAAATGAGTAGTTAAATCGTCTTAAAGACTTAATCTCTACACTGTCCTTTCGTCTACGGCCTAATGTATTTGTACCTTCCATAAACGATGAAGTGTCTTCAGCGAGCAATGCTGCTGGAACGCATTCCTCGGAATTTGCTCTCACTCTGTAGGCCCTTTCGGGACTGTGTTCAGTAAGGGACCTTCGATGTTCCGGAAAGCCTTCCTTATTTGACACCCTCCTTCGGTTTTGCTGAACAACGCTGCCTCCACTTTCTTCCGGCAAGACGGATAACTTAGAACGCAGAAATGCATATGGAAAATGAGATTTTCTGTTTCCTCCTGTAGATGGTACGGCAGAAGAGGATACTGAGTTCGAACCCAGACTAGATATGTTGTCACAACTTCTAGTTTTTGTAGGTACGTAACTGGGATCGGCTTCAACAGATGGCACTCGCTTTTTTATACCGCTGACCACATCCTCCGAGCCTTTCACAGCGTCGGGTATATTACTTGTGCTTTCTGAACATTGCAGGGATAAGTCCAAACCGTCCGCGGGATCCTCACCTCTAACGTACGAAGTAGACAGCTGGGATGTAGAGCAGCTTTTGAAGAGCACTTTACCACCCGGAAGGTCTTCGTTACTGTACGGTATAGCTTGTTCCTTAGGACGTGAACTTAGAGGAACTTGGTGCCTGGAAGTGTTCAACATACCAGTAGAACCCATCCTAATAAAGAAGCTCTTGAGAGGTGACGGTGAATGTTCTGTAACGTCACTGAGGGCCCTTCTTCGAGTGTTCTCTGTGTCACTGACAGGAGCGCTTCTGCACGGTGGCGGTGACACAGAGTCCGAAGCACTGCGGCCGATCCTCCACGGCGATCTCCGACGGACGGGTTCACCGCTGCTTGGGAGTGGAGGGGGTGGTGTCGGCGGAGACGAAGTGACGTTTAGGGCCTCTCTGGAGTCCCCGCGGCGCAGTAAGTCTAACTTGCGTCCCATTCTTCGACCCCATGTAGATAGCACTAGAAATAAAACATTGATAAATCAGTACTTCAGAAAGACGTTAGTATAACTGTGTACTTTGACAAGGTTGACAGTTATTACAGGCATTTCAAATGAAAGTGTGACTCAACTTGTATGCTGCTATGTTATTTGTGAGATACTGGATAATTCTTTGTTACACTGGCTGCAGTCCGGATCAACCCACAGTCCCGAAATTGGAGGACAAGAATTTAGCCACTCGATGAGACGCTTTACAGTCTTACTTAAATCTTGCTGACTACAACAGCTACCTTGTGTGACAAACTGCCCGCTATACACCACTCTTTTACTGCAGTACGGCGCTCTGTCGTTGCGTGTCTCCCACAAAGAAGACGAAGTTGCACTGTGTAAGGTGAAACTAATGCTGTAACGAAACCCCTGCAGGGACAATGATGCGAGGCCTGAAACCAGATAATCTGGCGGATGCTTAGTCTTAACCAGCTATAGCCTCGAAAACCCTGCCATCCCAAAACTATAGTTGAAGAGAACACAGCCCAGGCCATCCACTTCAAAGCCAAATATCATAGTCGCTGAATCTTAAAATAGTTACTAGCTACAAGTAATTTAATATCCAAGACTCGCAGTACATTTCAGGCCATTCATAACTCCGTATCTGAAACTGAAGTGATATTACTCTTGTACTGTTTTAGTGCAGGACAAGGTTTCGTAGCTGGTTTTAACTTACGCGTTATACATTACTATGTAGGTTTATGAGTTTTATGTACCTTAAATTGGTGCGCAAACTGTGTTGAATCATCTACCAGTCTGAATACGTATTTATAAGATTTATATAAAATTAAGTATACTAAAAACTATTACACATTATAGGCTGTGGTGAACAGAGGAATGCAAATGTCCAGTAAACGAAGTAATCCTCACATTTCGTCCTTAGATTGCAGTGTCAATCATAATACAAAGGTGCTCGAGAAATCCTTTGACCCTGCAGTAAATATAATGTTTCTGGAAAGTACAATAACGCATACAGAAACTTGTATGATGTAAATAAGATCAGATAAAGGTAAGCTATCCCATTACAGGCCTGGACAGGACCTTACGGCTCCAGGAGTTTGAGGCTCCCAGAAGGTGGCAAGGTTGTACACCCTACGCACAGACCGCCTTTACACCCCAAGAAACATCCCTGGTACTCATTTCTGTGAGCGGATGAGTCGAACTCAGGGCCGTAATAAGACCGGAAGGATTAAGTCAATAAAAAATCCCAATTACCTAATAGAACCAGTGAACTTCCGGCTTGTAACGCATTACTTCAACCAACTACACCATCGCGTACATAAAACAAGATCACATAAATTCGCAAAATGTTTGCTTAGTGCATTCTAAGTTTAAACTGTACATAATAATACATTTTCACACAATTTCACCTTTCTAAATTTAACTTTTACGCCACATTTAAGTTATGTACTTGGAAGTTCTTTTAATTTACAAGAGAAACAAGAGTACTGAGTGTTTATGAAACGAGCGGTTTTTATCTTATGGACCAATAACCACTGCGATTAAAATGAATCCATCACCATTATCGACAGGACTTTTCCATTTTCATACCAAAATTCGTTGACATTACATGTGAAGATTCAATTCGCACGTTACAGAGAAAACAGTGTTGTTCCGTTAATTAGAATTACGATAAATCGGGTCTAAACACAACAATGTATTATATTATTATCAGTTCGTCTTAATATTAGAAGCGCTGGTCACGCCTAAATCCATTACAACAAGAATTTAATAACTGAAAACAACAGAATAAGCTGCTTTGTTTAGACTGGATTTATCGTTTTTCTAAATGATAAAAAGCGTAATGGATATGAATTGTCTTTAAAAATGTTATTCTATTAGGTACACCAATCCGTGTTTTTTTGTAAGAACCATAAGGAACACATAAATACATGTATGGGGAAGATACGGAGTCTTTAATGCCAAACCTGGCAGTACGTATGCTGACAACTAGGCTTTAAAAGACCAAACTGTCTTGCAGTTATTTTAGTGTACGCTGCCTGTTTGTGGAAGAAACAATCAGGCTAAGCGCACCGACTGCAATCCTGAACGACAACGGAAGAGACAGCAAAGTCGAAAGGATTCCCGCTGAGAACAACAACACTGTTACAGGACCCAGCAACATCATCAGACACGCTGATACAGTTAGTGAGGGCCCTGCAATTCCCGGCAATCGCACAAACAATGGCGTCAGATTCTGCAAACCTGTGTGTTGTCAGACGAAACGTTGGAAGTAAAAGTGCGCGGCTTCTATTCCGCTGTTGTAACCAGCGTCTTGTTTGCATGAAGATTAATTCAGGGGGCTCAGATCCGTCTCTTCTATATGGCTGCTATTCGCATCCTGTGTAAGAGCAGTTACCAAGATATTCAAGCACTCGTCTCCACAGTACAGAACTTATAGAACTTTAGTACTTTAGATGGCGGATTGCTGGCTAGAAATCAGTATTCGGAAGGTCCTGCGATCAGCCACTTCGGCACAGGTTTTTCTTGGTTTCCCTGCGTCTAAAAGCGAATGCTGAGATTGTTCCCAAGACTCCAAGTTGCTACTGCATGTTTCTCATTTAGCCCTCCCCACTTAAATTTCTTAGATCTTTATTTCATATTTATGTACATACATTATAACCACTGCCACCGGGCGACAGCCCATTTGCAGTTAAATATATTATTATTATTATTATATTCTACAAGCACAGTACGTTGAATTTCTTAATCATTTTAGTATGCTTAAATCGTAAATCGTGCCTTAAGCTTAGACAGAATGGCAATATGTGTATAATAAAAGGGCAGAACTACTTACAGGAATATTTAGAGCCACAAAGTAAGATGTAATAGGAGGCTGGAAACGGTTGAGTATTGGGGAACAATGTCAAATAAAGTTCAGATGGGAAGGGTATGAAGCAAGTGTAGAAGCGACGAAAAGTACGTGGAAAATTTTAGACGGAAATTCCAAAGGGAAGAGACAACTTGGAAGGCATAGGGGTAAATGGGAGGATAATATTAAACGGAATCTTAGGAAAGGTAAGGCATCGTAGTTAGGTATGGTATCGTGTGGTTAAAGAGAGGAAGTAGTGGCTCGATCTCGCGAATACGGTACTAAAACTTCCAGTTCTGTAAAAGGCGATAAAATTTTTGATTGCCGAAGGAATATTACCTTCTGAAGAATGAATATTGCCCGTGGAGCTTGCTGCGATCATTCGTTAACTGTATCTGCGCTGACGTAAAGGGAAGCGACGATTTAAGACGAATCTAGAACTTCTGTCACAATTCGACACTTGCACTTTACTTTAAACAGGTACCACTGCCATATGCAGATATTGGCAGTGTACGAAGTAGACGTCATATCGAGTAGTGATTATTTGGCCGTAGGAAACAAGAATGTGACAAAAATGGGAACAAAATGAGTGTAATATCACGTATTTATACAGGGTAAATTTCGGGTTTCACGACAGTAAGTATTTACAGTATGGTGTTCCGAATTATGATTCCGTATACACGGTAAATGGTTACATACATTTCGGAGAAACAAACAGTCTCTACCTTCACAGTCCAATTAGCCCCCTACATGGCATCATAACACAGTATTTTAACTTGGACTACAAGTCCCACTTCGCTATTACTCGCTCGAAGCGGCTACCATCAGAAGAAAAGCCTTAACAGCATTGAGACAACTGTTTACCTGAAGATGGAAGTACAGCAAACGCCGAAACCTTGTGCGTATTGAATATACTTCTCGTAGTCGGCAGACTTCCGCTCAACCACGATGGAGTATAACAGATCAGCTGTTTTACTTTTTCCACTAAACGCCACTAGCCGCTCTGTGCGGTCTCAAGTTTCGTACTGTGTGCAGATAGGAACGTCGAAGGCAGACAGTGTTCTCACAGACTATTCCCCACGCCAATGAACTTTTGACACCTATGGGCACCAAGCACCTAACAGCTGTTACGCTCCCCTTTCTTTCTTGACGTCGGAGCGTCGATCGATACGAAATGAGAATACGTCTCCTTCCCGTTTCCATAGAAACGCTCGTCAGCGAACAAGTGATCCGAAATACTACATCCTGTCTTTCAGGCAGAAGCACAAACAGGTGTCCGTGATAACAGAACTCTTGCAAGATAACTTTAAGTATAAGCCACTTCATAGGCCACTTAACACGCCGCTAAAAGTGAACTGATGTTCAAACCCCGTCTCAATCGTCCTTCTAACGCATGCAGATAAAGACGTTTAATTACAACTGATTGTTTGTCTTTCTTTCCCACCTTCCTCTTACCCTTTCATTCTTTCTTAATTTCCTTTCCTTAAACTTACCTTCTTCCTGTCTATTTGTCTGTTCGTCTGTCTCTTTCTTAAGCAGGGACTTGAATTCGTCTGGCTTGGCGTTACGACCAGAAACGGTTTCTTGTGAACACAAAAATTTTCCTTCGTTTTCAATGAAGGGCGGGCAGACCATTTCTTGACTAACTCAGATAATAGTATATTCTCATGGGGACTGCTCCACAGACTTAGAATTTCCTCTTTCTTATGTATTCAATTGCTCATCTTTATTAAATCCTTTGTCTTCCCGACTTCCTCTTCTCCAGTTTCCCTTGCGGTTCGTCAAAGACCACATACTGTTGAATGTACTCTGTAAGAATGCCACAGCTGTGTAGTCGCTAGGCACACGTACGTAACTGTAATGCATAGGACGATCTAGTTGCCCTCTTTCGTCGTTAGCAAACATAAATTCTCTAACGCATAGGACAAAATAGTTTTATTGCTGTCATTATCATTATTATTATTAAGTAATAATTTAAGGAGGAAGAGAAGGTCAGAAAGTATACACGTGGGATAACTGGAACATTCATAATGAATTTTAATTTTAGAATCTATAAGAAACAAATAACTGTAAATACTAAGTGGTAGATGGGCGAATAGGCAATTTAAGGCGGTCATGATGAAGGCCGTAGAAAGGACTGAACTAGCACTAGAATTTCTAAAAACGTTGAAATTTTATCGCCACTTGGTTAGTAGTAAGATTTAAAACTCGCAGAGTTTTCGTCTAGATATTCTGGTCTCAAACCGAGATCAATCTCACCGAACTTTTCCATCAAGGAGCCACCGTTGCCAAAAATGATTTTTACTTCATATTTCATGCAACTAGCATTAATTTGCTACTTCGTTGTGAAAAATAAATCTGTATTTAATTTTGGAACGTAATCAAATACACGTTTTATCAAATTCATAACGAGTTACCGCACGGACTAAACAGTGTTGTGATTACACAAATGACTTAAACTTGGTGATGCGCTGACGGGACGGGGTTCAGTTTTGTGACAGATGTAAATAATGTCAATGACTCAACTGTCCAGAACTTCAGGTCTATGTTGGAGAAATATACTCGAGGGAGCACAAAAGAAATAAAGCATTTAATTAAACGTTTCCATCCACTTGCTCGTAACACCCTCAATGTCTGCTTCCTTTAGTGCTACATGCAATTCCACTGCTGTAACTGGCTCGATAGGCTCTTACAAGATTCAGAGAGGACTCAGAACATTTCCACTTGTTTCCGAGCTATAAGAACTTTCAGTTGGTGAAATAACCTATTACACTTCCCTTCCTTTCTAGTTCCCTAATGCAGAGTGATAAATAACCAATGACGTTGCGTTACTGGGCCTGCGAGGGGTAAAACACTGGGGATTTCAAAACGTTGGAGGGTGCATTCTGAAGGGGTGAATCTTAATTGGAATGAAAATTCCGGTGGTCTTAATTAGTCCATTCCATTGGAAGCCCAAAATAAAAATACGTCAGTGAGGACAAGAAAGGGCGTTGTAAGTGTAAACGTGTGTAACAAAGAGTGGCAGACAACTAACTCCCATGCAATTTGGGACCGGCAGCCAGCAGCAATTTTATTACCCGTCCTCGGAAGCTGTTACCTGTTACCTGCTCCCTAGGCTCGTAATTAAGTGGAACTCTTCTCTCAGAAATTAGGGATGTAACGAATTCGAAGCTGTGGCCAGCCATCAATCACGGTCGAGGCATTATTCAGAGACGATGGAAAACAGGGTCTTTGCTTTCGAACCTCAAGACAGCGGAAAGCATTAACAGTATAATAAATTTCATGTTATAGAGACCTGTGGGTCCGTGACGACATAGCCGGTCTGGACGATGTGGGATTCAATTACCGGAACAGGCAAACCTTTCTATCCTCTCTAAAACGTCAGACCGTCTCTTGGGTCCTCCTGTTCAATAGGTACCGCGGTACTTTCCCCGGGTTAAAACGGCGTGGTCGTGAAGCTGACTACTCACATCCTTCTAGTGCCGACGTTTAAGAATGAGTGGAGCTAAATCTTTATACCTCTGTACGTCTTAATGGCGTGAACAGGTGCATTTTAACTTCACCTTTATACCTATATGTTGCGTGATTTTGTGTGTGGGTTTTGTGTATGTAGTAACAGAACGACAGGAAAGCGGGGCCTAAATATAATTAGCACTTCAAATGACTGACCACCGCCAAATCTGAAGTATTCCTTTTGTTACTACTTGAACAGTTGAGAAACAGACCCTTCATCACTAGGCGGCGATAAGATTTGTCGATATTGTGGATTTTTTGTCTTTCCAAATTCCGCTGTTTGAAGTAAGACCCAGAAACACAATCAACCAACTACGAAATCTCCCTAAAACAGGGGTGGATAATTCTTTTCTCTTTGGTGGTCGGCTAAGTCTGTTTCGAAGAGGCAACATGCCTGACAGCTTTGCAAGCAGAAAACTGTTTCAAAAATTGTCAAATACATCAGTTTGTGGCAGTGACTTAGCAGGTTAAAATAGGCCACGAATGCCTAAAACCCACATTTTATACTAGTACAGCCTGAAAATGGACACGGCTTTGTACAATAACAGGCGAGACAACTGTTCTGTTAAACCTTGCCTTCTCATTGGCAGTCCATCGCTTCCACATCTATGATGTCGCCTTTGCACAGATGCACTGAATTAAGCACAACAGATACTTAAGGGCTACTGATGAAGGAAAGGAACTGAATAATAAATCATTTATACGTACACAGGAAGTGCCACGATACAGATTTTCCACAAGCTCACAGCGTAACTTGGTACAGTGCTTCTGCGTCGTGAAATAGCGAAATATGAAACGCTACTAAATTAAAGGAGCATGGAGACAAGACAGTGTTTGTTAAAAGAATGAGAGCAACATAGAACTCTCCCTCTCACGAACATAGCGCCGAATCCAGTCACATTTTTCTTCCGATGAAATATATCACTTATCTTTGCTGGGACTCTAAATCAGGTTCATTATAGTGAATGGATGCTTTGTGCAATAAATGACTAGCCTAACGAAAAGAATGCGACCCTAATTCAGACGCTGCTTCAGTAAAACAAAAAGGAGTGTTTTAGAAATACTTCTATACGGACAGTACGTGAAATTCAGCAGAATTGCTATAACACTGTGCGTCTGAGTTCAGAGGTCCTCCGATCAAACTCCGTAAGAGGCAAACCTCAGTACGATCGGATGTCAGTGTGTTTAACCCATACAACATTGTGACAGAAGGATCTAAGGCGACGGAACTCCTTGAAAGATGAAGGCACAGATATGACGACTGTATTGATATTGAGCTTGAGAAAACATAACTGAAGAATGTGGATCTGACTCACCTGGCCCAGCACTGGAACCAAACATGGACTCTTGGGAGCGTGGCAATGAATCTTCGGGTTACATAAAAGGCAGGGAATTTTTTACCTTTAACTGCCTATTACAAAATATAAGCGCTACCCACCCGACATGGAGGGTCGGTAAAACTGTAATCTGAAAGCAAGCCGTTCACCAGGTCCCTGGCAACCGAACCAGCATATTAAACCGAAAGTCATACACAGCAAGCGATAATAAAAAAAAAACCCCCCTTGCAGTTGGTCACCGTGGAAGAGGTTGCAGAGTTTCTTATATTACAGCAGGTTGTATATACGCGTAAATGATTAATTGCATTTAAACTGGTAATTCAATCCCGGCATTTCAACATACGGTAAGGTATTGAAGTTAACTGAAGTGTTTCGATGCATTCGAGTACAATCTCCGGATATGGAGGGTAGCTGTGAATAAAACAAACTCGCAGACGGCAGACAAGGTGTGTTCCACCAACCTGAGTGTCAGTTGGAGAACTGACAACTCCGCACCCTACAAGGCCATTGTGATAAGAAATGTAAAGCAAGTCCTCGGAATTGGCGGCCTTTTTTGAAGGAAGGATTCTCGTCCAAGGAGTTAGTTGAGGGATATGAGGTTCTTACAGAGGTGTTACTGCAGGTTCACGTTCCTGAGGTGTTAGGCCGTGTAGACTGGACAGTAGTTACTGACGTGACGTAGTATCTTAGCGTCCAGTAAGTCTTCTTGGACTGCTTAACACTGAAGACGAAGGTGTTACGGTCCTACTAATCTACCTGGCGTTACACCCCAAAGTTAGTTATACTTTATTTCTAGAGTGGAGACGGTGGAAACATAGATTCACAACCGAACAGAAGTGTGCTTATATCACATCATCGACACTTACTTCTTTTCATTTCCCTTGGAGTCGCCTCTTCCAGAACGACTGCCGGCATCGCTTTCACAGTCTGGTACTCGATACCCCCTCCGGAATTGGGGGCAAGCGCCGAGGGTGGCTCAGAATGACGTCGACTCCTGAACAAACGCATTGTGCCCTCGTAGCCCTTCGCATGGGTATAGCAACTCCACTGCCTCCAGTGACCTGTAATTGTAAGAATAACGTTACATTCTCTTTGGGATTAGAGTGTTAAGAAGTTGTACAGCGTGTTGTGATACAACAGGGATACAGCCCTGTTCTTAAATGCGTTGTAAGGACAATAATTAGCCTTGGGAATGAAAAAAGTATAAGATAATATTACAACTTGTCTCCAAAGCATCCCACCCACCCGTCAGTTACCGCGGATTTCTCTTTATCTTATCAGTTATAGGTCATAAACATACACTATTTTAAGCTGTGCTGTACTATTTACTACACTAGGTGTTTTAAATTGCAGTTCTCATTAAAAAAAACTTACAATACAAATTCTGTGTCTGTTTTCAAGAAACTGAGAAGTGAATCTAACAAATATGGAAAGGTGCAAACGAGTCTTAGACATGATGTCTGTACGTGCTTATCTACTTTCTTTCCTTTGTTATTTCGTTTGTTGGCCTGTTGTCTACTGATGTGTGTGGGTAGACCTGTAGAACGTAATGTCTTTCACCACAAAGGCACAGGCTACACGCTGTACGCTGTATAACGGATGATAACGAAATATAAACTGGGTAAAAATGTTATGTTGTAGTAATCTCATCTCTAGCATAGCCATACCAGTTAGTTTCCGGAACAAGATTCAAACCACGAGCTTTCGTATAAACTCGTTAACTATACACAAGACACAATAAGACAGGATCCGTATATCTTATATACTGTGCTACCAGAGGAAAGTGAGATGCAGGAAAGTCAAAGAATACATGGAACGAGTAATAACCTTAAAATGGCTTTAAAACAATCCTGGTGGCTAAGGAACCGTTATAGGTATTACGATGTTTGGGACCAAATGAAATTTATTTCTTACAGCGGAAAAAAACGTGCAGTCAGAAAGTCAATAAAAAATTATTACATACACATTGACATAGTTGACGTGTACTAGGGGCATAGTAACACCGTCCATTTATTGTACATAGCGGCCAGAATTTCTAAATCCATTCACTTCAACCATCAGATCATCTTGAACTAGTTTTCCACTTGTCGCGCTCCGTGCCTTCTCTGATATTATTACATCCAGGTCACACAATCACTGTGAAGGAGGAAGTCAGTCAGTCTACTACAGATGCCCGTCGGTTTAATGTCGGCTGTTAGTGGCAGAAACAAGCGACTGGGCAATGCCTAAAAATGGGCAGTTGTGTCTTGAACACTAACAAAGAAGGGAGCATAATTTGGAAGCTACGCAGTTCAATTTGTCCTCTGTTTGTAAGTCCAATCAAGTACATGCTGATTCAAAAGTTAAAATGTTTGTGTGAGTGAATTTCCATTCATTCCTGGCAGAGGTGAATGTCAGAACCCCTTGTTTGGCAGACCCACAGAACTTGGCAACGAAACGAGATGACATTGAGATGAAGACGATGATCTGTTTGTCTTCCTTTTCTTTGCGCGCTACGCTACGAATCAAAACTTTTACTTACAGATATACTTAAATCTAAGTATGTCTTTAGAGGTTAGGCAATTTAATGTCTGTATCGAACTTAAAATCTGGCATCTTCTTCGCTTCTTCTTCGTCATACGCTACGAATCAAAACGTTTTACTTACAGATATACTTAAATCTAAGTATGTCTTTAGAGGTTAGGCAATTTAATGTCTGTATCGAACT
>Ga0123353_10000601_pt1 | contig 44094 bp, 28 predicted proteins | sample TergutLab28metaG_3_FD_92763 | JGI IMG/M metagenome (GOLD analysis project Ga0123353, IMG submission 92763) | Labiotermes labralis P3 segment gut microbial communities from Petit-Saut dam, French Guiana - Lab288 P3 | ecosystem: Host-associated > Arthropoda: Insects > Digestive system > Gut ... | reverse complement strand
TTGCCCTCGCGGATCGTTCCACACCGTTTGCGCCGTGGAAAAATCAGGTGTTTCGTCGTCGGACGCGGGCGCTCGCGCCCGCGAGACACGCGGGCAAGATGCCCGCGTCACGTTACATGCGTTTGCCCTGCAGATCGTACCTTCGGCCTTCGGTCTTCGGTCTGAACATGGTAAAATCTTGCGTATGGAAACAATCGAAACCATCGAAACAACGTCGGTTGACGAAACGTTCGCCTTTGGCCGGCACCTGGCGTCGCGGCTGCGGCGGGGGGATTGCGTTGCCTTGATCGGCGACCTCGGCGCGGGCAAGACGGCCTTGACGCGAGGCATCGCGGCCGGTCTGGGGCTGACGCAGGCGAACATGGTCTCCAGCCCGACGTTCGTGTTAGTGCAGGAATACCCTGCCCGCGTGAGGATTTTCCACATCGACCTCTACCGCATGAAACAGCCGGAACTGGAACTGCCAAGCCTCGGCCTGGACGAAATGCTCCAGGAGGGCATCGTCCTGATCGAATGGGCCGACCGCGCCCCAACCGCACTCCCCCGCCGCCACTGGCACGTGGAGATTGCCGCCACGGGGCAGACCAGCCGACAGATCGAGGTGACGCCACTGGCGTAATTATGGCTTCGCCTGTTTGCGTTGTGGAACGTGGTGTACGACCGAACGTTTTGTCGTACACCACGTTCCACAACGCAAACAGGCGAAGCCATAATTTCGTTTTGGCGTTGGCGGGGTATTGGGTACAATTCGTCTGTCCGCCGCTGCCGCTTCGTGCGGGTGTGGCGGATGGCTGGCCCGTTACCGGGCGTTTGGAGCCTCGGCGTACGCGGCCGGGGGACTGGAAATCGGTTGGTTCCGCGGGGCGCCGCGGCGGACATAGAGAGTCTGTTTCCGAATGGGTTTCGGCAGGCTCCAGGGAGTCGCCATGAGCGACGTGCCTTCCACGCCTCCCCAGGCGGCCGGCGATGACGCCGATCGGCCGCAGGGTTCGTATTCTGCGCAGGACTCTTCGTCTGCGCAAGATTCTTCGTCTTCTTCGCAACAATTGCCCTCCGCGCAGGGTTCGTTTTCCGCGAGGCATTCGCGGCATCAACGCCATTCGCAACGGCAGCCGTCCCCGCAGAATTCACAACCGCCGTCGCGGCAGCAGGAAGTCTCGCGGCCTCGGGCGGCGGAGTCGGACGAGTCCGTTGACGCCGACGAGGTGTTTGTTCTGGACGCGCCGCGCCGGCGGCGGGACGAGGAGGAGTCGGCCTCGTATGCTCCGCCGAGCGACGAGGGCGACGATCCCAATCAGGCGGCGACCGTGTTGAGCGACATCGACGAATCCCGGCCGATGGTCCTGAGCGACGTCGGCCGATCGGAGCCGTCGGCCTGTGCGGCCGTTGGCTGCGCGTCGTCGGCCTGCGGAGCAACCTGCTGCGGGGCGGCAGCGGATGCTCGTGCGTCGTCGGAAGGCGATGCCGACGCGACCGACGCGGGCCCCGAAACAGGCCGCGTCGTCGTCCGATACGGAACCATGCAGCACATCGGGGAATTCCGCCACGCCCTGGCCGTCACACCGACGCCCGGCACGCGGGTCGTCATCCGCACCGAACGCGGCGTGGAACTGGGCGAGGTCCTCCAGGCCGTCAGCCGACAATGCAAATCCGCCTGCCGCCGCGGCATCAACGACGGCGTGCTTCGCGACTACATCCGCGCGTGCGGCGAGGAATATCCCTACCGCCGCGACGGGAAGATTCTCCGGTTGGCCAATCCGCAGGACGTCGTCGAGCAGAGGCACCTCGAAACCAACGCCCGCGAGGAGGGCGTCTACTGCCGTCAGCAGATCCGCGAGTTGAACCTGCCGATGCGGCTGGTGACGGTCGAGCACCTGCTGGGCGGCGAGCGGATCATCTTCTATTTCAACGCGGAGATCCGTGTGGATTTTCGCGAACTGGTCCGCCGCCTCGCGACGCAGTACCGCACGCGGATCGAGATGCGGCAGGTGGGCGCGCGGGACGAGGCCCGGCTCGTCGGTGACTTCGAGCGGTGCGGCCAGCGGTGCTGCTGCCAGCAGTTCCTCAAGGACCTCAAGCCCGTTTCGATGCGGATGGCCAAGACGCAGAAGGCGACGCTGGACCCGTCGAAGATTTCCGGCCGCTGCGGGCGGCTGATGTGCTGTTTGTGGTATGAGGACGTCGGCTACGAGGAGCTTCGCAAGCGGCTGCCGCACAAGAACATCTGGGTCAAGACGAAGGACGGCGTGCTGGGCAAGGTGCTGGACGGGCAGATCATCACGCAGTTGGTTCGCGTGCTGCTGCCGGATTTCACGCAGACGGTGATCGCGAACGAGGATATTGTCGAGCGGGACGTGGCCGCGCCGGCGATGGTCGAGCCGCAGCAGGACCGCCGGCCTCGACGCGAGGTGAAGGAGAAGCTGCCGCCCCGGTTGCTTCGGGACGAGATGGGCAAGCCGGTCCGTGACGCGGGCGGCCCGGCCACGACGGAACAGAGCGGAGACGGGTCGCCCGCGCTGGGCGTTCCATTGGGCAGGACAACAGAGGATGGAAAATTCACGGCCTCAAACGCGGGCGGGCTTGCCGCGACGAAGCGAAGCGAAGACGGGACGCCCGCATCACGAGAAGCCTCGCCGGCGGAGGAGTCGGAGATTCGTCAACCCAGCGTCGAGCCGGGCATCGCGGGTGTGAGTGTTCCGCCTTCGCTTCGCTTCGTCGCGGCAAGCCCGCCGGTGTTGTCGACGGATCGCGCGGCGGGCAATGCGGTCAACAGGCCCACGCTGGAGGATATGCTGACGGGCTTGCCGGACGACGAGGGCGCCGATGCGGAAGAGGATGGCGACGAGGAAGAATCCGCCGACGAAAACGCCCCCGCAGGTCAACCCGCAGGCCGGGCCGCTGGCGCCGGTCGAGGCCCGCACGGCCCCGCCGAAAGCGAAGGCGGCGACCGACGACGAAAACGCCGTCGCCGACGCCGAGGCCGACGCCAGGGCGGAGGAGCGAGCGAGAATTAGTAGCACGGGCGTCTCGCCCGTGCAAACGTGGCCTTTGAAAGAGCGTTTTGGAGTCGGTGTGGGCGGCAATGGTTTCACGATACGAAATTTCTGCCCATCTCGGCCACGGGCAAGATGCCCGTGGGACTCATGGGCGAGACGCCCATGCTACGTGGGTTTCCATGAGCGCGAAACTGATCAGTATTATCGGCCCGCCGGGGTGCGGCAAGACGACGTTGGCGACGAATCTCGCCCGCGTGCTCGGTGGGCGGTTCATTCGCGAGCCGTTCGCGAGCAATCCGTTCCTGGCTGACGCGTATGGCGGGCAGGCGGACGCCCGGCTGCCGGCCCAGTTGTACTTTCTGCTGTCACGGGCGGGTCAGTTGGCCCGAACCGTCTGGCCCGCCGAGGGTTTGTGCGTGAGCGACTACGGCTTTTGCCAGGATCGCCTGTTCGCCGAAACCACCCTGGCGGCCGAGGAGTTGGCGTTGTACGAACCGATCCGCGAACGGCTGGCGGTGTGCATCCATCCGCCGGAGTTGTTGATTCTGCTGGACGCGCCCGAGGCGGAGCTGTTGCGGCGGATCGCGGCGCGGGGGCGGGAGTTCGAGAAGGTGATGACGGCCGATTTTTTGGGCGACATGCGGGCGAGGTATCGTCGCGTCGCCGACGCGGCGGCATGTTCCGTGTTGCGTGTGGACAATCATGCGGTCGATTTGCGAAACCCCGCCGAACTGGCGACGCTGGCGGCGGACGTGCGAAGAACATTGGAATTAGAGTAACGAAATGAACATCTACACCACCATCACCGAGGTTCGTCAGGCCGTCGCGGACGCTCGCGCCACGGGGCGGGGGCCGATCGGGTTTGTGCCCACGATGGGCGCGTTGCACGCGGGGCATGGGCGGCTGGTCGAGACGGCGGCGGCGCGGTGCGGATTTGTCGTCGTGAGCGTTTTTGTAAATCCGACGCAATTCGGGCCGGGCGAGGATTTCGCCGCGTATCCGCGCACGCTGGTGGAGGATGCAGCGCGGTGCGAGGCCGCGGGGGCGGCGGCCATCTTCGCGCCCAGTGTGGCGGAGATATATCCCCAGCCTGGGCTGGCCCAAGTGCACATACAGGCCTTGGGCGAGACGTTGTGCGGCGCCAGCAGGCCTGGGCATTTCACGGGCGTCTGCACGGTGGTGGGCAAGTTGTTCAACATCGTGGGGCCGGACCAGGCGTTTTTCGGCGCGAAGGATTTCCAGCAGGCGGCCATCATTCGGCGGATGGCGGCCGATTTGAATTTTCCCGTGGAGATCGTGGTGTGTCCGACGGTTCGCGAGCCAGACGGCCTGGCGATGTCCAGCCGAAACCGCTACCTCACGCCGCCGCAGCGGGCGGCCGCTCCGGCCCTGTTCCGCAGCCTGCAAGCCGCCGCGACAGCCATCCGCGAACGACGCCCCGCCGCCAACGACGTGCGGGCGGCGATCCAAGCCCAATTGGCCGACGAACTACCCGAGGGCGACGTCGACTACATCGAACTGGTCGACCCGCACGACCTGCGAAACGTACAAACAACAGACCGCCCGGTGCTGATCGCGCTGGCGGTCCGACTGGGCAAGGCGAGGTTGATCGACAATATCGTGGTGGACTGATTGGCGGGAATGCCGTAAAATTCACAGGCTGTAGACCGCAGGCTGTAGACCGCAGGCTGAAGGCTGCAGGCGCGACGACCGTGTGCGGCAGCGCTGAAAACGAAATGTTCGCTGTTTGCAACGTCCTACATCGCAAAACGGCAAGCCATTGCGACGTGTTGTTCGTATCCGGCCGTCGCGCCTACAGCCTTCGGTCTACAGCCTACAGCCTTTTCCGGGTGCATTATGTTTCTGAAGATGCTGCGAGCGAAAATTCATCGGGCGACCGTTTGTGAGGCGGACATTAATTATGTCGGCTCGATCACGGTGGACCCGTTATTGTATGAAGCCGTCGGCGTGCTGCCATACGAAGAAGTGCTCGTGGTGGATCTCAACAACGGCGCCCGCTTCGAGACATACGTCATTCCAGGCCCGCGCGACAGCGGACACATCTGCGTCAACGGCGCCGCCGCCCGGCTGGTGCATCCCGGCGACCGCATCATCATCATGGCCTTCGCGTACGTCACGCCCGAAGAGGCCAAAACGCTCCAACCCGCCATCGTGCTGGTGGATGAGAACAACCGTGCCGTCAAACGGCTAGACTGTTAAGCTGTTAGACTATTAGACTGTTAGGGAGAGGCTTATGAAACAGTAGGCCCAATCCCTCATAAGCCCGCGCCGAACAGCCTAATAGCCTAACAGCCTGTAGTTACACGCCTCATTTGGCCGATAAAGACTATCAGCGCGCCCATGGTGTGTCGTGTGGGCGTATGCGCGGTTTTCACGTACATACTACGAAGGAGTTCCTCATGAAACGAGTCGGTGTGCTGGTTGTGGCGGCGGTGTGGATGTGCGGGCCTGCGGCGGCGGAGGACGCGACGTCGCAGTTTTTGGCCGCCGCGTCGACAAAAGCCAACGTGCTGATGCAAGTCAGCTACGACTACGTGCAGGACGCCAGCGGGCCAATCCCCGCCCAGAAGTACACCGCCCAGGCCATCTGCATCACCAGGGAAGGCCTGTTCATGACCTTCGGTATCGGCGCGGGGATGCAGGCGCAGGAGATGAAGGATCTGCGGCTCGCGCCGTCGGGCGAGAGCGACAAGAGCATCAAGGCGGAGTTTCTCTGGAGCGACCGGGAGACGGGCATCTCCTTCCTTCGCGCGACGGAAGCGGGCGATTTCGTTCCGGCGACGTTCGTCGCCTCGCCGTCGCTGAAGGTGGGCACCAAGATTGCCTCGGTGGGCCTGTTCGAGGACGACGCCGCGCACACGCCGTACGTGGGCGTCGGCTATATTTCGGCGACGCTGCGCGTGCCCAGCGCGATCGTGCTGATCACCGGCGGATCGGCCACCAACACCGGCTCGCCGATTCTGAACGAGGCGGGCGAATTCATCGGCATCACGAAGAGCCAGTTTCTCCGCTACCAGGTCAGCACCAATCAGGGCATCCAGGAAATGTCGATGAATTCCCGGACGCTGGGCCAGTTCTTTCAGCCCTCCAGCGAATTCGTGCACGTGGTGGAGTACGCCAAAAGGAATCCCGCCAGGCCTCGCGTGCTGAGCTGGATCGGCGTGCTGAATTTTCGGCCTGTGGATGACAACAGCGTGGTGAAGGCGGAGGTGCCGGCCGTTGCGGTCGGCAGGGTGGCCCCCGAAGGCCCCGCCTCCTCGACGTTGAAGGAAGGCGACCTGATCGTGAAGGTGGACGGCAAAGGGCTTGAGAAACTCCCTTCGCCCGGCCTGATCCACGACGCGTTCGTGCTGAAACTCGTTCGGATGGCCCCGAATCAGACGCTCACGCTCACGATCCGGCGCGACGGCAAGGAGTCGGACGTGCAGGTCGTGACGGCCCCCCAGCCGCAAGACGACACGCTGGCGCCACGGTTTATCGTGACGCAGTTGGGCTTCCGCGTCCGCGAGCGGGCGGAGCTGGACAAATTCATCATGCCGCCGGACGTCGCCAAGGTCGACGCCTTGGTGGTGCTCCAGGTGGTGCAGGGTTCGCCGGCCGACCGGCAAGGCCTGCGGACAGGCGATCTCATCGTGTCAGTCAACACCGAGGCGGTCAGCAAGGTGGCGGCATTCAAGACGAAAGTGACGGCTGCCTTGACCAAAAGCCCCACCAGCGCCGTAACCTTCGTCGTCCGTCGCGGCAGCGAGACGCACACGTTCACGATTCCGCCGGCAACGCCGTGACGGATCAGGACAATCGCATCTAAATTCATCCGGTTTTCGCGAAGAGACTGTTAGGCTGTTAGACTATTAGACTGTTAGGCGCAGGCTTATGAATCCTTTGGCCTGATATTTCATAAGCCTCTCCCTAACAGCCTAACAGTCTAACAGCCTCAAAAACGGCTCCGTTGCGAAAAATCACGACAAGAATTCGATGCAATTACCCTACGCGACAGGTTGATTATTTCGGTTGTCCAGTGAAGTCACTGGTTTTTCGTGTGCCGATTGTACATAATAATACGGTTAATCTGGTCGATGAAGTGTCTATCGGCGTTGCCCGGTGCGCTTGTGGTGTCGGCACGGGCAGGGAGAAATGGATGTCCATGAGACTCCGAATGGTGTGGATGGCGCTATGGTGCGGGCTGGTGGTAGTTGCCTTGCCAGCCGGCGCGGATGCGGACGTGGCGGCGGGTCCGCCTGCCGACGGGCCGGCAGAGGTCAGCGCGTCGGATCTCCTCTTACAACAAAGCCTTCTTCACAGCGCGACGTCGTTGACCTATGCTCCGGGCAGCCCGCCGGCGCGGGGCGCGCGAATCCTCGCGCTGACCCAGGCCGCCGCCAAACTCAATCCGAAAGACCCCAAACTCAACGCCCTGCTGGTCCGGGTGCTGTACGAACCCTCAGGCGATTACGCGCGGGCTGCCGAAGCGGTCCGCACCCAGTTGGAACACGACGCCACCAGCGCCGAACTGGGGCTGTTCTATCTGAATCTAGGCCTGGCCGCCCGGCAGAGCGTGGCGGATCGGATCGCGTTTCTCCAGGCCGCCAGCGAGGATGCGATTCTCCCCGCCTACACACGGGCCGAAGCGCTCGCGAAAATGGGCGACCTGCGCGTCCAGCACGGCGACCGCGAACTGGCCGCCAAAGCGTATGCCGACGCGCTGGCGCTGGACGAGCGGCTGTTCTCTGCCTTGTTCGGGCAGTTCGCGCTGTCGGATCGGCAAGACGTGGCCGCCCACGTGACCGGCCTGCTGGGCCTGCTTCACGCCAGTCCGACGTATGCCGGCGGGGCGATCGAAGCCGGGGCTGTCCTCCGCACACAGGGGTTGGCGCATCCGGCGGCGTTTTTCTATGCCTACGCGTGGCGGCTGGCCGCCCGAGACATGGAAACGCCCGACGAAACGCTGGCCATTCAATACTTCGACGCGATGCTCGACGCCGGGCAGTACCGCCAGGCCATCGAAACCATGGTCCCCGTCATGGCCCGCACGAAAGAACCCAACTGGGAAATGCTCTGCCAATTGATGGAAGCCTACGCGGGCATCAACGACGACCAAAAACTGGCCGATATCCGAGGCCGACTGCTCCAGGCCCTGAGCGACCGCGAACAGGCCGAGGGCAGGCTCCGCCCGGAGATGAACCGCCAATTGGCGTGGTATTATTTAATCAGCGACGCGCTCATTCGCGACGACCGCCGGATACACACCGCCGGCGCGTTCGCGCGGAAAGCGATTGAAGAACTCCGCGACGCCGGAGCGGACGATCCGACGCTCCAATTGATCGTGGCGGTCGTGCAGGCCAAGGATGCCGGCAAACGCTTCCTCGCCAACGGCATCACGGCGGCGGAGTTCGAGAAGCAGATCGCCGACCTGGCCGCGTTGGCGGAGACGGACGCGTACGCGGCCTATTTCCTGGCCGAACAGTTGTTCCTCGTCGCCGACCGCCAGGCGGTCACGATGAAGCCGGCCGAGATACTGAGCCAAGGCATGGCGTTGGCGAAATTTGGGCGACCGATGCGGCTGATGCGGCAGATGGCCGATCGCCACAGCGTGCCCGTCCCCGCGCCGACGGAGCTGGCGATAACCATCGGTGAACTCGCCGAACAGTGGATCGTCGCCAACCAGCCGCTCGTGGACATGGCCCTGCTGCCGGGACAACACATCCGCGTCACGCTCAGGCCGGTGTCGCAGACGTTCGAGGCGCTCAAGCCGATGGAAATCGAAGTCCGCCTCCGCAACACGTCCGAGGTGGACATTCCGCTGGGGTCGGCCGGCCTGTTCAATCCGGTGGTCACGTTCCGCCTGATCGCCGAAAGCCGCGGCGTGAAGGTGGATTTCGACAACCTGCCGTCGGCGATTCTGCCGGCCCCGCGCGTGCTGAAGGCCGGCGAAGCCGTCACCGTGACGGTCCGCATCGACGTGGGCGAGTTGGAGGAATATCTCCATCGCCGCCCGCTGGACACAACCTCGTTCATCCTCAGCGGCACGCTGGATCCGATCCAGAAGCGGCGGCAAATCGTCAGCTCGCTGCCGGCAGTCATGATCGACCGCGTGACGTTCGACCGCGTGGACATCCTCGGCCCCTCGTTCGATCGCGAAAGAGGCGATTGGGCCGACCAGTATCAAAAAACGCTTCAGTACACCATCGGCGATTTCCGCAACGGCACGCTGGAGCAGCGGATGGCCGCCGCCCGCGTGATCGGGTCGCTGCTGACGGTGGTGGGCGACACGTCCACGCGCAGGCTGGCGCCGCCCAAACAGCTCGCCGAGGCCGTCCAGGCGCCCATGCTGCTGTCGATGTTCCGCGCGATCCTTCAGGATCCCAACGTGCCGGTACGGCAGGAAGCGCTGGCGGCGCTCCAGTTTTGCGCGGTGGACGGGCAAATCGCCCGACAGATGGAGCCGGCCTTCACCGACCCCAGCCCGATGGTTCGGCTGCGGGCGGTGGAAGTGATCGGCAGCGGCCGCCCGCCAAACTACAAAACGATCCTGGAACGATTCGCAAACGACAAAGACCCGATGGTCAGTATGGTCGCGCGCGCGATGCTGGAACAGAAACCCCAGCCGAGGACGCGATGAGGCCGTGCGACGAACAGGGTAATGTTGCCCATGGTTTGGAGAAAGGGCCATGGGCTGTAGGCGCAGGCTTATGTAGCATGAGGCTAAATGATTCATAAGCCGGCGCGACAGCCTACAACCGGAAAATGCGTACGTGTGGACGCGACAGCCGATAAAAACGCATCGCGGCGTCTTGTCTGTCTGGAAAAGTTGGAGCATAATAGTTCGTTTTCCCGCTGGCTTGGGCGGGGAAAGACCATAAGGCCTGTTAATGAAAGGTTTGCCGTGAGAAACCCATGGATGACCACCGTATTGGTGATGGTTGCCGTTCCCAGTGTTCTGGCCGGCTGCGGTATGGCGAAGACCAGCCTGTGGCAGGGGTTGACCAACCCGACGGCGTTGGTGAAAAGCCCGACGGATCCGCTGACGCTGGCGATCAGTCCGACGGCGTCGGCCGCCGACGTGGATGAGGAACTCCCGCCCAACGCGACGTTCCCGCTGCCCGAAGACCTCCTGAGCGAGCTTCGCGACTACCGCATCGGGCCCGAGGACATGGTGGACATCGGCATCCTGGACCTCTACCAGGAAGGCCTGGAAACGCTCCTCCGCCGGCAGGTGTCGCAAAGCGGGATCATCGACCTGCCCCGGGTGCCCTCCATCAAGGCCGAGGGACTCACCAGCCAGGAACTGCGCAGCCGGATCGCCGACGCGTACGTCAATGCGAAAATTTTGCGCGAGCCGATCGTCTCGGTGACGGTGGTGATGCAACGGGGAAGCACGTTCTCGATTATCGGCGCGGTCGAGCGCCCTGGCGTATACAACAAGACCCGCCCGGGCATGCGGCTGCTGGAGGCCGTCTCGATCGGCGGGCAGCAGACGATGTCGAACATCCGGTGGATATTCGTCATTCGCCTCACGCGCGCCGAGGCGAACGCGGCGCCGGCAGCGACCGGCAACGGCGGCCCGGCGGACGACCTGCCCGACCTGCTGCCGGGATTGGAACGCCCCGCCGAAGTGGAACCGGACTTCGACATGCCCGTGCCGACGGAAATGAGCGCCCTGGCCATGGGCCCCAACGGCAACGGCGAGGAAGACAACGCGGACGAACCGAACGTAGACGAACTGGATCAGTTGATGAGCGGCGAGGAGACCGAAGAATCCGCCGAAGCAACCCTCCGCACGACGCGGTACGTGGAATCGGCCGAGGGCTCCGCCGAGGCGCCCCAGCACGAGACGGCCACCGGCCCGCAACCGACGCGCATCCCCGCGCCGATCGCCGCGGCGCCCGACGACACGCTGGACTGGAAAAACGCCCTGGGCGTGGACAACGTCCGCCTGATCGCCATCGATTACAGAAAACTTGTCACCGGAAGCGATCCGCGACTGAACATTGTCATCCGTGAAAACGATACTATCAGTGTTCCGGTTCTGGAGCAGGCGGTGTTCTACGTCAGCGGCGAGGTCAATCGCCCCGGCGTGTACAACCTGACCGGGCAGAAAGTCACGGTGAAAATGGCGCTGGCGGCGGCGGGCAACGTCGGACCGTTGGCCTGGCCTGAAAACGCGGTGCTGATCCGCCGCATCGGGCCTAACCAGGAACAGATTATTCCGTTGAACATCGAAAAAATCATGCTGGGCAAGCAGGCGGATTATTTCCTCAAGGCCGACGACGTGATCTCCGTCGGCACGCACGCCCTGGCGATGCCCATGCTGGTGCTTCGCAACGCGTTCCGCATGACGTACGGGTTTGGCTTTATCTATGACCGTAACTTTGCCCAGCCGGTGCCTCACGGCCTTGACAGCCACCGGTTCACCCGCTGGTAATCGACCGCTGTCGACTCGCGTGAACCCGCCGCGACCGGTGTGAATTGTGGAGAACAGCCGCACGGATATGACCAGGACGCAGGAACCTTCTGAAGTCGCCAAGCCCGCGCCGTCGCTGACGGCCCTGGTGGGCGATGCGCCGGAACTGTCGGCCAGGCCGATCAGCGCAGCCGGGTGGGTCCAGCTCGGCGTGCTGGCGCTGCTGATGATCGCGATGAACGCGTGGCAGTTCCGCAGCATGTATTACAAGTGGCAGGAGCCCAACTGGCAACACGGGTACGCCATTCCGTTGTTTGCGTTGTTGATGTTTTATCTGCGCCGCCACGAGATTCTGTCGGCGCCTCGCGTGCCCACCGTCCGGGCGATGATTCTCGGCGCGGCGATTTTTTTCGTGGGCGTGACGATCATCGTCGCGGGATATTGGCCCTTCACGATGCGGTTCATGTCCGGCGTGGGCATGATTCTGGCGATTCTCGGGCTGGTGTGTTACATGAGCGGCTGGCGGATCCTGGTGCTGACGGCGGTGCCGATCATGTTTTTGATCTTCGCCGTCCCGCTGCCGGACTACGTGTACACGAAGATTTCGCTCCCGCTGCAAAATTTCGCCGCGGCGATGTCGGCGGCGATCATGTCGGCGGTCGGCGTGCAGTTGGAGCACAAAGCCAGCGCGATGTTCGTCTGGGGCCTGAGCGGCCTGAACGTGCTGACGCAGGAGTACAGGCCCTACACGCTCCAGGTGGAGGAGGCCTGTTCGGGCATCCGCTCGATGATGGCGTTTTTGGCCCTGGGCGTGATTTTCGCGTACATCGAAACCCGTCCGGTCTGGCAGCGTATCACGCTGGTGCTGATCATCATCCCCGTGGCGATTTTCGTGAACGTCCTGCGGGTGATCATCACGGTCTCCATGTTCGTGATCGACCAGCCGAAGCTTGGCGAAGATTTCATGCACACCTTTACGGGTCTGCTGATGCTGATCCCCGCCGGGCTGATCATGTGGGGCGTCTGGTGGCTGTTGAAGAAAATTTACGTCATGGAGGACCCGGAGGATCCCGGGGACTCCGGGGACTCCGGGGATTCCGGGGATTCGGACGGTGAATCGGGCGGCGAGGTCGCGGTATCGGCATCGGCCGGGAGAGGCGCGACGCCATGACCACCGTGAATTCCAATCCGCCCGACACGGCTGTGCCGCGGGAAAAATCGCTGCTGTCGCACGTGATGGGCTGCCGCCGCTTCCTGGCGATGGCCGGGGTGTTGGCTGTGCTGAGCATCGGCTGGTATGTCATGGTATGGGCGCTGGGCGCGGCGCTGGACAAGAAGGCGATTCCCTGGCCGACGGGCACGGCCGACCGGGCCGGCGTGGAAGTGGACCGGGAGTTTATGATGACCAGCTTCCCGGACCGGCTGCCGGTGGTGGCGCCGCGGTATATGCTGGCCAGCGCGCTCACGCCGGACATCGCCAAACGCCTGGGCTTCCCGACCATTCCGAAGCCGGAAGAAGCGATGCAGCGCATGCCGGAGGAGGCGAGGCTGGTGCTGGGCGTCGGTCGGCCGATCGACGCGGCGCGGTACGCCGACCGGGCGAGCAACTGGTACATGACCCGTCAGTATGTGGATATTCATGACCGTTCCGTCTGGCAGTTGGACCTGACATACTACACCGGCGCGACGGACACGGTGGCGCACGTTCCGGGCCGCTGCATGGTGGCCGCCGGCGCCACGCCACTCAACGACCAGACGAAAACGCTGGTGTGGGATCTGCCAAAAAACGCGCTGGGCTGGGAAACGATCACGGTGATCCGGTCGGTGTTCCAGACGACGGACGAGACGGGCAGGCAGTCGAACGTGGTGCAGTATTACACGTTCAGCCTGAACGGGGACAACGAGGCGGACTGGAAGATGATACGGATCGGCTTGACGACCGACATCCGGCGAAAGTATGTGTATTTCGGCAAAATTCAGTTCGCCCCGAGGATGATGCACGTGGGCGAGTTGAGCGCTGTCGACGAGGCGGCGAAGCTGTTTTTCCGGGCGGCGGCGCCGGAGTTGCTGGCAACGTTTCCGTCCGCCGACACGGTGAGGCAACTGAACGAGTCGTCCAACAAACCATCCGCATCGCCGTAGCATGGCGGACGACGTTACGAGGATCGATTTATGGCACGAAAACGCGAACTGAATAAACGTGTAATCCTGATGCTGTCGGTTCTGGGCGGCCTGGTGGTGGTGGCGGTGCTGGTGTGGGTCGTAGGACGCTTGCTGCCCAAGGACGTGGAAGCGACCCTCGCGCAGGCAGACGCCGCCGCCAGGCCGGTGCTCGTGCAGGCCAACGGAGACGACACCGGCGACGACGCGTCCGACGCGGACAAAGCCGACCTGCCCAGGGCGGAAAAACTCTACCGCGAAGCCATTCCCCTGATCAAGGACCCCGCCGCGAAGGCCGACGCGTATTACAAACTCGCGCAGGTGCAGTGGGCCTACCGCACCCGCGACGAATACGCCGCCCAGCGGAACCAAAAGGTCGGCGAAGCCCGCGCGTCCATCCTGGCCTCCGTCACGGGCGCGCCCGACCAGATCCCGCCACGCAAGTTTTATACGGACATGCTGCTGGAAATCGGCGACCTGCGGCAGTTCATTCGCGAAGCCAACGATCTGCTCAAACTCGATCCCAACGACCACGAACTCCGTTTCCGCATGATCAGCGTCCGGGCCGCCCAGGTGGCGACAAAGGACGAAGCCACCCTCATCCGCGAAATCATTCAACAGTACCAGGAACTCATCGACAAAACCCGCAAACCGGAACATTTCATCGCACTGGCAGGATTCCTCAGCCGGATGGAGCGGTACGGCGATCCGGGCGAGGTGCTCCTGCGGGGCATCGAGCACAGCGAAAAAAGCGGCCTGCTGTCGGTGATGTACGGCGGGTATCTGCTGCAAAAGGGCAAGCCAACCCGGGAAGCCGAAGCCGCCGCGTGGGAAGCGGAAGTCGCCACGTGGTTCGACAAAGCCAAAGCCGACGCCGGCGACGACGTGAACGTGTGGGAGGCCCTGGCGAACTATTACTTCGGCATGGGCAAGCAGGACGACGCGTTGCAGGCCACCGCCAGGATCAAGGCCGCCGACGTCACCAGCCCGCGGGCGTATTTGATTGAAGGCAGGATTTACTCCTCGCGCCGCCAGCCGGACGAAGCCATCGCAACCTATCGTGCCGGCCTGGAGGCCATGCGCACCGCGGCCGGCCGGGCCAGGGACGCGCGCGAACGCCAGAGCGTGCTGTATCATCGGCTTGGCGAGGCGTTGCTGGAACGCGCCCTGTTCGACACCGCGCGGTCCCTGACGGCGGATGAACGCACCGCCATACTCACCGAAGCGCAGGACTGCCTCGAACACGTCGTCGCGGTAGCGGGCGCGGACAGCTACGAAACGTACTCGCTCCAGGGTCGCATGGCCTTGGCGAAAAACAACGTGCCCGACGCCGTCCGCAACCTGCGGGCCGCGTACGAAAAACCCCGAGGCGTCGAGCTGAACACCGTGCTGCTGCTGTACGACGCCTACAAGCTCAACGGCACGCCGGGGCCCGGCGAAGAAATCCTCCGACGGATCCTCGAAATCAATCCAGGCAATCCGCAGGTGAACCTGCTGATGGCCAGGCACTGCCTGGATTTCAATAAGGACCCCCTCCGCGCCGAGGGACACCTCAGGATCGTGCTGGCCAGCAACGCCGACAACCCCGAAGCCCTTCGGATTCAACGGGAAATCAACATCCTCAAAGGCGGCATTCCCGACGGCATCGACGTAGCGTCCATGCCCGTGCTGATGATGCGCGTCCAGCAGATGATCGCACAGGGTCAGGGGGCCGAAGCCGTCATCATGATCGAACAGCTCTACCAGCAGGATGAAAACAACCTGGCGGTGTTTGAGCTGCTGTGCAACCTGTACCTGCAAAGCAACCAGGTGGACAAGGCCAAGACGTTGATCGCCACGCTCAAGGCCAAGGATTCCACCGACGAGAAACTCCGCTCGCAGTTGGACATGACGATGGAGTTGCTGTCGGAGACGGATCCGGCCAAGCGGTTCGAGTTGATGCTCAAACGCATCGAGATGCAGACGCAGGACCCGGTGGCGATGAATCTGGGGAAGGCCCGTCTGTCGGCCCAGCTTGGCAGGAAAGAGGATTGCACGAAGTTCCTGGAGTTGGCGGAGACGGCAAATCCGCAGAACGTTCAGGTGATTACCGCCCAGTTCGAGTTTGCCCTCGGCACGTCGGACTTTGAGCGGGCGCAGGTGTACGCCGACAAGGCGGCCCAGGCCAATATCGACCGGTGCGACGGGCTGAAGTTCCAGGCGGTTTTGCTTCGGGCGCAGAACAAGGTTGACGAGAGTTTGGCCGTCATGGAGCAGGTGCTCGAGAAGCTTCCCGACGACAAAGACATTCGCGCCATGGCGGGCGAGTTGTATTTGAGTCAGGGCAATCGGGACAAGGCCCGCGAGCATTATCAGCACCTGGCCAATTCGGACAGGGCGAACTTTCCGGGCAACTACGCCATGGCGAAGCTGACGGAAGACGATCCCGCCCAGCGGGCGGCGCACCGGGAGTATGTGCGGCGGTGCCTGCTGGTCCGGCCGGATCATCCCGACGTGCGCAACTGGCGGCTGAACCTGGTGGAGCTGGACGGCAGGCCGGACCTGGCCCTGGCGGCCCGCGAGCAGCTTTTCCAGCAGGACCCCAGCGATCTCCGCAACATCGTGTCCCTGGCCCGGCTGCACGAAATGGGCGGCCGGGGCGAGGCCGCCGTCCGCATGTACCAGGAGCTGCTCAAACGGTCGCCGAATCCGCTGGGCGCGGCGGAAGCGTACTGCCAATATCTCCTTCGCACCAACCAAGTCGCCGACGTCTACCGCGTGCTGGAAGACGTGATGAAGCTCGACAAGATCGACCGGGTAGCCGGTTTCATGATGCGTGGCCGCATGCTGGCGAACATCAACGCGGATCACGCCAGGTCAGCCTTCCAGCAGGCGATTGCCGCCGCCGCGAACACGCAGGACGCTCGTCCGTTGCTGGCGATGGGTCAGTTCCTGGGTTGGCGTGGCGCCCAGGCGGGCATGGTCGATCCCAGGGTGGCGATGGAGTTGAACACGGAAGCATTGGGATTTTACGAGCAGTGGTTTGACGCGACGCCCGGTGCCGCCGGCTCGGATGAGGAGTACCAACTGCTCGCGTTGCGGGTCAAGGTGGGTCAGACCGATCAGGCCGAGGCACGACTGATGCAGATTCTCCGGTCCGACGGCGACAACATGAAGGCCCAGTTTGCCCTGGCGGATCTGTACCGCGTTCAGAAGGACGAGGCCCGGACACTGGAGGTTCTCGACAGCGTCGTGAATTTAAATCCATCGTTGATTCAACCGTTGATGGTCCGCGCGGCGTATCACGAAAGCATGGGCAACCTGCCGCAGGCGCAGAGCGATATCGAACAGGCCCGGAAATCGGAGCAGGGCAAGGACAACATGGCCGTGTCGCAGAGTCTGGCGGCCGTGCTGCTGAAGCAGCGAAAATTCAGCCAGGCGGTCACGCTGTTGACCGAGATGGTCAACAAGGACCAGACATATCAGCCGGCGTCGGATCTTCTTCTGAGCGCCTACCTGATGCAGAAGGACTGGAACAATGTATCCAGCCAACTGACGTTCGCCCGCCGCAGGCCGACGCTGGCCCGTGACGTGGGCCGGCAGATCGAGCTGCTGACGATCGAGGCCCAGATGTATCGCGAAACGAACAAGATGCGCGAGAGTCTGGAGACGATGGATAAAGCGTTGGCCTTGGCCAAAGACGACCCGCGCATGCTGGCGCGATGGTCGGCGGCGCACGTGGAGGCCAAGGAGTACGACAAGGTGCTCCAGAAGGTCCGAGGCTACTCGGGCGCGACGTATCAGCCGCTGCGCCTGTACGAGGCGATCGCGCTGCTGGGCAAGAACAACGTGCCCGCGGCCAACACGATGCTGACGGAGATGGTCAAGAACGCCCGCGGCGAGTTGCTGATCATTCTGGATTCGGCCGGCAGATACTACAAGCCGTCGGACGGCCTGGCCATGGCCAGGGAATGGGTCGCCATGCGGGACGAGCCGATGACGAACCTGTTCCTGGGCGACATGTTCCTGGCCAACAAAGACGTTGCCGCCGCCGAGGGCGCGTATCGCAAGGGAGTGTCGCAGGCCAAGAGCGCGGGCGAGAAGTTGCAGCTCCACAGCCGCCTGGGCCAGATGCTGTATCGCGAGTACCTCGCCGATCGCGAGGCCAATCGTGACCTGTTGGACCGGACCATCGAGGCCTGGCAGGCGGTGCTGGAGATTGACCCGAACAATTTCGGCGCGATGAACAATCTGGCGTACATTTTCACGGACGACCTGGATGATCCGGTGCGTGCGTTGCCGTACGCGGAGCAGGCGGCCACTCGGGATCCGTCTCCGGACGTGCTGGACACGCTGGGCTGGACGAAGGCCAAACTGGCGGCGGCGGAAGGCGACCGGGACAAACGTTCGCAGGACCTCGCGGCGGCGGCGCGCATTCTCCGGGATGCGTATGAGTTGGAAAAGCAGTTGAACATCGTCCACAGCGTGACGGTCAGCTATCATCTGGGCTGGACGTACGAGCAGCTGGGCGACATGGATACCGCGCGGGCGTGTTATGATAACGCCAATGCCACGTTGAATGACGATGAGAAGAACCCCCTGTACGCGTCCGTGAAAGACGCTCTGAATCGAGTGAAGAAATAACGTATCGTGCGCAAGGAGTCGCAAATGAGCAATAGGATCGTGACGGAACAAATTGGACAACTCGCCCTGCCTTCGGCCCAGGGGATGTCGGCGGCGATGCCCTACCAGGCGGCAACGGGAGGGATCACCGGCAAGGACATTCTGCGCATTCTCCGAAAGCGCATGTGGATGATCATCATCATCAGCCTGCTGTTCGTGGCCATCGCGGCGGTATCCACGTTTTTCTGGCTGCGAATTTCGCCGTTGTACACGGCGGAGTCGTACCTTCAGGTCAACATACGCACGAACCCGATGAAGGACGAGGTCGTCAACACGTTATCGAAAGATGTGATGGACCGCCTGGTGAACACGCAGATCCTTGTCATCAACCAGGACATCTTGTACTCGGACGTGGTCCGCGATAGCAGTCCCCAGTACAGCATCACGGGCACCGAGTGGCATCGCGCCCGCTCCGACACCGCAGTTCGCGATCTCAAGGATGAGGTCAAGGTCAGCGCCGCCTTCTCGGCGATTCGCATCTCCATGACAGGCCGCAATCCCGAGGACCTGGCGCGCATCGTGAACTCGGTGGCGCACCATGCCACTCTGCGAAGCCGGGACCGGGCCGAGGCAATCACCGAAGGCATGATCCGCCTGCTGGTGAATGAAAGGGCGGCCATCTCCAACAGCTTGGCGAACGTCCACACCCGGATGGCGGCGGCCAGGCCGGCCGACATCCCCATGATCCAGGAGCAGCGCAACAGCCTCTCCATCAAAATTCAGGAACTCACCCGCCGGGTCGAGGAACTCCGCATCCAGGAAGCCGCCGCCCGCGCCGCCGTCGACCGGCTGAGAGACGCCGACGCCGAAGACCTTCGCGGCAGCCCCGAAGTGCTGTATGCCCTGGACATCAACCCGGAAATCCGTACGCTGAAAACGTACAAGGTACATCTGGAGAACGAGTACGCGAACTTTCGCCGCATGTTCGCCGACCAGCATCGCCTGGTGCTGGCAGCAGAAACGAAACTGGAGTCGTGCGCCAACCAACTCGACGACCTTCAGAATGCGGTGATCGAAAAAACGATCGCCAGCATCAAGACCGCCCGCGAGGCGGCGCATACGAGCATTATCGAGCAGTCGAATACGCTCAGGGAAAGCCTGCTCGAAAGCGAGGCAAGGCTCAAGGACAACGAAACGAACATCGAAAGGCTGCGTCAGTTGGGCGACGAGGAGCGGATGCTCAACGATTCGCTCAAACGCGTCGACGAAAAACTTCGCGAAGTGCGCCTCCAGAAAGAAGCCGACGTGCCCCTGACGATCGCCGTGCCGGCGGCCATTCCGGCGGAACCCTCCATGCCCAAGTGGTCGATCATGCTTCCCGTGGGTCTGTTCCTTGGGTTGCTGGTGGGCGTGGGCCTGGCGTTCCTGCTGGAACTGATGGACAACTCGGTCAAGAGCGCCACCGACCTCACGCGGCGACTCCACCTGCCCGTGCTGGGCATGCTGCCGCACGCCGACGACCTGGAGGACGACATCCGCGACGTCCGCACGGCCTTCATGACCAATCCCAACTCGCTCCTGGGCGAGTCCTTCCGCCAGATCCGCACGTGCCTGCGATTCAGCGGCCCCGCCGACCGGCGACGCACCCTGCTGGTGAGCAGCCCGATGCCCGAGGACGGCCGAACCACCGTCGCGGTTAACCTCGGCGCCGCCTTCGCCCGCGACGGCATGAACGTGCTGATCCTCGACGCCAATTTCCGCCAGCCCGCGGTTCGCAAGCTCTTCCCGCAGGCGACGGACACCGGCCTGTCCAACGTGCTGTCGGGGCAGGCCAAGTGGCAGGACGCGGTCTGCCAGGTTGAGCCCAACCTCACGGTAATGACCAGCGGCCCACTGCCGCCCAATCCCGCCGAGCTGCTGGGAAGCCCGGCGATGCGCCAACTCATCGCCGAACTGGGCAAGCACTTCGACCAGGTGATCCTCGACGGCGCGCCCGCACTGCTCGTCAGCGATTCGCCGATCCTGGCCACCGCCGTCGACGCCACGATCCTGGTGGTCCGGGCCGGCGAGAACACGCACGACATCGTGCAGCGCGCGTGGGACACGTTCCGCCACGTCGACGCCAACGTGCTCGGCGCGGTGCTCAACGGCGTCCGCACCGTCGCCGACGGCCACCTGCGGCGAAGCTACAACGCGTTCTACGAATACCACGAACAGCTTCCGGGAAAGTAACCGGCACCGTGTTCTGAGAACCAACCGGCGGTCCCACGGGGCCGCCGGTTTTTTTGCGGTAGCAGCGACAAGTGACAAGAGAGGGCCATGCCTGTCTTTTTCCACGTTCTCGCGCAGTGCGGACGTTTTGAGAGACAAGATTTTCCTTCTCTTGTCGCTTGTCACTTGTCGCTTGTCACTACGCCATCCCTGGCGGTAGACTTTCCCTAACCGATTTGTGAAGGAATTGTCTCATGAAGATCAGCCTGAACTGGCTCACGGATTATGTGGACGTCGCGCTGCCCGCCGCGGAGTTGGGCGACGTGTTTACGCATATGGGGTTGAATTGCGACGGCATCGCGCAGACGGACAGCGACGTGGTGTTTGTGTTGGACGTGACGTCCAATCGCCCCGACTGGCTGGGACACCTCGGCGTGGCGCGCGAGTTGTCGGCCGCGTTAGGGCTGGCGTTTCGTCCGCCGGCGGTCGTCCCGTTGACCACGGCGGGCCGGGCGGCGGAGCTGACGTCGGTGGAGGTTCGCGAGCCGGCCCTGTGCCCGCGGTACGTCGCGCGCGTGATTCGCAACGTGACGGTCAAGCCCAGCCCCGCGTGGCTGGTCGAACGGCTGGCCGCCGTCGGCATGCGAAGCGTCAACAACATCGTCGACATCACCAACTTCGTCCTGATGGAGTACAGTCAGCCGCTGCACGCGTTCGACTACGACAAACTCCACGAGCGGCGAATCGTCGTCCGCCGCGCGGCAGCCGGCGAAATCCTGACCGCCATCAACGGCGACAAGTGCGAACTCCATCCCGACATGCTCGTCATCGCCGACGCCTCCCGCCCCGTCGCCATCGCCGGCGTGATGGGCGGGCTGGAGTCGGAAGTCTCCGCCGTCACCACAAACCTCCTGCTGGAGGCCGCCCAGTTCGACCCGCTGACCATCCGCCGCACCAGCCGAAAACTCCAGTTGATGAGCGAAAGCAACTACCGCTTCGAACGCGGCGTGGACCCGCGAGGCCTGGAGGCGGCCAGCCTGCGCGCGTGCGAACTCATTCTCCAATACGCCGGCGGCGAATTGGCCGACGGAAGCGTCGACGTCTGGGCCAAACCCGTCGACCCCTGGCCGGTCGCGATCCGCCCCGCACGCACGCGGGCGGTGCTGGGCATGGACGTCCCCGTCGACCGCCACATGGACATCCTCGCGAGGCTGGGACTCGCGCCGCGCGTCGAGGGCGACCGCATCCTCTGCACTGTGCCCACCAGCCGGGCAGACCTGACGCGGGAGATCGACCTCATCGAGGAAGTCGCCCGGCTGCACGGCTTCGACAAAATCCCCGTCGGAGGCAGCGTGACGCACACGGTCAAGCCGGAACTGCAATCCGTCCGCACGCGACGCGAGCTGGGCAGGCTGATGAGCGCGTGCGGCTTCGACGAGACGATCACGCCCGCCTTCGTCGACGCGGGCGAAAACGAATGGTTCTTCGAGGACGGCGCGTCGATCGCGGTGGCCCCGCTGGTCCGCAAAACCAACAACGTCCTCCGCGCCACGCTGCTGGGCAGCCTCCTGCGATGCGCCAAACTCAACGACGACGCGGGCAACGGAGACCTGAGCCTCTACGAAGTCGCCTCCGTCTTCGCGGGCCGGCCCGGTAGCACGCTGCCGGCAGAACACAGCGAATTGGCCATGCTCACTACACGCAACCTCCGCGACCTGCGCGGCGCGATCGAAACCGTTGTGGCACACCTCACGCGGGAGTCACTCGAAATCAGGCCGGAAGATTTCCGAGGCTTCGCGCCCGGCGGTGCCGCGAGACTGTACATCGCCGGTCAGCAGGCCGGTGCGATCGGCGTGGTCGCGGACGACGCGCTGCAATTCTATGGCCTGGAAAAACCGCTCTGCGCCGCCCGGATCGACTGGCAGGCGGTGGCCCGCGGCGCGGGGCAGGTGCGGATCTATCAACCGCTGCCGAAATTCCCCGCCGTGCGACGCGACCTGTCGCTGATCGTCGACGAAGCCGTCACGTGGCAGCAGTTCGAACAAACGGTGCACGCCGTCGCCCAGCCGCTGCGGTCGGCCACGGAATACGTCACGACGTACCGCGGCAAACCGATCCCCGACGGCAAAAAAAGCGTCACCATCACGCTCACCTACCGCTCCGACGACGCCACCCTCCGCGGCGAACAGGTCGACGACCAGGTGCAGCAAGTCACGACGGCCTTGACGGAAAACCTTGGCGCGGAGGTGCGGAAATAGCGGTTCGAACGACTCGGAATATCATTGCATGGGTTAAGGAGGCCGAATCGGCCTCCCCGGCCTTGCGGTGAAGTACCGGCACACAGCCCCGAAGGGGCGGCGTTGGGTAGCCCAGGGTGAGCGGTACACCGCGAACCCTGGGGTCGCGTGTTTTTCGGAACTCTTTCATCGTGCCTGACGCCACTGGCCGATGGCGCACCGTCGCGCGATTACGGCATCGAACAACTCGCACATTCCCTTGTGATGCCATTCGAAGTCGTACTGGCCCAGCGTGTTTGACCTCAGCCAGTGGCGTCAGGCACGATGAGGGAGAAGAAAAAACGTAACCCAGGGTTCGCGGCGTACCGCTCACCCTGGGCTACCCAAGACGCCCCGTTGGGGCTGTGTGCCGCCGATTCCGCACGAGGCCGGGGAGGCCGAATCAGTTCCTTTCCATGTCATGTTGCTACCGTGTTGTTCCATTCGGAAAATCGGGCAACCATTCGCGAATGTTATCGCCTTTTGTCGCGTCGCGGGCGCCGTTACCGATTCTCGATGGCCTTGTACGTCTTCTGAAGTTCGCGGTTGAATTCTTCGATGGTGTAATTCAGCACGGCGAAATCGCGTCGCAGCGCGCGGACGGTTTTTCGGCCTTTCGGATTTTCATGTGCCAGAATGAACGGTCCCCCACGGTCGGGCACCAGCGGGCCTACGTAGATGTACTTCTCGCCGGTGACGGGATCGAAGAGCATTTTTCCATTGACGTACCCCTCCTCAATCAAGGCGTCGAAATCCGGAGGCAGATTGTCGTCGTTGGACGCACAGTAAATCGCGATCCCCATGCCGATGTTGTGGAGGTTCGTCGCCGAGCCGGCCTCCTGGGCCTGTCCGCGCACCGAGACCAGGGCGGGCACGGCGGCGGTCGCCAGCAGCGGCATCGCACCGGCGACGTCGAGAATCCCCAGCGTCGGGATCGACGAATAACTCTCAAACATCAGCCCGCCGTTATCGAGCGAGACCGAACTCACCGCCGGCCAAAGGTATTTCTCGATCTGCCCCAACGTCGGGAACGCCGCCGGCGTGAAACCGATATCCATATTGAGGCCCCTGCCCACACTCCGGTTGAATTCATTGGCCCCCTTCGTCCAGCCGGCCATGCCGATGCCGTAGAACGTCCGGGCGAGCTGCGGCAGATTGACGTAACTCACCGACATGGGCTTTTGATTCATGCGTGCCAGCGCCGCGGCGAAGGTTTTGTTGTCCGTGAGCTTGCCGGGATCCTCGCCGTTGACCCGCGCCGCCGACGCGACCACCTGAGGCCAAAGGGCGATGTACAGGCGATCCTTATAAATGCCCCACGCCGGCGCGACGAAGTCGCATCCGGCGACGTACTGCACCGTCATGTCGCCGAATTGGGCGGACTCGACTCGCATGTGTCGTTCGATCTCGATGACGTTTGTATCGTTTCGGATGTGCGCGGGGATAGCTGTAGTCTCAATGGCTTGCCCCGAAAATGCTTTGAGGATTTTGACGACGGAATCCTGCAATGTTTTGGCATCCTTGATACTCACCGTGGCGCACGTGCCGGTGAACAGCCCGCCCTGGCTGGAGGCCATCGTGAGCGTCCAGGTGTCGCCGAGCGAGCCGAGGAGGTCTTTTTCGATATCCACGCCGGTTTCTTTGCCGATGGCGGCGAGGGCTTCGTCGAACTGCTCACCGGCGTCGGCGTTGATGGCGGTGATGATTTCGCGGACGCGGGCCAGCGTGGTGGCGGCGTCCATGCGGCACATGGCCGCGAAGTCGCTGTCGCCCGGCAGGGAGGCCAGCTCGGCCTTGGTCAGCGGCTTGCCGTTGAACATCGCCAGCAGGCCCTTGTGCGGCGCGGGCGAGAACATTTTGCAACGGCTCAGCAACCCTTTGTCAGCGATGGTCGTCGCGCCGGCAAGGGCGGTGACGTTGTCCAGCCCCAGCGCGGCGAGCGCTTTGGCCACCTTCGGTTCCCGGCGAGGCATATCGGAGCGGTCGTCCATCCAACTGTTCTCGTCATTAACGAGCATTTTCTCCCACGCGAGCAGTTGGGGCATCAGCCGTTCGACGTCGGCGTAGTATGCGACCTGCGCGGGGCCTGCCGCGACGGCCTTCATCGCCGCCGCGAACGACTTGTTCGCCGCCAGCGAGGCCGCCGGCTTGATGCCAAGAACGTCCTTCTCCGCGCCGTTGAGCCCGACGATAAACAAGTTACCCTCGTACCCCCACGCGAACGTCGCGTCGAAGAAAGGCGAGAACGTCATGAATTTCTGCCCGCCGATCGTCGTCTCGGTGCTGTATTCCGCAAGCGGCGTCATACCCAACAGCGTGTCCAGAGCGTCGGCGAACGTCTCCTTGTCCTTGCCCAGGTCGATGACCAGCACCGCCTTGATGAGTTTGTCGTCGAACACGAACTCCGTCAGCGCGATGGCTGCGGGATGATTGGCCAGGAATTCGGCCATCGTGAACCCCGCGTTGGTCGCGCCGCCGCTGGCTTGCTCAGCGGCCTTCTGAACCGCGTCCCAAATCTTCGCCACGGCTGGCTCGCGGAACAACTGCCCGACCATGGATTCCGCAAACGCGTCATTCTGCGCGCCCGCCCACCCGGCATACACCAGCGTGGACCCCGGCAGCTTGTCCGCCAACGGCGCATCGGCGGCCGACGCGGAGAACGGAATCAGCACCATCGCGCAAACAAAAATCGACCATGTGGTTTTCATACCGTCTCTCCCGAAAAAGCGTGAATTGGACTCGTGAAAACGATGCTACATCGGCGAGGGAAAATTTGCCAAACAAAAAATGACACTGTCGTGGCATACAGGGTAATCGCATTCTCGTGGCGCGGTGGGTTGGCTTGCTGTTTTGCGTTGTTTCAACAGCGCAAAACGGCAAGCCAACCCGCCATATTGTTTGCCGCCACACGGGCCAGACGCCCACGTTGCGGAGAATGCGATTGCCCTTTTTCTGTCGCGCAGGGTCTTTCCGTTCTCGTGGCGTAGAAGAACCGCTCGTTCGAGGGAACCGTTCAGCCAATAGCCAGTAGCCAATAGGTATGGAAGGACAAGGGCGAAAAGACCATGAGAGCGGCAACGATTGGCACGTCGTAAACCATTCGGATCATGTGAGCAACAACACGTGTTGCCATACCTGATGGCTACTGGCTATTGGCTACTGGCTGAACGGTTCCCTCGAACGAGCGGTTCTTCTACGCCACGAGAACGGAAAGACCCTGTTCTGTCGCGGCAACCGGTTGCGTAAACCATCCGACGAGACTATGCTTACCCGGCTTGCACGAAAGGTGGATACATGAATGTATTGATTACCGGCGGGGCGGGATTTATCGGGTCGCACTTGGCCGAGGCGATGCTTCGCGAAGGCCATGCGGTGTGCGTGGTGGACGACCTCTCGACGGGGTCGCTGAAAAACATCGCGCATCTTCAGGGCAGGCCTGGATTTGGGTTCGTTCGCGACTCCGTGCGGAATGCCTCCATCATGGCCGTCCTGGTGGATCGGTGCGACGTCATCTATCACCTCGCCGCCGCCGTGGGCGTGCAGTTGATCGTCGATCAGCCCGTCCACACCATCGAAACCAATATCCACGGAAGCGAAGTTGTTCTTAATCTCGCCAACAAATTTGGCCGACCCATTTTAGTGGCCTCCACGAGCGAGGTGTACGGCAAGAACACGAAGATTCCCTTCAGCGAGGATGACGACACGACGCTGGGGAGCACGACGTTCACCCGCTGGAGTTATGCGTGCAGCAAGATGGTCGACGAGTTCCTGTCGCTGGCCTATCATGAGCAGTTCGGCCTGCCGACGGTCGTCTGCCGGTTTTTCAACACCGTCGGGCCGAGGCAGACGGGAATGTACGGCATGGTCGTGCCTCGGTTTGTTCACAAGGCCTTGCGGAACGAGCCGATCGAAATTTATGGTTCAGGCACGCAGAGCCGCTGCTTCTGCAACGTGTTCGACGTCGTTGGGGCAATCGGCAAACTGATGGACTGCCCCGAGGCGATCGGACAGGTGATCAACGTCGGCACGACGGAATCGGTGACGATCGAAGGCCTGGCGGACATGATCGTCGCGATGACCGGCTCGCGGTCGGAAAAAGTGTACAAGAGTTACACCCAGGCGTACGGCAGGCCGTTCGACGACATGCTCGTCCGCGTGCCGGACCTGACGAAGATTCAGCGGCTGATCGGGTATCAGCCCACGTACAGCCTGGAGCAGACGCTGGCGATGGTGATTGATTACGAGAAAAACAATGGCTAAATACTTGGTGACCGGCGGCGCGGGATTCATTGGCTGCAACTTGGCGCGGTTCCTGCTTCAGAAGGGACACGAGGTGGTTGTGCTGGACGATTTGTCCACGGGCAAGCTGGAGAACCTCGCCGCGATCCGGGCAGAGATCACGTTCATGCAGGGCGACATCCGCGACCGCAAGGCCTGCGACGTCGCCGTCCGCGGCTGTGCGGCTGTGTTTCATCAGGCCGCGTTGGGCAGCGTGCCCCGCAGCGTGGCCGAACCCGAACTCACGCACGACGTGAACGTCAACGGCACGATGACCGTTCTGGAGGCCTGCCGGGCCTCCGGCGTCAAGCGCGTCGTATTCGCCGCCAGCTCCAGCGCGTACGGCGACCAGCCTGCCAGTCCCAAACACGAAGGCATGGTGCCCATGCCCATCAGCCCCTACGCCTCCAGCAAAATCTGCTGCGAAGCCTATATGCAGGCCTATGCCGCCGTGTACGGCATGGAGACCGTCTGCCTGCGGTACTTCAACGTGTTCGGCCCGTACCAGGACCCCGCCGGCGCCTACGCCGCCGTCATCCCCGCCTTTGTCAGCCGCATCCTCAAAGGCCAGTCGCCCGTCGTCTTCGGCGACGGCGAGCAAAGCCGCGACTTCTGCTTCATCGAAAACGTCTGCCGGGCCAATCTCCTCGCCGCCACCGCGCCCGCGCCCGCCTGCACAGGCCAACCCATGAACATCGCCTGCAATCAGGCCACCACGCTCAACCAGATCCTCGACAAAATCAAACGCCTCCTCCACAGCACCGTCACGCCGATCTACCAACCCATGCGGGCCGGCGACGTGAAAGACTCCCTCGCCGACATCCGCCTGGCCAAGGCCACCATCGGCTACGAACCCGCCGTCTACTTCGAAGAAGGCCTCGAACGCGCCATCGACTGGTACAAGGCCAATCTGTAACGGCTCCGCCACCGTATATGCAATGCCCGCGATGCGCCCTGGTTACCCAGGCCAACGCGTTACATTGCTTCATCCTTCGTGCGTCCTTTCGCAAAGGATACGTCGAAGTAAACAAACCCGATACCGCGCGAAGGAAATTCCCTGATTGTAAGAGACGATCGCTTCGTTGCATGGATGGAATGTTGCTACATCCTCTGATTGTGATGCTATCCGCACTTGTGTCGATCACTTCTTTGTGTGGTTCCTTGTTAAAGGCCGGGTTGTGGGTACCCGAAAAACAAGGATGAGGGATGGCGTCCGAGGTCTGCCGTCCCAGGGATGTGTTGGATATCCAGTGGAATGGTACTATGAGCCTGAGAGTAAAAGTCGCACTCATACTGGCTGTCGGCTTGTTGCTGAATCTGTTGCTGGACATGGTCGTTCAGCAGACGGTGATGACACCCAGTTTCCGCGAGCTGGAGTTGAACGAAGCCTACAACACGGCCATTCGTTGTCAGCAGGGCATCGATCGCGAACAGAGGCACGTGGACACGTTGTGCGATGACTGGGCGGCCTGGGACGACATGTACCGTTACGTCGTCGAGCGCAGCCAGGAGTTTCATGACGCCAATCTGACGGATAATCCGTTTGACGGGATCGGCCTGAACGCGTTTGTCGTATTGAACATGGAGCGGGAGATCATCAAGGGGCGTCTCCTGCTGAGCGAAGAGGACCGGTCGGACATCGTCACGTTCGAGGAACTTCAGGCCTTCATTCCCGACATTGAATTGTTGCTCAAAAGCGAGGAAAACCGCCGGCCTTATCTCGGCGTGGTGACCACGCCGTACGGGCCTTTGATCGTCTCCGCCAGGCCCGTGCTTCCCAGCAATCACACCGGCGACGTTCGCGGCACGATGATCATGGCGAGGTTTCTGGACCAGAATTTCATCGCGACGGTCCGCAAGCAGGTGGGGGCGAAGCTGGACATGTGGCCGCTGCCGGACGACGGCCTGGAGGAGATTCTTTCGCAGTTGGATCCGATGCTCACGCAGGTTCAGCATGATCGGGTGGAAGTGTACAGTTGTTTGAACGACGTGCGTGGCAACCCGATTATTTTGTTACGGTCGACGATTTCGCGTGACATCACGATTCGCGGCGCCAATGCCAACGCCTGGACCATCATTGCGATCGCGTCGGCGGGGCTGTTGGTGATGATCGCGACGATGGCCTTCATGCAGCGTTGGCTGGTCGGGCCTTTGCAGATGCTCACGAACAAGGTCAAGGGCCTTGGCACGTCCTCGAAGCTTCAGAATCTGGACGTTCGGCTGGACCGGCGGGATGAAGTCGGGCAGTTGGCCAATGAGTTCCAGCGAACGCTGACGGGGTTGCAGTATCGCGACCGGCTGCTGGTTGCCTCGGCAGCGGCGGCGCGTTGTTTGCTGGGCGAGCATGACATTCGCGACCGCGCCTCGACGTTCTTGCTGGTGCTGGGGCAGAGCGTTCGCGCGGATTACGGCTGCATTTGCCAATTTACCGAATCCACACCAGAGCAGCGGACGGGCACGTTGTTATGTACCTGGTCCAATACGGACATTCCGGCCGAACGGCCCAAGACCGTTCCGTTCGCGCAGACGGACAGCATTCTGGTCGACCTGGAAGCGGGCGACACCGTCAGCGGTCCGCCGAGCATTGCCCCGCCGGTCCTGCGTAAGTCCCTTGAGGCCAGCGGCGTGCAGAGTGTCATTATCGCGCCGATTTTCACCGGCTCGGAGTTCTGGGGCGTCGTCTGCTTCTCCGTGTGTTCCGGCCATCGCACGTGGGATGAGACCGAGCGAAGCCTCCTTCGCGCCGCCACCGTCAGTTTCGGCAGCGCGATGATCCGTCACCAGGCCGAAGAAGCCCTCGTCCGCGCGTCCATGCAGGCCGACGAAGCCAATCAGGCCAAGAGCGAATTCCTCGCCAAAATGAGCCACGAAATCCGCACGCCCATGAACGGCGTGATCGGCATGCTCGACCTCCTGACCGGCACGCGGCTGGACGACCGCCAGAAGCGATACGCGCTGGTGGCGAAAAATTCCGCCAACGCCCTGCTGGGCCTCATCAACGACATCCTGGACTTCTCCAAAATCGAAGCCGGAAAAATGGAACTGGATGTCGCCGAAATGGATGTCTGTAGCGTGACCGAAGACGCGCTGATGCTCCTGGCCGGCCGGGCTGCGGAGAAAAACCTCGAGCTGGCCAGCCAGATTCAGCCGGACGTCCCGCCGATGGTGATCGGCGACGCGTTACGGCTGCGGCAAATCATTATCAACCTCGTCAGCAACGCCGTGAAGTTTACCGACCGGGGCACCGTCTCCGTTCACGTCAAGACCGTCCGGCAGAGCGAAAAGAGCATCGAGCTGATGTTCAGTGTCCGCGACACGGGCGCGGGCATCCCGGCCGACCGGATCTCGAAGCTGTTTACCATGTTCTCGCAGGTGGATTCCTCCAGCGAGCGGCGGATCAACGGCACGGGGCTTGGGCTGGCGATTTGCAAGAAACTGTCGGAGCTGATGGACGGGCGCATCGGCGTGGAGAGTCAGGCGGGCGAGGGCTCGACCTTCTGGTTCACCGCCCGGTTCGGCAAGACGACCAAGACGCGCGAGGCGGCTCGTCACAAGCTGGCCGCCCGAAGCAGCAGCCTGCGCGTGCTGGCCGTCGACGACAACCCCGTCAATCTCGAAGTGCTGGTGACGCAACTGACCAGTTGGGGATTCCAGGTCAGCAGCGCCGTCGACGGCGAGACCGCCCTGGCCGCCCTCTACGCCGCCGAGGGCGAGAAAAAACACATCGAGTTGGCGATTCTTGACATGGACATGCCCGGCATGAGCGGGCTGGAGCTGGCCCGGGCCATTAAAACGTCAGGGCGGCTGCACGAGACGCGGCTGATTCTGCTCAGTTCGCAGGGCGAGCAGTTCACGACGACACAACTGTACGAGTGCGGGTTCGTCGCGTCGTTGTCCAAGCCGGTTCGGCAATCCGAGCTGCTCGACGCCATCGTGAAGGCTCAGCCGGCGCTGGCACAGAAGAACGATCCCGCCCCCAAAGCCACCATGCCCCCCTATGCCACCGCGCCGGCAGCGACGCGGAGGCGGGCGGCGAAAATTCTGTTGGCCGAGGACAACGAGGTCAACCAGGAAGTCGCCAAGGAGATTCTCAATACCGTCGGCATGACGTGCGAGATCGCGCCCAACGGCCTGCTGGCCGTCGAGGCGGCGCGGAAGACCGTGTACGACCTGGTGCTCATGGATTGGCAGATGCCGGTGATGGACGGCATGACCGCCTGCCGGACGATTCGCGACGAGGAAAAACAGGGCAACATTCAGACCGGCGGGCGGGACAGGCTGCCCATCATCGCGCTGACCGCCAACGCCATCAAGGGCGACCGCGAACAGTGCTTCGCCGCCGGCGTCGACGACTACCTCAGCAAGCCAATCGACCCCACCGCCCTGCTGGCCACCATCGACCGCATCCTGACGGATCACCCCGTAGTGACCCGGCCCGAGCCGGCCGAGATGCCCGCGCCCGTGATGCTCTACGCCGAGCCGGAACCGCAACCCAAAGCCAAGCCGATCGCATCGGCAACCCCCGCCAATAACCCGCCGCAATGTGTTAGTGCGGCCACTACGGAGATCCCTGTGAACGACAACACGGTCCCAGCACCCGCTCCCGGCGACATCCATGCCGGCGACGATACGCCATTCGACCTGCCCGCCGCGTTGAAACGGTGCATGAACAACCAGGAATTTCTCGATCGGCTGCTGGCGAAATTCGCCGCGAAGCTGGAGAACGACGTGGCCGAACTGGTGACGCATGTGCAGGCCGCCAATCCGCAAAAAGTCGCCTTCATCGCTCACACGATCAAGGGATCCGCGGCGAATCTGTCGGCCGAAGCGCTGCGGGAGGCGGCAATGGCGCTCGAAGACGCCGGAAAGAAAAACGATTTCGAAATCATTCCCGCGCTGGCGGACGCCCTGGTCGAACAGGCCAGGCGGTGCCGGGAGTTCGTGGCCTCCAGAGCGAGATAATGTCGGTTTTTTGTACGAGGAACGTCTATGAATATTTTAACCGTAGATGACGACGATATTGCGTTGGAAATGTTGAACATGGCCTTGCAGCAGGCGGGCTATGAAACCACCAGCGCGTGCAATGGTCACGAGGCCCTGGCGATTCTGCGTAAAGGCGAGCACCGTCTGGTCATCACCGACTGGGAGATGCCCGGCATGGACGGCCTGGCGCTGTGCAATGCCATCCGCCAGGAGGAGCTGCCCAATTACGTCTACACGATCATGCTGACGTCGCATCGCGGCGTCGACCAGGTTGTCGAGGGCATGAACGCGGGCGCCGACGACTTCATCGTCAAGCCGTTCAGCCCGCAGGAACTCACCGTCCGCGTTCGCGCGGGCGAGAGAATCCTCTCCATGGAAACCCGTGAAGTCGCCATCTTCGCCATGGCGAAACTGGCCGAAAGCCGCGACCCCGAAACCGGATCGCATCTCGAACGCGTGCAGGAATACTGCCGCGCGTTGGCAAGGCACCTGGCCACCAACAAAAGGCCCGGCTACGAGGTGGATTCGCAGTACGTCCGAACGATTTACCTCACCAGCCCGCTGCACGACATCGGCAAGATCGGCATTCCCGATTCGGTGCTGCTCAAGCCAGGCCGCCTGAGCGACCGCGAATTCGAAATCATGAAAACGCACACGCGGGTCGGCGCCGACACGCTCGACGCCGCCGTGCAGCAGTTCCCCGACGCGAAATTCCTCCTGATGGCGCGCGACGTCTCTCTGACGCATCACGAGCGGTTCGACGGCACGGGATATCCGCAGGGATTGACCGGCGCGAACATCCCGCTGAGCGGACGCATCGTCGCCGTCGCCGACGTCTACGACGCGCTGACCACCAAACGCGTCTACAAGCACGCCTTCGCCCACGATTTGGCCAAGGCCATCATCCTCGAAGAAACCGGCAGCCATTTTGACCCCGAAGTCGTCTCCGCCTTCCTCGCGATGGAAGGCGAATTCACCCGAATACGTGAGCGCTATGCAGAAGTTGCCAAGGCAGCCTGAATTATCGTTGGTGGACGCAGCCAGCAGGCCGGCGGAGAAAATCCTCGTCATCGACGATGACGAGGTGACGCTGGATCTGCTGAGGCTCCATCTGACCACGGCCGGCTACGACGTGCTGTGTGCCAACAACGGCCTCAAGGGACTATCCTTGTTGGCCGACTCGTCGGCGCGCATTGTCGTCTCGGATTGGCTGATGCCGAAAATGGACGGCCTGGCCGTTTGCCGCCAGATCCGCTCGATGTACGAAGGCCGCATGGTGTACGTCATCATGCTAACCGTGCAGAACCACAAAGACCAGCTCATGGAAGCGTTCGACGTCGGCGTGGACGACTTCCTGTGCAAACCGTTCCATGAGGGTGAACTGCTCGCCCGCGTGCGGGCCGGCGTCCGCGTTGTGCATCTGTACGACCAGCTCAGCCACCGGCAGGCCGCATTGACGCAATCCAACACCGAACTGTGCCAACTCAACGAGCGGCTCAAACAGGCCGCCACCACCGACGACCTCACGCGGCTGATGAATCGCCGACAGGCCATGCTCCGCCTGAGCGAACTCTGGGCCGAGACGCGACGCACGGGCCTGCCGCTGTCTGCCGCAATCATCGACGTCGACCACTTCAAGGACATCAACGACAGCCACGGACACCTGCGAGGCGACGAAGTGCTCCAGCGCATCGCGACAACCCTGCTGGGCGCCCTGCGAAGCAGCGACTGCCTCTACCGGCTCGGCGGCGAGGAATTCCTCGTCCTCTTCCCGAAACAAAACCTCGACGCCGCCAACGCCTGCGCCGAACGCTGCCGGCAAGCCGTCGCAGCGTACGTGTTCGCCGACCCAGGCCAAACTACGCCCGTCACCATCAGCGTAGGCCTGGCCGAAGCCACCCCCGCCATGGCCAGCTACGACCAACTCCTCCGCGGCGCCGACACCGCACTATACCAAGCCAAAAACCAAGGCCGAAACTGCATCCGAATCCACGCCGCATAACGACGGAAAACCACGGGACGAGCAACTGACCGCTATTCCGGCCACAAGTCGTTTGGATCGAGGTCCAACGCTTTGGCGATCCGACCCACCGTGGCTTTTTGCGGACGACATGTGCGGGAAAGCAGCATGGCGACCGCCGACTGACCGATGCCGATCTTCTTTGCCAACTGCGCCTGCGTCATGCCACGACGTTTCATAGCCGCTTTGACTTTCCGAGCGAAAATCTTCTCATTCCGCCGCGCAGCCTCGTCGATGAGGGGAATCCCCTTGTTGTCGGCGAAAGTGTCGTCCAAGGGAATCCCATATTCCCCGTTCGTAAACGTTGGAAACAGTGCTTCTTCCAATGTGTCGATCGCCGCCAGCCGTTCCTCCTCATCGGCGGTGGGATCATTGATAATATGCACCATCGTATCCACAATATCCCGTATTTCCGGGGAGGCGCTGTCGTAGGCTTTCTGCCATTTCAGCAGTTCAGCAAACATTTCCACGGAATGGCGCTCCGTCTTCGGACCAACGGATCGTTCGAATTTATCTATAACCGGCCCCATGGTAATACTCCTGTGTTGCCTATTGATTTCTCATGTAGTTCATCACGAGCGCTCGCCGCGCCTTGAAAATCACGATCTCATTTTGCATAAAACTCTGCGTTTTTTTCTGTAGTACACGCAAAATCCAAATCAACGGCATCGCATCGGGACTTGATTTATCTGTGTCAGGCTTGAAGAAAATAATTCGCAGGTTGTTATGCCCTCCAATCGTATCCTCGACGCGTAACTCGCCGATCCCAAGATGGCCGCATGCATGAATCCAATCCCAATTGATGTCAACACTCTGCCCTCCCCTGCCGCCAGGCCAGAAACGCAGTTTCAATGCGTGTTCACGCAAAACCATGCGATCGCTCATGCGAGGAAATAACCGTTTGGCATCTTTATGGAGCGCAGGCCAACAAACGCGAACACGGTAAGTCCCAGTCAATCGAGGTTTTATCGGTTTCTCACGACGCCCATCCATGCGTCGCCCTTCCCGAAAGCACCATGATGAATAATATCACATATTTTGTGATAAAACAACAAAAACTACATAATTTATCACAGTTTCCTTCCCAGCGCTTCCTCGTAAATCGCCAACACGTTCTCCAGCGGCGTGCCCGCCTGGATGCAGTGGGCGGGGCTGAAGATGTAGCCGCCGCCTTTGGCGATGACGTCGAGGCGGTGGCGGGCTTCGGCGCGGCAGGCGGCTTCGGAACGGAACGGCAGCGTGTCCTGCGTGCTGATGAGGCCGCAGAAGGCCATGCGGCCCTTGCAGAGTTTGCGGATTTTTTCGACGTCCATGCCTCGTGGTTCCGGCTGCATCGCGTCGAGGATGTCCAGGCCCATGTCCATGAGGTCGGGCATGATTTCGTGGGTGTCGCCGCAGGCGTGGCACATGGCGCGGGCGCCGTGGCGGTGGGCCAGGTCGATGAACCGCTGGAGCACCGGGCGGAAGACGTCGGTGAAGTCGCGTGGCGAGAACATTCGGCCGTTCTGGTTGCCCATGTCCTCGCCCATGCAGAGGATGTCGATTTTGCCGCGGCCCGCTTCGAGCGTGCGTCGCATGTGTTCGTAGTAGTATTCGACGCGTCGTTCGATGATGGCCAGGCCGACTTCGTCGCGCGTGGCGATGTCCATCATGACGGTTTCCATACCGCGGCCTCGCGAGACGCCGTTGAGGATGTCCGGCAGCCCCGCGCCGCCGATGCAGACGGCGAAGTCCTTCACCGCGTCGCACTGTTGCTCGACGACGGAGTAGTCGAAATCATCCGCGCTGGGCCAGGGATACGCCCGCACCTGGTCCATCGTCTTGAGGTCGGCCAGCGGAAGGATGGCTGCCTCCCAGTACGACCCGCCGGCTTCGTGCTGCACCTCGCGATAGCCGACGCCCCACTCGTCGTACGACGTGCCGTCGGGATCCTTCCGTTCCGGCCTGAGCCACGTCGCGCCGACGCCGCGAAAATCCACGCCGAGGCATTCCATCACGTCGCGCCCGCCGAAATGCGACTGGAGCAGATCGTGAATTTCCGGCGTGAGGTACGCGTGAATCGGCACGCGATCGGGTTCCTGCCAGTTCAACGAAGTCAGTACACGTTCCTTGGAAGTCATGGTCATGGTTGCTCCTTGCTCGTAGCATGGGCATCTTGCCCATGAGTCCCACGGGCGTCTCGCCCGTGGTGAGGTTAACAGGATTATCGTAACGTAAAATCATCGCCGCTCACACCCGCTTCGCGACGTTTCTTCCATGGTGGCGTTGCATGGGCAAGATGCCCATGCGACTCACGGGCGGGACGCCCGTGCTACGGATTACTTCAGTCCCGCAAGTTTTCGTTGGTAGTCGCGCAACCCTTTTTCGAAGGCTGGCAGGTCGTCGGTGATGTAGCGTCGGAAGGTCAATTCGCCAATCGTGCGGAAGTACGCGGCCCCGGATTGGCGCATCGCGGCCCACTCGCGCGGAGATTGGCCCAGACCCTCGCTAAGCCGCCCGGCCGCGGCGTCGGCGAGCATGCGTTCCATACCCGCCCGCCAGGCAGGCTCGCCGCGGATATACATGATCAGCGACCACAACTGCGCGTAATACTCCACCGCCAGGCCGGGCCTGCTCTGCCCCACCGCGTCGCCGGCGTGCATCGTCAGCAGCTTCGACAGCGGAATCAGTCGGTTGCCGACAATGGCGGCCTGTAGATTGGCCATCCGCCCGGTGTTGTAGTGCGGCGAAAACACGACACGATCGTTGTACAACTGAAACCCCTCCGCCGCCGTGCCCAATGCCTCCTCCAGCCACATCGGCACGCGGTCGGTGAGGTGAAAAAACAAAAACTGGTGCAACCCCTCGTGCGCCGCCACCTGAAAACTGCTCAGCCCGCCGATGTCCCAGAACACGCACGTGCCGCGAAAACAATACCCGCCCGCCTCGATCCGCAGATACAGATCCAGGTTTTCCGTGACGAGACTCTTCGTGACGGCCACCCACTGCGCGCGGTCGGCCATCATGTACAGCGTCATCGGGGCGAGATTTTTTTTCGGCGACAGGCCTGTAAGTTCACAATAATTCGCGTGGGCGCCTTCCATGAATCCCGGCAGCGTGTTGGCCAGTTCGGCCCGTTTGGAGCCGACATACATGCGGTAGTGCGGTGTGGCCAACACACGCCCGCCCGGCGCGTAAGGCGTGTCCCAGGATTCGACCCGACTCGGCGCGTCTGCCAACGAATAACCAACCGGCGCCGCCGGCTGGCAGCCGACGGTCAGGCACAGCAGCAGTCCGAGGTAAATACCGCGTTGAAAAAAATCGCTTGGCATAGAATGTTCACCGTATCGTAGCAACATGACCCGACGAGGGAAAGTGACGAATGGCGCGGAAATATTGCCCTGCTGGCTTGATTTTCAAGGTTTTGAGGTCGATAATTCTAATGGAAGCCGGTTGCGACGGCATGCCTTTGTCAGGGTGTTCAGCATTTCGCGCTCGGCGCGGAAGGCGTTTCGGACGTTCGGCTGAGGACATGGCAAAGGCGTGGCTGTTTCAACTGGCTTCTTCCTTTTTCAGGTGAATTTTGCGTTTGTACATTGTCAGGAAGTTCAGGTAACGGCTTCTTCTGCCGCCATGAAACACTTCGAGAACAACGAGGTGCCCGTTCACTCGCTTTATGAGCTGTAGTACGGGCAGGTTCTGTCTCGTCTTTCCGATGACCGTGATTTCGTCGGGATCATTCACAATGTGTTCCATCGCTTCGTAATCGGATTTGGCAATGGGAACCTGGTCTTTTCGCCATTCGCCCTATCGCGTCATGGCCGTCGTCGGCATGCCGGATATACTGTTCGTCTATACGGTGAACAAAACCGCGAACGTCACGATGAAGTTTACGCTGGATGCGATCCGCCAATTCATCGCTTACTTTGGCATAGTCGAATGCGACTTTTTTATCTTCGCCCGCTTTCCTGTTGTGGGCGAGATCATACAATTCACCTATCGTTTTTGGGGTTTCCAACGGCCTATCCTCTTCGTTTCCAACAGATTTTAGAGCAATTTCGGCTTTATCGTAGCGGTGTTCGTCGTCTTTCAAGCCAAAAATACACGGAAAATGCCTGTATTTTCAACAGATTGTCCCGCTACGACAAAAGTTAAACTGCTCTAATTAAACCGCGTGACCGCTTCGCTGGCGGGGCCGGATTGGCCTCGGGCTTCGCCTCGCTGGGACCATTGGTTGCGACGTTGGGGTTGGGTCAGGGGTTTGGCGCGGAGGCGGATTTTTTCCTCGCCCAGCAGGCCCACCAGTTCGTCGAGGAGTTTTCGCGTGGGTTTGACGTACCATTGCGTAGCCGGGCGAAGGATGGCCGAGACGTCGTTTCGGCCGGCGGGGCGGACGTCGAAGTACACGGCTGCGTTGCCGTGGTGGCGGACGAGGATGTCTTTGAGGCGGTTGAGGAATTCGCTGCCGGGGCCGCACGGAGGCAGGCGCAGAAGCATGGCGCTGGTAAAGGTTTCCAGGGCCTGATCGATGGGCACGATTTCGTCGACGATGATATTGGGTTTTTCGCGTCGTTTGTCGAGCGTGCCGGCGATGAAGACCATGGCTTCGGGCACGATCAGGCCGGCTAACCGCTCGTACGTTTCGGAGAAGCACACGGCGTCGACTTTTCCGTAGACGTCCTCGAGCGTGAGCATGGCCATTTTTTTGCCGGCGGATTTGCCGTTTTTCGTCACGGTCGGGCGGATGGACGCGATCATGCAGCCGACGTTGATCCGCGTGCCGTCGGGAAAGTTTTCCAATTGCGCCACCGAGAGATTGACCTTCTGCCCGGCGGCCACCTCGCCGCTGGCCATCGACAGGCTGTCCAGTTCGCGCGCGTAGCGCACGAGCGGGTGGCTGGTGATGTAGAAGCCGAGCGTCTCCTTTTCGGCGGCGAGGAGTTGGCTTTCAGACCACGGTTCGATTTTCGGGAAGGCGGGCCGATCGGCAGGCTTGCCGCTTTCGGCCCCGAGCATGTCGAAGATGTTCATCTGCCCGCTTTTTCGATCGTCGGCGGCCTGCTGTCCCAGTTCGACGGCCTGTTCCAGCGCGGCGATCATGCCCGCGCGGTGCGCCCCCAACGAGTCGAACGCGCCGCACTTGATCAGCGCCTCCAGCGTCGCGCGGTTCACCAGCCGCAAATCCACGCTCTTGCAGAAATGGTACAGATCCTCGAACCGCTTAATCGACCCACGGGCGGCGGTGATGGCGTCGACGGCCTTGTCGCCGATGCCCTTGACCGCCGACAGGCCGAACCGAACCGCCTCGCCGTCGACCACGAAATCCCGCTGGCAACTGTTGATATCCGGAGGCAGCACCTTGATGCCCATGCGCCCGGCTTCGGACATGTACTGCACGATCTTCGCCTGGTCGCCGCACTCGAACGTCATCGTGGCGGCGAGAAATTCCTTCGGATAATGCTGTTTGAAATAGGCTGTCTGGTACGCCACGATCGCGTAGCGCGTGGAGTGACTCTTGTTGAAGCCGTACCCGGCGAATTTCAGAATCAGCTCGAAAATCTCCTGCGCCTGCCGCTCGTCGATGCCGTTTTCCTTCGCGCCGGCGAGGAAATTGGGCTTCTCCTCCTCGATCGTCTTGGCCTTTTTCTTCGAGATCGCCTTGATGAGCGTCAGCGCCCGCGCCAGCGGCAGTTTGCCCAGGCGGTTGAGCACCTGCATCACCTGTTCCTGGTAACACATGATGCCGTACGTCTCGGCCAGGATGTCGTCCACCAGCGCGTGCAGACTGGGCACGGCCTCCTTGCCGTGTTTGCGGGCGCAGTAGGTCGGAATGAGTTCCATGGGCCCAGGCCTGTACATGGCGTTGGCGGCGATGAGGTCCTCGATGCAGTTGGGCTGCATCTGCATGAGGACGCCCCGCATGCCGTCGGATTCGAACTGGAACACGCCGTCGGTGAAGCCTCGGCGGAAGAGTTCGTAGACGGCCTGATCGTCCAGCGGAAGTTTTTCCGGGTCGATGTCCGTGCCGATACGTTCGGCGACCCGTTCGCGGGCGCGCTGGATGATCGTCAGCGTCCGCAGGCCGAGGAAGTCCATTTTCATCAGGCCGATTTTGTCGCAGGTCGGGCCGTCCCATTGCGTGATCGCGTCGTCGCTGTCGGACTGTTTGCAGAGCGGGACGATGTTCTCCAGCGGCTCGTCGGCGATGATCACACCCGCGGCGTGCACGCCCGCGTGCCTGGCCAGCCCTTCGAGCGTCTTGCCGTACTCGATCAGATCCCGGACGCGCGGATCCGCGTCGTACATGGCCTGGAGTTCCGGCTCGGCCACCAGGGCCTTGCTGAGCGTCATCTTCAGTTCATCGGGCACTTTTTTCGCGATGACGTCCACTTCCGGCAGCGTCAGCGCGAGCACGCGCCCGACGTCGCGGACGACGGCCTTGGCCTTGAGCGTCCCGTACGTGATGATCTGCGCCACGTGGCCGTATTTTTGACGGACGTACTGAATGACCTTATCCCGGCCTTCCTGGCAGAGGTCGATGTCGATGTCGGGCGCTTCTTTCCGTGCGGGGTCGGTGAATCGTTCGAACAGCAGCCCGTAGCGGATCGGGTCGACATCGGCGATGTTCAGCGCGTACCCCAGCAGCGTACCGACGCCGCTGCCTCTCGGAGCGGCAGGGATGCGGTTTTCCCGCGCGTATCGCGAGAGATCCCACACGATGAGGAAGTAGCTGGAGTAGCCTTTGTCCTGGATGACGGCCAATTCGCGTTCGAGCCGCTGTCCGTAGGCATCGGGGACGGCGGTGCCCTCGAAGCGATCGGCGAGTCCTTTGCGGGCGAGGGCGGCGAGGTAGTCGTCGGCCTGTTCACCGTTGGGCGTGCGGAAGACCGGCAGGTGCTCGGTGAAGTTCAACTCAACGTTGCACATCTCGGCGATGCGGAGCGTGTTGTCGGCGGCTTCGCCCAGGCCGGCCAACGCCTGCCGCATCTCGGCGGGACTTTTGAAATACAGTTCGGGCGGATAGATCAGTTCCGTGGATTCGGCGAGCGTTTTTCCCGTGGAGACGCAGCAGAGCACCTCGTGGGCCTTCTTGTCCTCGCGGCGGAGGAAGTGCACGTCGTTGGTGCCGACAAGCCCCACGCCCAGATCGCGCGCGAGCGTGACCAACTCCACATTGGCCCGATCCTGATCGGCCAGGCCCTGCTGCTGGACCTCGATGAAGAAGCGGTCCTTGCCAAAGATGTCGAGGTATTCGCCCGCGATCCGTCGGGCGGCCTGGGGCTGATTGGCCAGGAACGCCGATGGCACCTCGCCGCCCAGGCAGGCCGTCGTGGCGATCAAGCCCTCGCTGAACTGCCCCAGCAGCTCGCGGTCGATGCGGGGCTTGTAATAAAACCCCTCCAGCCAACTGCGACTGCTGAGCTTAAGCAGATTGTCGAAGCCGGTCTTGTTCATCGCCAGCAGGAGCAGGTGATAGCTGGCCGTCGAAGGGTTGCCCATCGAGCGGTCCTGCCGCGTGGTGGGGCTGATGTAGGCTTCCAGGCCGAGGATCGGCTTGACGCCCTCCTCGCGAGCGGCCGCATAAAACTCCATCGCGCCGAACAGGTTGCCGTGATCGCTGATCGCCACCGCGGGCATGCCCATCGCCTTGGCGGACTTGACCAGATCCTTGATCCGAATCGCGCCGTCCAGCAAACTGTAATGCGTGTGAACGTGAAGATGAACAAAACCGTCCATGAATCGCCCTTCCGTGATGGCAGGCAGTATACCCGAGAAAGCCACTTCATTACCAACTTGTCCCCGCCAAGAAACCGATTATAATGTAGGTGCAGTGCTGCGGTTGCTGATCGCGCCATCTTTTTGTTGAGAAAATTTCTTATTGGTTGTGGAGATTTTCATGTCGCGTCGACGAGCGTTTACGTTAATCGAGCTCCTGGTAGTCATCGCCATCATCGCGCTGCTGGTGTCGATCCTCATGCCTACGCTGCATAAAACCAAACTGCTCGCCAACGCCACCGCGTGCGCGGTCAACCTGCGGACGGTCACGCTGGCCATCTTCACCTACGCCGCCGATAACAACGACTACGGCGTGCCCACCAAGATGGGACCCAAGGACGGCGCGCTGAAGCAGTGGACTGACCCCACCGGGCCGTTCGTCAAAAGCTATCTCAGCAACACCGACTCCACCCTGGCCTGCCCCAGCGCCGGCGCGCCGTTCGGACGCATCCAACCGCCCTCCGGCGGGTGGTACGGCACCGGCGTTACCCACGCCACCTACCCCAGCGTCAACAGCACGTGGAACACCCGACGATGGGGAGGCTGGCTGGTGGATTACGCCCTCTCGGCCGAATACGGCTGCGCCGAACCGCCCACCGGACAAGTCGTCGACGGAGCCTACTACAAACACTGGCCGCCAGCCCCGCTGAGCAAGCACCTGGGCGATATCCCAGGCCGGGAAAAACTCCAGGGCCTCTACGTCGGCGTGCCGCTGAGCCAAACGCATCTGGTCGCCGACGCCCGCGTCGGCACCGAACCCTACCTGCAAGCGAGCGTCGATGACGGAGCACGCGGAATCTACGGAACCTATGGCGACAGCAGCCGGGCCGAAAAGTCACCACGTCACATCGACGGAAAAACCGCCAACGTCGGCTACGTCGACGGCCACGTCGCGCGATACAATCGGCCCTACGTCCACTGGCCGATCAACCCCGACCTTCCCCCAACGACCCCGCGTTAGGAGCCACCATGACCCAACATCGACGAGCCTTTACGCTGATCGAACTCCTGGTGGTCATCGCCATCATCGCGCTGCTGGTGTCGATCCTCATGCCCTCGCTGCACAAAACCAAACTGGTCGCCAACGCCACCGTCTGCGCGTCCAACCTGCGAAACATCACCATGAGCATCTTCACCTACGCCGCCGATAACGACGAATACGCCATGCCCGCGTGGGAAAGCGACACCAAAATCTGGTGGACCGACCTGCGAAGCCGCTTCGTCAAAAGTTACCTCGGCGGCAGCGACCAGATCTTCGTCTGCCCCAGCGCGGGCCCGCCGTACGACATGCTGAAAAACGGATCCACGGTATTCATCAACGGCGAACCCATGGGCCGATTCACCACGCCCAGCACCAACCGACGACACGAAGACCCCAAACGATTCGGCATGTACTTCGACTACACCGTCAGCGCCGAATTCACCTCGCCCGAATGGCTCAACGGAACCAAGCCCGTGACGGATAACTATTGGCCGCCCGTCCGGCTAAGCCAACGATTCGGCGATATCCCGCACTATACGGGCGCCAACGGCACCCTCCGCTGGCCAGGCCGAAAAATCGGCACGCCCGCCGACAAAGTCCACCTGCTTTTCGACGGCCGACAGGGCGGCGAACCCGTCAACTACGACGGCATCGACGCCCCCTACGCGACCCACGGCGACTTCGCGGTCATGAAGTCACCCCGCCACCTCGACGGCTATACCGCTAACGTTGCCTACGTCGACGGCCACGTCAACCGCTTCAGCCTGCTGCCCTACGGTCCCCCGACCATCCCACGATGAACGAAGGAACCTATCCATGTCACGTCAACGCGCCTTCACGCTGATCGAACTGCTGGTGGTCATCGCGATCATCGCACTGCTGGTGTCGATTCTCATGCCCTCGCTGCACAAAGCGAAACGGATGGGCAATTCGGTCGCGTGCGCGTCCAACCTGCGGACGATCACGATGGCCATTCTCACCTACGCCTCCGACAACAACGACTACGCCGTGCCGGGGATGATCGGCGAACCCCGGCAGTTCTGGACGCACCCGGACGCGTTTTTCGTCAAGGGGTTTCTCGGCAGCGAGGACGTGCTCCGCTGCCCCAGCTCAGGCCCGCCGTTCGAGTTCTCGCGGGACTGGTCAAAACACATCGACCGAAACAGCACGCCAAGCCCCAACCGCTGGCAGGAAGATCCACGCTGGGCCGGCGGGGCCTTCTACGACTACGCGACCACCGTCGAATACTGCACGCCAAAACCGCCGGACCCCTCGGAGGGTGAGTAACCTTCCTTTCTGGCACGGTTTCATACGGTGATGAAACGACCATGTACGCCATCCGGCTGGACGTGCGAAAAGGCTGGAGTTTCCGAGCCCCGGCAGGGGCGACTTGGGTAGCCTAGGGCGCG
>Ga0123353_10000600_pt1 | contig 44099 bp, 51 predicted proteins | sample TergutLab28metaG_3_FD_92763 | JGI IMG/M metagenome (GOLD analysis project Ga0123353, IMG submission 92763) | Labiotermes labralis P3 segment gut microbial communities from Petit-Saut dam, French Guiana - Lab288 P3 | ecosystem: Host-associated > Arthropoda: Insects > Digestive system > Gut ... | reverse complement strand
TGATGAGGCCACCTTCGAATACTTGATAACAACCACCGCGGACGAGACCACAGATTTCGGATGCTAGAGGATAGCCCATAGACCCAGTAGTGGATCCCATTTTGGTCCAACGATCATGAATATTTGCTTTGATTTCCCAGGCTTTGGTTTTTTCTGACCAGACTATAACCCCGTTTTCAAAGTTTTGCTGGCAACCGCTGTTTTTGAGGCTACAGATCTCATTGGATGTTGGATAACCCAGCTGGCTATTGTCGGCACCAATTTTGATCCAGCGTTCGCCGATTCCGCCCCTTATGATGTATGCGCCTGTAGCTTCAGACCAATAGATGCGTCCGTTTTGGAAAACTTGATAACAGCCGTCATTCTTGAGAGTACAGATTTGGTTGCCTAGGGGTTTGCCCAGGAGTTTACTGGCACTATCATAGCGATCTTTGACTTTGTCTCCAATTTCGAACCCTTGGGTACTGCCGAACCAGTCGGTAAAGTAGGCGAAGAAATTACGATTGCCGTACGAGGAACAGGAGTCGCCGGTGCCATAGCTGGTGCGGAGGGCAGCAGCGTTGGGCTGGTACGGAGTGTAGTTGTAGAGCCCGGCGGTGGCCTGGTTTTGGATGAAAACGACGGAAGAACCGCAACTGGCGGTGGGGCTGAAGCGGACATTATTGTTGCGCCCAGCAATAAAATTGAATGAGGTGGGCTGGGCTTGATAGCGCTTAAATTGGGCGGAGGCATTATAAATTTGATTGAAGAAACCATAAAATGCGCTGTCGCAAAGGGCGGTGTCGGGGCAACCGTAGCCCATGGCGGAGCGGTATTGGAAATTGACGCCACTGACTCCGGCGAGCCAAGAGTCGCGAGGCCAGGTGTCGGTGACAAGCCCCATTTCTTTTTGGAGAGTGACGAGAATGACTTGGGGGTTGATACCACAACTCTGAGCCACGCCGTAGATCATTTCGGCGGCGGATTGATTTAGCCCGCCCTGGTAGCCGTTGCAGAATGCTCCGGGGGTTTTCTGAGTAGTAGTTTCGCGATAGTCTTTGAGGCAGGGGGCGGCTTCGTGTGGCTTGGTGGGGTGAGTGTAGGTGTTGCAGATAGGGACTTTGCTGTTGAGGAAAGCTTGGATCTGTGCGGCTGTCATGGTGTTTTTATTGTAAAAAACCGCGTCGTCAATGATGTTGCCGGGGTTGAATTTAGACATATCCGCAGCTACGGAGGTATTATTTTGTTGTATGAACAGTGCTACGGCAATGCAGAGGACTGGTAGCAATAGGGGGATGAAGGCTTTTTTGGCTTTAATCATTTTGTAATCTCCACGTTGTAGTTGGAAGAATCGACTGTAATGTTGTCAAAAGAAAAGCTAACGAGCAAAGACCAGATGCCTGGGGCAGAAAATTCTGAAATCGGTACGGTAAGGGTTCCGCAGTTGGTATGCTTGGCGTCAGCAAAGCTTCTGGAGGTTTTGACAACTTGGGCTGAGCCTTTTGAGAAGGTGAAGGTGCATGTACCGTCATCTTTAATGATACCTTCAACATATGATCTGACTTCTACTTCCCGATCATATTGTGAAGCGTCGACGATGAAGATTGAATAGTCGGTGATGTGTTGTTCGTTTTTGCTCTCGTTGTCTTGCTTGATGTTTTCTCCAGCAGTGATTTCCTCTTGGGTGGGGGGGTCGTAGTTGATGTCGGAGCTAATGTCGTTGTCTGATTTGCTGGTGAAGAATAGCGAGCAGAAAACTCCAATGGCAACAAGAATTGCTACTGATACCAAAATAATAATTGGCTTCTTATGGCTTTTTTGATTTTTTTTGTTTTTCATGAAAATACTCCGCTTTTATACTAGCATAAGCATCTCTTGAAGTCAATGCGCCAAAGAGGAGAAGGAAGAGGTAAATGTGGAGAGCGTTGGGGTAGCCGGAGAAGAAGAACCATTGGATGAGGAAAGCGCTCAAGATGGCCCAGAGGAATTTGTGTTTGTGTGATGATTTGAAGAGGAGGAAGATGAGGGCAGCGAAGAGGGCGAAACCGATGAGGCCGTTTTCGAGGAGAGTTTCGGTGTATTGGTTTTGGGTGATTTCAGTATCGCCGATTTGGTCGGGGAAATAATGATTGAGGACGAAGCCGGTGCTGCCAGTGCCGGTGCCGAAGATGATGTTGGTAGGAGTCTTCGCCCAAGCTTCGAGGGCTAGCCGTGAGAGGTGGTTGCGGATGTCGGTGGATTCTGCAACGTAGCCGTCCCGGATTGGGTCTCGCTCTTCGCGTTCGGCTGGAAGTAGGGGCGCAGCGCGCCCCTCTTCCACAGCTTCCTTAGAGCTACTTAATGGATTCGACCTAATATCAATAAGCCCAAGGGAAAGTTGGTGAATAGTGCGGGAGATGGCGGGATAGAAGCCGTCGTTTATATTTGGATTGATTTCGGCGGATACTCCTTGGATGGTGAGAGAGAGGAGGAAGGATCCGAAGATGATGGTGAGGGAGAGGAAGATTTTTTTGAGGTTTTTCCAGTTGATAATTAGCAGTACGATAATGCCGATGGCGAGAGCATAAATAGCGCCACGGGATAAAGTGAGAAAAAGAGTGACGAGGAGGAAGATGAGGGTGAGATTGAGTTTGTAGTTGGTTTTTTGGTTGATGAATTTGTGCAGAAGGAGAAGGATGGGGATGAGGAGCAGGCTGCCGAAGAATTGTGGTTCGATGGCGAAGCCGGTGACGCGGGCGAAGCCGAATTGGCTGGTGCGACAACCGTCGCAAAGTAGCGAGATGCTTGGAGGTAAGTTAATAATTTCAGCAAAGATTTGGAAGAGTGCAAATACAGACATAATGCAGGAGGCGATGATGAGATTTTTGAAAAGCGTGGGGAAAAGTTTTTTGAGATTTTTGTATGATAGGAAGGAAAGAAAGCAGGCGAAGAGTAGCCAGATGACGGCTAAGATGAGTAGACCCTTGATAAGATTGGCAGTCCAGAGGAGGGATATAGTGTTTAGAGAGCAGAAGGCAAAGATGAGCCAGACGGTTTTGTTTTTGATGAGTTGTTGGCGAATTTGCCAAATTGCGGGGAGGTTGATGAGGACAAAAAGGACGAGGTAGGTTTGGAGCAGTGAGATTTCGAAGTGCATGCCGTGACTTTGGCCGAAATTGAGCATGGGGTAATAGCTGAAAAAAACCATGAAGGGCATGGCGAGTAGCATGAAAATGCGGGCACTATTGAGTATTTTTTGATTCATACTATATCTATTATATACTAAGAGTATGAAGATATCTTTTGTGGTGCCAGTTTATAACGAGGGGAAGGGATTTTTGAAATTTTATGATGAATTGTTTTTGCCGGAGGTGCAAGCACTAAAAGTTGATCATGAGATAATCTTGGTGGATGATGGGAGTCGGGACCAAACTCTGGATATCTTGCAGGAGCTGGCGGAAAAAGATAAGACGGTGAAAGTGATGAGGTTCTCGCGAAATTTTGGCAAGGAAGTGGCGTTGACGGCGGGACTAAGGGAATCAACTGGGGATGCAGTGATAACGATGGACGCAGATGGACAACAGCCCCCGAAATTAATTCCGGAATTTATTGAGAAGTGGCGGGATGGGGTGGAGATCGTGACGGGCGTGCGGGGGAAGTTTGAAAAGCATGGGCTGGTCGCGAAGATGGGGTCGAAGGTGTTTTATTGGTTGTTGCGGTTACTGGGTACGAAGGATGTGGTGCCGGGCAGTACGGATTTTCGTTTGCTGGACCGAGTGGTGGTGGATGAATATAATAAATTGACTGAGCATGGTCGGATCACGCGTGGGCTGATTGATTGGATGGGGTATCAAAAAGCGTATATAAATTATGTTTATGGCAATAGGTTAGCGGGGAGGCCGAGTTATAATTTTCGGAAATTGTTTAGTCTGGCGATTGATAGTTTTGTGAGCATGAGCAGCACGCCACTGGTGATTTTTGGTTGGTTTGGCGCGATCATCACATTTCTGTCGGGCGTGTTGGGGTTGTTTGTGATTATTCAGCAGTTTATGATGGGGGATCCGCTGGGGCTGGAGTGGACGGGGGCGACGTGTTTGGCGATTTTTATCACCTTTTTGGTGGGGCTGGTGTTGATCTCGCAGGCAATTACGGCGCTGTATATTTCGCATATTCATGCCGAGACGCAGGGTAGGCCACTGTATATTATAGATAGGAAGCGGTCGAGGAATTTGGATGAAAGAGCTATACGAGAAGCATAAAGAGAAGGTGAGGTTTGTACTGGTGGGAGGGGTGAATACCGCGGTGGACTTTACGGTTTTTGGGCTACTAGCAAATGTATTGGGTATTTTCGCGGTAGTGGCAAATATGATCTCAACGGCGGTGGTGATGATTATTAGTTTTGTGCTGAATTATAATTTTGTGTGGCAATCGAAGAAGAGCAAACGGGAGACGGCGCCGAAGTTTGTGGCGGTGTCGTTGTTTTCGGCCTGGGTGGTGCAGTCAGTAGTGATTTTTTTAATTGTGACGATATTTGGCAGAGACGAGATGACTAATTTGGCAGCGAAGATTGCGGGGATTGTCGCCGGGACGATTACGAACTTTTTGGGGTATAAGTATATCTTTAGGTAGAAGATGTTGTATAATATATAGTATATGAAGCGAAATCCTAATTTTGTTTTTCATGTGTGTTTGGCGCTGGGGGATGTATTGGCGCTGCTGGCAGCGTTTACGATGGCGTATATTTTGCGCGTGACTTTTGGCGATCGGCCATTTATGCCGATTTCGTCTTGGTCATTTATTATGATGGTGGGGGCGATGATACCGGTTTGGCTGGCGACGTTCTTCTTTTTCAATTTATATAATGGCGCAATTTATAAAAATCGAGCGAAAGAGTTGGGGAGATTGCTGCTGGCGTCGGTGGTTAGTATGACGATTATGATTAGTTTCTCGTATTTTACGGATTATGATATTTTTCCGGCGAAATTGGTGCCGATTTATGCCCTGCTGTTTAGTTTTGTACTGTTGGTGTTTAACCGTTGGGCGATTAAGGGAATTCGAGGGACTTTGCTGAGGCGGGGGAAGGGTGCATTGCGGGTAATTGTGGTAGGGGAGAGTGCGGCGACGGGGTCGTTGATCCAGGAAATTGTGGATAATCGAGGGTCGGAATATAAGATCGTGGCGGTGATAGCAAATAGTAGTGTAATCCCGGAGAAGCTACGGAGATTGAAGGTTGCGTCTTTGACGAGAGCAATAGAGACTGTGAAGGCGGATGTGATCATGCAGACGGATGATGTGAATTTGCAGAAGAATTATCAGTTGTCGGTGGATCATCACATGCGCTATGTGTTTGTGCCGGATCAGGAATTGTTGTTGTCGGGTAATAGTGAGATTGAGTTTCTGGGGGCGTTGCCGACCATCCAAATTAAGACTACGCCTTTGGTGGGTTATGGGCGATTAGTGAAGCGACTGAGCGATATTGTGTTTGGAGGGATTTTGGCGATAGTGAGTTCGCCGGTTTTGTTGATTTTGATGACTGTTAGTAAATTGAGTAGCCCGAAGGATAAGGTGTTTTTTAAACAAAAACGGCTGTCGATATATGGGAAGAAGATTTATATATACAAGCTGAGGTCAATGAAGCCGGAGTATTGCAATATGAGCCCGGAGGCGGCGTTTGAGAAAATGGGGAAGCCGGAGCTGGGTAATAGGTATCGCGAGAACGGCGATCAGCTGAAGAATGATCCGCGGGTGACGAAGTTTGGGAAATTTGTGCGAGCGACATCGTTGGATGAGTTGCCGCAGGTGTACAGCGTGCTGGCGGGGACGATTAGTTTGGTGGGGCCACGAGCGTTGGTGTCGGGGGAGTTGAAGAAGTATCCGAATAAGAATCTGATCTTGTCGGTGAAATCAGGATTGACGGGCTTGGCGCAGGTGTCGGGCAGGCGAAATATTTCATTTGAGGACAGGCGGAGTCTGGACGTGTATTATGTGCAGAATTGGTCGTTTTTGCTGGATTTGCAGATTATGTTGCAGACGGCTTGGATGGTAGTGACGCGTAAGGGCGCCAAGTGAAAGTAGCGCTGGTCTGCGATTGGCTGGACGGGGTGGGCGGGGCGGAACAAGTACTATGGGAATTGCATCAACTGTACCCGAAGGCGCCGATTTATACGTCGACTTATCGCCCGACGAAGATTGATTGGTTTACCGATGCGGAGGTGCGGGCGGGATGGCTGAACGTGATGCCGGCTGGTTTGCGGAAGTTTGTGCCCTTTTTGCGCAATGCGTATTTTGGCAGACTGGATCTGACGGAATATGATTTGATTATTTCGTCTTCGGGGGCGGAGGCGAAGGGAGTGAAAAAGCGAGCGGACGCGGTGCATATTTGCTATCTGCATGCACCGACGCAATATTATTGGCAAAAATATGATGACTACTTGGAGGATCCGGGGTTTGGTTTGCTGGATCCGATAGCGCGAGTGGGATTAAAAATGTTGGTGGGCAGGTTGCGCAAGGTGGATTTTAAATTTGCGCAGCGACCGGATTTTATCGTGACAGCTTCGAATTATGTGAAAGCAGAAATTAAAAAATACTATGATCGTGACGCTACCGTAATTTTTCCGCCGGTGAAGGTGGGGAAGTTTACTGGCGATAAGTTACGTGAGCGGGAGGGTTTTGTGGTGAGCAGCCGTCAAGTGCCATGGAAGCGATTGGATTTGGCGGTGCGAGCGTGCATGAAGCTGGGAGAGCCTTTGACTTTGGTGGGGGAAGGTTCTGAGCACAAGAAATTGCGGCAATTAGCAAGGGGGCGCGAGGATATAATTAAGTTTTTGCCAACGACGGATGCGGAGGGGGTAAGACGAATATTGTCACGGTCAAAAGGCTTTATATTTCCTAGTTTGGAGCCGTTCGGGATTGCGCCGATTGAAGCGCTGGCGACGGGAACGCCGGTGATTGCTTTCGGAAAGGGAGGAGCGTTGGATTATATCGAAGACGGTAAAAACGGCGTGCTGTTTGGCAAACAGACAGTGGAGGCGTTGTGCGAGGCAATCAAAAAGTTTCATAAAATTAAATTTGATAGTGGGGGAGTAGCAAGGTCGGCGAAGCGATTTTCGGACAAGAATTTCCGCAAAGAGTTTGCGAACTTTGTTAAAATGAAACTATGAATAGCCCGACGAAAAAGCAGACCTTGCTGCTGACATATGTAGCGGAATTTACGGAAAAGAATGGGTATTCACCGTCGTATCGGGAAATTATGCATGCATTGAACTTGAAGTCAGTATCGGCAGTGGCGGAGCATGTTGATAATTGTGTGGCGGGGGGGTTTCTGGAGAGAGTGCCGAAATCGGCACGGTCGTTGGTGGTGATTAAGCCGAAGACTTACGAGGAGACAGTGGAATTGTTTAGGGAGAAAATTGCTAAATTGCCGGTGGATAGCCCCAAAATAGCTACGTTGAAAGAGGCGGCGCGGATTTTGGGGATTCCGGCGCTTTGAGCTTTGGACATTTTATCGAATTTATGCTAAAGTAGACGGATGAATAACCGGTCGATTGATGGGCTGAAAAGACGAAGTAGCGTGGCAAGCGAGCCTGTGTTGAAAAGACGCAGCAATCATGCGGGGAGTAGTGTATCGATGCCTAAAAGACCGAGCGTCGCAGTAGAGAACGGGGGGTGGGAGGAAGATGAGAATGACGAAGCAATCCGAGATTTTTTGATGAGCGTAAAAGATGACGATCCGACGCATTTGGTGAAGGAGCTACCAAAGAAACCGGCGGAAAAGGAGTTGAAAAAGTCGAAAAAGCTGAAAAAGCTGGGGAAAACGAAGAAATCTACGCGGAAACGAGTGCTGAAGATTGTTTTGTGGGTACTCGGGGGGTTGTTTGTTGTAATAGTTGGGGTGGGGGTGTGGTTGTTTATCCAGGGCAATGATTTGGTGGCGCGGACAACGGGGGGAAATCTGCTGGAAGCGCTGTTTGCGGATCCGGATGTGCTGTTGGAAACGGATGCGAAGACGGGGCGGACGAATATCTTGGTTTTTGGCACGGAAGGTTATGAGATGGATGATCCCAAGCATCCTGGGGGCCATTTGACTGATTCGATGATGGTGGCGTCGCTGGACCAAGATTCGGGCGACGTGAAGATGTTTAGTCTACCAAGAGATTTGAAAGTGCGCACTTGTAATGCGACGAGTAAGCTAAATGAGTTATATATTTGTTCGTATTATAAAAATAAGGGAACGATGGAGGGTGAGCGGGCGGGGGCGCGAGCGTTGGCGAATCAGGCGGAGGAAATCTTGGGTCTGGAGATCCAATATTTTGTGCATCTTAATTGGCGAGCGTTGGTGCAGATTGTGGATGCGCTGGGCGGGATTGATGTGGTGTTTGTCTATAAGGGAACTAGCTGGTCAGGCGATGAGGTGGCAATTGAGACCATGGATCAGCGCGGGCTGAGGGATTATTGGAATCCACGGACACAGACTTGGGGAATCGATTTTAAGAATGGGCAGGTGGCACATTTGAATGGCGAACAGGCGCTGGGGGTGGCGAGATCGCGCAATGAAAGTAGCGGGTATGGGAGCGGAAGCAATTATAGTAGGGAACAGTTCCAACAGAAAATTATTCAAGCTATGGTGCTGAAGGCTAAGAATACCAATTTTGCGACGGATTTTATGGCGCTGCTGAATATTAAAAACGCAGTGGGGGACAACTTGCGGATGGATTTCAAAGACAAGGAATTAAAAACTTTGTTCAAGTTGATGGGGAAGATTGATGTCGCAAAGATCAAATCGATATCGATTGAGCGGACTGATGATGGAAAAGTGCTAATTAGTAGTAGTGGGTGCGGGACGGGAACAAATGGGGTGTGGTATTCGTATGAATGTCCGACGGCGGGAGTGGGGAATTATTCGGCAATCGCAGCCTATGTTGCACGTAAGTTGAGCTCGGATCCAGTAATGTCTGAAAATGCCCAGATTTTAGTAATGAATGCGACTAGTGCAGTGGGAGTAGCGGCGCAGGAGAGTGCAAGGCTGAAAGCTAAGAATTTCAACGTGATTCAAAATATGAATGCGCCGAGCGTGTTAGGCGAGGTTGAAGGTGTAAAGATTTACCAAAAGAATAAATCGATGTCGGGTACGGCGAAAGCGTTGAAAGCTTTTTATAAGAATGTGACGGTTTTGACCGAGATACCGGATGCGTTGACAAAATATTCGGCTGATTTTATAGTTGTACTTGGTAATGGTTACGCTGCGGCTGGAGAATAAAGAGTTTTCCACAGGCGTGGTGGCTTAATGAACTAATGCTTGACTTTTTGTCAAATGTGTGCTACAATGGAGTAATCCGTAGAGCCGGGCTGTGATTTTGATTATCTGTTCCCTGCTCTATTTCTTGGAGATAAAGAGGCGACGTTCCTTGCCTTCGCCTTCACTGTGGGTTTCGATATCGGAATAATCTTGGGCGAGCTTGTGGACGACACGGCGGTCGGCGGCATTGAGATCGAGAGTTTTGGTCTGACCGGTGTCGCGGACTTGCTGGATCCAAGTTTCAGCTTGATCGGCAATTTTGTCGGCGCGCTGGCGTTTATAGTCGGCAATGTCAACATTGACGCGGGTGACTTCGGCCTCGCGAGCCTGCAATGTGCTCATGACGATGTGCTGAAGGGCGCGCAGATTATCGGCATTCTTCCCTATCAGCAGCGAATTGAGGCTGGTGGATGGCACAGAAAGCTGGATGACGTCGTCCTCTATGGTGGAATAGATTGCGACGTTGATACCGAAAAAGGACAGTAGATCCTCGAGGTACTTGGTGGCAAACCTGATACTTTCATCTTGATTCATTTTTTCCTCCTTTTATTAGAGGCTTTGATGCGGGTGATGTTTTCTTTGGATTTTTTATTTTTGGTTTTGGGAGGAATGACTTCGGCTTCTTGCGCGTCTCTGAGCTCTTTGAGGATCTTTTTGTCGGCAGAGGCTTCCATTTCGGTGAGGCCGCGATTTAAGATGAATTTTTGTTGGATGACGGTGATGGAATTGCTGAGGAGATAGTAGAAAACGATGGCGCCGGGAAGATTAATCATGATAAAGAGCATCATGATGGGCATGAATTTGGTCATTTGGCCGGAGACGACGGAGTTGAGCTCGGATTGGTCGGCCTGTTTGCCTTCGGCGGAATCTTTGATGATTTGTTTGAAGGAGCGCTTTTTGGTCTTGGCGCTGGGGTTTTGTTGGCGCGCCATGACGTATTGGGTGGCGGCGGAAACGAGAGCAAAGAGGAGAATGATGATTGAACTGACGTCGGTAAAGCCGGCGCTGGCGGAAAGATCGACGAGGCCGAATAGTTTAGGTTGGAATTGGTACTCGGCGGTTTCGGCGTCGGTCTCTTGAGCGACGAAGAATTCGTTCTGTTGGGCGATGAGTTGGTCGACGCGATCGAGGGGTTGGACGAAGGAGTAGGCGGATTTTTCGACCGAGCGGGTTTGGGCGTCGGCGCTGATAGGGCGGACCATGACGTTGATGGCAGTAAAGAGAGCGATAAAGATGGGGAGTTGGATGAGAAGGGTGAGCATGGAGCGAAAAGGTTTGACGTTTTTACGCTTGTAGAGATCCATCATCTGGAGTGACTCGAGCTGACGGTTGCCTTTGCAGTTCTTTTTGATTTCGGCAAGCTCGGGCTGGAGTTGGCGCATAATGCGGGTTTGGTGGAGCTGTTTTTTAATGATGGGCCACATGGCGAATTTGACGATGATGGTGAAAATGATGATGGCAAGGCCGAAGTCGCCAACGTAATTGTAGACGACAAGGAGAAGGTTGACGATGGGGCGAACCACGATCATGTCTATAAGGTCGAACATGTTGCCTATTATAGCATAAAACACCTTGAATTAGTATTCTTGAGAATTAAGATTCGCTCGCATACATCAAAATCACAACATCCCGCTTAAAGAATTTTTGAGGGGGTCCCACTTCGTCACCCGCTCAAAAATTCTTAAGGGGCTGTTGTAATTTTGAATGGAGGAATCATATATTCTCAAGAATACTAATTCAGGGTGTTTGTCTGCTTTAACAGGTCGACTATCAAGGCTTGGAGGTCGGGGAAGGCGAGGTCTTTGATATCCTTACTGTAGATGGTGAAGATATAGTCGGTGGGTTGCTTGAGGGTGGGGAGGGTGGCGCGGATGGCTTCGTAGACACGGCGACGGATGCGATTGCGGGCGACAGCGGATTTGAGGACTTTCTTGCTGACGACGACGGCGAAGCGCTGTTTGCCGCGAGAGTTGGGATTGTAAGTGAGGGATATTTTGGGGTGGCGCACAGGCGTACCGTGCTTGTAGGTGTAGCGGACACCACCACGAGAATGAAAACGGTATTTCTTGGCGAGCATTAGGCGGAAAGTCGCGCGCGACCCTTGATGCGACGGCGAGCTAAGACTTTTCTACCAGCAGGGATGGAGTTGCGCTTCATGAAGCCATGTTCTTTCTTGCGTTGACGATTATGAGGTTGGTGGGTTCTTTTGGGCATGTGAGATCCTTGAATTTGTTACTAATTTAGTATAATACTAAAGCATTTTTCCACTTTTTTCAACTGTTTTTCCACATAGTAGTTCCCTATTGGGTTAAATTTGTGGAAAAATTATCTCTGTTGGTGGAGTCAACTATTAGAAAATGAGAAAAGCGTCTATTATCCTGTGGAAAAAGTAGGTATAATGTTGATAATAGAAGTCATCAAGGAGGTGAAAGCCGATGCAAAGCGAGTGGCAAGGCGTATTGGATGAAGTGCGACGGAGCGTATCTGAGATGGCTTATGGTACTTATTTTTCGACATCACGGTTGATTTCGATGAAAGATGGGCAAATCATGATTGGAGTGCCGAGTGTTTTTATCAAGACACAGATGGAGAAGAAATATAACGATGTGATTCGGAAGGCGTTGGCGGACGCCGGTATGAGCTATAAGAGTTTGGAGTTTATGGTGGGAGTGGGAGAGCGCAAGACGATTCGCAGGGGGATTGAGGTTTTGCCGGATTCAGAGACGACGTTGAAAACGCGCCCGGCGAGGGTGGTAGCGAACAATGATACTGGGCTGAACGACCGATACCGTTTTGATAATTATGTGGTGGGGGATAATAATAATTTGGCGGTGAGTGCGGCGCAGGCGGTAGTGGAGAAGCCGGGCGTGCGCTATAACCCATACTTTATATATGGTGGGCCGGGTGTGGGGAAGACGCATTTGGTGCAAGCGATTGGTAATGAAATTGTGTCAAAATACCCGAACTTAAAGGTGCTGTATACGACGATTGAGCAGTTTTATCATGAGTTTGTAGAAACAATGCGGAAGAATTTGAGCGGGTTCACGGATAAGTATCGTAAGGTGGATGTTTTGATTATTGATGATTTTCAATTTATTACAGGTAAGGAAAAGAGCCAGGTGGAGTTTTTCCATACTTTTAATGAGCTACACCAGAAAAATAAGCAGATTATTGTAAGTAGCGACAGATTGCCGATGCAAATACCGGATGTGGATGCGCGGATATCATCGCGTTTGATGGGCGGGATGCCGATTGATATTCAGATGCCGGATTTTGAGGTGCGTTGTGCGATATTGAAGTCAAAGGCGGAGATGATGGGGGCGGAAATTGATGATGCGACGATTGAATATTTGGCAGATAATATCAAGACGAATATCCGGGAATTGGAAGGTCAGCTGCAACGTTTGCTGGCGTTTTCAGAAATGCGGGGAATTAGCCCAAGCGAGGTGATTAGTGATGGTTATTTAGAGGGTGAACAATATAGTAAAGCACGGGAGATGTCGGCAAAACAGGTGGTGGATAAGGTGGCAAAATTCTATAATCTACACTCGAGGGACTTATTGGGTACCAGCCGGGTGACACAAATTAAGACGCCACGACAAGTAGCGATGTATTTAATGAGTGAAGAGTTAGGGTTGAGTACGGTGAGAATTGGGCGGGAGTTTGACAAAGACCATACGACGATCATGCATGGGATTAAGAAAATTAAGATTGACATGAAGTTGGATTTTCATCTTAGACAACAATTGGCAGCACTACGGGAGAAAATGTATGGTTAGGTTTAGTGTTGTGAAAAAATGTGGGGGAAAGTGGGGGAGAAATGTGATGAAATGTGGGGCGGCTGTTAAAAAAATTACTCACCAAATGATGAGTAGTAGGGAAAAATGTGAAAAAGGTGGTTCGTGGTGGGAAAAATGTGAGAGGATTTACACAAAGAATTTGTTCAATTATATCTTTGGGGTTGGGAGTTTTGCGGGTTTTGCACATAGAACTACTACTATTACTAATTTTAAAGAATATACTTTAAGGAAAGGAGGAATATGAGGGTAAGGGTGTTGCAGGAGAGGTTAGCGAAAGCTTTAAATATTGTAAGTAGGGTGGCGGCGAGCACGAGAACGGCGATGCCGATTTTAAGTAATATTTTGATTAGAGCGGAGGGGACGAAGGTGGCATTGACGGCGACTAATTTAGAGTTGGCGGCAGTAGATTTTTTGAATGCAAAGATAGAGAAAGAAGGTACGATTACGGTGCCGGCAAAGCTATTGGCGGAGTTTGTATCGAATTTGCCGAGGGGGATAGACGTAGAGATGGTGGCGAAGGACAATAAATTGACGGTGCGGGCGGGCGCTTATCGGTCGGTGATGAATGGAATTGTGGCAGACGATTTCCCAGAATTGCCTCAGATTGACGAGAGAAAAGCAGTGATCTTTAAGATGGGGGTGGAGGATTTTAAGAGTGCGATTTCTGAGGTGGTGGTGGCGAGCAGTAATGATACGACGCGACCAGCGCTGACTGGTGTGTATTTTAATACACATGAAGGAGCATTATATATAGCAGCAACAGATGGTTATCGGCTGGCGGAACGGAAATTTATTGAGAAGGTGGTGAGTGAGGTGTTTACGATTGTGCCGACCACTTCCCTGCAGGAAGTGTTGCGGTCAGTGACGGACGATGTGGAGGAAGTGGAGATGTTGTTTGATGATACCCAGGTGCGATTTAGGTTGGGTGAAATCGAAATAACTTCTCGAGTGATTGATGGGAGCTTCCCGGATTATAGGCAGCTGATCCCAAAAAGGACGGACGTGAAGGTGGAAGTAAATAAGGAAGAGTTTGTGCGGATGGCGAAGATGGCGGGGTTGTTTGCGCGAGAGTCGGGTGGTTCGGTGGTGTGTGAGACGAGGAAGATAGATAAACAATTTTTGATTAGTGCGGTGGCGTCGGAGTTGGGGGAGAACACTTCGTATATTGCGGCAGACGTGAATGAGGACGGGAAGGTGGTGTTGAATTGTCGGTTCTTGATGGATGCGGTGAATGCGACGAGCGAGGAAAGTTTGAGTTTTGGTTTTTCGGGTAAATTGGCGCCGGTGGTGATAAGAAATATTAAAAGCAAAGATTATACCCATATAATTATGCCGCTAAAAAGCTAAATGAAGATTATAAAAAAAGTTAGTTTGAAGAATTTTCGGAGTCATAAGGGGTTCGTTTTGGACTGCAACCAGCCGATGAGTTTAATAATTGGCGAGAATGGGAGTGGGAAAACGTCGGTGCTGGAAGCGATTTATTTGGCGCTACGCGGTAAGTCTTTTAAAGGGGTGGATACGGAGATGGTGCGGAGAGGAGAGGATTATTATCGGGTGGAGGTGGTGAAAAAGGACGATAGTAGGGTGGTAGTGAGATGGAATGGCGTGCGGGAGTTTGAGGTGGACGGGAAAAAGACGCGACGGTTGCCGAAAAAGAATAGATATCCAATGGTGTTGTTTGAGCCGGATGATTTGTATTTGGTGGGGGCGTCACCGTCGCGGCGGCGAGATTATTTTGATAAAACTTGGGCACAACTCTGTGAGGAGTATGGGGTGGCGCTGGGGAAATATAATAAGGCATTGAAGCAACGGAATGGCCTGCTGAAGAGAGATATGGTGTCGCGCGACGATGTGTTTGCTTGGGATGTGGTGTTGGCGAAGTATGGCACGGCGCTGAGTGGGTGGCGGAGGGAGTTTGTAGGGGAGATAAATGAAAGATTGACGGAGACGTATCGGAGCATAGCGAGGAATAAGGATGAGGTTGAGATGAAATTTGCCGGAAAGGATGGAGACGATAGTAAGTATTTAGCAGAGTTGGCGCAAGCGTTTGAGCGCGATCGGTGTGTGGGGCACAGCACGTTTGGAGCGCATCTTGACGATTATATCTTCTGGTTTAATGGTAAGAAAGCGGATGGGTCGGCGTCGCGAGGGGAAATTCGGAGTATGATTTTGGCGTTGAAGTTTATTGAGGCGCGGGTGATAAAAGAGGCAACGGGCAAGAGCCCTTTGGTGCTGTTAGATGATATTTTTTCGGAACTCGACGAGGGTCGGCAAAAGCACGTGATTCATAATTTCAAGGATTACCAAGTGATTATCTCGGGGACCAACGTGCCCGAGGAGATGAGCGTCGGGGTGAGGCTGTAGGTCGGCGAGATTACTAAGAGGAGCGAGGGAAGAGGGGTCGTAGTTGGCGAGAAAATTGTTGTATTTGACGAACTCCATGAGGAAAGCGATGTCGTCTTTGGTCATGCCGGTGATACGGGAGAGGTAGCCTTCGGGGGAATTGTCGAGGGGATGTTCAGAATAGTATTTTCTTTGGAAAGCAAGGACAGGGCTTTCATCACCTTCGTAGGCGCCCATTTGGTCGAGGATGCGGACATCTTCGACATAACGTTGATAATATTTGAATTCGGAATCCCAACGGTGGTTATTCGGGGTGTTGGTGCAAATTGAGCCAGTAGCCCAAGGGTCGTTCATGTTGTCCTCAACGGCGTTGACAATCTCAATTACATCGTTGAGGACGGGGATGAGACGGAGAACGAAATTGTTAGTTTGGAGGGCGTTGAGGATGTTGGCGTCGGTGACGCCGAAGGGAGATTCGCGGTTGGCACAGAAAGTGATGAATTTAGCGAGCTCGGAGCCGTTTTCGATTCTAGTTTTGTCTTCGTTGAGATTGTGGCTGATGACGGCCTCGTAGGTTTTGTCGTCGGGCGTGATATCGATGGTGGTGAGATCGGGGGTGAAGACGGGATTACAATAAATATCGCCTTTGACACCGATGTCTTCGAGGGTTTCGCAGTCGCCGTAAGTAGTGATGTAGGTGTTATTGTTGCCGGGGCCGACGGCGAAGGTGGAGGGCAACAGTTTGGTGAGAGCACTACTAGTGAGACTACTGATAGTCGAAAGAGGGGCGGTGACGGAGGAGCTGGTGAGGAGCGGGAGGGCGCTAGCGAAGAGGCTGCCGAGAAAAGTATTAGAGTTGGTGATGTCGAAGGGGCTACGGTGGAGACGATCGATTTCAGCCTGTTGAGCGAGAACTTCTGCGGTGGCACGGGCAGCGTGCTCGATGGCATCGGATGATCCAGGGGTATAGGCACTGCCGGTTTGGGCGACTTTGCCTTGGGCGGCGGCGGCGCCTTGGGTGTAGAGTTCGCCGGCGGGGATGCCGGTGTAGGCTTCGAGGACGTTAGTAAAGAGGACGCGGGCGAGGACGGGTACAATGACGGAAACAACGGCGGCCATGATGCCGGTGATGGCGATGGCGCCGGCGGTTTCGGCGAGCATGCCGATAACGACTTTGGCGATGGTGCCGCCAGGGATGCCGGTGGCGACGAGTGAGACGGCAGCAGCGGCGGCTTTGAAAGCGCTACAGCCGATAGTGGTGCCACCATGGATGAAAACAGTACGTCTGGCGGAGCTGGTGATAGATTCCAGCGAGTAGGCCTCGATTTCGTATTTGGTCGGGATGACACCACCGAGGATGATACGGGCGCCGTTACTTTGGAGCGGGCTGCCGGTGACGGTGGTGGAGCCGTCGGCGGTGGGGACCTCACTGGTGGTGGAGGTAGTGAAAAAGTTCATGACGTCGTGGATGGCGGAGGCGTCGCCTTCGCCAGCCATCATTTTGCTAATATTCTCGGTCAACCCCATGAAATAGTTAATGGAGTTTGCGGTGCTGGCGGCAAAAGCGGCAATATTGGCAAGATTGGCGACGCGCAGAGCGGTACAGACTATATTGCCGGCGATGCTGACTTTACTGGTTAGTTCACTGGCAAAACTACGAGCTTTGGCTTCGGGGGTGTCGCCGGGAGAGAGATCGACTTCGATATCGTCACCATTTCTGACGGTTTCGATGAAATCGTCGGAGGGATCGTCGGGGGTGTCGTTGTCGTTGAGTTCGTGACTGGCAGTATTGACTGTAGTGTCGGTGCCGTTGAGTTGAGAGCCGAGGGTGTCTTTGAAGTTGTGATTGTCGACGTCGGGGTCGCCGGAAGTTTTGAAGTCATGGAAAACATTACGAGTGAGGCCGAGCTTGCGATAGACCCAGTCGGAAGCGTCGTCGAAGAAACCATTGACGCGGCCACGTTTGGCTTTGTAGTAGGCTTCGCGGAAATTGGCATCTTGGGCGTATTCGGCTTGGAAATTAGCAGCGGTGATATTTTTGGTTTTGATGACTGCCCCGTTGGCGTCACGAGTGGAAAATTGTAGGGCACGGGAGCCGCCGGACATAAAGTCGCCTGAAACGAAACTGCCGTCGGCGCCGAGATGGCCAACTGCAATGTCATTTTTGATGAGGCGAGATTTCATATAAGGGGTGAAGGAGGTGAATTTTTGAGAAAAGGGTGTGACTCTGATTTGTTCGCCACCGTCGAGCATGAATTTGAAGAGGCGTTGGTTGCGGAGGCTGAAGGTGGTGAATTGGACGTCGGTGGCCTGAGTGTAGAGGTTGGAGATGTGGGGGCCGAGCAGGGATTGACCGCCGAAAAGGAGGGCACCGCCACCGAGTAGCATGAAGAGGATGGCAGTGAGCGGACCTTTGCCTTTGAGGAGGCCTTTTTTGCGGGCGGCACCTTTGCTGCTGGGCAGGCCCTTGACGCTGTTGATAGGGTCATTGGGGCGAGCGAGCTGTTCCCTGCTATGGGCGTTTTTGTTGGTTATTCTTTGGGAGCCGGCGGTTGATTCGGCGGATTTGAGCGAGTTTTGGGCGGCTTGTTGTTTCTTGCCGCCCTCAAGGACCGTGAGGTTGGGGCGGGTTTGATGACGCTCCATCTTGCGATAGGGGTCGTTGGGAGCTAGGGCGCTGCTGCCATCAGTTTCGTGTGTGGCCATAATATAAAAATACTATACCATTTGATGGTGAAAAAATCTATCTCTTATCTTGAGGATTGGTGGTGATGAGGGACTCTTCGGTTTCGGAGGCAATGATTTGGACGTGGACGTGGTTTTGGCCGGCAAAGAATAGTCCCTGCCCGACCGGGAAGTTGGCGAGACGTTTGCGCTCTTCGTCGGTGAGCTTGAAAACATCTGAGAGGACATCAACGGCGGAGGGGGATTGCTTGAGGAGGAGCTGGATACTGCTGTTGGCGACGATGGCGCGGCCCATTTTGAGACCCATGAAATCTTCTACGTCTTGGGTAACAGTGGTGAGGCCGAGGTAATATTTGCGGGCGCGTTTGGCGAGGGAGAAGAGGAAGTTAGCGGAATCTTCGTATTGCATGAGCTGCCAAGCTTCGTCGACGATCAATAGGCGCTTTTTCTGTTGGGCGCGGACGATATTCCAGACGTGGGAGAGGACGATATACATGGCGACGGGGCGGAGTTCGTCCTCGAGGTCGCGGATGTTGAAGACGACCATTTGATTGTTGATATCGATATTGCTCTGTTGACTGAATACGCCGGCGAAGGTACCGGAAGTATATTTACGGAGGCGCTGAGCGAGCTGGGGACCGCTACCACCCATGTGGAGCAGAGTGTCGTAGAGCTGGATGATAGTGGGAGGGGCGGAAGTGTGGGTGAGAGGATCGGAGGTGATGCCGGCGCGGGCGTAAGTGTCAATCAGGGCTTGGTCGAGATCGGCTTCTTCGTTGGGGTTGAGACCAGTAGCAGGGGCGCCACCGGGACCGAGCTGGGTGCCGCCGAGCATGAGACGGAACAGGCCGTGCAGGGTGACGAGATTGGCGCGGAGGGCGTCATTGGCGTCTTCGGTGTCGATGACTTTGGGTAAATCAAAGGGGTTAATACGGACGTCGGAGTTGAGAGAGAGTCGGATGTAGCTGCCGCCGACGGCGTCGCAGAGTTTTTGGTATTCGTTTTCGGGGTCGATGATGAGAATTTCGGACCCGACCATCATGGAGCGGAGAGCTTCGAGTTTGACAGTAAAGGATTTGCCGGCGCCGGATTTGGCGAAGACAACCATATTGGCGTTTTCGAGGCTGAAGCGGTCAAATATGATGAGGCCATTGTTGTGCATATTAATGCCGTAGAGGATACCTTTTTCTTGAGTGAGGTCGGCGGAGGTGAAGGGGAAGCTGGTGCTGATGGCGCCGGTGTTCATGTTACGGCGGATTTGGAGTTGATCGGTACACTGGGGCATGGTGCTATTCATGCCCTGCTCTTGTTGGCTGCTGGCGACTTTGCTGAATATCATTTGTTGGCCGAAAATATTTTCGATTTTGTTTTGGACAAATTGGAGTTCGTCGAGCGAATCGGCGTAGACGGTGAGATAAAGACCGAAGCGGAAGAACTTCTCTGCTCCGACCTGGAGTTGGTCGCGGAGTTCTTCGGCGTCGGAGATGGCAGCTTCGAGTTCGGGGTCGCGGATTTTGCCCTTTTCGGAGTTGATAGATAGATTAGCTTCGAGCTGGGTGACTTTTTTGCTGAGGTTTTTCATGATGACAGTGGTGTCAACAGGATAAACGTACATAGAAATATCGATGACTTCGTCGATGTTGATGACGGAGCTGAGCCAACCAGTGTAGAGGGATCGGGGGTAACCGTAAACATACATGGTGCGGCCGTATTTGTTGCCGAGGCGGAAATAGGAGCTGTGGATCTCGATACTGGACGGGCTAATTAGATCGCGGAGAGTGGTGATGCCGGTCTCGAAGGCTTTTTGGATTTCGGCCTCTTCTTGGAGTTGAGCTTGGTTGGCGATTTCAGCGGCGGTGAGTTTCCTTTTAGCCATTTGCGACCTCCTTCTCTCCCTTTTTAGAGTAAAGTCCGGTGACTTGGGTGAAGTCGCCGAGGGGTTCGCGGACGGCGGTGTCTGGATTGTTGAAGTTGTAGTAGAGCTGGCCGAGCTCTTTGGTATTGAGGCGGACGGATTGGATACCGATTTGGTAGAGGCCGGCGACGACAGATTCGATACGGGTATTCATTTCGGTATTAGCTTTGTCGTAGGTGTTGCGGTCGATTTTGGTGGTAATGGGAGTTTTGCTTTTGCCGAAAGATTTGAAGAGATTTTTGGTTTGCTGGACTAACTTTTCGGCGTCGATGGAGGTGTAGTAAGGGACGACGACGAAGAAAGATTTATCCATAATGTTGGCTTCTTGGGAGAGGATGTCGATGAAGTTGATGTAATCGTCCATGAGGACACCCAGGAGCATGTTGTCGTTATTGCGCCGAATTTCGGAAAGCCGTTCGATATAGGGTCCGATATCGACGCGTTGGGAGCGAATGAGGATCTGGGTGGTGAAGTGGAGTGCATTGAGGAAATTTTGGTAGGAATATTCGACCCCTTCCCTTTCGGCTTCGGACATGAGATCGAAATTGATGGATTTGCAGGCAATGACGGCGCGAAAGGAACCGTCTTTCATGATGACCATGGAGTCACGAATTTCAGAGATGAGTAGAGTGGCCTGGGTGCTGCTGGGGGCTTCGACATTGGCGTGCGGGGGTTCGGCTGGGGGTGGGGTGGGGGCGTTAGCTTGGGGTTGGGTTGGTTGGGCAAGCGCGGGGGCAACAGGGGCTGGTTGAACAGGCTGTTCTGGATTCATAATGGTACTATTTTAGCATAAGTGGAGTGCAAAATGATAGATGTGGATTTAACGGAGAGAAATGAGGACTTCGTCGTCGTGTTTTTGTTGGAGGCGATTGGCCTCTTTGGCAATGGTTTCGATGGAAAGATCTTTGTCGTTGGCGAGGTTAGTGAAGGCGGCAGTGGGCTGCGATGGTTCTGGTGATGGCGGGGACTGGGGGGCTGGTTGGGCGCCGGAGATGTTGATGGGCGGCAGTGTATCGATAGGAGTTGGGGAGACGACGACATTCTCGGTGGTGAGCGGTAAGTCGTCTTGGATTTGCGATAATGAGATCTTTGGGGGCGGCAGTGGGTCGCTGAACTTCTTGATAGAAGAGTCGTCGTGTTTGATAGTGGTGTCGTTGATGACTGTTTTCATCTGATCGACGATGGCTTGGTGCCGAGCGGCAGCATCATTTTCCAGATTGTTGTCGGTGAGGCGAGCAGTTTCGTACATGTCGGCGGTGCTGTTGGCTTCGGCGTAGACTTCGTCTTTGATGGGGCTGCTATTGACGCTTTTGATGGCGCGGCCTTCGGAATCGACGATTTCGGCGAGAAAAGAGAGGCGATTAGTGGCTTCGTCTTGACTGAGGTCTTTAGTACGATTGACCTCGACTTTTTTGGGGGCAGTGATGCGGATGGTGGACTCAGCTTGGCCGGGTTCCCAGAGACGTTTGCGGGGTTTGAGATAATAGGAGACGAGGGCGGCAAGATAGGTTTCCATGGGCTGGTCTTTTTTGAGCGGGAGGGCGAGGGCGCCAAAGAAAATAATAATGGGCACGGGGACAATAACGAGGAAGGGGAAAAGGTTAAAAAGTGCCCAGGCGAGAGCAATCATGCCAGTGGCGATGATGAGATAGATAAATTGGCGGAAGTTAAATGGACCGAGGAGTTTGTCGTCGGCTTCAACGTCTTGGGGGACTTTGTATTGGGCCATAAGTGGTATTATAGCATGAATTTTTTGCCATCCGAACTTCATGGAATATTAGCATTAAGCATACTGTAGTATGTTTTTGGGTTATAGCTAAGGAATCTAGGGAGTTTTGGTGCCGTAAGCTTTTTGACATATTTTACTATATTTTTGTTTGAACAGAATCCAATCGGCGTTATTTTGGAAGCCAGTATTGTCAGCGTTTTTTGGTAGGGCTGCGAAGTCGGGGTCATTTGCCATGAAGCCTTCGGCAAATGCTTTGGCGGAGCCCTGCTTTTGGTTACCTTGGACGTGAGGTGTAATGTTTTGAGCATAAGTCATCATCATCTCGCGCATTTTTGTCTGAGCCTTTTCAATATAGGCGATCTTTTCTGCACGCGTTGCACCGGGGAGGCTGGCCCCGTTTTGATCAAGATATGTATCGATGTCTGCATCCATCTCACCTATGTCCTTGGTGACAATATCGAACTGTCGCTCGATGGCTTCGGGGTCATTAATCATGGCTTTGTCAGCCTTGGCAGTGCGAGCGTAGCTGAAAATGTCAGCTATGATGTTGTGATTGGCATTCTGGATGTAGCCGTTTTTAAGCTGGATAGCTTTCATGGTGCTGTAGGTGGCGTCATGTTCGGCGTAGGACGCGTCGAGCAGACCCTGCGTAATCGTGGAGCGGTATTCCTGAATTGATCTTTGGTTGGCGTTTTCAGGTGTTTGGGTAACAACCATGTTTTCTACAAACTTATTCCATCCGGGGTCATTGATCATGAGATCTGATTCAAGTAGTTGCTTCATCATAGGTTTGTCACTAAGTTTGACACGATAGGTGGTTTCCCCAGTTATGATATCTTGGAGTTCTAGCTCTGTATCTGGTGAAATGCGTTGAAGTTTGCTGGCGCGATCTAGGTCGTTATCTTCGATTTCGTTGCCATGTATGTCGACAGCCTTACCGGAATCGTTGATGACATATCCGGCGGCGATGTTGCGGAATTTGGTTTTGCTAAACTTGAATTTAGCCATAAGAGTACCGGCCATGCGTCTGTCTTCTTCTTCGATTTTGGCGGAACGACCAACTGCGAGTTCAACAAGACGATTTTCGCCGAGTTCGCCTAGCCCACCGCCGTATGGCTGGATGTACTGGTCGTAGACATCAGACCCCCGTCCGCCTTTGGAGGCCTCGAGAACTTTTCCGGTAAGGTAATCGATATCGGCGCGATCGTCGTTTACGGCACGATCTTTGGCCAGCATGGAATGTGACCATGATTCGGCCGTTGCGCTACCCAACCGTCGATCTCTCGAACTAGTGGTGAGGTCGCTATATTTGTTCATGTTGTGTGCGAGATCGAGGGTGCTCTTTTCGGCGTCGAAATTAGATTTTGTATATTGTTTATAGCGCCTGGTGTCGGCAGTGGGGCGACCGTTCCTAAAGGCGTTGCGTTTTCTGTTGGAGTAAATTGTGGCTTCATTGGCACGTTTTTCGGAGGCGTACTTGATGTCGTCTTCGCGTTTTCGGCGACGATTATCTAGGAAACGCATGAGGCGGGCAGATGGGAGGGGGCTGTTTGCAAAATGGACAGCTTTTGAGCGTGCGGCGCGGGAATCGGTCCAGCCTTTGATGCCCTTTTGGGCGGGGGCGGTGGCTTTTTGGATCCCGGTGCTGATGGAACCGAGAATAGTTTTGCTCATCTTCATGAGGGGGATGGCGAAGAATAGTGGTAGGATTTGGACGGCGATGCCGAGGACTACGCCGAACCAATTGGTGGCGCTGGTGATGATAGCCCAACCGGCTAGCTGGCTTGCACCGAAGAGGACGCTGAACATGGGGTAGAAAACGAGCATTTGCATGAATAGATCTCGCCATTTAGTAAACCATTTTTCGGTGTTGGGAAGGAGGTAGGCGACAATGGCGAGGGGGGCAATCATGATGAGAATCATAATGAGGGCTTGACGGGCGGCGAGAGTGATGAGGGCGGAGACGACGGCGATGATGCCGGTGAGGATGACGGGGATGAGCATCCAGAGGGCGGCGATTGGACCGCCGGCAATGGTGATACCGATGAAGGCGGCACCGCCGCCAGATATGACAGCGGCGGTGATGCTAGCGATGAGTTCGCCGGTATTGACATTAGCGACGGCGTTGATAGTGCCGTTTTCGATGGCAACTTGCTGGATGCTGGCGAAGACGCTGCGGAGAGAGGCGCCGAGGATATTGCTGACATCGACGGCGAGGGCGCAAATAATGTAGCTGAGGTTGATGAGGATGGCGGCGATGATGATGCGAGGGAGGACTTTTTTGATGCCGTAATTGGTGATGCCAAGGCCGGTAACTTGGGAGTAGACGACGACTAAGAGGAGAATGATGAAGATGATGTTGGTGATATTGCGGATGTATTCCCATACGAGATGGATGGGGGAGTTTTGGTCGGTGGAGATAGGTGTGACTTGGAGTAGACTGCTGATGATGCCGAAGGTAGCGTCGATACCCTTGGCGATAGCGCCAGTGGCTGGGCAGACGAGCCAACCGATAGCGCCGACTTGATCGTAGCAAGTGGCGTCTTGCTCTGCGGGAGTTTCAGCTGATGATCCTGGGTTCTCGCCGGGGGCGGTGACGGTGGTTTCGGGATTTTCGACGGGGGGATCGGCGAAAGCATTTTGGGGCGTGAAAAAGAGGCCGACTATGGCAAATATTGAGCATAGAAAATAAATACGCCACTTTTTCATGACTGTGCTTAATTATAGCACACATAAGCTTTTTCGTCAAGGGGTTTTTGTGGTTTTTGGCTGGGGTTTTGAAAGTATGTTACAATTTGGGTAAGTATGAGTGATTTTGAGCAGGATTTTATGGCCAAGGTGAGTGGTGACGGTGGGTCGGAGGGGGGTGTGGCTGGGGGTGTGACGCCTGGCGGTTCGGCTGAGAAGAAGCCGCTGGACAAGAGATGGTTCGTGATTGGGGGGTTGGTTTTGTTGTTGATTGTGGCGTTGATTGTGGTGGCTGTGGCTGGCGGGAGGTCGGGGGGTGATGAGGATGAGGCGGTTGGGGGCGGTAATAATACGGACATAGAGGACGTATCGTTGGTTGGGACTTGGGATTGTGAGAATGAGTCGAGAATAACTTTTTCTGATGACGGTGGTGTGACGTGGGTATATGATTTTGCGATTATCGAGGATGATTATGTGATAGATGATGAAACGGCGAAATTTGGGGCGGTAAGTGTGAAGCTTAATGGTGGGCAATTAATTATTAGCAGGGCCAGTGGTGAGGAAGTAGTGTGCGAGAAGGAACAAGATGAGTAGAAGAGTCTTACTTGGTGCTTTTGCCATGTTGTTGGTGGTATGGCTGAATGTGATGTGGGTGCAAATAGTTTCGGCGGTAGTAATATTGGGGCAAAGTCCACATCAGGTACCCGTGATGCAGAATGTATCTAGAGTCGATTGTGTAGTGACAGCCTCAGGTAATCCGTCTTACAATCCGGGTTTTCCAGTATATTGTACGTTATCTTATGAGGGCGGGGGTTCCGCTGTTGCGCGCTACAGTTCGGAGTATCTTAATAACCGAGGAAGTTTGGGTGCGTTAAGGGATGGTATTATAGACGCGTTGAAGGATCAAAACTTTTATAGTGGGAATCCGACAAACCCTACGAATCCGACAAACCCTACAAACCCTACGAATCCGACAAACCCTACGAATCCTACGAATCCTACGAATCCGACAAGCCCGAGTAATCCTGGAGGTGGTGGGGACGAATGCGAGGAGGGGTACGCAATGGTTGATGGCGAATGCAAAAAGAAGCTCGAGACGGAGCCGCCAAAGAAGGGGGAGTGTAGGTCGATTTTGTTGGGTATTGAGTGTGATGAGAGCGGGGTTTGGGATTTACTGCAGACGGCGTTGACTGTGATGACGGCGGGGGTGGGGATATTGGCGACGATTGGGTTGGTGGTTTCGGGGATTCAGTGGCTGACGGCGCGGGATAACGAGTCGCAGTTGGTGAAGGCGAAGAGTCGGATATTTAACATTGTGATTGGGATTGTGGTGTGGGCGCTGATGTGGCTGGTTTTGTCGTGGCTATTGCCAGGAGGAATCGTAACGGAGGTACCAGCACTGTGATAAAGAAATTCTTGACGAGCTGTTTGGTTGTGGCGGTAGCGGGGTTGGTTGTTAACACATCCAATGTGGGTTTGGTGTATGCTGACGACCCTGGGTCGACAGTTCGATGCTATGAACGTGGAACGGCGCAAGGAGGTTATGCGATTGCTAGAATCACTAGGGATAGTGGGCAAGTGCTGGAATGGAGAGTAAGCAGTGAAGGGTGCAATCGTATAGGTGCCCAGGCTGGCTTAGGCGTGACGTTGAATAGAAATGCGGAAGGACGATTATCTTTTGAGGACACTATAAGGCTAATTGATTATTTAAATAGGGTCCAACATGCGAGACAAATAAACCCACCAGGGTCGGATCCGGATTCGGACCCGGATGCGAATCGTCGGCCGGGGGGAGGACTGGGTAAGCCAAATCGTGATTGCGATAGATACTTTTTGGGTTTTCCGGCGTGGCACAATGGGCTGGATAGGGAAGAAGGTAGCTGCAACATAGTGGCTAGTTTCGAGGATGAAGATGGGATAGATATGAGGAGATTTGTGTGGATTATTGTACTGAATGGTCTGGGCATGTTGTTTACGCTGGTGGCGTATTTGGCGCTAGGATTTATTATTTATGGCGGGTATTTGTATGTGTTGGCGAGAGGAGATCCGGGGCGGATTGCGAAGGGTAAGCGGACGGTGATATCGGCGATAGTGGGGTTGATTATTTGTATTTTGGCGTCGTTGATTGTGAATACGATAGTAACTATAATAACGAGGGCGGCAGGAGAAGGATGAAAGAGATAATTTTGAGATTGATGGCGGTAGATGTGGACATACCGTGCGCTGGTGGCGGTTGCAATCCGGAAGGGGAAGACTTGATCGCGTCGGTGTTGGGGTGGGTGTACTTTGCGATTGGCGTGGTGGGGGCGATTATTATTATCGTGGCGGGGATTCAATATATGACGAGTGCGGGGGAGCCGGAAAAGACGAAGACGGCAAGGCAGACGATAGTTTATACGGTTGTGGGGATGATTGTTGCGTTTTCGGCGGCGACAATTATTGGTTTTGTAACAGGAGCATTTTCATGAAAAAGTTAGGAATTTTGCTAGTGATGTTCGTAATGTTGGTGGTGGGGCCGGGGGTGCTGTGGTGCCCTGCGGTGGTGGCAAGAGATCCGATTTGTGATGAAAAGGATTTAATTGTTGGTTCGGATGCCTATAAGGCGGCGGGGTGTGCGGAGGATGATGGTATGGGGCTGTTCGAAAGGGTGCCGGGGGTAGTGTCAGCGGTGATTTGGTTGGCAGGGATTGTAGCAGTGGGGATGATTATATTTGGCGGGGTGAAATATTCAACTTCGCAGGGCGATCCAGGTAAAGTAAAGAGCGCGAAAGACACAATATTGTATGCGCTGATCGGATTAGTGGTGGCGATATTGTCGTTCGTGATCATTGCATTTGTGCTGGAGGCGATAGCATGAGTAGGATGTTGACTGTGATAGGGGCTGCGATTGATGATATTAATAAGGGTGTAAATGATGCAACTGGGTCATCACCTAGCGATGACGCTTTGGCAAATACGCTGCAGCCGATTATAGTGGCGGTGATTTTTGTGATGGGGATTGTGGCGGTAGTAATGATTATTTTGGGAGGCATTCAATATACCACTTCTCAGGGGGATTCAGGCAAGGTGAAGAAAGCCAAGGATACAATCATGTACGGGATTATTGGTCTGGTGGTGGCGATTCTGGCTTTTGCAATTGTGAATTTCGTGTTGGGTTCAGTGTTTAGGGCTCAGTAGTAAAATATAAAACGTTATGGTATATTAGATTTAAAGAAAATGGAGAAATAATAAATGACAAGACTAAGCAGTAGATTAAAAATAATTCTAGGGGTGGTCTTAATGATAGTAGGTGTGGCGAGCGTGGCTTTGCCGGTTTTTGCAGCTGAGGATGACCCGCCTGCAGGGGGAGGATCGGTGAGTTGCCCAGGTGGCGGGAGTGCGGCGTCGTTTGCTGATTGTGCTAAGAAAGGGGTGGAGGGGGTTGATCCGGATGAGGGTGGAGCTCCCGGATTGACGACTACGGTCACGAACATCATTAACACGGTGATTTTTGCAGTGGGGATTGTGGCGGTGATAATGGTAATCCTGGGTGGCATCCAGTATTCCACTTCGCAAGGTGCTGCCGACAAGGTGAAGAAAGCCAAGGATACAATCATGTATGGGATTATTGGTCTGGTGGTAGCGATTCTGGCCTTTGTAATTGTAAACTTTGTACTGGATAGTATATTTTAACCTTTATAAAGAAAATTAAATGGAGGAATTATAGAGTGAAGAAATCAAAGAAAATTATATGCGGAGGGATATTAGCGCTTTTTCTGGCAGTAATGAGCGTGGTGCCGGCGTTTGCGAATTGTAGGACGGCTGATTTGGCTAGGTTTAACCTTATGAGGGCGCCAGGAGGGGGAGATTTTAAAGTTAAATGTGTGGCGAAGTTGGTCTTAGATGGCGGTAATGTGCCGACGCAAGTTTATGGTAAGACGCAGGCGGATTGTTCAAAGGCGGCGGCTCTGGCGGCTAACCCAGAGGGTTGCGAGACGGACGATTTGAATAACATAATCCAGGCAATTATCAACACGGTGATTTTTGCAGTGGGGATTATTGCGGTAATCATGGTGATTCTGGGCGGTATCCAGTACTCTACTTCGCAAGGTGCTGCTGACAAGGTGAAGAAAGCCAAGGATACAATCATGTACGGGATTATTGGTCTGGTGGTGGCGATTCTAGCCTTTGCAATTGTGAACTTCGTGCTGGGTAGCTTGTTTACCTAAATATTGGGAGTGAAAACGAAATATCCCTCTTTGAGAGGGATATTTCTTGTGCTCTGCGAGGCGCGGAGGTCGCTTTGGGATTGATTGAGGTGGTTAGTTGACGGTAATCTTTTTGCGATCGGTGACTTTTTCTTTCTCGAAGGAAATGGTGAGAACGCCATCTTTGAGGATAGCTTGCACGCCGTCTTCTTTGATCTGGACAGGTAGGGCGATGGTGCGACTGAATTCCCCCCAGTAGCATTCCTGGATGTGCCAGTTAGTAGCCTTTTCGTCTTCGCCGCCACTGAGGACGCCCGAGACGGTGAGGATGTTGTCCGAGATGGAAACGTCCAGATCGCTGCGGGAAATGCCAGCGGTGCGAGCTTTAACAATTAATTTTTCGGTAGTTTCGTAGACATCCACGGCGAGTTGCCCTGGGAAATCTTCGGTTTCTGTATCCCACCCATCGTCCCCCTCGCTTGATGGTTCTGCACTGGAGTCAACAGCGGAAATAATTTCCTCTGTCTCTACGAGAGCAACTTCCTCGGTGCTGTCATCGAGAAAGGCGGCTGCAAGTTCATCTTCCATCAGCAAATCGTCATTCTTGTTACGAGCCATAGCTTTTGATATTCCTCCACTTACTCTATTATGCTTTATTATATGAATGACTTCACCTAAAATCAAGGGATAACATGGCTTTTAGTGTAAAAAATACAACAATGCGGGGAATATTTGAGTTATTTTGCCCGCATTACTGTCTGTTATGTGGGAAATTGGGCAGTATTGTGTGTGAGGAGTGTAAAATTTACAACATTAGCGGTCATGTAAACAGGTGTTTGAAATGTGGTGAAATAATACAAAATGCTTGTCCGACGTGCCAGTTGGCTTATGATCGGTCCTGGGTGGTGGGGCGGAGGGATGAGGGGTTGGGCAAGTTGGTGGATGGATTGAAATATGGCTCGATGAGAGCGGCGGCTTGGTCGATGGCGGAGATGATTGAGGGCGTACTGCCTGGTTTGTCGGAAGACGTGGTGGTGGTGCCGGTGCCGACGATAGGACGACACATAAGAGCGCGGGGGTTGGATCATACTTGGTTGATGGCGAAAGCGTTGACGAGGATGAGGGGTTGGAGATGTGCGAAATTGGTACGGCGAATTTCCGACACAGTACAGGTGGGGGTGAGCGCGAAGCAGCGTTGGCGCCAAGCGGAGGGGGCGTATGAATTGGCTGGGGAGATAGATAATGGAGCGCATTATTTGGTGTTGGATGATGTCTGTACGACAGGGGCGAGTTTGATGGCGGTGTGCGGGGCCTTACGATCAGGAGGCGCAAAAAATATATCTGTGGCAGTGTTGGCTAAATCTGGAGGTTAAGGGCTAGCGGCGGATTCGCCACCACCTATGGCGTTAATGACAAAATTAACGATGGCGTAAGCCAGAAGGGCGACGATGAGGCCGATGATGGCGTAAAGAATGGTGTTTTTGGCGTCGGTGACTTTTTTGCTGTCGCCGCCGGAGATGACGTAGCGGAGGCCGCCCCAGATGAGCATGACGATGCTGACGATGCCGACGACGAAGAGGATGGTGTTGGTGATTTGGGTGAAGATGCCGTCTGGCCCGATCAATTCGGTGGGAACGCCGTCGGGCTTGGCGGCTTCAGCGCCGTCTTGTACGGGATTACCGTTGGCCATGACGCGACCGGCCCAAAGGGTGGCAGCGGCACTGGCTCCAGTGATGATTTGTCCGATTTTTTTGAGGGTCCTTTTCATAGATAATTGATTCTCGCAGTTAATAAACTGTGATCTATTATATCACGAAAAACGCAAGGTCAATAAAAAAAGATGATTGAGTGAGCGTGTTTAGGCATAATCATGATATAATTGAGGAATGAGGGAGGAAGATGCAGTAGAGCAAGCTGAAGTCTCGGAGGGGGGCCAGGAAGAGAATCCTAGTGACTTGCCAATAAAGGTGATTACTGCAACGCCAGTAAAATCCAAAATGACCCCCGGGTCGTTAATTGAGTCAATGGTTGCGCGTGTTTCTGGCAATATCGTGAAAGTTGCGTCTAGTGAAGTAGTTGAGGGGGCGGATGGTGGTACCGAAGTGGAAGATAAGACTGTTAAGCCTGACGCCTCCACGCCAATTGTCAAACCGGCGGATGAGCCGACTCCAGAGTCGACGTCGGAGTCTGATCCGGATTCTGCTCCAGATTCTACCTCGGCTTCTACTTCTGCCACTGAGCAGACTGCCACGCCAGGTGTAGAGTTGGCCGCAGAATCAGTCGTAAAACCAGAGGTTGCGGATACCCCGAGCTTTGACTTTGGGCCACCGATTGAATTACCAGAAGATGAGATACCCCAGCCCCCTGATCATACGACGTCCCCTCCTTTGCCTGATCCGATTTTTTCGACTAGCTAGATGGACTCTATGCTAACAAAAATGCGCCCGGGGCGCTTATTTTGTGTTTGGCGGAGGGTGAGGGATTTGAACCCTCGCGCCAGGTTTCCCCAGCCTAACGATTTAGCAAACCGTCCCCTTCAGCCACTTGGGTAACCCTCCGATGAGATATATTCTAACACATTTGTTTGATTAAAGTCTTTTAACTGGAGTGATCACGCGTTTCAAAAATCATAGTTCACAAGCATATTGTGATACAATGTGGTTATGGTGAAGACTGCTGATGAGATAATCGTGAATTGGGAAGCGCAGGAGTATGTGACGCGGGATAAAAATACGGGGTGGTATGTGGGGTTGATTGTGGTGGGATTGGGGTTTTCGGGATTGGCAGTGTGGTTGCAGCAGTGGACTTTTTTGGCGTTGATTGTGGTGAGCGTGATGGCGATTATTGTTTATTCGTCGCGGCCGCCGCGAATGCTGCATTATTCTTTGAGTAATAAGGGGTTGTCTGAGGGGAATAAATTGTATGATTTTGAGCAGTTTAAGTCGTTTGGGGTATTGAGGGACGACAAAAGGTTTTCGATTATTTTGATGCCGAAGAAGCGATTTGCGGCGCGGGTAACGGTTTATTTTCCGGAAGCGCAGGGAGAGCAGATTGTGGATATGTTTGGCGCGCGGTTGCCGATGGAGGAGGTGAAGATGGATTTATTGGATAAATTAGTGAGATTTTTGCGTATTTAACGTAAGTATGATACGATTTTAAAGAATAAGAAATATTAAGAGAGGTGGGTATGGAACCGACAACCAAAATCGACGAAAATGAATTGCAAAAGGCAATAGATAGTATAGCCGGTACTGGTGATACTGGGGCGGGGGGTTCGACGGCTGATGCCGTGGTGGCGGTGGCGGATAAAGTGGCGGCGGATGCGGATGAGGGGGCGACTGAGGCTGCGCCGGTGGTGGAGACGAGTACGATAGCGCCAGACGTAAAGGCATCTTATGGTGATCCAGATTTGGGGGCGGTAAAGACGAGAGCTTTGACAGATTTACGTCCGTTGGTGGATAAAGTTGAGATGTCGCCGGAGGCGAGGTTCAAGATTTATCGAGAGATTATTGTGACGACGCAAGATAAGGCGGCGATTGAGCCGGCCTATGAGGCGGCGACGCAGATTGCGGTTGAGAAAGATAAGGCGGAAGCGTTGTTGTTTGTGGTAGATACGATTGATGGTTTGGGGATTGCTGCGTAAAGATTAATTAGAGTAATTTGGAAAGATAGCTTTTGGCAAATAGGCGTTTGTTCGCGTGTGTCAAAAGCTATTTCTTTGGATTATGTTACTTGCATCTAGTACATTCCGCCCATGCCGCCGCCCATGGCGGGGTTGGGGGATTCTTTTTCGGGGAGTTCGACGATGAGGGCGCCCATGGTGATGGCGGTGGCGGCGATGGACACGGCGTTTTGGACGGCTTCGCGAGCGACGCGAGCGGGGTCGATGATGCCAGCTTTTTTGAGGTCGATAATTCCCTGCTCTGGCTGCATGACGTCGACGCCTAATCCGTCTTTGGCGTCTTCAACTTTGTCGAGGAGCGCTTGGGCGTTGAGTCCGGCATTTTCGACGATTTGGGTGAAGGGGGTTTTGAGGGCGTTTTTAAGGACAGCGCTGCCAGGATTGCTGTCCTTGAGTTCTTTGGCTAGATTGATGAGCGTAACGCCTCCACCAGGGACGATACCTTCGTCGAGGGCGGCTTTGGTGGCGGCAACGGCGTCGTCGACGCGGAATTTCTTCTCGTCGATTTCAGTTTCGGTGGCACCACCAACTTTGATGACGGCAACTTTACCAAGAAGGGCGGCGGCGCGTTTTTCAAACTGCTCGGTTTCGTAGTTGGAGGTGGAAAGTTTGGCTTGGGAAGTGATTTGCGCGATGCGAGCTTTGATTTCGGATGGTTTACCAGCTCCTTTGATAATGGTCGTATCGTCTTTTGTGGCGATAACCTTGTGGGCATGACCGAGAACTTCGAGACCTACTTCTTCCAGTTGCAGCCCTTTGTCGGGGCTGACAACGGTGGCGCCAGTGAGAATAGCGATATCTTCCATAATTTCTTTGCGGCGGTCGCCAAAAGCGGGGGCTTTGAGGACTAGGGTGTTGAATACGCCTTTGAGTTTGTTGAGGACGAGGACGGAGAGGGCTTCGCCTTCGACTTCTTCGGCGATGATGACGAGGTCTTTTTGTCCGCTGGTAGCACATTTTTCTAGGAATGGCAGGAGATCATTGGCAGCGCCAATTTTTTTGTCGGTGAGGAGGATGGCGGGTTTGTCAAAAATAGCTTCTTGGCGCTGAGGGTCGGTGACGAAGAAGGCGCTAGAAAAGCCTTTGTCGTAGCTGAAACCTTCGACGATTTCGGATTCCATTTCGAGACCTTGGCCAGCTTCGACGGTGACTACGCCGTCTTTGCCAATTGTGGCGATGACGTTGGCAATGAGTTTGCCGATCTGTGCGTCGCCGGCGGAAATGGTGGCAACTTCGGCGACTTTTTCGGAATTGCCGTCGATTTTTTCAGCGGTTTTGTTGATGCCCTGAACGATTTGCGCGCCGGCGGATTCAATGCCTCTGCGTAGTTGCATAGGATTGTGCCCGGCGGCGATGAGCTTGTTGGCTTCGGCGATGATGTGGTAAGTAAGGACGGTTACGGTGGTGGTGCCATCGCCAGCGACTTTGTTGAGTTTTTGGGCGGCGGTTTTGATAAGTTTGGCACCGACTTGATAGCCGAGGATATCCTCGTCTTCGTTGCTGAGATCAACGGCTTCGGCGACAGTTACGCCGTCGTGGGTGATGGTGGGTGCGCCGTAGCTTTTTTCAATGACGACGTTGCGGCCTTTGGGGCCGAAAGTGACTTTGACGGCGTCGCAGAGGGCTTTGGCGCCACCGAGGACTTTTTCTCTAGCCTCGGAATCGTAAAATATTTTTTTGCTCATTGGTTAATCCTTTCAATTATTGAGATCAAAATCTTTAATTTTCAAATCCTTTTTCGTCAATGCCCATCAAATCAAAAAATGTCATACGCTGGCGAGCCGACGGAACCGCCCTAACGGGCGAACCCGTCGGTCGCGTCAGGAATATACATTTTTTGCATTTGAAGGTTGAAAGCATTTACTAAAAAAGATTTGCAAAATTAAAGTATTTTGACTCAGATTTTTAAATAATTTATAAAGTTGCTAAGACGTCTTCTTCTTTGATGATGAGATAGTCTTTGCTATCGATTTTGATTTCCGTGGCGGAATACTCGCGGAAGATGATTTTGTCACCTTTTTTGACGGCTTTGACGTCTGGACCAACAGATTGCACGGTGGCATAACTGGGTTTTTCTTTGGCTTCGCCGAGGAGGATGCCAGAAGCAGTTTTGGTGAGAGCTTCTTCTTTGACGGCAACGACTCGGTCGGCAAGGGGTTTGATAGTCATAAATACACTCCTTTTATGTAGTATGGATTCATTGTAGCAGAGGTTGTTGGCACTTGCAAGTGTAGAGTGCTAAAAAGTGTGGATATTTAGGTATTTGGTAGATAGGGGGTAGAATAAAATGATGGGCTGGATGATTTTAGTGGGAGCGGTGGTATTGGTGGTGGGTGGGTTTTTGGTGACGGGATTATTTGGAGCGCCATATGTACCGAGTAAGCGAAAGGAATTGAGAGAGGCTTTTACGGGGCTGAAGAAGTTGACGAGTAAAGATGTGGTGGTGGATTTTGGATGTGGGGATGGCGTAGTGTTGCGCGCGGCGGTGAACGCTGGGGCGGGGCGAGCGGTAGGGATTGAGCTGAATCCGATGTTGGCGATGATAGCGAAGTGGCGGAATCGTCGGAATAAAAAAGTGCAAGTGAAGTGCGCGAATATGTTGAGCGTGAAGTTGCCGGAAGATATGACGGTGGCATATATATTTGGGCTGGATCGGGTGATGCGGATGTTACTACCAAGGTTGAAAAAGTATGCGCGAGAGCAGGGGCGAGATATTTGGGTGGTAAGTTTGGCGTTTGAGTTTAAGGATATGAGGCCAGTGAAAAGGCGGGGGGCTTATGTTTTATTTAAGATATCTGGCTAAGTCTGGCACTAACTTTTTGGAGGACGGAGCTGGGGCCGGCCCGCCGTTGCGGGCGGCCGCCACGTCCTCGCCGCTTCTGTCGTTACAGAGCGCGGAGCCTCCAAGAAGTTAGTGCCAGACTTAGCCGACTTTCTTGGTATACTTAATAGTATGAAAGGAAAGATTCCGTTTTATGACAGTCTGGTGTTGCCGTATCACTGGGCGAGAGCGGTGTTTTGGGGGGTGAGGTGGGGGTGGCCAGGGCGGAAATTGCGGGCGATTGGGGTGACGGGGACGAATGGTAAGACGACGAGCTGTTTTATGATTTGGAAGATGTTAAATGAGGCGGGACGGAAGGCGGGGCTGATGAGTACGGTGGCGTGGGGAGTGGATAAGCTGGAGACTCAGGTGGAACATATGACGACGGTGAATAGTGTGACGTTGAATCGGCGAATTGCGGAGATTGCAGGGATGGGCGCAGAATTTTTGGTATTAGAGGTAACTTCGCATGCTTTGGCGCAATTTCGGATAATGGGGGTGCCGATTGAGATGGCGGTGATGACGAATGTGACGCATGAGCATTTGGATTATCACCGGACTTTTGCGCGATATCGGGATGCGAAGCGGAAATTGTTTAAGAAGGCGAAGTTTGGGGTGATAAATGCGGACGATAAGAGTGCCAAATGGTTTGAGCGGGATGTGGATGAATATATCACATATGGTATAAAATTAGGAGATGTGAGGGCTAAAAAGGTAGAATTGGAGCCTGATGGAGTGAAATATATGTGTGATGATATGAAGATTGAGACGAAGATTGCGGGGGAGTTTAATGTTTATAATTCTTTGGCGACGGTTTGCGTGGGGCGAAAATTAGGATTGAGCGATAAGGAGATTGAACGGGGGATTGCAGCGCTGGATAGCGTGGAAGGGCGGATGGTGGAAATTGATGAGGGGCAGGATTTTACGGCGATTATGGACTATGCGCATACGCCGGATGCGTTTGAGAAATTATTGCCGGATATGAAGAAGGCGACGAAGGGGAAGTTGATTGTGCTGTTTGGGTCGGCGGGGGGGCGGAGGGATCCGGCGAAGCGATCGATACAGGGTGAGATTGCGGGGAAATATGCGGATGTGGTGGTGTTGACGGAGGAGGATGACCGGGATACGCCGGGGATGGAGATTTTGGAGCAGATTGCGGTGGGGGCGCGGAAAAGTGGGAAGAAAGACGGGGAGGATTTGCTGTTTGAGCCTCGGCGGCCTAGTGCGATTTTGTTGGCGTGCAAGATGGCGAAGAAGGGGGATACGGTGTTGTTTTTGGGCAAGGGGAATGAGAAATCGATTGAACGGGCGGATGGGGAACATGAGTACTACGAGGAGACGGAGATACGGAAAGCGTTGAGGCAGGTGTCGAGAAAGAAGGCATGAAAAAGTGCCGGAGAACGGGGGAGTCTTCGACACTATTACTTTTCCCAGAGAGATTAATTAATTAAAATCAATGATGGGAACGTTTTTGCTTGATTCGCTGGCTTCGAAGTATGGCTCAACGGTGAAGCTTTTAAACGAAGCGACGATGTTGGACGGAAAAGCTTGTACTTTACCGTTATAGATCGTTACTGCTTCGTTGTAAAGCTCTCTAGCATGTCGAAGACGATTTTCCATGCCGGCAAGTTCGTCCTGGAGTCCGATGAAGTTTTGGCTGGCTTGCAACTGGGGGTAGTCCTCGACAACTACAAGCAGTCGTGAGAGCGCAGAGTCTAATTGTCCGGAAGCTGCACTCATTTCGGAAACTTCTCCGGAGTTGATGGCGCCGGCAAGAGCGGCTCTAGCGTCAGAGACGGCCGTGAATACTTCCTGCTCGTGTTGAGCGTAGCCTTTGACGACTGATACGAGGTTTGGTACGAGATCTGCTCTTTGTTGCAGGGCAGTTTCGATGTTACCTTTTCTCATCTTGACGTCTTCGGCCAAAGTGATAAGCGAGTTGTTGATGCTGATGATGGGGATTACAGTAATAAAAATAACTATGACGATTGCGAGGATTGCGACAAGCTGTCTATTCATTTTGTCCATGATTTTTCCCTCCTAAAATTTTTGGATGATGAGATGGGAGCATTAGCGCCCAGCGCCTCCGCCCCCGCTGAAGCCGCCTCCGCCGAAGCTTCCACCTCCGCCTCCGCTGAAGCCACCTCCGCCGAAGCCTCCACTGCTGCCGCCACTGTAGCTACCGTCATCTTCTGCGAAGACTGCGACGATTACGACGATTACGATGACGATAAGGACAACGAGCACTAACCAAAGTGATACCTCTGTTTTTTCTGAGTCAACGGGGTCGGGGATGTCGGTACTGTCAATGGCTACATCGTAGTCATTGGCGATTTCGATGATGATGGCTTTTGCTGTTAGTTCGATAGCTGTGGCGTATTGGTCGTTTTCGCGGTATGGCACGAAATAGTTGTCTAGGATACGGCCACATTTGGCGTCGTTGAGGATACCTTCGAGACCTCTGCCAACTTCGATGCGAACATTGTTAGTTTTTTCGGGCCTCGAGACCAGCAAAAGTATGCCGTCGTCAACACCTTTTTGGCCAATGCCGATGGCGTTGAAAACTTTGTTGGCGTAAGTGCTGGTATCATATCCATTTAAGCCGTCAACGGTGAGGATGGCGAAAGTGGCGCCGGTTTTGTCCCTTAGCTCGAGGCACATGCTATTGATGTCTTCTTCTTGTTGATCGTCGAGGAGATTGCCGTTGTCGTAAACGTGTGTACCTTCGCGGGTTTCGGGGATGGGGATGGGTTGTTTTTGCGTGCTGCAGCCTGTTAGGATCATAATTATTCCAACTGCGAGAAACGCGATGAGAATTGGGACCAAGATGCGATTATTTTTCATTTTATATCCCTCCTTATAAAATTTTTTTTTGATCATTCACGCATTCTGGTATTTGGAATCAAGCATGTTAAAAAATCAAGGTGGCGAACCACTCTATGCTCCCATTATATCACAGATGAATTAAAAAGTCAATAGGGATGTGGGTCTTGTGGTTCGTAGGAGGCGATACCTTCGACGATGGCGTCGGCTGGGATGTCGAGGAGGGTGGCGACAGCAGTGGCGGCGGCCATGAGGGAAACAGCTTCCTCGCCGACGAGGAAGGTGGCGACATCAAAGGTGGCGGAATTGGAGGTGAGGTTGGCTTCGGTGCCCTGCCCGTAGAGTTTGGAGCGGTTGATGTGAACGGTGGATTCTTTGTGTTGCCCGAAGGTGACGGTGTTGGTTTTGGCGGGGAAAGCGGCAAATTGGTCGTAGCTGGGATCGTCGCGGTTGAGGACGATGAAGGGTGGTGAATTTTTGAAGAGGCGGGATTTGCTGGCGATGGTGTCGGTGTCGGTGGCGTCGGTGTTGGTGAGGACGGCCATGTGGATGGGAAGTTGGTGGAAGACGTGTTTTTTGAGTACGGTGGCGGGAGCTTCGATGACGACGTAGATGGCGCCGCTCCTCAGGGATTTACCGAGATATCTGTGGAGTGCATAGGTGGTGATGGGGTCTTTGGTGGGGCTGGTGATGAGGGCGGTGGGGACTTTGTGGGCGACGAGGATTTTTTGGATGAAGCTAGCAACGGCGTCTTTGCCGGTATGACCAGTAATAGCGATGATTTTGAGGTCTTTGGCGGGCTGGCCATGGACGGCCGAAGCAACTTTGGCCTTGGCTTTTTGCAGTTTTGGTTTTAAGCTCGATTTTTTAGTGGCTTTTTCCATGGAGAAATTATACCACAGAGACGAAAGGTGTGCTACAATATGTGGTGTTGTGAATATCACAATGTACATTTATTTTTTGAGGTGGATAAAAGACGTCGCAATTTCGCGACGGTTTGTTATCCACACATGCACCCGTAGCTCAGTTGGATAGAGCGTTGGCTTGCGGAGCCAAAGGTCGTACGTTCGAATCGTATCGGGTGTACCAAATTAGTGAAATTAAAAAAACGACCTCGCAGAGTCGCTTTTTTGATTTTGGCGAAGAGTCATTGCTGAGGTTAGAGAATATTCAAAAAACAAGTACGCTGCCAATCAGACCAAAAATATTCCGCCATCAATTCTGATCGTCTCGCCGGTGATGTAATCGGCGTCATCACTAGCAAGGAAATAGACCAGTTTTGCAATCTCTTCTGGTTTTGCGAATCGGTGCAGTAATATCTTTTTCTTCTCTTCCTCTAGGAATTCCTGAGGTAATTGAGTGTTCATCTCGGTATTTGCCCAACCAGCTGCAGTAGCATTTACGTTTATGTACGGAGCAAATTCAATGGCCATATTTTGAGTCAACGAGATGATTGCCGCCTTGCTGGCGTCGTAGTCGATGCTGGTTGGGTACATTGTATTCAGGCCATTTGTTGAGCTGGCATTAATGATTTTACCCCTCTTGGCTGCCATCATATGCTTGGCTACATATTTGCTCACCAGAAAAGCGCCAGACACATTGACTCGCAGGGTTTCTTCGAAATCTCGAAAAGTTCTATCGGAGAAATCCTTGTCGATTACAATTGCGGCGTTGTTGACGAGTACATCAATTCTGCCAAATTCTTCCATGGTTAATTCAATGAGGGTTTTTACTTGTTCTTCATTCGAGACGTCTGCTCGAATTGCCAAAGCCCGCGCGCCATATTCCTCACACTTTACTTTTAGAGCGTTGGCTTCTTCGTCGCTACTGGAAAAAGTGTCGATTACCTTTTGGCTAAAATCAGCTAACTCTACTTCGGTGACATAGTCAATGACCACATCGTAATTATTTTTAGCAAAATACTCGATTATGCTAGCTCCTATTCCTCGACTGCCGCCAGTTACCAGCACTACTCTCTTTTCTTCTTCCATTTTCCTCCTTGTGATCTGTCTATATTTTATCATAGACGTGATCTTGGAGTGTTAGTAGGAGGGCGAGAGGGTATAGCAATAAAGAAACCGCCAGACGTATTGGTCGGCGGTTCTCTATAATGACTATTCATCGTTTCGGTTTTGGGTTATGGATTGTCGGCAAGCAATAGGGGCATGACTTTATTTCTGGTGGGGACTTTTTACTCCTGGCGGAACACAGTTTCTCAAGTTATAACAATTTTTCGAGGAAATTATCGAGGATTTTTCTGGGGTTTGGGTCGAGTTCGTTGTCTGACCATTCTGGATGAAATTGTACGCCGTAAATCGGTTTGTTTTTTATCTTGAATATTTCTGGGCCGTCGGATGATTCTGCTAGCAGGGTGAAATTATCATTGAAGTCTCTCATGATAAACTGATGTGATTCAAATGCCCAAAACCTATTTTGAACCCCTTGCAATAGGTTGTCGGGCTGAACAATTTTGATATTTTGCCAGCCCCAACGTTTGAATGGTAGCTCCTTGAAGCGTGGATTTGCCCCAAAACAATACGCTATTAACTGAGCGCCATAACAGATACCGAAGATTGGCGTTTGCGTAGTTTTTATCAGGTCTTGTTCGGGTTTAATTTCGTCATAATTAAGCCAACGGCGACCACCGCTCAAGATAATTGCTTGGTATGGGGAATCGTTGAAATTAGCCAATTTTGGATCATTGCCGTCGATCACGTCAATGGGGCACTGATGTTTTTGCAGATAGCTGTGAAGGTCACGGAAGGCGTTTTCGTCGCCAGCATTGTTGATTAGTAGAATCTTATTCATGTATGCTGTAATTTTAACATAGGACTACTGTTGGGTGGTTCTGGCGAAGAGTCATTGCTGAGGTTAGAACTATTTTCGAGAAAGGCGCGTCTAGAAAACGATAGTACTACTCGCTAGATTTTTCTTTTAAGTTAGCTTTCTTTTTAATAAAAACCTATAGAAAGTCGCTGTAAAGAATCCAATCGCCGCTCCTCCAATAACTGCTGCTGCACCCCAAAAGACGATATCGAGCAGGTTATCGCTCCAAGGGTATGTGGCCACTCTGCTATCAAGCACCAGTATTAATGCATAAAATACATAATAAACCGTTACGCCTACAACCAACACGAGCGCGCTGGCTAGGATTGCGCGTTTCTTTGAGCTAGATTTTCTAATTTCGTAAAGTGCCACCAATGCTGATAGGATAATCCAGGTTAATCCGACAAACAGTAATAGAGGGTAGGTCAAGAACTGCCTTGCAGTTGTTTCAATGTAATAATCTGCTACGCCAAAAGCGATGCCAATCGAAATATAGATAATCCAACGTATATTTTGCTTCATGGTAATCAGATTTGGCGGAAGCGAGAGGATTCGAACCTCCGTTGGGTTGCCCCAAACACGATTTCGAGTCGTGCGCCTTCAACCACTCGGCCACGCTTCCACTTTGGATTATACCATAGGGGAGATGGTATAATTGGGCTATGAGTAGTATTTTTACGAAGATTATAAGGGGGGAGATACCGAGCTATAAGGTGTATGAGGATGAGCGGACTTATGCGTTTTTGGATATTCATCCGGAGAGTCGGGGGCATACGTTGGTGGTGCCGAAGGTGGAGGTGGACCGAGTGTATGATTTGGCGGAGGAGGATTATGAGGCGTTGTTTGCGACGATTAAGAAGTTGGCGCGACATATGGAGGATGTGCTGGGGGAGAGGGTGATGTTGAAGGTGATTGGGACGGACGTGCCGCATGCGCATGTGCACTTGATGCCGTTGGATCCGGAGTGGAAGCAGGGGCGAGTACTAGAGTTGAGCGATGAGGAGATGGGGGAGGTGGCGAAAAGATTGAGATTGGGTTAGTTTGGCATGAAAAAACCGCCTGGTGCGTTGGTTGGCGGTTTTTTCGCGCGTTTTTAGTCTAAGTCGTCTCTGCGATTACCACTTAGTTGACGACGTCCCTTACGCCGGGGTAGGCGTCTGGGGCGGTGATTATCCCGTTGCGTCTATCCCTTATCCATTGGGACCCATCATCAGGGATGATGGTGCCCGCGGGTAAGCCGTATTTTTCGGCGAGAGCCTGCGAGATAGTGCCGGGGTAGCGATTCTCGAATAGATCTTCGAATGCATCTCTGTTTTCGATGAAGAGGAATTTCAGATACTCAAGCTCTTCTAGCGTAACGTGGCCACCGGAGTCATCGACCCTATAAAGGATATCTGCATCTTCCTCTGCTCTTATGGGGAAAACGACATTGGGCTTGGCTTTTTCTGATGGATTACCAGTAGCGTTATCGTCTCTGCCTTGGAAGTTGGTGCCGTCTGGCACCGGTTCTGATCCGGTCTTAGGTGCGGGTGTTGAGGTCGAAATGGACTCGGGGATTTGAGTGGCGGAGTGAATGCGAAGACCAATACCGACGCTAATAGCGCAGAGTATGATGAAGGTGAGAACGAATAAGATGCCGCTGGATGATTGGACGAGAAAATTTTTCATGGATTATACCCCCTATAAATTTGAAAATTTTATTTATTGTTAACGCGCGCGAAGACGTTTAGTCTTATATGTCGAGATATGTTACCGACATTACTTCCATTATAGCACAAGCGGAATGAAAAGTCAATAGTTTTTTGACAAATTGGGGTTTTGTGATGGGCTAGAGTACAAAAATCGCCAAGCTTGCTTGGGGGCTTGGCGACTGGGGTGTAATTTGGCGTGTGGATTTAATCGGGATCGGGAAAGAGGCTTTTGACGTTGTCCCGGAGGATAGAGATTTCTAGGTTGAGCTTGTCTGGGTTGCGCTTGTGCCAGGTTTGCCAGTGGGTGTTTTCGATACCTGATGAATATGAAGTGTTACTACCGGCGGCTAAGATGATGTGTCGAGCGGCTAATCTGAGAGCCGTTGCATACTGGGTATCGCAGTAGAACGTGACCAAACTCCATTTGGGGTTGATTTCACTGATGCCGATGGTGAAAGCGGCGATTAGCATGATGTCGATGAAGGCGGGTACGCCGGAATTGGCTATGATGAGCGTGTTTTCGGGCTTGTGTAGCTGGACTTCGGAGGTGGCGATTTTTTGATAGAATATGCGGATGGCTCCGGGCCACTCGTCGCGGGTTTCGCCTCTTTGGGTTTCCGGGATGAGGTACAGATCGGGGTGGTTAATGAGATATTGAGCTTTTTGGACGGCTCGGTTTTTGTCGGTTCTGTTCAATATGAATCCTCCGGTGTTCAGCCAGGATTTTGCACGCGAGTTACAAATAACGATAAACTTACTGTGATAGTTGGGACTATTCAGTCCTAGTAAGGAAGCGACCTGGGCATATCGGCGAATACCGTTGCAGAAGGCGGGGCGGGGAAGAGGGCCTTCGGGGTCGAAATCCACATTAAAGATAGACAGTTTCTCCATGTTGCTACGCTCCTTTTGTGTGCGCGACAAGATTTTTCCTTTCGGAAAGCCGCAATTTGACTATAAGTGACGTGCTTATAGCCAAGTGGCGACTTTCTAAAGATTACGCCAAATTTGAAAGGTACTCAAAAAACTGAGGCTATGGAATAGCCATTGGTGACATTGTAGCATACTTGCTTGATTTTGTCAAGGCTGAAAGGTGACAGAGAGAGGTTGCAGTTGGATTAGAAGCCGAAAAATCCGTTGAATAGGTGACCGAAGAGATCGACGATGCCTAGGAAGATGAGGATGAGGTCGATGATCGTGATAATGTGAAGGGGGTTGATGCCGAGGCGGGGAAAGGTTTTGGCTTGAAGTCCGGAGTTTTGCATATTGAAGATAAGAGAGGCAGTGGCGAGGGCAATTTGAACGAATGAACCAAGGGCGGGAGCGGCCTTGAAGGAGAAAAAGGTGGGGATGGCGTTAGAGATGAAGATGGCGCCGATGAGGAAGGCGACGCTTAGCCAGATGGCGGAGATGTTGATTGCGCGAGTGTCCTTTTGGGGCTGTTCGAAAGTTGCTCTCCCTTTGGGTAAATCTTTTTTATAGGTTTTCTCTGGGGGGCTATCGATGGGGTCGGCGGTAATGTCAGTGTTTTCTTCGGGTGGCTCGAATTTGCCGTAGACTTTTTTGGGATTGATGGGGATTTGACGAACCATAGGTTAGATGAGGGTGAGTTCATTTTTGAGGCGGTCGAGGGTGGCGTTTTTCTCGGTGAGTTGGTCT
>Ga0123353_10000599_pt1 | contig 44152 bp, 46 predicted proteins | sample TergutLab28metaG_3_FD_92763 | JGI IMG/M metagenome (GOLD analysis project Ga0123353, IMG submission 92763) | Labiotermes labralis P3 segment gut microbial communities from Petit-Saut dam, French Guiana - Lab288 P3 | ecosystem: Host-associated > Arthropoda: Insects > Digestive system > Gut ... | reverse complement strand
CCCCACCACGTCCGTGGCGATGTACCCCAGCGGGTGCCCCACGTGCAGCCCCGCCCCCGACGGGTACGGGAACATGTCCATGACGAAGAACGACCGCTTCGCCGGGTCCGCGTGCTTGCCGTCGGCGTCGGTCAGCGCCCCGGTCGGGTTCGGCGTGAAGAACGTCCCGCGACTCTCCCACTCGTCCTGCCACCGCAGCTCAACCTGGTCAGCAAGCGCTGCGGTGTAACGGAACGGGAACTCGTCGGACGCGGGACTCGGGGCAGCAGGCTGGCTCACCTGCGCAACAATACCGACCACCAGCCGTGCACCCCTCATCGGGCCCGCAGCGAACCCCGTCCCAGGCAAACGGCTCACACACGCGTCCGACCAGGCCCGACGTCAGCCACGACCAGCCCAGGCCACCGGTCCGCAGCCCACTGCGCCCAGTCAACGTATGTGCGCGCCTCAACACCTGTGCGTGCAGGGCGAGGCTTGTCATCAGCGACGTCCAACGGTCCTGCGGTCAACTCGTCCTCGGTCGGCACCTGGAACAGGTCTCTGCCGTAGTCGTCGGCCGCCACCGCGGCTTCCCACCCAGCCCCTGCGTCCCGCAGCGCCAGCCGGCGCCGCTGTTCGTCTCGGCTGACGTCGATGTACTCGACGACGACCTGTGCTCCCAGACGTCCGAACAGCCAGCGCAACGCTGTCCGCTCGTCTCTCGCCCACAGACCGAAGTCCACGACAACGTCTCCACCAAGCGACACCGTGTGCTGGGCCACGTTCAGCAGCCGCGCCTCCAGCCGGTCGCACCTGTCCCCACCGATATCCAGCGTCCCGAACAGCGCGAGACGCCACTCATCAGGACTCAGACACATGGCACCCGTGCGCGCCTGGACAACCTTCGCCCGGGTCGTCTTCCCTGAACCCGGAAGACCAACAAGAAGAAGGACAGTCGTCACAGCATCCATCGCGACAGGCCGATGACTTTGACACTGATCGGGTCTCCGTGAGGGAACAGCGAGGCCGATACAGCACAGGGGAACGCAGGCTTCTCAACACTGAGGACCAGTCACCTTGAGATCCAGATAAGACGACAACTTTCTCCCGCGTGGACAGCCGCAGAGCCGGAGGACCAGCACCTCCGTGGGGACTAGCCTTGCGTCGAACGAGGACATGGGGTAGGCACAACTATTCTTTGCTGAGTATAGTTGTGCCTATGGAAGTGTCAGTCAGCGAAGCAGCGCAGATGCTCGGGGTCTCTCCTGGACGCCTGCGCGCCCTGATCCACGCCGGACGGGTGCAGGCACGCCGAGTCGCTGACCGCTGGCTCGTGGAGGCCACGTCGCTGCCACCGGCCCTGCACCGGACGCGTCCCATGGCACCCCACGTGGCCTGGGAGTTCCTGGCTGACAACATCCCTGCGCACTACGCACCCGACCAGGCGTACCGGTGGCGCACTCGCCGGGCCCGTCTGGCTGACGACCACGAACCTGAGCGCCTGCTGGCCTCATGGGTAGCCTCGCGCGCCGACCGGCGGTGGTTCGCCACACGTGACGACGACGAGATGCTCACCGACCCACGTCTGGTGCTCTCAGGCTGCTGCGACCCACGTGCCCAGATCTCGGCAGCCGGCCTGGTCGAGGCATACGTGACCGGCCACGACCTCGACGCGGTACGTCACACCTACCTGCTGCGCCCCGGCGGCGTGCACGACAACGTCGTGCTCCACGTCACCGACGTCCTCCCGCCCACCCCGGTCCCGTTGCTGCTAGTCGCCGCAGACCTGGCCGACCACGGCGGAGACCGTGAGGCCGCACGTGCCCGAGCCCTGATCGCCGAGGCCCTCACATGACGATCACAATGCCACCGATGCACGACGCCCAACGCGCCGCATGGTTGGTGCTGCTCGACGTGCACGACGCGCACCCCACCGGCTGGACGCTCGTCGGAGGCCAGATGGTGCACCTGTGGTGCGCTGAGCGCGGGACAGCCCCGGGCCGGCCCACCAATGACATCGACACCGTGCTCGACGTGCGCGGAGAGCCCGGTGTGCTGATGACGTTCACCAGCATCCTGGACGGCCTCGGGTTCGTCCCAGCAGGAACGTCGCCGACCGGCCACCAACACCGGTGGGCCCGCGACCACGTCCAGATCGACGTCCTCATTCCCCGCGGCATCGGCGAGCGGGCCGCCCAGCGCACTGGTGCACGTGGTGGCACCACGCTGGAGACCCCCGGAGCACAACAGGCCCTCGACCGCACCCAGGACGTGCAGGTCACCATCGGTGAGCGCACAGGAACGGTACGGCGCCCGAGCCTCTTGGGAGCTCTCGTCGCCAAGGCAGCAGCCCACACCGTCACCCTTGACCGCGGCCGCCGACGGCACCTGACCGACTTCCTCGTCTTGTGCGCCCTCATCAAACGCAGCGACCACATCGACAGTGCCACGAAGCGCGACCGCACCTACCTGCACACCATGCTCGGGTCCATCGGGCACGACCAGCGCGCGGTGCAGGCGGTTGACGGCGCCGACGCCGGTGTGTACGCACTACGCCTCGCCCTTGGCCTGCAGGACTGAAAACCGTGAACACCGTCTTCTCCCCCAAGCGTTCGAAGACTACCGCTACTGGCAGGCCAACGACCGCGCCCTGCTCCGCCGCGTCAACCGTCTCATCGACGACATCACCTGCGACGACCCCTACGACGGCATCGGCAAACCCGAACAGCTCAAGTACCTCGACGCCTGGTCCCGACGCATCGACGACGAGCACCGCCTGGTCTACCGCGTCGTCGACGACAACCTGCACATCCTCCAGGCCAGGTACCACTACGCACAGTGACCTTCGCTGACGGCTGCGGTCTCGCCGAACCACGGTCCACAGGCCTCCAACCGGTCCTCCTCCCTCGCCAGCCAGTGCTTCACCCTGGCTGCTGCTGCGGCAGGACAGTTGTCGAGAACCATGTCCAGACGCTGAGGATCTGCTCTGCTGGTCAAAGCCTGAGCAGCGGCTTTCGCCTCGTCGGGCATGCCGCCGAGGTCAGGCCGCAGGACGAGGTCGACCAGGGTCTGCTCGATGCGGGCGACGAGCATCGTGCCCAGGCTGGCCTGCACAGGTATCGCGTCGGTCGTGCCGGGCTGGCGCACGGCGAACACGACTCGGCCCCCAGTCTCCAAGGTGACCGGGCGGTGCTGCTCGGGGACGGCGACCACCGTGACGGCGATCGGCCGCGGGATGGCGTGCCAGTGCCGGGCCGCACCCAGCCCGACCAGGATCGGGACCCGGTCGCCGTAAGCCGCCGTCGCGTAGCCCATCGCCGCCTCTTCGAACAGCGGCTTCCAGGGTGTCTCGGGAGCAACCGTGTCCGGCTTAGCCACGTAAGTTCCATAGGCGATCCGGACCACCAGACCGTTGGCCCGAAGCCGCACCAACTCCTTCTCAGGGTTGGCGTACAGCCCCCGCAGCATCACCGGACGTACCGTCCGCATCGGTGCCTGCGGGATCTGGGCGCGCAGCGGACCGGATAGAGGCTGGTGTGGTATACCATGACCCAACGCGACAAGAGGAGGACCCGGTGTTCCGCAGCGTCGATGAGCTGGTCGACGTGGACGACCCCGCCTGGGACGAGATCACCAGCAGAATTCCCGGCGCCACGCACGACGTCACCGTCCTTCCCAGCGACCCGGCCACGTGCCGCCGCACCTTGCACATGTTGCAGGTCACGGCCCACTCCACGCTCGGCGCTGTCGCCCTGAACAGCGGGGGCATGCTCATCGACCACGGGTGGATCCGGGTGTTGGGCGGCACACCACGCCCCGGCGTGCCCGATATCGTCACAGCGTCGGGCGTCGCCGCAGACGTGCAAGACCCTGCTGCGATCGCAGGTGTGCCGGGTCTGCTCGTGGCCTACGACGTGTTGGGCGGCCAGTTCGCCATCGACGCGGGAGGCCTGGCCAGCGCCCCGGGGCGGATGTGCTACTGGTCACCGGACTGCCTGGAGTGGGAGAGCCTCGGCCTCGGTCACACCGATTTCGTCGAGTGGCTGCTCAACGGCAACCACAACCAGTTCTACGACGGATTCCGCTGGGAAGGCTGGAACACCCAGACCGAGGCTCTGCCCACCGACGAGGGATACTCCGTCTTCCCCTTCTTCTTCCTCGCCGAGTACGACGTGAAGACCGCCGTCCGCAAGCCCGTCCCGATCACCGAGCTCGTCAACATCCATGCTGGCCTCGCCACAGAGATGGGCACCGGACGCGCCCCGTTCACCTGGGGCTGAGGCACCGCACCAAACCTGCTCGGGTCCAACAAGAATGATCATTCAACGACCGCTCGAACTGAAATGCCCAAGGCGACGAGACGGCGATTCAGATCCACAGGCCACCATAAAGACCAGCGGAAGCATGGACCTCACCGGGAGCCACTGCGAAACAGGCCTGCGGCTGTAGAAATCTCTGACACCAGCAGCGACTGACGCAGAGAAGCCACGGCCATGGGAACAACGAGACCGCCGGGCACGGATCGGTACACCGGGTCGAGCGCGCCGAGGTCAGAGCGGTCAGAACGCGGGCATCTGACCGACGACCTTGGCAACAACGTCGACGATCGCCTGGCACTCTGGCAGGTCAGCCTGGACGTCGTCGCCGGTCCCGGGTAGCTCGTCCAAGTAGTCGGCGACGTTGCGGGTACGACGAATCCGCTCGTACGGGACGAGGACGGAGCCGAGGGGCGGGTCGAGCTGGGCACGCACGGCCTCGTAGACACTGATGTGTCCACCCTGCCGGGTGGGTCGCAGGCCCTGGGCGAGCAGCACGGCTGTCAGGGCCTTGCGGTTGGCCGCGTGCAGGGCGTCGTACGCCAGCTCCACATCAGTCTCGGCCAGCGATTCGGCAGAGAGCAGGTGCGTTCGGGCTCGGGCGACCAGTCGCTGTGCACCATCGGGGGCCACGGGAACTCGCTCCAGGTCGCCGTTGGCGAGCAACGCCTCGACCGTCGCGCGGCCCTGGTTCCACGGGCTCATACGGCCACCTGCTGACCAAGATGGAGCTCAACCAGGGGGCGAGAGCGGACCTGGGAGATGAACGGGTCGGTCAGGTCCTGCCAGCGTTCGGGCATGACGTATGTGGTGTTGACCTCTCGGCTGAGCTGGGTCTCGATGCCGCCGAGGGCCTCGTCGACCGCACGGCGTGCCGGACGGCCGACGACGAGCAGGTCGACATCACCGGGTGGTGGGCCCGGTTCGCCGTGGTAGCGCGCAGCCCAGGAACCGTGCACATATCCAGCGTCGATACCGTCGACACCGGCCAGCGCTTGCTCCAGCAGGTGCGCGGGACCGTAGGTGACCACGAGAAGCTGACGCAGCGGTGCTGTCGCCGGGTTGGCTGTCGCGGGAGTGAGCACCACCGACCGACCGATACGCTCCCCCGCCAGGAACCCGGCGTCGAGCAGGCGGCGCACCTCGCGCGAGACGGTGGGCTCCGGTGCGTCGAGCAGCCGGGCCAGGTCGGCAGCCGTCAGTGGTCGGGTCGCTGTCAGGACGTGCAACAACAGTCGCGCTTGGAGCGCCGACCTGAAGATAGGCACCAACGCAGGGGCTTCCGTTCTCATATGACGCATGATATCACTCGTCAAATGAGTGTGTCGTGGCGGGGCGTCGATCGTCGTCAACATGCGTCCGACGTTACGTGCCACCACCCACACTCACGTGCCCATCCTCGCCTCCGCCTCCCGGCCAGCCCGAGCAGCCCCGGGTCACTGGTCGGTGCGCCAGACTATGACGGGGGGCAGGGGGTGGGTGGTGGCCAGGGACTCCAGGACGAGGCGTTCGTGCGGGACGGTGGGGACGGGGAGGGTCTGGGGGGTGAACCAGCCGATGGCGTCGGCTTTGTCGGGTTCGGCGATATGGGGGTCGCCGGTCCAGCGGCGGGCGGCGAAGAACATGTCGATACGTTGTTCGACGGGGCCTGCGCCTGGGTGGTAGCGGTGCATGGCTGTCAGGGGGACCAGGTCGGCGGCGGCGATCAGTACGCCTGCTTCTTCGTGGGCTTCGCGCAGGGCTGCCTCGGTGACTGACTCGCCTGGTTCGACGTGGCCGGCCAGGACTGCCCAGTGGCCGTCGCGGTAGTTCGTGCCGCAGCGGCGCAGCAAGAGCACCTCCTCGGCGGCGGTGTCAGAACCAGGGCGCAGCAGCAGCACGTAGGCGGCGGCGACGAGGAGGGTGCGTTCGTCCAGGTGGTCGTCGGGGGCGTAGCGGTGGGGCACGAGGTCAGTATCCCGCGTGCGCGGCGTGGGCCCCTGGCGGCGTGCGGCGGTGACCGGAACACGTCACAGGCCTTACCATGCGACTGCAAACGAGAGAACGAGGCTATGAGCGACAACGGCTACGGAGATTTTGAGTTCGAACGACGTTTCCTCGTGCGTGACGCCCCCGCGCACCTCATGGACGACGCTCCCATGCTCATCGTCCAGAGCTACTACCTGGCCGCCGAGGGGTACGCCCTGCGGGTACGGGTCCAGGCCCCGACGTTACGGGCCACCTTGGACATCGACGCTGACGAGACCACCCTGCTCGGCCAGCACGCCACCGAGGTGGATTTCGCGGCGGTGACCGTCAAAGGCCCCATGGCCGAGGGGACGCGTTACGAGGCCGAGCGGCAGATCGAGCCGGACGTGGCTGTGCAGATGGTCTTGCGCGGCGGGCACCGTGTGGCCAAGCTGCGCCACGCGGTGTGGCTCGGCGAGGACGGGTGGGTGATCGACGAGTTCCTCGCCGCGAACGCCCCCCTGACCGTCGCTGAGGTCGAGCGCGGCGGACCGGTGACCGACCTGGCCATCCCGTCGTTCTGCGTCACCGAGATCACCGCTGACCCCCGGATGTCCAACGACGCGCTGGCGGTCCGGCCGTTCGGCGGTTGGGCCGCCCAGTACGAGGCCGAGCTGGCCCGCACCGGCCCCCTCTTCCTGGGCGGGTTGGGTGAGAACCGCCGCCTGGACACGTAGCAGCGGGCGGAGCTCGCCGAACTTTTTCCCAAGACGCGTCTGGGCCGGGTTAGGCTTTTGTGGTGAAGATCCCAGAACGGCTGCGCGCGATGGTGCCCCGCCGACGACCGGTCGTGTGGTGGTTGTGGCACCTGATGGTCGTCGTGGTCATGGCTGTGGTGTCCGTGGCGTACGGGGTGACCACGGCTTCGGCCCGTGGTGCCCTCGGCCCCCACGAGACGCAGTTCGACGTGACGACCGACAACACCGTCACCGTGGACGTCGGCCCGCTGGGCACGTTACAGCTGGACTCGCAGCTGCCTGGTCCGCTGGGGGTGCGGGCCGTCGTCCAGGAGATCCCTCAGGACGCCACCGGCGTCGGGCAGGTCGACTCGTTCGCCGCGCTGCAGGAAGACCTCGACCAGTACGTGGGCCTGTTCCAGGGCGTCGGCCAGGAGCTCAAGACCGTCCAGGACGCCCTGGTCACCGACGCGACACACCGCGCCGTGACCATGTTCGTCGTGCTCCTCGTCTCGGGGTTGGCCCTGCGCCTGCTCATGGGCAGCGCACGCCGCGAAGAGCTCTCTGCTCCGCTGCGCCGGCACACCAAGGTGAGCGTGGCGGTGGTGGCAGTGCTCATGGTCACCGCCACCGCGACCGCAGGGGTCCAGACCACGCGGGTGAAACCCCGGACCGAGGGTGTGGCGGTCACGTCACCGGTGTTCGAAGGCACACCGCTGGAAGAGGCGAGGATCACCGGACGGCTCGGCGGCATCATCGACAACTACTCAGGTGCGGTGGTGTCGTCGATCGACGCCAACGACAAGTTCTACGACGACGCGACCAAGTCCTTGGTCACCGCGTGGGCCGACTACGAGACCCGCGCCGCCCAGGCCCCGCCACCGCCGCCCGAACCTGCCGAGCCCGAAGAGGAGGAGACAGCCACCCCCGCGCCGGGCGAGACACCTGACGCGCAGGCTCCTGCCCCGACCAGCACCCCTGGGCTGGCTGGGACGCCGACCCCGAGCGGTCCGCCCAGCCCGAGCGGTCCGCCCAGCCCGAGCGGTCCGGCCACCCCGGGCACCTCAGCCACCCCGGGCACTTCAGCCACCCCGGGCAGCTCGGCCGACTCACCTGTCCTGGTACCCAACGAGACCTTGACGCCGGCCCCGAAGAAACCACCGGTGACGATGATTCTCGTCGCTGACCTGCACTGCAATGTCGGGATGGCGAAGGTGATCACCGAGCTCACGAAGCAGTCTGGCGCGAAGATCATCGTGGACGCTGGCGACACCTCCCTCAACGGCACCCCGGTGGAGAAGCAGTGCATGCAGGTGTTCGGCAAAGCGCCTCCGCACGGGGTGACGCTCGTCGCAGTCCCCGGCAACCATGACTCGCACGTCACGAACGCCGCCTACCGCAAGGCCGGGGCGAGGATCCTGTCCGGCTCGGTCATCACCGTCGAAGGCGTCCGGTTCTTCGGCGACGCCGACCCCAAGGAGACGTCCTTCGGCGGCACGGCCGCGATCCGCAAAGAGACCGAGCAACAGACGGCCGACCGTATCGCCAAGACCGCCTGCGGCAAACACGTCGACGTCCTGCTCATCCACAACCCGAGGATCGCCACTCCGACCCTGGAAAAAGGCTGCGCTCCCGCGGCGCTGTCCGGCCACCTGCACGCCCGCACCGACCCCACGCAGGTCGGCGACGGGATCCGCTACATCTCGGCTACGACCGCCGGTGCCAAAGGCGGCGCGATGACCCTCGGCCCCCTGAAGAACACCGCATCGCTGACCGTCCTCCAGTGGGACCCGACCACCCGTCTGTTCGTCTCCTGGCAGCTCGTCGAGATCAACACCTCGGCTCAGGCCATGGTCTACGACCCCCAACCCTGGCCTGAGCCTGTCGCCAACCAGAAATCCGCTCCCGACCCCACCGGCGGCTACTGACCGGCGCCCCGGCACGACACACGTCGAGCGTGTTTCAAGGCGGGACACTCCGGGCAGACGCGCGTAGCCTGGGGCGATGATCGGCGTACGTGAACCGGCTGTTGCCGGGTCGTTCTACCCTGCTGAACCTGAGGTGCTGCGCGAGCAGGTGGCCCACCTGCTCGCCCAGGCGCCCGCACCGCAGGAGGGAGCAGCACCACCAGCAGCGGTGATCGTGCCTCACGCAGGGTATGTGTACTCGGGGGCGACGGCAGCCCTGGCGTACCGGCTGCTGGCTGGGGCGCAGGTGGACAAGGTGGTTGTCGTCGGGCCGACGCACCGGGTGGCGGTACGGGGGGTGGCACTGGCCGCAGCGGAGGCGTTCGCCACACCGCTGGGCACGCTGGCGGTGTGGCCAGAGGCTTTCGAGGTGCTCGCCGACGTGCCGTGGGCGATCGTGCACGAGGCGACGCACCGTGACGAGCACGCCGTGGAAGTCCAGCTGCCGTTCATCCAGCAGGTGCTCGGAGACGTCGACATCGTGCCGCTCAACGCGGGGATGGCCACCGGGGAACAGGTCGCCGACGTCGTCGAAGCACTGTGGACCACACCATCGACGCTGGTGGTCATCAGCTCGGACCTGTCGCACTACCTGCCCTACGACCAAGCCCAGGCCCGCGACGAGGCGACGATCGCACGGATCCTGGCGCTCGACGGTCCCGTGGACCACCACGACGCGTGCGGGGCGACCCCGGTCAACGGGATGCTCGAGGTCGCCCGTCGCAGGGGACTGGTGCCGCGGCTGCTCGGCGCCTGCAACTCTGGGGACACCGCCGGAGACCACCGCCGAGTCGTCGGGTACTGCGCGGTGGCCTTCGACGCTGCCCCGTGACCTGGCCGAACTCCACCAGCTGGCCGAACCCAGACAGGACGGTGCCCCCGTGACCGAACCGACCCGCACACTGCCCGACGACGCAGGACCGGTGCTCCTGGCCGCCGCCCGCGCCGCTATCGCCGACGAGCTCGGCGCGACCGCCCCTCCGCCGCCGCCCTGGCCGGACTGGGCCGACACCCCCCTGGGCACGTTCGTCACACTCACCCAAGGCGGGGACCTGCGTGGGTGCATCGGCACCCTCACCGCCCACGTGCCGGTGCGCGAGGACGTGACGGCCAACGCCGTGCGCGCTGCCCGGCACGACCCGCGCTTCCCCCCGATGACCGCTGACGAGCTCGCCCGCACCCGCGTGGAGGTGTCGGTCCTCTCCCCCGCCGAACCGATGTCGGTGACCAGCGAGGCCGAAGCCCTCGCCACGCTGCGCCCTGGGATCGACGGTGTGATCTTCGCCGCGGGGCACCGTCGGGCCACGTTCTTGCCCCAGGTGTGGGAACAGCTGCCTGACCCACGCACGTTCCTGTCCCACCTGCGCCACAAAGCCGGGCTGTCCTCCAACTACTGGGGCTCGGACGTGCAGCTGTCGCGCTACACCGTCCAGGCGTGGCACGAACCCGACCCGTCCCGGCCATGACACCTGGCTCCTGCGACGACCTGGCCGGCGCGACCGCCCGTTGGTGGCACCTGCTGGACGACGGGCGGATCCAGTGCGACGTGTGCCCACGCACCTGCCGGCTGCGTGACGGGCAGCGCGGATACTGTTTCGTGCGCGCCCGCGACGGCGACCATCTGGTGCTGACAACCTATGGGCGCTCGTCGGGGTTCGCCGTGGACCCGATCGAGAAAAAACCCCTGGCTCACTTCTACCCGGGCACGTCAGTGCTGTCGTTCGGCACGGCCGGGTGCAACCTGGGCTGCCGTTTCTGCCAGAACTGGGACCTGTCGGCTGCCCGCAGCGCCGACCGGCTCGCTGCGAGGGCCACCCCCACCCAGATCGCCTCTGCCGCGCACGAGGCAGGCTGTGCGTCCGTCGCGTTCACCTACAACGACCCGGTGGTCTTCGCCGAGTACGCCATCGACGCCGCCGCCGCCGCGCACGAAGCAGGTCTGCGGACTGTCGCGGTCACAGCCGGGTACGTCCTGCCTGAACCTCGTGCCGAGCTCTTCGGTGCCATGGACGCGGCGAACATCGACCTCAAAGGTTTCACCGAGGATTTCTACTGGCGCACCACCGGAGGCCACCTGCGTGACGTGCTCGACACGATCGCCCACGTCGCCGCCACCGACACCTGGTTGGAGCTGACCTGCTTGGTCATCCCCGGCCTCAACGACGACCGTGCCCAGCTGGCGGCTATGTGCTCGTGGATCGTCGCCGAAGCCGGCCCCGACGTGCCCTTGCACCTGTCCGCGTTCCACCCCGCCCACAAGATGCCCGACGTCCCGCGCACCGACCCGGCGACCTTGCGCACCGCCCGTGCCATCGCCATCGACGCTGGTCTGCGTTTCGTCTACACCGGCAACGTCCACGACCCGTCCGGCGAAGTCACCCGCTGCGCGTCGTGCGACCACACCCTTGTCGAACGCGACTGGTACCAGCTCTTGCGCTACGACCTCGACCCCGACGGCCGCTGCCCGTCGTGCGCCACCCCCCTCCCCGGCCGCTTCGGAGCCCAACCTGGCACCTGGGGCCGCCGCACCACCCGCGTCACCATCAGCTGACCAGACCGATCCCCACCGTCCAACGCGACGTTGGGCGCACCTGAACCGGCTCGTGGGTGGCTTGGAGTGTGCTTTGCTTGGGTGGTGAAGACCATCGTGCTGACTGGGGCGAGCGACGGGATCGGGGCGGCTGCGGCTGGGGACCTGGTGCGCCAGGGGCACCGGTTGCTGCTGGTCGGCCGGTCCGAGGAGAAGATGAAAGCCGTGGCCGCCGCCACCGGGGTCGACGAGTGGTTCCTCGCCGACTTCGAACGGCTCGACGACGTGCGCCGCCTCGCCGACGAGCTGCGGGGTGCGTGCGACCGTATCGACGTCCTGGCCAACAACGCCGGAGGGATGTTCGACGGGCCGGTGCGCACCGACGACGGTTTCGAGCGGACGTTCCAGGTCAACCACCTGGCGCCGTTCCTGCTCACCCACCTGCTGCTGGACGTGCTGCTGGCCAACAACGCCGCGGTCGTCAACACCTCCAGCGTCGCAGCGCGTATGTTCAGCGGTCTGGACATGGACGACCTCAACGACTGGGACACCTTCAGCGCTACCAAGGCGTACGGCGACGCCAAGCTCGCCAACGTCTTGTTCGCCCGTGGTCTTCACACCCGCTTCCACGACCAGGGCCTGACAGCAGTCGCTTTCCACCCAGGGGTTGTCGCCACCAGCTTTGCCACGAACACCTCACACATGCTCAAGTACGCCTACCACACCCCCATACGGACTTTCTTCCTGTCTGCACGACGCGGCGGACGCAACCTCACCCACTTCGTCGATGGCACCCCCGGCACCACCTGGGTCTCCGGCGAGTTCTACGGCAGCAACCGTCGCATCACCCGCACCGCCGACCAGGCGTACGACGACGACATCGTCCGCAAGCACTGGGAGCTGTCCGCCCAGATGCTCGACCTGCCCGGGAGCTGACCGCACAGGTGGTGTCTAGGCAGGCGGTGCTGGGACGGGGCTGGACATCTCGGGAACCTCCGTGCTGCTGGACGACTCGTACCAGTGTCGGTACTCAGCCATGTCCAGAGAGGCTCGTGATGAACACCCAGGTCCTGGAGCGAACAGCAGCGCGGAAGGCACGTGGCAGCAAGGCTGTCCTGGTCGCTTTCGTGGCCGCTGGTCTCGTGCTGACCGGATGCCGCGATGCGTCCCCCGGGGGTTCGGCCACCCAGACCCCGCCGGTCACCACACCTGCGGACACCTCCGAAGCCCTCGACGGGCCGGCTGTCTTCGCCGTGCTTCCCAAGTACTTCCTGTACGCCAGTGGGGCTGGGGCGTGGGGCACCGCCCTCATCGTCGACGAGACCGGCGCTTTCACCGGTGAGTGGCACGACTGGGAGGCTGGCTCGTCCGGGCCCGACCACCCAGCCGGGACCCGGTTTGTGTGCGAGTTCACCGGGCGTTTCGTCGACGTGAAGCAGGTCAACCCGTACGAGTACTCCATGCGCGTCGATGGGTTCACGACCACGTCCGACCCCACACCGACGACCGTCGAGGGCGTCTTGGTCTCGCCGTGTGAACCAGGTACCCAACCTGTGGGTTTCACCTCCGCCGACGAGTTCCGTTTCTACCTGCCGGGCAGCCCGGTCTCAGCGCTGCCCCAAGCGCTGGTCCAGTGGGAACGCCTCGACGACCCGACGCAGAGCCTCACGTTCTACGCTCTGTACAACGTCAATGGAAGCGAGTCCTTCAGAGGCTTCTTCGAGAATGAATACTAAACAGTTCTTCAGAGAGGCTTTCGTAACACGCTAGTCGAGGTCTGCCACGAATTCGTCGTCCACTGGTTGGCCAGCGCGGATGATGGTGATCGAGCCGTCGCTCTCGACGATGGCCAAGGCTACGTCTTGCAGACGGGTGAGCCCTTTGCGGCGCATCTGGACGACGAGGTCGTCCGGGTACAGACGGGCTTTGTGCAGGGCTGTTTCGTCGATAGTCCCGTCGCGGAGCACCACCTGCGGCTGCCCGGTCAACCGACGGCGTGGCAGGCGGTGGCTGACCAGGCGGAACACGCTCTCCCACACGAACACGGTGACCAGGACGAGCACCCCGGTGGTCGCCGTCGGACGCGGACCCAGCATGGCACGAGCCGTCACCGCCCCGATCAAGACCATCACCGCCACGGAGGCGACGGTCACCCGGGCTCTCATCTGGCCGAAGAACGACAGCAGCGCGGTGAAGACCCAGAACAAGACCGTGGTGCCGACGAGCGTCCCTGCCATCTCCCACCAGGTGATGCCCAGCTGGTCCCAGAGCTGTCCGGCCATGACGTCCTTCGATCGCGCGCCGCGTCATCCAGACGATACCGGCACTGTCAGCCGAGCACGTCAGCCACGGCCCCGTCGAGCAGGGTGAGGTGTTCGTCGACCTGGTCGGTGGTGGTGGCTGGGCTCATGAGGGCCATGTTGTGGAAAGGGGTCAGCAAGACGCCACGGTTGGCCAGGTAGATGTGGAAGTAGTCGTCGAGGTCGTCGTCGCACGCCTCGTGCGAACCGGTGCCGTTGCGCGGCGCGGTGGGCGTGAACCGGTATTCCGAACGCGCGCCGAGCTGGGTGACGGTCCACGGGGCACCGTGCGCGGCGAACAGCGCACGGACACCGTCGGTGTACCTCGTCGACAGGTCGATCATCTGCACGAACGCCTCGTCGGTGAGCACATGGGCGAGGGTGGCGCGGGTGGCAGCCAGGGACAGGGCGTTGCCGGCCATCGTCCCGCCGACCCCGCCCATATCGACCAGGTCCAGGTCGGGCCGGTCGGTCAACGACTGCGCCAGCTCGGCTGACATTCCGAACGCCGCGCACGGCACACCCCCGCCGATGGCTTTGCCGATGACCACCAGGTCCGGCTCCAACGACCACGCGGCTGTCGCACCGCCGGGGCCGGCCGAGAAGGTGTGGGTCTCGTCGACGATCCACGCCGCACCGTACCGCCTGGTCAGCTCGCGGACCCCCTCCAGGTACCCCGGCTCGGGCAGGACGATCCCGATGTTGGTCAGCGCTGGTTCCATGAGCACCGCCGCCACGTCGCCGTGGGCGAGCTGGCGTTCCAGCGCGTCCAGGTCGTTGAGCTCGGCGACGCGGCTGGTGGCGGTGACCGGCACCGGTGCGCCGACGTTGCCTTCGCGGTCCACACCTTCGCCGTCCGGCCCGACGACGATGAGCGACTCGTCGACGCTCCCGTGGTAGCAGTACGCGTGGAACACGATCTTCGACCGCCCGGTCGCGGCCCTCACCATACGGATCGCCCACCGGTTCGCGTCCGTCGCGGTCAGCGCGAACGACCAGCGCGCCATGCCAAAACGCCGGGTCAGCTCGGCGCCGACCCACTGCGCGTCCTCGGTCGGCATCATGGCCGTCGCCCCGCCCAGGTCAGCCAGCCGCCGCGACACCGCCTCCACGACAGGCTCCGGCGAGTGCCCAGCCATGGCCGCAGTGTCCCCCAGCGCGAAGTCTGCGTACCGGCACCCGTCGAGGTCCACGACACCCGCACCCCGGGCTGAGGCCATGTACAGCGGGAACGCCCCCGCCCTCTTGTTCATCCACGGCATCGGCACCCGTCCGAACAGGTGCTCAGCAGCCGCGAACGCCTCCGCCGACCGCGGATGAGTGTGGGCATAGGTCGCGCGTTCCCGCTCCAACAGCTCGGCCAGCCGCGCACGGTCAATCAGGCTCATACCGCCCAAACCTACCTGTCGCCGCGACGCCGACCGACGTGTGGCTTGGGGCCTAGACCGCGTCGTGGTCGCGAACCGAACCCCCGTCAGCACCTCGTTCACTCCGCCGTTCTGCGAGCCAGACGACGTTGCCTGGTGGTGGCGACTGGTCAGGGACCCAGTCGTCGAGCAGCCGGTACATCATCCCGAGCTCGTGTGCGACGGCATGGTTGCTCCACCCAGGGAACGCCCTGCGGTAGCACTGGTCGAGCAGAAGCTGGGCCTCCGTGGCGACCTCGACGGGTTCGTGCTTGGTCCATCCTTGCGACGACCGCTGGATGTGAAGGCTGCGTGCTCTGGACTGCGAGATCAGGCCCATATGCGTTGCACGCATGATGAGAGCAGCGACGGAGATGCCGTACCGCGCCTTGAGCGGGAGGTACCCGTGCAAGGTGAGGTTCTCGCTCACGTGCTTGCGCATGACCGAGTCGTGGACCAACAGCGCGCTACCAAAGGTGTAGGCCCGTCGTTCTTCTGGGGCTCGTGTGCTGCGGACCGGTCGGACCAAGGCTCGGTCGAGGACGAGGTGCCCGACCTCGTGCGCCAGGGAGAGCCTGGCCATGTCCCCTGGGCAGGAAGCGACGAGCGCGACGAGCGGCCGGCCGTCAGCATCGTGCGGACGACTGATCGACACGTGATCGCCAGTGGCCGTCGTCCCAGGCTCGAGGCTGGTGATGACGCCAACACCGAGCCTCTCGGCGAGCCGCACGACGTTCGGGACGGGGTCGTCGTCGGCAAGCCCGACCTCGTACCGCACCGCCTCGGCCAGGATCGCCGGATCGTCGTCGTAGTCGCCCGGCCGAGGGAGCCGGGCCTCCTGGTAACCGGACCGTGCAGACGACTCGGCGAACAACCGTGCCGCCTCGCGGTGCTTGGCCACGATCCGCTTCTCGTCTCGTACTGATGCGCCCGCCTTCTTGCGGAACGTCACCGGTGCGCTGTCGGACAGCTCGGTCCGCACGTGGAAGAACGACACCGGTACGCCGAAGGCCCTGGACAATGCCTCGGCTAGCCCCTCGCCCAGGGTGCGCTCTCCACGTTCGACCATGGAGACCAGCGCCTGGTTCACCCCAGTCGTGGCCGCCACGGTCGTCTGGGAGACCCCCAGCAGGTCCCGCAGGTCCGCCAGACGCTCACCGTTGAGGGCAACCATGGTCACGGCCCTTGTTGTACCGTCTCGCCGGTCCGCTCGTCGAGCCGGACGGCGAAGAAGTCTTCGTGCTCGTCGCTGCGCGGGAACGTCAGCTGCTCCCAGGCGCCACCCCTGGCGTCGATGTCGATGCTCAGGTCGATGGGCACCGCTGCGCCATACCGTCCTGGCTCAAGCGTCCGCACGACACGGAGCGTGAAGGCGAGGCTCGCCTGGTCGGTGCTGGCAAGGTCCCACAGTAGGAGCAGCTCGGCTGGCTGGGCGCCTGCTTGGTCACCGACCAGGTCGCCAAGGGTGTCTTGAGTCCAGTACTGACGTCGCGCCGCGTTGTGCCCGGCCACCGGAACACCGCCCGGGTACGTCTTGCGTCGCTCCTTGAGCATGCGCAAGACGAGGGAGGATTCTGGGTGCACGAGGTGGAGCTGGCCCATGAGCGCCGGGTTGCCCTGCGGCACCCAGCCGCCCAGACGCTCGGTCTGGTCGAACAGCTGGGCTCGCATCGCAGCCCGGACGACCAGAGGCCGCAGGTAGATGTCGCCTTGTTCCACGTAGTCGCCCACCCTGCCTTCGGCGACCTCGATGCCGTGGACAGATCGTCGTACAGCAACGTGCTGATGGACCCAACGGTCGCGGTGATGGTCTGCGCTAACTGTGATGCCTGCACTTGGTGCCCCTTCTCCTCGGCCCCGGGAGCGTCCCGAGGTCGTTACCTGGTGACGTCTGCCGACCCTCCGCCGCAGAAGTCGAGTCATATAATAACGTGAGATGCAACCCTTGGAGCGACCGTCGTCGCATGTCGGCAACTTCGAGAAGCGGAGCCTGCGGCTGTCAGGTCCAGCGGCCGAGGCGTTGGGCGAGCAGGGCCAGGGCGACCGGGCCAGCGGTGGAGGTGCGCAGGATGTGGGGGCCCAGGCGGCAGGGCAGGGCGCCAGCGGTGGTCAGGGCTCCGAGCTCGGCGGGGGCGATACCGCCTTCAGGGCCGACGATGACGACGACGTCTCCGGCCAGGGGTAGGGGGGCGCTGGCGAGCGGGATGGCCGCGTCGGCATCCAGGACCACGGCGAGGCCTCCGGCAGCACGAGCCGAGGCGACCAGGGCGGTGAGGGTCGTCAGGGACACAGGGTCGGCGACGGGGGGGACCCATGCTCGGCGGGACTGTTTGGCGGCGGCGCGCACTGTGCTCACCCAGGCGGCGTGGGACTTGGCAGCGCGCCGGCCTCGCCACACGACGACGGCGCGGTGGGCCTGCCACGGAACCACCCGGTCGACCCCGACCTCGGTGGCAGCCTCGACGGCACGTTCGTCGCGGTCGCCTTTGGCCAAGGCTTGGACCAGCACCAACGCCGGGTCACCGGCTGGCTCGCGGACCAGGCGCACCACCTCTACAGCAAGGGACTCGTGGGCACCAGCCTCGTGCGGCTCGTCACGTTCGGCGACGGTGCCGTGCAGGCGCACACCGACGGTGTCGACGATGTCGACGAGGTCACCGGGGGCCAGGCGCTGGACGCTGGCATGGTGGGCCTCGGGACCGCGCAGCCAGTACACGTCGCCGGGGACCAGGGCGTCCAGGTCTCCGGGGTCGGCGAGGAAGACCGGGGGGCTCACCGTCCGGACAGCTTGTCGCGGATCTTGGCGAAGACACCAGAACCGGTCTGTGCGAGACGGGCTTCGGGGCGTTCCTCGCCGCGCAGGGCTGCGAGCTCGCGCAACAGGGCGGTCTGGCGTTCGTCGGCGGGGGTCGGCACGTGCACCTCGATATGCACGTGCAGGTCACCGCGTCCACCGGCACGTAGATGACCAGCACCCAGACCACGCAGGGTGATGATCTGGTCTGGTTGGGTGCCGGGGCGCAGGTCCACCTCGTGCGGGCCGTCGAGGGTGTCCAGGGTCAAGACGGTACCCAGCGCGGCAGCGGTCATGGGGACCGGGAGCGTGGCGTGCAGGTCGTCGCCTTCGCGGGTGAACACCTCGTGGCGGCGTTCGCGCACCTCCAGGTACACGTCTGCGGCGGGGCCACCAGCGGGGCCGACGTCACCTTGGCCGCTCATGCGGATACGGGTGCCGGTCTCGACCCCGGCGGGCACGTCGACGGACAAGGTACGCCGGGTGCGCACACGGCCTTCACCGGAGCACTCGGGGCACGGGTCGGGGATGATCGTGCCGAACCCGTGGCACACCGGGCAGGGGCGGTTCGTCACGACCGGGCCGATGAGCGAGCGTGTGACGCGCTGCACCTGGCCGCGACCACCACAGCCGGTGCAGGTCTGCACCAACGTGCCCGGCCTGCAGCACGTACCCGCGCACGACGGGCACACGGCGAACGTGTCGACGGGGACCTCGCGGTGGGCCCCGAAGACGGTTTCGGCCAGCTCTACGTTGAGGCGGACCAGAGAGTCCTCGCCGCGCCGGGCCCGTGGGACCGGTCCGCGGTGGCTGCCGGTGGCTGCCCCGAAGAACGTCTCGAAGATGTCCTGGAAACCGAAACCTGCCCCGGTGCCGCCACCGGAGGACATCGGGTCGCCGCCCAGGTCGTACACACGCCGTTTCTCGGGGTTGCCGAGCACGTCGTAGGCCTGCGAGACGTCTTTGAACCGTTCTTCGGCGCTCGGGTCGTCCCCGGCGACGTCAGGGTGCAGCTCGCGGGCCAGCCTGCGGTAGGCCTTCTTGATCTGCTCGGGTGTCGCGTCTCGCGAAACACCGAGCACGGCGTAGTAGTCGCTGGTCACAGGCGCTCCTTCGTCAGCCAGCAAGGATCCGGGTCAAGTACCGGGCGACAGCGCGCACGGCGGCGATCGTGGCAGGGTAGTCCTGGCGCAGAGGTCCGACAGCGCCGACCCGGGCCACAGCGGCGCCGTCACCGTACCCGGAAGACACGATGGACGCCTCGACCAGCGGTTCGTAGCGGTTCTCCCGCCCGATCCGCACGGCGACCGCAGCCTCGTCCTCGGCCATCTCGGTGAGCAGCCGCAGCAGCACCACCTGCTCTTCGAGGGCTTCCAGGACCGGGGAGACCGTCAAGGTGAAGTCCGCCGACCGTGCCAGGTTCGCTGTGCCAGCCACCACGACACGCTCTTCGGACTCTTGCGCGAGCGTCTGGGCGATAGCGTCCAAGACGGTGCCCACCAGCTCGGCGTCGTGGGACGCAGTTGTGCTGCCGTCGCTGCCCATCTGCTCGACCAGCTGTTCGCGCACGGTGTCCAGGTCAGACAGCCGCAGGCCCACCGCCGCGGCGTTGAGCCGCAGACGCAGACGGGCGACGGTGGCCTCGTCCACCGTCTCGGACAGCTCCAGGGTGCGTTGCTCGACCCGGCCGGTCGCGGTGATGATGACCACAAGCAGACGGCGTTCGGCGACGGGCACCAGCTCGACGTGCCGCAGGGCCGAGCGGCGCAACGACGGGTACTGCACGACCGCCACCTGGTGGGTCAGCTGTGCGATGAGCCGCACAGCCCGGTCGACCACGTCGTCGAGGTCCACGGCGTCGGCGAGCAGGGCGGTGATAGCCCGGCGCTCGGCCGCCGACAGCGGACGGACCCGCGACAGGTGGTCGACGAACGTGCGGTACCCCTTGTCTGTGGGCACCCGTCCGGCCGACGTGTGAGGGGCGACGATGAGCCCGGCCTCTTCCAGCGCTGCCATGTCGTTGCGGATCGTCGCCGGGGAGACCCCCAGGTGGTGCCGTTCAGCCAGGGCACGCGACCCCACAGGCTCCCGGGTGGCCACATAGTCCTCGACGATGGCACGCAGCACGTCGAGCCGTCGGTCTTCGCCCACCGGCCCTCCTCGTCGTGCGTGTCCGGGTAGCACTCATGAATACGGAGTGCCAATCCTACGCTGCTGCGTCCTGCCACGGCGTCCTAGAAGGTGAATGGGCACGTCTGGCCTGTGCGTAGCCGTCGGTGAACTACTGTGACGCGATGAGCAACGACCGGTACGCCGCTGGTGTGACCACCTCGGGGCGTGAGCAGGTTCCGCAGGTGCCGGCCGAGCACGGGCTGGTCGTCGAAGACGTGACCAGCGGGTGGGTCGGCGCGGTGGTGCGGGTGGAGAAGTCTGGGGGCCAGCACCTTGTCGAGCTCGAAGACCGCCGCGGGCGGACACGGAGCTTCACGCTGGGCGCAGGGTTCTGGATCGACGGCAGACCGGTGGTGCTGGTGCCACCACGACCGAGCGCAGCGAAGGCGCAGTCTGGCACCCCGGGGCGGACGGCGTCGGGGTCGCGGGCAGTTCCCGACGCTCCGGCGCGTGTCGCCCGGGCGTCGAGGATCTGGGTCGAGGGGCGCCACGACGCCGAGCTGGTCGAGAAGGTGTGGGGGGACGACCTGCGGGTCGAAGGTGTTGTCGTCGAGCTTCTCGACGGGGCAGACAACCTGCCCGAGGCTGTACGGGCCTTCGCACCAGGGCCTGGCAGGCGGCTCGGGGTGCTCGTCGACCACCTGGTGCCCGGCAGCAAAGAGAGCCGTCTGGCCGACGAGGCGGTCCGCGCTGCGCCACCTGGCACGGTGCTGGTGCTGGGTCACCCGTGGGTAGACGTGTGGCAGACCGTGCGCCCGCAGCGTCTGGGTATGGACGCCTGGCCGGTGGTCCCACGGGGCACCGACTGGAAGACCGGGGTCCTGGCAGCCATGGGCTGGCCCCACGGTACCTACGCAGATATCGCCAACGCGTGGGCGCGCATCCTCGGCACGGTCCGCACATACGCAGACCTGGACCCGGCGCTGCTGGGGCGTGTGGAAGAACTCATCGACTTCGTCACTGCCTGACCGGACCGCCTGACCGCCTACGGCGCAGAACCACCAATCACAAGACCACCGGGTACGACGAGAGCCCCGGCGTCGTCGCCGGGGCTCTCGAAGCGTACGTCCTACGCCAGTGTTACTTGACGAGGCGCAGGGCGAAGGGGTAGCGGTATGCCTCGCCCTTGTTGGCGGCAAGCCCACCGATGATGGAGAAGACGAGCCCCACGATCGCGATCAGGGGGTAGGTGACGAACCCGATGGCGACGAACATGAGGGGAATGGAGATGAGGTAGCCGATGAGCAGCGTGAGCTGGAAGTTCAGGGCCTCTTTGGCCTGGTCGCCGACGAACTGGTCCCGGTCCTTGTAGACCAGCCAGACGATGAGCCCCGAGAGGAAGTAGAGAATGATTCCGCCCAGGTGGGCAAGCATCGCCCAGAGCCTCTGGTCCGACGGGGACAGGGGCGGTCCGGCCGGCTGCATCTGGGGCTGGCCGTAGGGCGGGGGGGCCGACTCGGGTCCCATGGGTGGCTGGGTCATTGGTCTTCCTCTGGTCGATCTTGCGTCCCGGACCGTTCCGCGCCGGAACGGTCCGCCGGGCCACGTCGACCCCGGGTCAGGACGAGGTCCATTCTTACCAGAACATGCCCAGGTGAGTCACCATACACTCGCCGTACCGACATCCCGTCATCTCAATTCGCACTTCGAAGCCCCCCATCTGGGACCATCGGCCAGCGTCGCGCGGGTCGCTGGGGCTAAAGTCCGCACGATACCGAACAGCGCCCCCGCCGGCATCAGCCGAGCAGGGGCGTCGTGCCGTGGCAGTCCAGGGCCCGCACGACCGTGTCCGCCAACAGCCTCCCAGCCCGGGTGAGCACCACCGCCGCACCAGCGCGCCGCACCGCGGCTGGGCCGTCCACCAAACCGTCGGCGACCAGCTGGGCCACAGCCTGACGTGCCGCAGGGCCCAGGACCTCCAGCGGCAGGCCGTCGCGCAGACGCACCTGCAGCATGACGCGTTCGGCCGCGACCTGGTCGGGGCGCAGGGTCTCTCGTCCGGCCGCCGGGCTGGCGCCGTCGGCCAGGGCCTGCGCCCACGTCCGCGGGTGCTTGGCGTTCCACCAGCGCATACCGCCCACGTGGCTGTGCGCACCGGGCCCGATCCCCCACCAGTCGTCGCCGTTCCAGTACCCCAGGTTGTGGCGGCACTGGGCGCCGGGCGCCGCCCAGCTGCTGATCTCGTACCAGTCCAGACCGGCCGACGCCGCCGCGTCGTCGACCATCTCGTACATCTGGGCCTGGACGTCCGGGTCAGGAGCAGCCAACGTGCCGCGCAGGATCTGGTTGCCCATGGCCGTGGCGGGCTCGAGGGTCAGCGCATACGCCGACAGGTGCTCTACCGGCATGTCCAGCGCTGCGCTGACTGACGACGCCCAGTCCTCCAGCGACTCGCCCGGGGTCCCGTACACCAGGTCCAGCGAGCAGCGCAGCCCGGCAGAGCGTGCCCAACCAACGGCCCGCGGGACCTGCTGCGGGTCGTGGCTGCGCTCCAGCGTCGCCAGCACGTGCGGCACCGCTGACTGCATACCGAACGACACCCGTGTGAACCCGGCCTCGGCGAGGGCTGCCAGGGACTGGGTGGTCACCGTGTCGGGGTTGGCCTCGACGGTGACCTCTGCCCCCTGGGCCAGGCCCCAGGTGCGCCGGACGCGGTCCAGAACAGCCGCCAGGTCGTGCACAGGCAGGACCGTGGGCGTGCCACCGCCAAAGAACACGGTGTCGACCAGGCGGTCCGGCAACCCGGCTGCTTCCAGGACACTGGCAGCCAGGGCGATCTCGGCACCCGCCGACGACACGTACCCGGCTAGGGCCTGCGGACCGACCTGCTCGACGGTGTAGGTGTTGAAGTCGCAGTACCCACAGCGAGCCTGGCAGAACGGTACGTGGACGTACACCCCGAACGCCCGTCGGGAGGCCGCCTGTGCCACATGTGACGGCAGCGCACCGTCGGGGGGTGCCGGGTCGCCGTCAGGCAGCGCCGGACTCATCGCACCCGGTCGGAGGTGTCACTTCTTGGTCTCTGCCTGAGAAGAGAGGGCAGCGATGAAGGCCTCCTGGGGGACGTCGACGCGGCCGATGGTCTTCATACGTTTCTTGCCCTCCTTCTGCTTCTCCAAGAGCTTGCGCTTACGGGTGATGTCACCGCCGTAGCACTTGGCGAGGACGTCTTTGCGCATGGCGCGGATCGTCTCGCGGGCGATGACGCGCGAACCGATCGCAGCCTGGATCGGCACCTCGAACTGCTGGCGTGGGATCAGCTTGCGCAGCTTGGCGGTCATCATGACGCCGTACTCGTACGCCTTGTCCTTGTGGACGATGGCGCTGAAGGCGTCCACCTGGTCACCCTGGAGCAGAACGTCCACCTTGACCAGGTCGGAGACCTGCTGGCCTGCCGGTTCGTAGTCCAGCGAGGCGTAGCCGCGGGTTCGCGACTTCAACGCGTCGAAGAAGTCGAAGACGATCTCGGCCAACGGCAGCGTGTAACGCAGCTCGACCCGGTCGGTCGACAGGTAGTCCGGCCCGCCGGTGAGCACCCCACGGCGCTGCTGGCACAGCTCCATGATGGTCCCCACGAACTCTGCCGGGGCCAGCACCGTGGCTTTGACGACCGGTTCGTGCACCTCGGAGACCTTGCCGCCGGGGAACTCCGAGGGGTTGGTCACCCGCACCACCGACCGGTCCTCCATGACCACGTCGTACTCGACGTTCGGTGCGGTGGAGATCAGGTCCAGGCCGAACTCGCGCTCGAGCCGTTCGCGGACGATCTCCAGGTGCAGCAGCCCCAAGAACCCCACCCGGAACCCAAAACCGAGCGCCACAGACGTCTCCGGCTCGAAGGTCAGGGCAGCGTCGTTGAGCTTGAGCTTGTCGAGGGCTTCGCGCAGGTCGGGATAGTCCGAGCCGTCGATCGGGTACAGCCCGGAGAACACCATCGGTTTGGGGTCGGAGTACCCGGCGAGCGCCTGGGCGGCAGGGCTGGCCGCGTCGGTGACGGTGTCACCCACTTTCGACTGGCGCACGTCCTTGACCCCGGTGATGAGGTAGCCGACCTCACCGGCGCCCAGACCGGTCGTAGGCACCGGTTCGGGCGCGATCACCCCGATCTCCAGCAGCTCGTGGGTGGCTTTGGTCGACATCATGGCGATACGTTCGCGGGCGGTCAGCACCCCGTCGACGACCCGTACGTAGGTGACCACACCCCGGTAGGTGTCGTACACCGAGTCGAAGATCATGGCGCGGGCTGGTGCTTGCGGGTCGCCCACCGGTGGGGGCACCTCGGCGACGATACGGTCCAGCAGCGGTGTGACACCTTCGCCGGTCTTGGCGGAGATACGCATGACGTCGTCAGTGTCGACACCGATGAGCCCGGCCAGCTCGGCGGCGTACTTGTCGGGCTGGGCGGCGGGCAGGTCGATCTTGTTCAGCACCGGGATGACCACCAGGTCGCCCTCCAGCGCCAGGTACAGGTTCGCCAGGGTCTGCGCCTCGATCCCCTGGGCGGCGTCCACGAGCAGCACCGCGCCCTCGCACGCCGCCAGGGACCGCGACACCTCGTAGGTGAAGTCCACGTGGCCAGGGGTGTCGATCATGTTCAGCGCGTAGGCGGTCTCGTCGACCTGCCAGGGCATACGCACCGCCTGGGACTTGATGGTGATCCCGCGCTCGCGCTCGATATCCATGCGGTCCAGGTACTGGGCACGCATCGCGCGTTCGTCGACCACACCTGTGGCCTGGAGCATCCGGTCGGCGAGCGTGGACTTGCCGTGGTCGATATGCGCGATGATGCAGAAGTTGCGCAGCAGGTGCTGCGGGGTCGCTGCCGGGCGGATGCGCGCGGCAGCGTCAGGTCCAGGGATCGGGGACACCGGGTTCAGGCTCCATGGGGCGACGGGTCGGCACCTATGTTCCCACGACTAGCCCCCTTGCCTCGAACCCACGCGCTTCAACCGGGGTAAGCAGGGTCGCGCACCTTCTCGTCGGGGCCGACCCAGACCCAGGTGCTGCCGTCGTGGCGCAGCAGGGCACCTTTGGCGGTGGCGACCACGAGGCTGGCACCTACGCCGTCGGCTGCGACGACGAGCGCGTCAGGCACCGGAGCGAGGACCTCAGAGACCCCGGACACCGGGACCCGGGTGAGCGTCGTGACGTCGTCGGCGCGGCCCATGACCACCACAGTCTGCGGGTCGGACCACACGATTTGGTCGGCCACGGTGACCGCTGGTCCGACCTGCACAGGAGCGGTCAACGACAACGGCACCATGCCAGCGTCGCGGACGATCCCGCACACCTGCACGACCAGCCCGTCCGGACCGCTGGACGCCACGACGAGCCTGCTCCCCTCACCTGAGACCCGCAGGGCGTGCACCGTGCGGCCATCGAGCCACGGTGCGTGCAGCACGACGGCGGTCGTGTCGTCCACGGCGTACACCCCACCGCCGACCACACCCGGAGCGGTCCACGCCAGGCCGTACCGGTCGGCGGACGGGCGCACCAGGTCAGGCTCGGTGAGCAGCGTGCGTGGCGGGGCGGTCCCCCGGGGCACAGCAACCATGTCGTCGGTGCCGGACAGGGCCACGACCAGGTCCTGGTCGTCGCTGACGGCCAGCGAGTGCAGACCAGCCAACGAACCGACACCGTCGACGCGGACCAGGTCTGGGCGGTACGAGAAGAGCTCGTCGTCGACGACCAGCACCGGCGCCTTGGGCTCGCGGGGGCCCAGAGCGCCGTCGCTGCCGGCCAGCGCCGGGTCGGACCCTGCACGCACCTGCACCGAGCGGACCTGCCCGATGTCCAACGACCTGGTGATCTGCTCGACCATGAGGTCGAGCCCAGGTGCGGACCGCACGGTGCTGGCTGGTTCGAGGAACACCTGTGCCACACCCCCGTCACCGATGAGCACCCCCTGCGGGGCGAGGCGCACCCCGTCGGGGACTGCTGAGACCACAGCACCGCGCAGCCACGGCGAGGGACCAGCCAGCAGCGCTGCGACCACGGAGGATGCCAGGTTGCGGGCCGGGAAGAAACGCACGTCTGGCACGACCTGCGTGTGGTCGGGGGTCAAGAAGTAGACCGGGGTGCGCCGGTACTGCTGCTCGAAAACCCGCTCGGTGACCACGAGCCCTGGTGGCGGGTCGGTGATCCGCCACTCACCACCGACTTTGACCAGGTCGAACAGCACGGTGTCTGGTTCGCCCGACCGTTCGGTGAACACGCCGTGGCTGTCGACCTGACCGACGACGGTGACCTTGGCGACCACCTGGTGGTCTGTGGTCCGTTCCAGCGTGGTGGCGCTGGTCACCGTCGCGCCCGCCAGCGGTCTCCACGACTTGGAGCCAACGGGGTCGAGGAACTGGCGGGCGACGGCGAAGTCTCCGGTCAGCCCGGCTTCTCCTGCGGCCAAGAACCCTTCCACCACAGTGCTGGGCCCGGCCCCCGGGCGCGGTCCTTGGGGGACGGTGACAGCGCCCGCCATCTCGTCGACCCGCGTGTCACTGGCCCGCACCGGCCCCGACGAGGGGATAGCACAGCCTGCGAGCAGACCCACGACCAGCACCGCTGGCAACCAACGCCTCACCGGTCCGCCTCCGCTGGGTCGGGGACGACCGGCAGGGAGCCGGTCTCCGGGTCCAGGGGTGGCATGGCCGCCGCGTCGTGGGGTCTGGCCCGGCGCACCGGTTCGTGGCCTGCGGGCACCAGCGGCAACGGCGAGCTCTTGGGCACCGTCCCGGCGCGCAACGGCAAGGTCAGGCGGAACGACGCGCCGTGCCCAGGACGGCCCCAGGCTTCCAGGCGTCCACCGTGCAGCCGGGCGTCTTCGGCGGAGATCGCCAGGCCCAGCCCTGTGCCGCCGGTGGTGCGGGCGCGGGCTGGGTCGGCACGCCAGAACCGGTCGAAGACGTGCTCGACCTGGTCAGCGTCCATCCCGACCCCCCGGTCGCGCACCCGCACAGCCACTGCCTGGGCGTCGGCGGCCATATCGAGCTGGACCACCGTCCCCTCAGCGTGCTCGACGGCGTTGACCATGAGGTTGCGCACGATACGGGCCACACGGCGCGGGTCGATATCGGCCAGCACCGGTTCGCCGGGCAACCACACGACCAGCCGTGAGCCTTTGCGCTCGGCCAGAGGCTCGATCGTCTCCACCACGTCGCGCACGACCACGACGACGTCGGCGTTCTGGGCGTCGAGCGTGGCCGCACCTGCGTCGAAGCGGCTGATCTCCAGCAGGTCGGCGAGCATGTCCTCGAACCGGTCGAGCTGGTCGACCATGAGCTCGGCCGAACGCCGCAACGTCGGCTCGAAGGAGTGCGACGCGTCGCCGATCACCTCAGCGGCCATACGCACAGTGGTCAGCGGGGTGCGCAGCTCGTGGGAGACATCCGAGACGAACCGGCGCTGGAGGGTGGACAGCTCTTCCATCCGGGCGATCTGCTCGGACATGTTCGCGGCCATGGCGTTGAACGTCCGGGCCAAGGTGGCCATCTCGTCCTCCCCGTGGACGACCATGCGCTCGTCCAGGTGCCCTTCGGCGAACCGCGCCGCGACCTGCGAGGCCGCCACGACAGGCCGGACCGTCTGGCGGGTGACCACGTACGCCATGGCTGCCAGCAACGCGCCGAGCGCCACCGCCGCGACCCCCAGGGTGCGCAGCAGGAAGTCCAGCCGGTCCTGCTCTGGCTGGAGGCTGTAGACGAAGAACACCTGGTACTCCCCCACACCTGGCACCGTCGCGGCCTGCCCGACGACCACCCCTGGCTCAGTGGAGTCCCCCGACGGCAGCGCCACCGACTGCCAGTGCTGGCCACCTGCAGCCACAGCCTCGCGCAGCTGGTCGCCGACCGCGGCGACGACAGACACGTCGGAGGCGACCACCAGCGGACCGAGCACGTTGTCGTCCGCGTCGCGCAAGATCACCACCTGGCGCTGCTGGGTGCTGGCCGCGGACTGCTCGGTGGCCACGTCGTAGAGCAGCTGCTGGACCTCGGCAGCCGTCGTGGCAGTCGACGAGTCGAACGTCGACTGCACCCGTGCGGTCGACCGGGCGGACTCGGCCAGGACCTGGTCCACCCGGGCTTCGTACAGCCCGTCGCGGGTGCGCACGGCGACGAACCCGCCCAGGGCGCTGACCGCCAGCAACCCTCCGACGAGCGTCATGGTCAGCACCCGCACCCGCAACGACGTGCGCCACAGCCGTACGACACTGGCCGCCCACCGCCGCGCGAACGCCGGGGAATGCCGCACGCACGCCCAGCGTCGCACCCGGGCACCCAACGTCACACGGGGCACGACGTCGTCGGACGGGGCACCAACCGGGACGTCAGGGTCACTCACGTGCCTGCGCGGTACCCGACCCCGCGGACCGTGACGATGATCTCCGGGTTCTCAGGGTCGGTCTCGATCTTCGAGCGCAAACGTTGGACGTGCACGTTGACCAGACGCGTGTCAGCAGCGTGCCGGTACCCCCACACCACCTCGAGCAGTGTCTCGCGGGCGAACACCTGCCACGGTTTGCGCGCCAGCGCCACGAGCAGGTCGAACTCCAGCGGGGTCAAAGAGACCGGGACCCCGGCACGGGTCACCCGGTGGCCGGGCACGTCGATCGACACGTCTTTGATCCGCAGGTGCTCGGGCGCCGGGTCTTCCAGACGGCGCAGCCGGGCGCGGACCCGGGCGACCAGCTCTTTGGGCTTGAACGGTTTGGAGATGTAGTCGTCGGCACCAGACTCGAGCCCGAGCACCACGTCGACGGTGTCGGACTTGGCGGTGAGCATGACGATAGGCACACCGGACTCGGCACGGATCGCCCGGCACACCTCGGTGCCGTCCTTGCCGGGGAGCATGAGGTCCAGCAGCACCAAGTCTGGCGCGGTCTGCCGGAACATCCCCAGCGCCTCGTCACCGTCACCGCAGAACGACGGCTCGAACCCTTCGTTACGCAGGACGATCCCGACCATCTCCGCCAGCGCGGTATCGTCGTCCACCACAAGCACACGGCCCTTCATGACCTGCATTCTTGCATCTTCGCGGCCCAACGCAGGTCTAGCCCCGCCTACCAAACACCCAACGACGGCCAGGACATGGCACGATGAACCGGGGTACCACCCCGGCCCGACGCACCTTCTACGACTGTTCGACCTGATGAGCCAACCTTTAGACCGTGACCCTGGCTGGGGAAACCCCTCTCCCCCAGCCGCCTGGGCGAGCCCGAACGGCGCACCAGCCGACGACACGCCGTCGGTGATCCCCCCGGCACCTGAGCCCACGGCGGCCTACGGTTCGAAAACCTCTCCCGGCCCGGTGGTGGCACCCGGGGCCTGGCGACCGCCCACCTTGCAGCCGGGCATCATCGCGCTGCGTCCGCTGGGGCTGGGCGAGATCCTCGACGGCGCCATGAAGGCGGTGCGGTTCAACCCCAAGGTGACTTTCGGGCTGACCGCAGTGGTCATCACCGTGTGCGTCACTGTGGCGACCTTGCTGACGACGTACCTGTCGGGCTTCTTCATGCCCGAGCTGCGCAGGGCCCTGGGCATGGCCACCGACGACTCTGACGCCCTCGCGCTGATGATGGTGTCCCAGTACTCCACCGCGCCGTTCTTGTCCATCGCCACGCCCCTGCTCAACGGGCTGCTCATCCTCGCGGTGAGCAAGGCCGTCTTGGGCCAGAAGGTCAGCGTGAGCGAGGTCGTGCACTCCACGCGGATCTGGGCCGTCCTGGGGTTTTCGCTCCTCGTCTCGGCCGGCACCGTGATCATCAGCGTGCTCTTCTTGGCGCTCGTCGTGCTGTTGGCCTCTCTGGGCACCGGGGGGGCCGTCGTCGCGGTCCTGCTGGCGGTGGTCGGAGGGCTGGCGCTCGTGGCCGGGTCGGTGTGGCTGACTGTGCGCACCTTGCTCGTGCCGGCTGCGCTCATGCTCGAAGGCAAGGGGTTCTGGGCGACGATCGCCCGGAGCTGGAAACTGACCTACAGGTCGTTCTGGCGGCTGCTCGGGATCTACGCGCTCGTCGTGGTCATGCTGATGGTCTTGACGTCGGTGGTGTCGGTCCCCCTGGCGATCGTGGGCGCCATCGTGGCCGTGGCAGATATCACGTGGGCGACCTTGCTGGTCACAGCCGTCAACACCGTGCTCAGCTACACGATCACCATCGCGTTCGAGGCGGTGATCGTCGCCTTGCTGTACATCGACGTGCGTATGCGTCGTGAAGGGCTGGACCTCGAGCTCGCCCGTGCTGCGGAGGTCGGCGAACTGTGATCTTCTTCGGCGAACCACCAGTCGAACCCGACGCTGACACGGCCCGGCAGTGGGCCACCGACGAGCTGTCGAAAGGCGAGTACCACACCGGCCCCACACTTGCCGAACGGCTCCTGAGGTGGATCCTCGACCAGCTCGACCAGCTCGGCAACGTCCCGGCCGCACCAGGACCGGGTCCGTTGCTCATCGTGCTGGTGATCATCGCTGCGGTGGTCGCCGTGTCGTTCGTGGTGGCCGGACCGGTCCGTCTGTCACGGGCGGCACGCCGCCCGGCCGGTGACGCCCTCCTCGACGACTCGCGCACCGCCGAGCAGATCCGCGCCGCAGCGCTGGCCGCTGCCGGGGCCGGCGACCTGACACTGGCCACCGCGGAGTGGTTCAGGGCTCTGGTGCGCGGGATGGAAGAACGCACCCTCATCGACGAACGCCCTGGCCGCACCGCCGACGAGGCGGCCGACGCCGCCGGGGTGCGGTTGGCCGACCTGGCCGACGAGCTCGCAGGGGCGGCGAACACCTTCGACGCGCTCGTCTACGGGCGCCGGCAGGCCAGCGTCGACGACGAGGCCCGGATGCGCGACCTGGAGCGCCGGGTCCGCCAGGCCCGTCCGGCCCGCATCGCCGAGGTGGTGTGAGTGAGCGCGACCTACGCACCTGCGACGATGGTCGGCGACGGGACGTCCGCCAAGAGCCGGACCCGCGCCCGCTGGCGGCGCTGGCGGCCATGGGTGGTGATGGGTGCCATCGTGCTGGTCGGCGCGGTCATCATGATCTTGCCCCAGCCAGCAAATTCGGGCGACCCCTACGCCCTGGACAACCCCAGTGCCAACGGGTCCCAGGCGCTCGGGCGGATCCTGGAGCGCCACGGGGTGCGTATCACCGTGGTGCACTCGGCGTCCGAGGCGCTGGAGAAAGCCCACGCTGGTGACACCCTGGCAGTGGTCGGCGACCGGTTGGACCCGCCCGAGGCCCGGCGCCTGTCGCAGACCACAGCCGACCTGGTGGCGGTGGACGTGGGCTGGACCCTGTCGAACCTGGTCCCCGGGGTGCACGCCTCCAGCGGGAGCTTTTCCACCGAGAAGCGCTCAGCGTCGTGCGCCGACCCCGACGCCCAGGCTGCTGGCACGATCACCGCCGTCTACCTGGTCCGGGCTGACGACGACGTCGAGGCGACCACGTGTTTCCCCGAACGCTCGCCGTACGGCTGGACCGGCGCGGGCACTTACCTGACGCTCGAGAGCAACGGCAGGCGGACCGCGGTCATGGCTGGCGGGGAGACCGTGGTCAACTCCAGCCTGGCCCACGAAGGCAACGCAGCGTTGGCCCTGCGGGCGTTGGGGCGTCACAAGCACCTGGTCTGGTACGTGGCGAAGCCCTCGTCGAACCAGACCACGAACGCCGAGCTCGGGCTGTACGACGTGCTGCCACCATGGCTGCCGATGGTCGGCCTGCAGGCGCTGGTGCTGCTCTTCGTCGCGGCGCTGTGGCGCGGGCGGCGTCTGGGTCCGGTGGTCACCGAACCGCTGCCTGTGGTCGTGCCCGCTGCTGAGGCCAGCCGCGGACGGGCCCGGCTGTACCGCAAGATGGGTGCCCGGGGGCGGGCCGCCGCTGCCCTGCGAGCCGGGACCGCACGGCGCCTGGGCGTGCGGCTGGGGCTGCCCCGGTCGGCAGGGCCCACCGAGATGGTCGACGCTGTGGCCCGCGCCAGCCAACGACCACCACTTTCTGTGGAAGCCCTGCTGTACGGGCTCCCACCTGTTGACGACCGGGGCCTGGTATCGCTGGCCCAAGAGCTTGACCGCCTAGAGAGCGAGGTGCACCACCCGTGACCGATCCTTCGACCGACCCTGGCCAGAACCCGGCACCCTTTGTGCCGGGGGCGTCACCGTACGGCCAAGGCCCTGCGGACCAGAGCGCGCCGTTCGGACCCCCCGGGCGCAGCGTCCCGCCGGTACCGCCCGCACCACCGAACCCGCCCGCACCACCGCCGTCGGTGCCGCCCGCACAACCGGCGCCGTCAGGCCCACCAGCCCCGACGGCGGTGTGGGGAGCTCCCACACCCACGGGGCCGGTCCCCTCGCCACCGTCGGGCCCGCAGGACGTGACACCAGGTTCCTTGGGCCGTCCACCGGCCCCCGCAGCCCAGTCCCCCGAGTCCGAACGGTTGCGCCAAGCCCTGGCCAGTGTCCGCGCAGAGGTGGCCAAAGCCGTCGTCGGACAGGACGCGGCTGTGACCGCCCTGGTCATCGCGTTGCTGTGCCGTGGGCACGTCCTGCTCGAAGGTGTGCCCGGGGTCGCCAAGACGCTGCTGGTCCGGGCGTTGTCAGCATCGCTGGACCTGGACACCAAACGGGTCCAGTTCACCCCGGACCTCATGCCTGGTGATATCACCGGGTCCCTGGTCTACGACGCGCGGACCACCGAGTTCTCCTTCCGCGAGGGCCCGGTGTTCACCAACCTCATGCTCGCTGACGAGATCAACCGCACCCCACCGAAAACCCAGGCGTCGCTGCTGGAGGCGATGGAGGAACGACAGGTCTCGGTCGACGGCGTGCCCCGGCCCCTGCCTGAGCCGTTCGTCGTCGCCGCCACCCAGAACCCGGTCGAGTACGAAGGTACCTACCCGCTGCCCGAAGCCCAGCTGGACCGGTTCTTGCTCAAGATCCTCCTGCCGCTGCCCACAGCCGACGACGAGGTGGAGATGCTCACCCGGCACGCCGCCGGTTTCGACCCGAGAGACCTGGTCGCCGCAGGGATCCGCCCTGTCGCCGACGCCACGATGCTCGCCGACGCCCGGGCGGACGCCGCGAGCACGCAGGTCGCGCGCGAGGTGCTGGTCTACATCTCCGCGGTGTGCCGGGCCACCCGCGAGTCGCCGTCGCTGGCCCTGGGTGTCTCCCCCCGTGGCGCGACCGCGCTGCTGGCCACCTCCAGGGCGTGGGCGTGGCTCCAGGGCCGCACGTTCGTCACCCCCGACGACGTCAAAGCCCTGGCCCACCCGACACTGCGGCACCGGGTCTCCCTGCGCGCCGAAGCCGAGCTCGAAGGAGTGACGGCAGAGTCGGTCCTGGACTCGGTGCTGGCCGCCGTGCCGGTGCCAAGGTAAGGCCACCATGGCCATCACCTGGCGGGCGGTCGCGCTGACCGCCCTGGGCGCTGTGTGGGCCGTGCTCTGGCCGGTGTCCCTGACCGTCCTGGCGTGGACCGCGGTCGTCGTCGTGGCAGTCGCGCTCGATATCGCCCTGGCCGCCTCGCCGCGGCAGGTGGAGGTGCGCCGGGACGTGCCACGGTCGGTGCGGCTCGGCGAACCGGCGACCTCCACCCTCACCTTGCGCAACCTGGGCCGCCGCACCCTGCGGGCAGTGGTCCGCGACGGCTGGCCCCCGTCGGCGATCGACGACGGCCGCCCGGCCGACGCACGCCTGCCGCGCCAAGGTGTGGCCACCCCCCGCCTGCGTATGAAAGCCGCCGGTGGTGAGGGCGCACGCGGGCAGCTGGCGCTGCTGCCCAAACGCCGCGGGGACCTGGTGGTGCCGTTCGTCGCGATCCGGTCTGTGGGTCCGCTGGGCCTGGGCGCACGGCAGGCACGTATCCCCCTGCGGGGGCGGTTGCGGGTGCTGCCCGCGTTCGTCTCCCGCCGCCACCTGCCTTCGCGCCTTGCCCGGCTGCGGGAGATGGACGGGCGCACGTCGGTGCAGGTGCGCTCGTCAGGCACAGAGTTCGACTCGTTGCGCGAGTACGTCGTCGGCGACGACGTGCGTTCCATCGACTGGCGTGCCACCGCCCGGCGCAACGACGTGGTGGTGCGCACCTGGCGTCCTGAACGCGACCGGCGGGTCATGATCGTGGTGGACACCGGCCGCACCAGCGCCACCCGTGTGCTCGACGGCACCCGCCTGGAGGCGTCGATCGAGGCCGCCCTGCTGCTGGGGGTGCTCGCCGACCGCGCTGGTGACCGGGTCGAGGTGCTCGCCTACGACCGCACGGTGCGCGCCCGGGTCGCTGGAGCGTCCCGCGCCGAGCTGCTGCCGACCATGGCCGACCAGCTCGCCCCCGTTGAGCCGACCCTCCTGGAGACCGACTGGACCGGTGTCGCCGCCCAGGTCCAGGCCCGTGTGGCCCAACGTTCCCTGGTGGTCCTGCTCACCACGATCGACCCCGCCGCCGCCGAAGCGGGCCTGCTCGACGTCGTCGCACAGCTCGCCCAGCGCCACCAGGTCATCGTCGCCGCCGTCGCCGATCCCGAGCTCGAGCTCATGCGCACCACCCGGGGCGACGCCGTCGAGACATACGAGGCTGCCGCCGCCGAACGCACCGGCCTGGGCCACGCCGCCGTCGAGACCTCCCTTCGACGCCGCGGCGTCGAAGTCGTCGAAGCCCTCCCCGGCGACCTGCCTCCTGCCCTCGCCGACCGCTACCTCGCCCTCAAAGCCGCCGGGAAGCTGTGACCACCGAGGTGGCGGGCTGGGCGAACGCGGCCTGTGACCGGGCTCACTCCTTTTCGAACTTCGCGGTCGCGCACTCGCCGTGCGCGGTGGAGATCGCTTCGAGGGCCTCCAGGTACCGCGGTGTGGCCTTCGACTCCCAGTTCGGGTCGAACTCGTCAGCCACGTTGTCGATCAGCACCTGGAGATCCTCTTTGAGGCTGTCCGGAGCGGCAGCCTTGAGCAGCTCGAGCTCTGCACGGATACCGTCGGGGCCAAGAGTGGCGGCATTGTCCTCGTAGTTGCTGTTGAGAAGGACATCGCACCATTCCTCCTGGTCAGAACCGCGACCGTCAGCGCCGATACCGTCGCCGCCGGGGTCGACGGCGGCAGGGCTGGGCTTGGCGCTCGCCTCGTGGGACTTGCCAGAGCTGTCGGAGCACGCGACGAGGGTGCCAGAGGCGACAAGAGCAGCGCCGACGAGGGCGAGGGTACGGACACGGATGGTTCTCATGGCTGCGGGTTCCTCCTCGAAACGTCGGGGAACCGCGCTGGCGTCGGCCGGCCAGCGCGTTCACCTGGGCCGATGTTACCTGACCAGCAGGTGCGTGCCAGAGTCTCGACGCACCTGCCGGTGATGCGAAGCGGCGCTCACTTGTCGCGGCCGAAGCCCCAGCGTCGGCCTGAACCGCTGTCGTTGTCGTCGTTGTTGTCGCCGCCACGCATCCCGTCGAGGATGGCCCTGCAGGCAGGGCAGACGGGGAACTTTGACGGGTCGCGGCCAGGGACCCACACTTTGCCGCACAGGGCGATCACTGGTTTGCCGCTGACCGCGGACTCCAGGATCTTCTCCTTGCGCACGTAGTGGGCGAAACGTTCGCGGTCGCCAGGCTCCAGCTCTTCGGCGGTCTCGGTGCGTTCGAGCACCGAGGTCGCGGTGTCCGGGCCGCTCGGGCTGATTGGTCCTCTCGGGTCGTCGGGACCTGGGTCGGCCATCGCCTCGAACGTCATGGCTGGAGTCTACCGGCGCGCTGGACAACACTACGGACCGGCACCCGCGGCCACCCGGTCTGCCCAGTGCCGGGGTGTCAGTCGTGGGCGTCGGTCCAGCCCAGGGCACCACGGAACTGCACCGAACGGGATGCGACATCCACGCCCGAGGTGATGGCGCACAGCGGGTCGGCATCGCGGGCCAGGGCCGCCGCGACAGCTCCGTGCAGCACGTCCCCGGCACCGAGGGTGTCTGTCACCGGCACCTGCGGAGGGTGGACGTGGTGCACCGTGCCGTCGTGGGTGCGCACCTGCACCGGACCGGCACCGTGCGTCTGCGCGACGACGGACGGGCCCATCGTCGCGACGACGGTGAGCAGGTCGTCGTCGGCGCCAGGCACGTGGAAGTCCGCCGAGAGCACCGCAACACCGACACGGGCCAGCAGGTCCTCCAGGCCCGGTTTCCAGCTACCCCCGTCGGCGAGCACCGTTGCCCCAGCCGACCGTCCGGCCAGCACTGTCGCCGCACCCAGGTGGTGGCCGTCGACGAGGACGACATCGCCGGCCCCTGCGCCCGGCACAGCGGCAGCGGGACCGGACAGGTCAGGGGCTGCCTGGGCGTTACATGACACCACAGCCCGTCCCAGGTCGTTGACCAGCACCGACGAGACTGCGAGCAGGTCACGGACGTCGGGCGCCAGGTCCACCACCTCAACTCCTGCGGCGGCCAGACCTGCCCGGACAAGGTCGGCGACAGGTCCGCTTCCCAGGGCGGTGACCAGCCGCACATCCACCCCGAGTGCTGCGCACGTCGCTGCCGCGTTGGCCGCCGGGCCGCCGAACGCCAACCACCCGTCGTCGGCGACGAGCTTTTCGTCCGGCCCAGGCACCCGGTCGGTCACCTGGACCACATCCAGCGTCGTCAACCCGACGCACACCACCGATCCCACCAGTCCTCCTCAGCCTGGACCTACCGATTCTGGCACCTGGTCACTGCCCGTCCAGGCTGGACGAGGTCGTGGCGTGGGTCGGCTACCGAGTGAACTTGCCGGTTGGATGTCGGGGACGTGCGGTACGTGCCGATCTTGGGGGCGTGAACGACTTCGGGGCCCTGACCGTCGTGTCGCTGGTGACAGTGACGATGACGGTGCGCGCCCTGTGGCGTCTGGCCACGCGGCGGGCCACGTCGCAGAAGGTGGCGACGGTGGCTCTGGTGGCGTGGCTGGTGCTGGCGGTGCCTGCGGTCGTGACCGAGGTCCGCCACCACCAGACCCAGGCGGCGGCAACGTCCGCGACCCGTCTGGTCTCGGGAGACCCCAAGGCCAAGGCGGTGTGCGAACGGTGGACGGCGAACCTGGTCAACACCACCCGGTACGCCGGGTGGGTCACGTGGGGTTCCAACGTCGCACAGCTCCGTGCGAGCACGTGCGCCGACCTGGGGTCGTGGCTGCGTTCGGACCACCGCCACCCCACACTCGGCCAGGTGGACGCCCTGCACGTCGTCGCGCACGAAGCGGTCCACGTCTCCGGTGAGCACTCTGAGGCGAAGACCGAGTGCCTGGCTATGGAGTGGGACGCCCGTGTCGCCGAGCACCTGGGCGCGTCGCCACAGGTCGCTGAGCAGATGGCCCAGACCTACCGCCACGAGGTCTACCCTCATATGCCCCCTGAGTACCGAGGAGACTGCGCGCAGCTGCTGGGCGACGGCTGAGGTGGGTCGACCGGCTGGTCCGACTGGCGAGACGAGGGTGTGCGTGGCCGCCTGTCGTGCTGGTGCGGCCACGAGCCGGGTCGTTACGGTGGGGATGTGAGCGCACCTGTCGACCCCACCACCACACAAGCCTGGGCAGGTCTGACTGCCCACCGAGACACTCTGGCCCCTGACCTGCGGGGCTGGTTCGCCGACGACCCGGGCCGGGCCGCACGGTTCACGTACACCTTGGGCGACCTGCACGTCGACCTGTCGAAGAACCTCATCACCGACACCACGGTGCAGCTGCTCGTCGAGCTGGCCGAGCAGACGCAGGTGCCGCAACGCTTCGCCGCGATGCTCGCCGGGGAGCAGATCAACGTCACCGAAGGCCGGTCGGTGCTGCACACCGCGCTGCGCCGTCCCCACCGGGCCCAGGCCGCTCTGGTGGTCGACGGCCAGGACGTGGACGCCGACGTCCACGCGGTGCTGGACAAGGTCTACACCTTCGCCGAGAAGGTGCGTTCGGGCGAGTGGACCGGGGTGACCGGGCAACCGATCGCCACTGTCGTCAACATCGGTATCGGCGGGTCCGACCTGGGTCCGGTCATGGTGTACGAGGCGTTGCGCCCGTATGTCGCCAACGGCCTGGCCTGCCGTTTCATCTCGAACATCGACCCGTCGGACCTTGCCGACACTGTCGCGGACCTCGACCCGGCCACGACGTTGTTCATCGTCGCGTCCAAGACGTTCTCCACCCTGGAGACGTTGACCAACGCCCGGCTGGCCCGTGAGTGGCTGCTGGAGAGCCTCGTCGGCGACGGCCGTGTCGCCGACACCGCCGAGGCCCGCGGGCAGACGGTCGCCCAGCATTTCGTCGCCGTGTCCACGGCGCTGGACAAGGTGGCCGAGTTCGGTATCGACCCGGCCAACGCGTTCGGTTTTTGGGACTGGGTCGGCGGACGCTACTCGGTGAGCTCGGCGATCGGCACGAGCCTGGTCGTGGCGCTGGGCCCGCAGGCGTTCCAGGACTTCCTCGCCGGGTTCCACCAGGTGGACGTCCACGTCGCCAACACCCCCCTGGACCGCAACGTCCCGGTGCTCATGGGCCTGCTCAACGTGTGGTACACGAATTTCATGGGCGCCCACACCCACGCGGTGCTGCCCTACGACCAGCACCTGCACCGTTTCCCGGCGTACCTGCAACAGCTGACCATGGAGTCCAACGGCAAGTCTGTGCGCTGGGACGGCGCGCCTGTGACCTGCGACACCGGTGAGGTGTTCTGGGGCGAACCGGGGACCAACGGCCAGCACGCGTTCTACCAGCTCGTCCACCAGGGCACCCGGCTGGTCCCTGCGGACTTCATCGCCATGGCCAACCCCGCCAACCCGCTGACCGACTCCGGCACCGACGTCCACGGGTTGTTCTTGTCGAACTTCTTCGCCCAGACCCGCGCCCTGGCGTTCGGCAAGACCGCCGACGAGGTCCGCGCCGAAGGCACCCCTGAGGCGATCGTCCCCGCAAGGGTTTTCACCGGGAACCGCCCGACCACCTCGATCCTCGCCCCGGCCCTGACCCCCAGTGTCGTCGGCCAGCTCATCGCCCTGTACGAGCACATCACTTTCGTCCAAGGCATCGTGTGGGGTATCGACTCCTTCGACCAGTGGGGTGTCGAGCTCGGCAAACAGCTTGCCCTGCAGATCGCCCCCGCCGTCGTCGGCGACCCCGAAGCCCTGGCCGCCCAAGACCCGTCCACCCGCTTGCTCATCGAGACCTACCACGCGATGCGCAAGTAACCAGCACCGCGTGGGCTCGAGTGAGCTGGCAAGCGGCAAGCCGCAGTCCCGTTTCCCCCGTCCACATGCTGCTACTATCCGAGCGTGGACGACAGGATCCGAGCAACGCGGCAGGGGCGCGGTTGGTCGCAGACTGAGCTGGCGCGCCGGGCGGGGGTCACTCGGCAGCTGGTCAGCGCAGTGGAGGCTGGCAGGCACGTCCCGAACGTGACGGCGGCGCTGCGGCTCGCACGGGCGTTGGAGGCGCCGGTGGAGGTGCTGTTCGCCGAAGAGACGCCAACATCGGTGGCCGTGCTGGGCCACGACGTGGCTCCGGGCACGCCGGTGCTGGTCGGACGGGTCGGGGACCGGACTGTCTCGGTCCCGGCGGTGTGCGGGGCGGACACCGCCGAGTCATGGGGAGTGGCCGACGCGGTGTGGGACACCGACACGGTCGACTGGTTACCAGCCGGGATGCCAGCAGGGCTGGTCATCGCCGGGTGCGACCCGATCATGGGGACCGTCGCGGGGCTTGTCGAGCCGATGGGGCACCGGGTGCTCACCGTGCACATGTCGACTGGGAAGTCCGTGGAGCTGCTGGCTGACGGGTGGGTCCACGGTGTGGTGGTGCACTCGCGGCCTGGGGATATGCCGGTCCCGCCAGTTCCGGTGCGCCGGTGGCGCGTGGCACGCTGGCAGGTGGGGCTGGCGTCGTCTGACGTGCGCGCGCCGTCGCTCGACGAGCTGGTCAGCACCGGCGCAGCAGTGGTGCAGCGCGACGCCGGGGCAGGTTCCCAGCAGGCGTTCGTCCGGGCGCTGAAGGCCGCAGGTGCCGATGGTCACGTACCTGGACCGGTGGGGAGCGGGCATATCGACGTCGCGCGCCGGGTCGCCTATGGCGCTGGTGAGGCCGGGGTGGCGATGGAGGCTGCCGCTGCGGCGTTCGACCTCGGGTTCACGCCGCTGGAGACCCACGACGTCGAGCTGTGGCTGGCCGAGCAGTGGACAGCACTGCCCGCTGCCGCAGCGTTCGTCGAGTCGTTGCGTTCCGACGCGCTCGCAGGCCGGGCACGGCTGCTCGCGGGGTACGACCGCACCGGGTGCGGTGACGAGCTCACGCCGTTGGGTCCGCCGCAGCCGCGCCACCTGTCGCCAACACCCCCCGGGTGCGCTGATCTGGGGCCGACCGAAAGGAATGACACCACGCCATGAACACACGTGTGAGCACGCGGACCCGAAAGGCCCGGGTCTGGGCAGTGGCGGCGGTGTGCGCCGCAGCGGTGGTGTCGTCGTCTGGTTGCGCCAGCGACTCCGGCGAGGTCGAGAAGCGGACTCTCACGGTGTTCGCTGCTGCTTCGTTGACGGAGGTCTTCGCCGAGATGGGGCAGCAGTTCGAAGCGGAGAACGAAGGGGTGAATGTCACGTTCAGCTTCGCAGGGTCGTCGGACCTCGCGGCGCAGATCCTGGCTGGGGCCCCAGCCGACGTGTTCGCCTCCGCGGACACCAAGAACATGGACAAGCTCGGCCCCATGGCCGGCAACCCGGTGCCTTTCGCGTCGAACACGTTGTCGATCGTGGTCCCGCCCGGAAACCCGGCCGGTGTCACCAGCTTTGCGGACCTGGCCGAACCGGGGCTGAAGCTGGTGGTCTGCGCACCAGAAGTTCCCTGCGGTGCCGCGACGCAGACCGCCGCGCAGGCGGCTGGGGTCACACTGAGCCCTGTCAGCCAGGAGCAGTCGGTCACTGATGTCCTCGGGAAGGTCTCGTCCGGCGAGGCTGACGCTGGAGTCGTGTACGTCACCGACGTCAAACGTGCGGGCGCCTCGGTCGAAGGCGTGACGTTCGCCGAGTCGTCCGCCGCGGTGAACACGTACCCGATCGCCACGGTCGCCGACTCGAAGAACGGCGACCTGGCGCAGCAGTTCATCGACTTTGTCCTCTCTGACGCCGGGCAGGGCCTGCTCGCCGGTGCAGGGTTCGCCGGGCCGTAACCCCATGAGCTCCCAGAGCGCGTTCGAAGGACGCGTCGGCCTGCCGCGGTGGTTGTTCGTCCCCGCGGCGGTCGGCGCGGCCTTCGTGCTGCTGCCTCTGGTCGCGATGGTGAGCCGGGTCAGCTGGCCGCAGCTCACCACCTTGGTCACCTCCGACGCTGCGCTCGACGCGTTGTGGCTGAGCCTGCGGACCTCCACGGTCAGCACAGCGCTGTGCCTGGTGCTCGGGGTCCCGATGGCGGCGGTCCTGGCACGGACCCAGTTCCCCGGCCAGGGCATCGTCCGTTCGCTGGTGCTCTTGCCGCTGGTCATCCCGCCGGTCGTCAGCGGCCTGGCCTTGTTGTACACCTTCGGCAGGCGGGGCCTGCTGGGGCACACCCTCGACGTGCTCGGCATCCAGGTGGCGTTCTCTTCTGCGGCAGTGGTCATGGCGCAGACCTTCGTCGCCCTGCCGTTCTTGGTGATCTCTGTCGAGGGTGCGCTGCGCACCGCGGGCCAGCGCTACGAGACCGTGGCGGCGACCCTGGGGGCCAGCCCCGGCATGGTGTTCCGCCGGGTCACGCTGCCGCTGGTGGGCCCGGGGTTGCTCAGTGGCACAGTGTTGGCGTTCGCACGGTCGCTGGGCGAGTTCGGGGCCACCATCACTTTCGCCGGGTCCATGCAGGGACGTACGTCGACGCTGCCGATCCAGATCTACCTGGAACGGGTCGCCGACCCTGACGCAGCTGTCGCGCTGTCGTTGGTGCTCGTGGTCGTCGCGGTCGCCGTCATCGGGTTCGCCGGGCACAGACGGGGCGTACTGTGAGCCGTCTGGAGTTTGACGCAGCCGTCGCCCCTCGTAGCGTCGAGGCCCAGCTCACCGTGGCCGACGGTGAGACAGTCGCCCTGATCGGGCCGAACGGGGCTGGCAAGTCGACAATCCTGGGTGTGGTCGCTGGTCTTGTCGCACCGACGTCGGGCACGGTGAGGCTCGGTGGTCGAGACCTCACCACCGTCCCCCCGCACCGCAGGCAGACCGCGTTGCTGGCACAAGACCCCTTGCTGTTCCCCCATATGACCGCATTGGAGAACGTCGCTTTCGGGCCCACCGCGCGCGGGGTCTCGCGCGCAGCCGCACGCTCGGCGGCCCGCCGGTGGTTGCACGAGACCGGTGTGGGCGACCTCGCCGAGCACAAACCCCACCAGCTCAGCGGAGGCCAGGCGCAAAGGGTCGCCGTCGCCCGTGCTCTGGCCGCCGAACCGCAGCTGCTGCTGCTCGACGAACCGATGGCCGCCCTCGACGTCGCGGTCACCCCTGCCCTGCGGCAGACGCTGCGCACAGTCCTGGCCGGGCAGACAGCGCTCATCGTCACCCACGACGCCCTCGACGCGCTCCTCCTCGCTGACCGGGTGGTCGTCATCGACGAAGGCCGCGTCGTCGAGACAGGTCCGACCGCCGACGTGCTCGCCAGACCACGCAGCCCGTTCGCCGCCCGCATCGCCGGCCTCAACTTCGTCACCGGCCAGTGGGACGGTGACGCCGTCACGACCCCGTCGTTCGTCCTGGCCGGAAAGCCTCCCGACCCGTCCCTGCGCGTCGGCGCCCCAGCCGTGGCCGTGTTCTCCCCAGGAGCGGTCCGCGTAGACCAGTCACCTGCCAGTGCGTCTACCAACACCATCACGGCCACCATCACCGATGTCGAGCCCCTCGGCGACCGTGTCCGACTGCGCACACTGGCCGGCACCGTCCCGGTCGTCGCCGAGATCCGCCCAACCCAGGCCGCCAACCTCGACCTCACCCTCGGCTCCCAGGTCGTCTGCTCCGTCGACGAGACCGAGGTCACGATCTACGACCTGCCCAGTTGACCCCGCCGGCCAGGGCCGGTCGCGACGGGAGCGGATGAGCAACTGGTTCCCCATCTGCGAGCACCGTGGGGCACGGAGTGAAGCATCATATGCTGCACAGTCTGCTATATTGGGTGCATGACTATTGTTCGCAAGAGCGTGCCGCTTGCTGACGAGCACCTCGCCTTGCTTCGTACAGTCGGCGAGCCTGGGACACCGGAACGGCTGGAGGTGGAGCGGGTCACCGGGCCGCTGCCCGAGGTCGTGTCTGAGTCCCGGATACTGGCCAGCCTCATCGACTATGCCCGGCGGTCACTCGCCGAGGCACGTCTGAACGCTGGTTACGCCGCGCTGGCGGCAACGACTGACGCTGACGACGACGCGCACGCGCAGGCGGTCCGTTCACGCCGCCACCGGATGGCCGACTGATGGCGTATGTGCGTGGCCAGGTGTTCTGGGCCGATATCGGCGCGGGCCGCAAACCGTACCTCGTGGTGTCCAACAACGCGCGCAACCGCAACCTCGGGTCCGCGCTGGTGGTCCGCGTCACCACGACACCCAAACCACAGCTGGCCTCGATCGTCGAGCTCGACCACGCGGACCCGCTCGTCGGTCGGGTGCTGTGCGACGACATCACCGTCCTGTACCCGGACGACCACACCGAACCAGCCGGTGCCCTCTCCGTCGCCACCATGCGCCGCGTCGACAGCGCCCTGCGCGTCGCCCTGGCCCTGGCGTAGCGGGGTCACGAATACCCGCAGTCAGGTGGGCTGTCAGCCTAGGGCGTGTCTCTTAACCCCCCGCACGCCGCGGCGCGCCCGGCACGCACTCTGGCGGCGTTGCCGTCGTCGGCAGCACCTCCAGTCTGCTCTCCTCCGTCGCCTTGCCAGCGCACGCACCGGACACGCCACGCTCGCACGGGGGGTTAAGAGACACGCCCTAGGAGACTGCTGAACAATCCGCGTGGTGTGCGTGGTGTTCGTCGGTGGGCTGGGATCCTGGTGGGGTGCAAGGTGAGTCGGGTGGTCAGCGGGGTCTGTGGGACGTGGAGCTGGTGGCTG
>Ga0123353_10000598_pt1 | contig 44186 bp, 38 predicted proteins | sample TergutLab28metaG_3_FD_92763 | JGI IMG/M metagenome (GOLD analysis project Ga0123353, IMG submission 92763) | Labiotermes labralis P3 segment gut microbial communities from Petit-Saut dam, French Guiana - Lab288 P3 | ecosystem: Host-associated > Arthropoda: Insects > Digestive system > Gut ... | reverse complement strand
TGTCTTCTGCTTCTTTCATCATCTTTTGAAGTCCGCTTATCGCATCCATCGTCTTCACCTCAAGGCTATTTTAACACATTCACCCCAAGGTTTACATAATTATTTCAAATTAGATTGACGTGAAGGAAAATTATTGTCTATTCCTCCATCATAACTTCTTTGAGCGGAATCCTCTTAATCTTCCTTGAATAGATGTGCATAAAAATCTCATACATCACCACAAAAGAAACAAATGCAATAATACACGCCCGTACATCAAAACTATAATCGGGAAGATCAAGAACGTCGTTATCGAAAAATAAAGACATCATCATTTTCATCAGACCGTGTTGATACGCGCTTCCAAACGCAAATCCTATATATGTTATCGGTCGGTAGCCGCTTAATACCGCCCCGGCGCACTCCCGGTCGGAATACCCGAACACCCGTAGCATGGCGATGGTTTTCGAGTTGCCTTTTATGACCGTCGTTACCGCAAGGAACAGCGTCGTGGCAGCTAAAACAATCCCAATACCGGCCATCAAAACCGCCATCATATCACTTCCGCCAACCTCAGAGATGCTAAATGACATGACCACCGAGGAAGCATAAACAAAGGAAGCGAACCATATAAAGAACACTAACGAAAACCGGCTTCTTACCGTGCTTCGCTTTAACTCACGCAAAAAGGGCAAATCAGAATTTTTGCCGGTTGCTCGCCGACGTGCTGATCCTGTACTTACGTGTTTCCCACGTATCAACTCCAAAGCAGGACTTTTTAGCTTGCGATAGCTGTACAGTATCGCCAATACAGAAAAGGCAAACGCAGGAAGTATAACTAAATATACAACCAATAAAGGATTGAAGTGCAGCGGTGCGGCAGGCAATATATTATCGCTTCTCATTTGTTCATAGAAAGCAGGCATTAGAGTAAAAGCGCCGCCGAAGCCGACAGTAGCCCCTGTCAATACGCTCAATCCAAATACCCAAAAACTTCTAGCAATTTTCCAATTTGAATATCCCAACGCTTTCAAAATGCCCAATTCCGACTGATGTGTGTCGATATAATGTTTAATATAGAAAAGTAACATCACTACTGTAGTAAGAGCGAGTGCGCCGCCGGTCACGGCGCTTGTTACTTTCCCGGACGATAAAGTCATATCATATATAAACAATGCGTCCGGGTCTGTGATTTGGTCTTTGATCCGAGCCATATCTATATTTGAATTCAAAAACATGGTGCATATCAAAACTGCGCAGAAGCACATGATAAAAATGCCAAACAATTTAGCGGCATCTTTAGGACGGATTATCATGCCCTCACCATCCAATCTCAAAAGCGGTTTTTTGCTTTTCGTTGGTGTAGGTTTCTACGATATTACCGCTGTTCATTTTAACTACCGTGTTTGCAGTCTCCGCAATATTCGTGTTGTGCGTAACCATTACCATAGAAAAGCCGCGCTCTTTTTGCAAAGTGCATACAAAATCCAAAACCTGTCTGCCGGTTTCTTCGTCCAAAGCGCCGGTCGGTTCATCCAAGAATAGCACGTTTGGCTTTTTCGCCAATGCCCGTGCGATGGATACTCGCTGTTGCTCGCCGCCGCTAAGTTCGGAAGGAAATTTGATTAATTTATCACCAAGCCCGACTGCTTCGATAATTGCACGATAGTCATGGTTTCCGACCAAGTCTGCACCCATTTTTACGTTTTTATCTACATTGAGATTCGGAAGCAGGTAGTATTGTTGGAATATAAAACCGATTTTCTCTTTACGAAAAGCCGTCAAATCTTTGTCAGGCAGAGCGGCGATATCTATGCCGTCATATTTGACGGAGCCGCTGTCGGGTCGCTCCAAGCCGGAGGCAATGTGCAATAGCGTTGATTTACCGGAGCCGGACGCGCCTAAAAGAACCGTAAAATCACCGTCACCAATCGTGAGTGACACACTCTTCAGTGCGGCGGTGGCGCTGTCGCCGGAGCCATATGTTTTTGAGGCATTTGTAATCTCAATCATCATTCTTCCCCCACTTTCCAGTTTGACTAGCTGCTTCTTATGATTAAACCGCAAGTTAATTATAAACTATGAAAACAAACTGTCAAGATTTATTTTCACAATTGACAACCCCTCCCCAAACTGATAAAATCAACCCATAACGCAAAGGGAGTGTGACCATGCCGAACATGACGCCGATGATGAAGCAATATTTCGATATAAAAGCAAAACACAAGGATTGCCTGCTGTTTTTCCGGTTGGGAGACTTCTACGAGATGTTCGGTGAAGACGCGCGCCTCGCGTCGGGGCTGTTGGGCCTGACGTTAACCACGCGCGACCGTAATGTAGAAAATGTTGACGAGCGTATGCCGATGTGCGGTGTGCCGCACCACAGCGCATCGGGCTATATAGCGCGGTTAATAGCCGCAAATTATAAGGTGGCCGTCTGCGAGCAGACCGAAGACCCCGCCACGGCAAAGGGTCTTGTAGCGCGGGACGTTGTACGTATCGTCACGCCCGGTACGCTGCTCGACGGCGACATGATGGACGAGACCGCAAACAACTATATCGCTGCCGTTTATACCGGGCTTGACAGCGCGGGCGTTTGCTTTGCCGACATCTCCACCGGAACGGCTTATGCAACGCAGCTTAAAGGAGTCGAGGCGGTGAAAAATGAGCTTGCGCGGTTCGCGCCTAAAGAGATTATTGAGACCACCGATTTTACCCCCGATGATGACACTAATCGTCCATACGACCCCGTGGCTTATGCTTTCGGCGATAAGATGTCAAAGCTCTTAAGCCAGCTTCCCGCCGCAAGAAAGGCCGTCGAAGCACTGCTCGGATACGTACGCAGGACCCAGAAACAGGGCGGCGCGGCATTAGGGATATTATATATCTACACGAACCATGAGTTTGTTGAGCTTGACGAGGCGGCGCGGCGCAACCTTGAACTGACGTCCTCACTTAACGGCAAAAAGGAGACGAGCCTCTTAGGCGTGCTTGACCACACACGTACATCTATGGGAGCGCGCGTTCTGCGCTCGGATATCGAAAAGCCGCTGCGCGACCCTATTAAACTGGAAAACCGGCTCTCAGGCGTGGAATATTTTTATAAAGACAGCATAGTTCGCTCTGATTTACGCGCACTATTAAAGGGTTTTCCCGATATTGAGAGAATGGTTGGACGTGCCGTATACGGGCGCTCAAATCCACGGGAAGTGCGTACACTGGGTGACTCGTGCCTAAAGCTCGGAAGCATACGCGAACTATTAAGCGGCGCGTCAACGCCGCTTGTACAGGAATTGTGCTCCCGTATAGACCCGATGAACGACCTGACCGGTCTGATATGCGCCGCGTTGCTTGACCGCCCCGCTGTCGCTCAGAATGAGGGCGATATTATCCGCGACGGCTACCATCCTGAGGTAGACAAACTACGCAATATAAAGAATAACTCGCTTGAGATGGTCGCGGATATGGAAACCGAAGAGCGAGCCGCGACGGGGATAAAGAACCTAAAGATAGGCTATAACCGCGTCTTTGGGTACTATATTGAGGTGAGCAAGTCCAATATGCACCTCGTACCCGAAAGCTACATAAGGAAACAGACGATTGCCAACGGCGAACGTTATATAACCAATAAATTAAAGGATATGGAGAGTACGATCCTTTCGGCACAGGAGCGGCTGAACAGGTTAGAAAACGAGCTGTTTAACGACCTTTTACACCAGATTATAGAGGGCGTCGGCAGATTCAGAAGTACATCACGTGCCATAGCCAGGCTCGATGTTATGCTGTCCCACGCCGAAGCAGCCGAGCGCAACCGTTATACGCGCCCCATTATAGACCTGTCCGGAAAGCTGGAAATTACCGAGGGGCGGCATCCCGTGGTCGAGCAAACACTGGATGACGACAGCATCTTCACCCCGAATGACATAACACTTGACACAAAAGAACCGGTCGTCATTCTAACGGGTCCCAATATGGCGGGCAAATCTACATATATGCGCCAGGTCGCGCTGATCACGATAATGGCGCATATCGGCAGTTTCGTGCCTGCAAGAACGGCGAAAGTCGGCGTTGTGGACAGGGTTTTCACGCGTATCGGCGCGCATGACGATCTGGCGGGTGGACGCTCGACATTTATGATTGAAATGACTGAGGTAGCGGAAATTCTCAAAAATGCGACAAAAGATAGCCTCTTGATTTTAGATGAAATAGGGCGAGGAACTTCTACATACGACGGTATGGCGGTCGCCCGCGCCGTGTTAGAGCGCGTCGCGGACGGTAAACATATAGGCGCAAAGACCCTCTTTGCTACGCATTACCATGAGTTGACAGAGCTGGAGGGGCAGCTTGAGGGTGTGCGAAACTTTAATGTAGCTGTACAAAAGCGTGGAGAGAGCATTGTTTTTCTACACAAGATCGTGCAGGGCGGCGCTGACGACAGTTTCGGCGTAGAGGTCGCGCGTCTTGCGGGTTTGCCCGACGAGGTCATCGCCCGCGCCGGAGAGATATTGAAAGAGCTGGAGGGCAAATATGCCTAGAATCCACAAACTCCCATCCCATGTCGCCGACCTGATCGCCGCCGGCGAGGTTGTCGAGCGTCCGGCATCGGCGGCAAAAGAGCTGATTGAGAATGCCATAGACGCAGGTGCTTTGTCCGTTGCCGTCGAGATAACGGGCGGCGGCTCAGTCTTTCTGCGTGTTACGGACGACGGCTGCGGCATGTCGCCCGAAGATGCGCAAAGGGCGTTTTTGCGCCATGCAACAAGTAAAATCAGTACAACAGAGGATTTGACGAACATCAAAACCTTGGGATTTCGCGGTGAGGCATTGGCGGCAATAGCGGCGGTTGCTCGCGTTGATTTACTGACTAGAGAACAAAACGCAGCATTAGGGACGTCTATACGCGTCGAGGGCGGTGAGATAATAGAGGTTTCAGAGGCGGGCTGCCCCATCGGCACGACGATAATAATCAGAGAATTGTTCTATAATACCCCTGCTCGACGGGCATTTCTTAAAAAAGAGAATCACGAGTCATTACAGATACAGAACGCTGTTATACGTGCAGCACAGTCGCGCCCCGAAGTAGCGTTTACGTTTTTACGCGATGGACGCGAGGATGTCCGCACACCAGGTAACGGTGACTTGTCGGCATGTCTGCACAGCTTATGGGGGCGGGATATTTCAGCACAACTTGTAAAAATTGAAGCCAAACATCAAGGCGGTATGCTCTGCGGCTATATCGCGCGGCCATCGGTTACACGCGGCTCGCGCGAGATGCAGTATTTCTTTATTAACGGGCGCCCTGTGCGCTCGCGCACGATGTATGCGGGACTGGAGGAGGCGTTCCGCTATGCTGTACCTACTGGCCGCTATCCTATATGTTCGTTGCATTTGACTTTGCCGGAGGAATTGTACGACGTCAATGTTCACCCCGCCAAACTGGAGGTAAAATTCGCAAATGATCGAGCTGTTTTTGAGATTGTTTATGCCGGGGTGAGAGATGCGCTGGCAGGCAACTCAGAACATAAACGCTGGACAAGCACCGAACCCATAGAGGCAGAGTCATTCCGCCCACCACAACCACCGAACAATCCCACGCACCTAAAGGCGGATTACCATTCGTTCTTACAGGGTTCTGTCGTAGGGGACGATGCCACCACTACTGGCTCATACGCTAAAACGCGTATAAATAAGCTGATTGTCGAATTGCCGGACAGGTGCCCACAGCGCGCCGAGATCGTCGCACCCTACACACATGAGCAGCAAGAGCTCGAAGACATTGATGATTTTCGTTATATCGGCGAGGTTTTAGGCGGTTTCATTATTGTTGAAAGAAGCAGCGAACTGATACTTATCGACAAACACGCCGCGCATGAGAGGAAACTCTTTGAAAAACTTGCGGCAAGCGACAGCCCATCTCTATCACAGACCTTGATAGCGCCAATCGTCGTAACGCTTGCGCCCAGTGAGTGTGATGCTATTATCGAAAACGAGAAGTTTATTAACGAAATAGGTTTTGAGATGACAGAGTTCGGTGGCGCGACATTGGCGATACGCGCGGTACCCGAGGGTGTTGATATCTCTGACATAGCGCCGATGTTATCCGATATGGCAGCGATCTTACGTAAGGGCAAGCGTGCCCCGTGGGAGGAGATGCGCGAGTCACTCTTACAGATGATAGCGTGTAAAGCCGCCGTCAAGGTCGGACGGCGTTTCTCCGAAGAAGAAGCGCTGGAAGTTGTCCGTTGGGTGCTTAGAGATAAAAGTGTCTGGCATTGCCCACACGGGCGCCCTGTTGCTGTCGTAATGACAAGGGAAGATATAAGCAAACAGTTTTTGAGATAAAAGGATTAGTATAATTATGGTTTTATGCGTCATCGGGCCTACAGCATCGGGGAAAACGGCGCTGTCTGTGGAACTTGCGCTGATTTTCGGCGGCGAGGTGGTATCCTGCGATTCAATGCAGGTCTATCGCGGAATGGATATCGGCACGGCAAAGCCTGATATGTGCGAGCGAAAAAGCGTGCCGCACCACATGATAGACGTGTGTGACCCCAGCGAGCCATACTCGGCGGCACGCTATGCCGCCGAAGCTTCAGTGTGTATAGATGATATCCTCAAACGCGGAAAACTTCCGATAATATCAGGCGGTACAGGACTTTATTTAAGCGCGCTACTTAACGGCATACACCCAACTGCAAGTAATATGGACATGCGTGGCGAGATAGAGAGCCGCGAAGATCTTTATAATGAACTTTTATGCGTAGACCCGGATGCCGCCGCGAAGCTACACCCAAATGACAGACGCCGTATCGTCCGCGCCTTAGAAGTATTTTATACAAGTGGAGAACCCATATCAAAGCACCACGCGGACTCGCGGAAAATTCCACAGCGTTACGAACCGCTGATAATCGGTATACGCTTTGATAACCGTGCAGCGCTGTACGAACGCATAGACAGGCGCGTGGAGCAAATGTTTGACAGAGGATTACCGGACGAAGTAAGTGCTCTGATGAGCCGCGTGCCGCCGCCGTGCCATACAGCGGCGCAAGCGATCGGCTATAAGGAATCAGGCGATAAAGAGGCCATAAAATTGAACACGCGGCGCTATGCAAAGCGCCAAATAACATGGTTTAACAAGCTGCCGGACGTATATTGGCTTAGCTCTTCCGAAAATGTTTTGAATGAAGCGACAAGAATCGCCAAAAATGCCGGTTTACATAAGCTATAATATATGATACAATATGGACATCCCGAAAAAGAGGTGATAACAATGGTAAAACCGATAACACATCAAGATACTTTCTTGAACTACGCGCGCAAGGAGCATGTACCTGTCACGATGTTCTTAATCAGCGGGTTTCAAATCAAGGGTACAGTCAAAGGGTTTGATAACTTTACGGTCGTAATGGACTCCGACGGGCGGCAGCAGTTGATTTATAAACATGCTATCTCAACGATCGTACCCGCGCGCCCGATACCTCTTAACCTTGACGAAAACGATACAAAAACGACATGAAACGTACCGGCTCATGGATAATGCCTGTTGTTTCGTTCTTCCTGATTGCGTTCGTAACGGTTTACATGGGATATCATATTATCACGGCGCTTGCGGACCCGCTCAGAACCGTCGAGGCTGTAGTCTTTGTAATAGAGGACTCCATCCCGGCGAACGGCTGGTTTGTCCGTGACGAGGCGCTTATGCCGCGAACAGGCGGCATAACTCAGCCGGCGGTCAGGGACGGAGAGCGTTTAGCTAAAGGCGACACAGCGTTTTACATATACCATAACGAAATTGCGATAGAACTCACCGACAACCTCTCGGAACTCAGCCGTCGTATCGGTGATATGGAATACGTATCAGAGCATACTGCGGCGAATATAGATGTATCGCAACTGGACAGACTTATTTATGCCCGTGTTTCGGACATGCTAAATGCCCGCGACTTCAGCGACCGTCAAACCGTTCTTGCCCAAGGCTTGGAATTTAAGTCGCTGGTATTTCGGAGGGAATATACATACGGTCAGGGCGCGGATTTAAGTGTCGCTTTGGAAGCGCTTAGGGCACAGGAGAGAATACTCCGCTCTGAGCGGGAATCCGCTGTCTCTGATATAAAGGCTGAGCGTTCAGGAAAGTTCACCACCGAGATCGACGGCTATGAAGAGACCCTCAATATGGGAATACTTGATACAATAACACTTGCGGAGTTCCAGAACCCACAGAGAGACCCGCGACTGGTTCAAGAGAGTATGGGCAAACAAGTGCTGAGTTTTTCGTGGGGGCATATTATCGCAATACCGGAAGAGGAAGCCCGTTTTTTACGAGTCGGACAAGCCATGACCCTGCGCTTCACTGATATCAATCGTACCGTGGTGAATTTTAGGATAAGGCGCATACACTTAGAGGACGGTCAGGCAATTATATCCCTTGTCACGAACTCTAACGCGGCAACGTTTATAAACACGAGACGCCTGCCCAGCGATGTTGTGCTAAACTCACACAGCGGTCTGCGCGTCCCTAAAGAGGCGATAAGGTTAAATGACGACGGACGAACAGGCGTCTACTGCCTTATGGGCAGCCGTGCGGTATTTAAGCCTGTTGACATAATAAGTGAGCGAGACAACTACTATCTGGTCGCGTTTGACCCGGTAACGGCAAGGGCATCCCAGCTGCTGCCCGCCGATAAAATAATAATCGCCGCAAAGGATATCTATGATGGAAAAGTATACGCAGGTAATTAATGTAATACACGAAAGAATAAAAAACGCCGCCGTCGCCGCCGGTCGCGATCCCGGCGGTATAACGCTTGTCGCGGCGACAAAGACACAGGCCGCCGAAGATGTGCGCGCCGCTATTCTCTCGGGGATAACTGTTTGCGGCGAAAACCGCGTACAGGAGATGCTGGCAAAGCTGAAAGAGGGTGCCTATCGCGGCGTCCAGCTGCATTTCATCGGGCATTTGCAGACCAACAAGGTGCGCGATGTTGTAGGCCGCGTATCGCTGATACAATCACTGGATTCGATAAGACTTGCACAAGCGATAGACAAAGCGGCAAAAGCTCTGAATATCAAGCAAGATGTGCTGATAGAGGTTAAACTCGGCGAGGAACCAAATAAAACCGGTTTTTCACCCAACGAATTGTTTGACGCACTGGAAAAAATCACACAATATGAAAATATTGTGGTCAAAGGGCTGATGACAATACCACCTATTGGGCATGGGGAACATCCGGCGGAAAGATATTTCGAGCAAATGCATAAAATTTATGTTGACATAACATCAAAACTATTGGATAATGATAGTATCCATATTTTGTCCATGGGTATGAGCAATGATTACGAATACGCTATATCTGCCGGAGCTACAATGGTGAGGGTCGGTTCGGCGATATTTGGAGAACGACAATGCTAACGATAATACTAATGAAGGGGAATTAATCAAATGGGTTTGATAGACGGATTGCTAAGGCTTACAAGACCATATTCCGAGGATGACGAGGATGGTATCGAGAATGTAATGTCCCGCTCGTCGAGAGACAGTTTTTCGGATATGTCCGAATCAAGGAACAACAGCGATAGCAAGGTAGTTAAGATACATACTACAACACAGCTTCAGGTCATGCTTATGAAGCCTGACAGATTCGAGAGCGCGGCAGAGGTCGCCGATCACTTGCGTGAAAAGCGCACGGTCGTATTGAACTTGGAATCCGCCAATAAGGACATCTCACGCCGTCTTATCGACTTTTTAAGCGGCGTGGCATATGCTCAGGAAGGCAAGATAAAAAAGGTCGCCAACTCAACATATATAATAACGCCGTATAACGTTGATATATTGGGCGATTTGCTGGATGAGCTGGAGAGTTCGGGAATGTATTTTTAACAATTGACAATTGATAATTGAGATGGGGTAACAATTAAGTCCGCATTATAATTGTCCATTGTCAATTATCAATTTCTCATTGAGGAGGGCTAAGTTTGCTTACACCGCAGGAATTACAAGAGAAAACCTTTGAAAAGGCTATTTTCGGCGGATATGACATGAGCGGCGTGGACACGTTTATTGAGACGGTCACCGCCGACTATAATTCTCTGTTTAAGGAAAACGCCACGCTGAAAAATAAGTTAAAGGTACTTGTAGAGAAAATAGAGGAATACCGCAGTGTTGACGATGTTATGCGCCAGATGGCGCTTAAAGCGCAAAAGGAATCAAACGAGATCATAGAGCGCGCGCAGAAGCAAGCTACAGATATGATCTCCACAGCGCATGTCACCGCCTCCGACCATAAGCGTGACCTACGTGTAGAGATAGAGCGTGAGGAGGCGCGTCTTAACTCAATCAAACAGGAGACAATAAAATTTGTCAATCATCTGCGCGAACTGTATGCTAAAGAGATAGAGCTGCTCGCCGCTATTCCATCGTTGCCTGTTGACGAGACGCCCAAGTCGAAGCGCGAGCAAACCGCTGCCACCGCTGTAAAGGACATCGATAATTCGGTACAGGCGGAGATTGCCAGGAGTATAGAAATCGAGGCAGGTGCCCTGGGCACGCACCCCCTGGCGACTACGGCGCCACCCCCTCCGGAGGGGGTATTATTGGGGGATGAATCTCCCGAACATGAATCAGATCTGCCATCCGACGCGAGGGTATACGAGGTTCAGTTCGGCGGCAGCAGCGATGAATCCGACCTCTCAGACATCTGGAAGCCCGAGGAGGATACTGTCGCACCCCAGCCACGCACTAACTTCGACGATTTAGAGATGGAGTTTGGCCCTAATTATAAAAATTGATAAAAATAAGTCAAGTAGGGGCGGGGTCATCCCCGCCCGTTATGCTATATGAAACCATTGACATATCGCCCGTTTTATGGTATTCTCTCTGTGCAGTTGGACAGTGGTTGGCGGTCTTTGTTCCCCGAAAGGGGGTGACGCGATGAAGTACATCGTTGAGGTTCGGAAACTAATACAAGCCTTGACAAATCTCATTCACATCATAAAAACAAAGTAACCGCCCTACTTTAGCCCAGTAAGCGGTTACTTTTTTTGAATTAACTTAATATCGGACAAAGACTGACATATCATCGTCCTCTGCACTTATTATATCATATTTTCGTTGACGAAAATATGATATACGATCTAGTCAGATATAATATGCCGTCTACGGCATATTATATCATATTCCAAGTATTTGTCAACAATAATCTTTGGAGGATTATTCTATGGACTACAATTCCACCTTACACCTGCCCAAAACCGAGTTCCCCATGCGAGCCGGCTTGCCCAAGCGCGAACCTGCTCAACTGGCTGAGTGGGAGAACATTAGACTGTACGAAAAGATAATGGAGAAAAACAAGGGCAAGCCCCTCTTTATTTTGCATGACGGTCCCCCATATGCCAACGGCGATATTCACCTCGGTCACGCGCTCAACAAAGCACTGAAGGATTTTATCATACGCCATAAAAATATGACAGGGTATAAAGCGCCGTATGTCCCGGGCTGGGATACACACGGACTGCCCGTTGAGAGCGCGATACTCAAAAAGCACAAATTAGGCAACGTGTCAACAACTGAGTTTCGCGACAAGTGCCGCGATTTTGCATTAAACTTTGTTGACAGACAGCGCGAGCAGTTTAAGCGGCTGGGCGGTATCGGCAACTGGGAGAACCCGTATATTACCTGTATGCCTGAATACGAAGCCGAGCAGATAAAGGTGTTCGGCGCGATGGCGAGCAAGGGTCTGATATACAAAGGGCTAAAACCCGTGTACTGGTGTGCCCATGACAAGACAGCGCTCGCGGAGGCTGAGATAGAATATCAAGACGTCGGCAACGAATCTATATATGTTAAATTCAAGATAAAAGACGACAAAGGTAAATTGTCTGGGTTCGCCCCGCTCGATAATATATACTTCGTCATCTGGACGACAACCGCGTGGACGCTGCCGGGTAACATGGGCATATCGCTGAATGAAGAACTTATGTATGCTCTGACGCGTGTGGATGGCAATGTTTACATCATCGCTAAGGAACTGCTCGAATCAGTCAAGGCGGCGGCCGGATGGGACAGCGTTGAGATGCTGGCCGAATTGAAAGGCGGCGAATTCGAGCATATGACGGCACGGCACCCGTTTATTGACCGCGAGAGCCTTATCATGGTCGGCGAGCATGTCACCGCCGAGAGCGGCACCGGCTGTGTACACACCGCGCCCGGACACGGCGTTGATGACTTTATCATAGGCAAACAGTATGGTTTGGAAATAATAACACCTGTTGATGCCAACGGCGTTATGACCACCGATGCGGGGCCGTTCGCGGGACACTTCTACTCGAAGGCGTCAAACGCGATAGTTGAACATTTACGGGAGAGCGGCGCGCTGCTGACTCAAAAACACATCGAGCACAGCTATGCCCACTGCTGGCGGTGTAAAAACCCCGTTATCTACAGGGCAACGGAACAGTGGTTTGCATCTGTAGACGCGCTGAAAGACCGTGCCGTCGAGGAGATAGATAAAATACTGTGGTTCCCCGCGTGGGGGAAAGAGCGTATGACAGCAATGATACGCGAACGGAATGATTGGTGTATCTCACGTCAGCGCAAATGGGGCGTGCCTATCCCGATTTTCTACTGCGAAATATGCAACGAACCGCTGTTAAATGACGAGACGATAAAAGCTGTCTCAGCTCTGTTTGCTGAAAAAGGTTCGAACTCGTGGTATGAAGTGGATGCCGCTGATATTCTGCCCGCCGGTACAACCTGTAAATGCGGACACGGCGCGTTTATAAAAGAGACAGACATTATGGACGTGTGGTTCGATTCCGGCAGTTCGCATACTGCCGTTGTAAAAGCGCGGTCGGATCAGCGTTATCCTGCCGATGTTTATATCGAGGGCAACGACCAATACCGAGGATGGTTTAACTCATCATTGACAACCGCAATTGCGGTCTATGACAGCGCGCCTTACAAGCAGGTTATAACTCACGGCATGACACAGGACGGCGAGGGTAAAAAAATGTCCAAGTCCTTGGGCAACATCATATCCCCGCAAGAGATTATCGATAAGTATGGCGCGGATATCTTGAGATTGTGGGTGGCATCGTCAAACTATCAGGAAGACATGAGGTTAACACAGGCGATGCTCGGGCAGTTCTCCGAAAGTTATCTAAAAATCCGCAACACGGCGCGGTTTTTGCTAGGTAACTTAAACGGTTTCGACCCTAACGACAAGCTGCCGCTTGATGAAATGCTCCCGCTTGACCGTTGGGCGCTGTCACGGCTGAACGACCTGACAGCGAAGATACGCGCCGCTTACGACAATTACAGCTTTCATATCGTCGCACATGCCCTGCATAACTTCTGCGTGACGGATTTATCCAACTTCTATCTAGACGTCATAAAGGATAGGCTATACTGTGACGAGGGTACGCCGCGCAAGTCCGCGCAGGCCGCGCTGTTTATCCTGTTAGACAGCTTAACTCGCCTGATGGCGCCCATACTCTGCTTCACCGCCGAGGAGATATTCTCATACAGCCCCAAGGCAGATGGCACAGACACGCGCAGTGTTTTCTTAAACGACATACCCTGCTTTGACGCCGCGCTGAAACTTACAGATGCAAAAACGGCGTTCTGGGATAGGATCATAGAACTAAGAGATATAGTCAATCTCGAACTTGAAAAGAAACGCACGGAGAAAGTAATAGGCAAATCGCTTGAGGCGCATATAACGCTTACGCTCGACGGCGCGTCATATGAACTGCTGAAAGACGCCGATCTGAAAATGCTCTTGATAGTTTCTCAGGTGACGCTGAAAAAGGGTGACGAGATAGTAGTTGATGTCATACACGCGAACGGCGAGAAATGTTCGCGCTGTTGGTGCTTTGACGACGAAGTCAAGGATGAACTGTGTCCGCGCTGTGCGAAGATAGTAAGCTGATGAAAAGGTATTCAAGGTATCTAATATGCCTTTTAGGCATTGCCGCTCTAATAGTGCTTGATCAATGGATAAAACTTTGGTCTGTAGAAAACTTAAAAGGCACATCAGGGCGCGGGTTTATCCCCGGTATTGTCAGTTTGAGTTATGCGGAGAACCGCGGCGCGGCATTCGGGATTTTGCAGAACATGCGCTGGATGTTTGTAGCACTCGGCATAGTCGCTGTGACTGTAATTATATGGATAATATTGAAAGAGCGGATTAAAAGCCCCGTTCTGTTGGCGGGTCTTTCGCTAATACTCGCCGGTGCGATCGGTAACTTGATCGACCGCGCGCTTGACGGTTTTGTCGTGGATATGTTCAAATTGGAGTTTATCAACTTTGCTATATTCAATGTCGCGGATATTGCGCTGACATGCGGTGGGATAATTATATGCCTGTATTTATTAATCAAAAAACCGATATAGGCGAACGGATTGATGTTTTTTTAGCGCGCGGCGGGACCCTCTCCCGAAGCGCGCTTGCCCGTTTACTACAAAACGGAAACGTCCTTGTAAACGGCAAGCCTGTGTCAAAGAATTACAGACTGTCCGGTGGTGAGGAGATAACGGTCAACATCTCTGAGCCTGTGCCGTCTGAGGCAAAAGCCGAGGATATACCGTTGGATATTCTTTATGAGGACAGTCATCTGCTGGTCATTAACAAACCGCGCGGTCTTGTAGTCCACCCGGGAGCAGGCAATTTGACAGGTACGCTGGTAAACGCGCTTATCAATCACTGCGGTGACGAACTCTCGGGTATCGGCGGCGTAACGCGACCGGGCATCGTGCATAGATTAGATAAAGACACGTCGGGGCTTATGCTTGCCGCAAAGAACGATTTTGCCCACAACGCCCTGTGCGCCGCGCTGCAAAAGCGCGAGATAAACCGTGTTTACGTCTGTATGGTACGCGGATTGCCGAAGCCAGAAAACGGCGTTATCGATGCACCGATAGGACGACACCCAACCAAGCGTGTGCGTATGGCGGTCGTGCCGAATGGGCGCACTGCGCGCACATTCTACAAGGTTTTAGAAGCCTATGCCGGTCACAGCCTTGTCGAGTGTACGTTGGATACCGGACGCACGCACCAGATACGCGTGCATATGGCGCATATCGGACATCCGATTTTGGGTGATTCCCTTTATGGGCCAGGTGGCCTGGCGGGCAAAGCCCTCCGGGGGGGCTCGGGGGGAGTTCCCCCAGTGTCTGGCCAGATGCTTCAGGCATACAAACTGAGCTTCAAACACCCCGTAACAGGTGAAGATATGAGGTTTGAGGCAGAGCGGGAGTTTTAATAGGGGACGACGTCCTCGATGTCCCGACATCGTTCCACGCAGATGGTGGGGGGATTTAGCATTTGACAAACCATATCCTAAAGAGATATAATATTAAGGATATTATGTAAAGGTGGCAGGTGCCCTGCCGGGCAATGCGGGGGCGCTGCCCCCGAGCCCCCGGACGGAGGATATTTTGAAGTACACTCAATGGAGAACGCTTCCGATAAAACAGAACGGTTCGCTTGCGAACTCTATTTTAGCCGCCCGCGGCATGACCGGAGAATATACCATGCTGCACGACCCGCTCCTGCTCCCAGATATGCAAAAAGCTGCAGACCGTATCAAGCGCGCAATAAAATCGCGAGAGAAGATCGCTGTTTACGGGGACTATGATGTAGACGGCGTGACGGCAACTTGTCTGCTTGTCGATTATCTCCGTTCTAAAGGCATCGATTGCATATACTTTATCCCCGACAGGATAGAGATGGGTTACGGACTGCACACAGAGGCATTGGCGAAGATAAAAGAGCGCGGCGCAACGCTTGTTGTAACCGTTGATGTGGGAGTTACAGCGTTCGAGGCGGCGTTGGCGGCACGTGATATGGGGCTTGACCTGATAATAACCGACCACCACACCTGCCGCGATACTCTGCCCGCCGCGCTAGCGGTCGTGAATCCAAAACGCGCGGATAGCCAGTACCCATTTGCAAATCTGGCTGGAGTGGGTGTGGCGTTCAAACTAATATGCGCATTGGAGGGCGAGATTGAGGACTTGCTGGAAAGGTATGCCGACCTTGTTGCGCTTGGGACTGTCGCCGATATAGTGCCGCTGATCGATGAAAACCGCTATTTAACGCGGCGAGGGCTGGAGACACTGGGGAAACGCAAAAGCATCGCGCAATTGCTGGCACTCCAAGGCAAAGAGGGCAAACCCGTAACGCCGGTCGCTATCTCATATGGCATAGCTCCCATGTTAAACGCGGCGGGTCGCATGAAGAACGCCAAGCTTGCCCTCGAACTGCTTATGAGTACAGATAAAGAACACACACGGTATCTGGCTATCCAGCTCAATGACTTGAATGAACAGCGCAGGGAGATAGAGACCGTTATGCTGCGTCAAGCCCTTGAGATGTGTGCCAAATCGGGGGATTCGGCTCCATCGATCGTACTTAAACACAAAGACTGGCACCCGGGTATAACAGGTATATTGGCGTCAAAATTAATGGAGCGCTATAGAAAGCCCATATTCCTGATTACATATAACGGTGAAAAGGCGAAGGGTACGGCGCGTTGCCCTAAACATATTGACTTAACGGAGCTGCTTGGACAATGCGAGGACACACTGCTCGGATTTGGCGGGCATTCGGCGGCGGCAGGCTTTACCGTGTACACGTCGCGTATAGATGAATTTACTGCTGCCATACAGAGCGCCGCTGCCATGGCAAAACAGCTTCCTCATGAAGAGGCGCTTATCATCGATGCCATAGTTTCGCCAAAAGAGATAACAAAGCAGAGCGCGGAGGAGATTGCCGCAATCGGGCCGTTTGGAGCGGGCAACCCCGAACCGGTATTACAGCTCAACCGTGCGGTGATCGATCGCATAATACCGTTAAAAGACGGCAAGCATCTCCGTATGAACATCACTGCCGAGGGATTAAACCGTACTGTCGTGTGCTTCGGCTTCTCGTTTGACAGCTTTCCGTATCAGGCGGGAGACACGGTGGATTTGGCGTTTAAGATATCCCTAAACGACTTTCGCCGCGAGACGGTCGTACAGATGGAACTTATAGATATAAGATAGAGGGGTGATACTCTATGCCTATAAATTATACAACAGGTAAAAAGGAAATCGACGGCAAGCTTTTCTCAAGTTATAAAACGCTTGTCGAGAGTATCCGCGCCTATTATTCCACGTTTGACGAGAAACGGTTAGACGCGGCGTTCGAGTTTGCTGCCAAAGCGCACAACACCACACTCCGCAAAGATGGTAGCCCGTACATCACGCATCCGATCGAAGTGGCTTTGATCATGTCGGACATGGCGATGGACTTGGACACGATAATCGCGGCGCTTTTGCACGACGTTATCGAAGACACGGGTTATACCCATAAAGATATCTCGTCGGCATTCGGTGAAACCGTGGCAGAACTAGTCGACGGCGTTACTAAGCTGACCAGGATGCCCTATGTCAGCAAAGAAGAACAACAGATGGAAAATCTGCGCAAGATGTTTATGGCGATGGCAAAGGACATCCGCGTATTGCTCATAAAAATTTGCGACAGGCTTCATAATATGCGCACTATTGAATATCATACCGAGCAAAAACGGCGCGAGAAGTCGCTGGAAACCATGCAAATCTATGCGCCGCTGGCACATAGACTTGGCATGTCAAAATTGAAAATAGAACTCGAAGACTTAGCGCTTCGCTGTCTTGATCCCATTGCATATAAAGAGATTACTGACGAATTGACAGCTCGCATTGGCGAAAACGTTAATTTTTTGCAATCTGTCAGCACTAACATCGGAGAGCATATCAAAGAATCGGGAATAAATGCTAATATCGAAAGCCGCATAAAGCAAATTTACAGCATCTATAAAAAAATGTACAGCCAACACAAGGCCATCTTTGAGATATACGACCTTTACGCCGTGCGCGTTATTGTCAAAGAGTCGGCGGACTGTTATGCTGTTCTTGGACTAGTCCACGACCTTTACCACCCCATGCCCGACCGTATCAAGGATTATATCAGCACACCCAAACCGAACATGTACCAAGCGCTTCATACTACGGTCATCGGACGCGAGGGCATACCATTCGAAATACAGATACGCACACAGGATATGCACCACGTCGCCGAATATGGTATCGCCGCCCATTGGAAGTATAAGCAGGGCATAAAAGAGATATCTATGGATGAGCGCCTTAAATGGGTGCGCCTATTGCTTGAGTCGCAGCAGGACACCGACGCCGAAGAGTTTATCAAAAACCTGCGTGTAGAGATGTTCGTTGACGAGGTATTTGTCTTTACGCCTAAAGGCGACGTTATCAACCTTCCGGCCGGCTCGAACCCCATCGACTTTGCTTATGCTATACATTCCGCCGTGGGCAACCGTATGAGCGGTGCGATGGTCAACGGGCATATCACTCCGCTGGACTACCAGCTCAAAAACGGCGACATTGTCACGGTGCTGACGCAGAACAGTCACGGACCCACGCGCGATTGGCTTAAGATGGTCAAGACCAGCGAAGCGCGCAACAAGATAAAGCAGTGGTTCAAGCGCGAAAGACGCGAGGAAAACATCCAGCAGGGCAAGCTGGATTTTGATGCCGAGCTTAAACGCAGCGGTATCTCCGCAGCGTTACTTAATCAAGATGATATAAAACATCAGATTTTACGAAAACTATCATTTGCGACCCTTGATGACCTGTACGGCGCAATAGGATACGGCGGTATAACAGCGTTACGCGCGGTGAACCGCATACGTGACGAGCTTATACGAATGAATCGCCTCCAATCGGAAAAGAACACCGTCGAGCGTGTTATGCACAATATAAGGCATCACCAGCCAAACTCCTCAGGCGTTATAATCGAGGGTCTGGACAATTGCCTTGTCAAATTCGCCAGATGCTGCGCCCCTGTACCCGGTGATGATATAATAGGTTTTGTAACAAAGGGTTACGGTGTATCTGTCCACAGAACAGATTGCGCCAATGCCACCTCGGACAAGGAAAAGGATAAGGGGCGCTGGGTGCGCACCGAATGGGCAAATGATGAGAAAAACACATATGCCTCGGGACTGCGTATTATGTGCAAGAACAGAGAAGGGCTTACTGTCGATGTAGCCACCGCGCTCGGGGGATTAAAAATACCTATGCTGAGCTTTAACGCACGGGTGCTGGAGGACGGATTCTGTTTAATAATACTTGTCGCCAGAGTACACGACTCTGTCGAACTGGGTGAGCTTATCACTAAAATAAGGCGTATAAACAGTGTATTGGAGGTAGCAAGACATGGTAATTAACATGATTATTTTGGGACTTATTAAAACTAATTGTTATATTGTGTCGGATGATAATAGTGAGTTATGTGTTATTATTGATCCGGGCAGTCATCCGAAGCTGATAACAAATCATTTGCGTAGACATGGATTAACACCTGAATATGTCTTTATTACGCACGGGCATTTCGACCATTTCTCTGCTGTTCCCGAACTGCGCGACGAATATGATTTCAAACTCGTGATACATGAGCTTGATACACCCTGCTTTACGGAGTATATACGTTCACACTACCGCGGAAAACGTCCAATTGAAGCCGATATGACCGTAAAAGACGACGATGTGATAACGCTTGACGGGCTGGAATTTAAATGGCTGCACACCCCCGGACATAATTTGGGGGCTTGTGTGATCCAATGCGGCGACACTCTGTTTACGGGTGACACGCTGTTTTATGAGGACTGCGGACGCTGCGACCTGTTTGGAGGCAGCTACCCGGTAATGCTCAAGTCACTGAAACGTTTGGCGGAGTTGGACGGGGCTTTCAAGGTCTTGCCCGGTCACGGTCCGGCATCGACGCTTAATCACGAGCGTAAGCACAATCCGTACATGCGCGAGAGTGTAAATGGATAAATCCTCCGCCACCTGCGTCGGGGCAGGTGCCCTGGGTACTCAACCCCCGTCGCCTATGACGCCGCCCCCTCCGAAGGGTGATATTAGGGGGCACGGGGGCGGAGTCCCCGCATTGCCCGACAGGGCGCCTGTCCTCCAGAACCCCCAGTATGCAGAGGGTAAGATAGGGGGCAAGGATATGGATAGTAATAGGACTTGGGGCTGGCTCACGGGCATACGCCCCGCAAAACTGATGACCGCGCTGTTGAATGAGGGGCTTGACGATACTCAGGCACTAGCGCAAATGCAGGAGTTGTACGAGGTGTCGTCTGAGCGGGCGGCTATCTGTCTCTCGGTCGCCAGAGCGGGCTTAAATATACAACTCAAACCCGAGGATATTGCCATATATATAGGCGTACCATTCTGCCCGTCACGCTGTGTATATTGTTCGTTTGTCAATGTCTCCGTGGAGAAGTCGGGAAGGATGATGGAGCCGTTTGTCGAGACACTGGAGTATGAACTGAGCAAAACGGCTGAGACTATAAAAAAGCTTGGGCTTAGAGTAAAAGCCGTATACATCGGCGGAGGCACGCCCACCGCCTTGACATTACCACTGTTTAAGCGTATGCTATCAGCATTGAAGCATTATATATCATTTGATAGTGTTGATGAGTATACAGTCGAGGCGGGACGCGCCGATACCATAACGCCGGAGAACATATCCATTATGCAAGAGTTCGGTGTAAGCAGGATAAGCGTTAACCCACAGAGCATGAACCCGCAAACGCTGGAGCGAATAGGCCGCCGGCACGGCGTTGAAGAGGTTTATAAAGCGTTCGAGCTAGCAAGCGGATTTAAGTCAGTCAATATGGACATTATCGCCGGACTGCCCGGTGAGAGCGCAGTGGACTTTGAACATACGCTCTCAAGTATTACCGCACTGCGCCCGGAAAATATAACCGTCCACACCTTATCGCGTAAAAAAGGCTCGGACATGTCCGGCGAGGCGGCAGCGCCGGGTAGGTGGCCTGCCGGCCAAAGGCGTCTGCGGACGCAAGACAAGGAAGATCACCTGTCCGAGATGATTGAGCATAGTTTGACCGCTCTGCGTGAGGTGGGCTATAGTCCGTACTACCTGTACCGCCAGAAGTTTATGGCGGGGGATTTTGAGAATATCGGTTGGAGCAGAGACGGGCAGGATTGCTTGTATAATATCATAATGATGGAGGAAAAGGTCAGCGTCCTTGCACTCGGCGGCGGGGGAGTTACACGGCTGGTTCATCCGAAAACGCACTTTATTGACAGGGCGTACAATCAGAAATACGCATCGGAATATAACAACTCACAGTTAAAAATCGACAACATACAACAATTTGTTATTAGATTCTATCAATCTGATGGTACAAACAAAAAGAGAGGATTCTATTATAAGTAATGATCTCTGCATCTCCGTATATTGACATATCGCCCATCTCATGGTATTCTATCCATGCAGTAGGATGGTGGTAGGCGGTCTTTGTCCCCCGAAAGGGGGTGACGCGATGAATTACATAGTTGAGGTTCGGAAGCTAGTGCAAGCCTTGGCAAGTTTGATTCGTGTTATAAAAATGAAGTAACCGCCCTACTTTGAGCCGTAGGCGGTTACTTCTTTAGTAATCACATATATCGGACAAAGACTGATGTCATCATCCTCTGCTTTAATTATATCACCATTTCACTTGTTGTCAAGCGATATTTTTCAGGAGTAAATAGGGAGGGTTATGATGAAAAGAGAAAATACAATCATGGAAATACTTGGATGGCTAAGAGCAGTAGCGATAGCTTTTGTTTGCGCACTCATTATTAATAACATCTTAATAGTTAATGCGGTGGTTATTTCGCCATCAATGGAGAGCACGGTTATGACAGGCAGCAGAATAATGGGCTCAAGAATTACTTATGTTATAAGTGAACCAGAGAGGTTTGACATAATTCTGTTTAAGGCTCCAGATGGAGAAACAACGATTCCGTTTCTTAAAAGGATTATTGGGCTGCCCAATGAAATAGTGGAAATAAAAGATGGAAAGGTCTATATAGACGATTCTGACATTCCCCTTGACGATTCCTTCATTATGGAAGAGGCGCATGGAAATTACGGTCCTTTTATGGTTCCGGATAATAGCTACTTTGTTCTAGGGGATAATCGCAATCGTTCTCACGATTCAAAGAATTGGACTAATAAATATGTATTAAAAGATAAAATATTAGGCAAGGTTTATATTGAGTATTTTCCGAACCCGCAGTTATTTGATTGAAGAGGTACTACCATGAAATACACATTAGCCAGCATCACCGAACACAGCGAGACCCCCGTTGAATTTGTCGCGGCATGCGAAAAACAGTACGAGGACAAGGTCTTGTCATGCGCAAAAGCATTGGCGGACAAGTCTGAAACCGCGCCTATTATACTGTTGGCGGGACCATCAGGTTCCGGCAAAACGACTACCGCGATGAAGCTGAGGCATAATATACTCCACATGGGACACGACTGCCAAGTCGTATCAATGGACGACTATTTCAAGACGGTCAATCTCGGGACACATCCCCGCAATTCAAAAGGGGACATCGACTTCGAGTCGCCGCTGTGCCTCGACATACCGCTTTTTATAGAGCATATCGGCAGACTGCGCGAGGGTAAAAGCGTGAAAATTCCGCATTTTGACTTCCCGAACCAGCGCCGCCACCCCGATATGTACACTGAGCTTACTATCCCCAAAGGCGGCATATGTATATTCGAAGGCATCCACGCGCTGAATCCGATGTTTTCTGAGGGGCTTGACGTATTTACCCAGAAGATATATGTAAGTGCGCGCGCGAATATAAGGGACAACGGTGCTGCATTGTTTAAAGGTACATGGGTGCGCTTTCTGCGCCGCATGATCCGCGACAGCAACTTTCGTGGTTGGGATCCGTCACGTACCATGGCGGTGTGGGGTATGGTAAGAAACGGTGAAAAGAAGTATATCTCACCGTATAAGGACTTAGCTCAATTTCAGATAGATACACATATGCAGTACGAGCTATGTATGCTGCGTGATACCGCGATGTCTCTGCTGGAGGACGTGCCTAAGGGGATTGATCGCGAAGCGGAGCTTAAGTCCATCTATCCCGCGCTGGAGAAATTCCCCGAAATCAGCCTTAACCTGCTGCCCGGGCACTCGTTGTTACGCGAGTTTTTAGGATAGGGGCACGCATTGCGCGTCACCCCTCCGAGGTTCAATTGTCAATTGTTAATTATAATACAGGAGGTTATTAACATGTCGGATTTTTTTGACAGGGTAGTACAAAACGTAAGGGAGGGTGCCGAAATTGCGGCCGACGCCGCGGAAGAGGCGGCAAAAAACATCACAGCATCGGTAAAGAAGTCTATCGATATCTCCACGCTGAACACAAAGGTAAAGCGCCTATCGCTTGAGATCAGTACAGAGTTTATGCGGATCGGCGAACTGGTCTATCAGGCGCATAAAGACGCAGAAACCCCGGTCGACAGCCTCCAAGAGAAGATCGAGCGCATTGAAGGGCTTTATGCCGAGTTAGACGAGGTAAAGGCAGATCGCGACAGGAGGATGAAAGAGAGATGACATTTGAGAAGTACAGAGAGGCCTCTGCCGCTATAACCGCAAAGATTGGAGACTTCAAGCCGGAGATAGCGCTTGTGTTGGGTTCGGGACTGGGTTTTCTCGGCGACGAGTGCAAAAACCCCATTGCCGTCCCATACGGCGATATACCGCATATGAAAGCATCTACTGCGCCCGGGCATAAGGGTCAGTTTGTTTTCGGCGCATTGTCTGGCAAAAGCGTGGCTGTTATGCAGGGGCGCGTGCATACATACGAGGGGTACAATTTCGAAGAGGTTACATTTGCCGTCAGGGTGTTAAAACTCCTAGGCGCTAACACGCTTATCGTCACCAATGCCTGCGGTGCTGTAAATCTCGATTTCAGCGTCGGCGATATTATGGTAATAAACGACCATATTAAACTCACCGGTCAGTGCCCGCTTACAGGACCGAATATCCCCGAATTCGGTGTGCGTTTCCCCGATATGTCCAAGACATATACGCCCGCATTGCGAGAGCTCGCGCACAAATCATCGAAGGCGCTGGGTCAGACTCTGCGTGAAGGCGTATATATGTTTTTTACCGGGCCTCAATATGAGACGCCTGCCGAGATCCGTGCGGCACGTGTTTTGGGCGCGGATACTGTGGGCATGTCTACTGTACCGGAGGTCATAGCAGCTCGTCATGCTGGCATGGATATACTGGGCTTTTCGCTTGTCTCCAATATGGCGGCGGGCGTGCTTGACCAGCCGCTGAGCGAGCAGGAGGTGCTTGACGCGGCGGCGATGTGCCGCGATAAGTTCTCAGCGCTTATACTGAAATGTTTAGAGGAGATATAACCTGAAACAAATTTCAGGCTGCCTGATTAGAAAAGTAATCGTCTTATCATTCCTTGCCGCGCGATAAGATGAATCTAATTTAATTTAGTGCCGATGCGCGGCGGCGGAATGGACGATTAATATGTTTGATATTCTGTTTTCAAATATCACGACATTGGACGGGCAGGCATATATCGGCGTAAAGGACGGCAAAATCGCCTATGTCGGGGCAGGGTGCCCTGCCGGGCAATGCGGGGGGATACCCCCCGTGCCCCCCGATACCCCGCAAGCGGAGCAAGTTATTGACGGCAAAAACAAGCTGCTGCTGCCTGGCATCGTCAACGCTCACACACATATACCCATGACCGCGTTTCGCGGCTGGGGTGACGGGCATGATTTGCAAACATGGCTGTTTGACTATATATTCCCATATGAGGACAAAATGGACGGCAAATGCGCCGCTATATGCGCGCAGTTAGGGTTAGCTGAGGCCATAGCGACCGGCACAGTGGCTATCATGGACATGTATTCACTATACAATGCTGTTGCTCCCGCCGTGGCGGACAGCGGCATCAACGCAAACCTCTCGCGTGGCTGCACGACACTTGGGAATGACTATGACTTTAACAATAGCATAAGCATCAAGGAAACTAAGGAACTTGTACGAGACTGGCATGGCTACGACAATGGCCGTATAATGGTTGATGCTTCTATCCATGCCGAGTATACCTCTGACGAGCAGCTCTGGCGTCCGATCGCAGAATATGCCGCAAGAAACAAACTGGGCATGCACGTCCATATCAGCGAGACACGACGTGAGCACGAGGAGTGCAAGCGGCGGCACGGCAAAACGCCCATAGAGCTTTTCTCGGAGATGGGAGTATTTAATACACGCACAGTCGCGGCTCACTGTGTCTGGGTTGAGTATAGCGATATGGTTATCATGTCCAAGCTTGGCGTCTCGGCTATCCATAATCCGGTGTCTAATCTTAAGCTGGCGAGCGGCGTGGCAAAAGTTCCCGATATGCTGAAAGCGGGCGTTAATGTCGCGTTGGGGACAGATGGCGTCTCGTCTAACGATAATATGGATATGTTTGAGGAGATAAAGCTCGCGTCAATACTTCATAAGGGCGTATCTCTCGAACCGACGATAATCCGCACCCTCGACGTGCTTGACATGGCGACTGTCAGCGGAGCGAAAGCGCTGGGGCGCGCCGATACAGGCGCGATCACTGTCGGCAGATGGGCGGATTTGATTGTGCTGGATATTGACAAACCACACTTTTACCCGCGTCACGATATAGCGGCGCTGGTAACTTATGCCGCCTCGGGAAGTGACGTCTGTCTTAATATGGTGCGCGGCAAGGTATTATATAAGAATGGCGAGCATATGACTATTGATATAGAAAAAGCGAAGTACGAGCTGATTAACTATGTAATGCCGAAGGTGTTCGGGGCAGGTGCCCTGCCGGGCAATGCGGGGGCATAGCCCCCGAACCCCAGTAAGAGTAACGGTTAAGGAGCTAATCCATGTTAAAAAGACAACAGAGCCAAAATTTCCTGCAAGGTGCGATGATACTCTCGACCGCAACCGCGCTGGTCAAGATTATAGGGGCGATTTTCAAAATACCGCTCCAGAACTTGCTCGGCGGCGCGGGTACTGCATACTTTGATGCCGCTTATCAGATTTATGCGGTGTTATTCGTGGCATCTACGGCCGGACTGCCTGTGGCAATCTCGAAAATGGTCTCCGAGGCCGAAGCGCGGGGACGCTATAACGAGGGCTATCGCACATTTCGTGTGGCGTTCGGCGCGTTTTTTATTATCGGTACTATCGGGACGGCGCTGATGGTACTGTTTTCGCAGCAATTAGCTAATTTCATGAACCAACCTGAAGCGAATTACGCAATCATGGCAATCGCACCGGCGATGTTCTTTGTGTCAATAATATCGTCGTACCGGGGATTTAACCATGGTAAACAGAATATGTTCCCTACCGCCTATTCACAGGTGTGCGAGGCTTTCGGCAAACTGGTCATCGGCTTGGCATTGGCGTATTGGGTGCTGAGAACAACGGGCAACCTGATGTATGCGGCGGCGGGAGCCATCGCGGGTACGGCGGTCGGAACGGTGTTTAGTGCGCTCTATATGGTTTTAGCGTCACGGGGACTAAAACCAACTGCCCCGGATACTATACCCTTGCGTCCGAGAAAAATGATACTTGCCGATATATTAAAAATTGCGGTTCCCGTTATGATAAGCGCGTCGGTACTCAGCTTTACCAATCTGATCGACGTGGCGCAGATTAACGGACTTTTGGTATCAGCAGCTGGCTTTACAAGAGGCGAAGCGGCATTCCTGCGTGGATCCTATGTCTTTGCTCAGAGTATGTTCAATCTGCCCGGCGCGTTTATCCTTACGATAGGCATCAGCGTCTTGCCCGTAATCGCCGCCGCGATGGCGCGCGGTGATAAAAAGAACGCGGGCGAGACAATAACCACGTCGCTGAAAATGGCGATGTTGCTGGCACTGCCCGCCTCCGCAGGCATGATGGCACTGGCAAACCCGATTGTGAAAATGCTGTACCCGAACGCACAAGCAGAGGCGGAAATCGCAGGTCCATTGCTGGTCATGCTGTGTTGGGCAATACCATTTGTGTGCCTGACGACTATAACGACATCTATCTTGCAGTCATTAGGACGCGTTAAAACGCCGATACTCATCATGGCGCTGGGCGGCGCTGTAAAGATAATACTTAACAACATACTTGTCAGTAATCCCGATATACACATAAGCGGCGCGCCGGTGGGTACACTTGCGTGCTATCTGCTCATCTCTTTGGTGAATATTGCCGTTATAATTGTCATTGTCCGTCCGCCGAAGCTAATAACTTCGTTTATAAAGCCCGTAATCGCCGCTGTGCTCATGGGTTTTGCCGCATGGGGAATTCAAGTTACACTTTCGCCGATTATGGGAAACACGATAAGTACCGCTATTGCCATACTTTGCGGTGTTATACTATATATTGTATTAGTACTTGTATTACGGATACTGTCGTATAATGATGCTTTATTACTTCCTAAGGGGGAAAAATTAGCTCGATTTATAAAAAAATAGAAAATTTTCAAAAAAAGGCTTGCAAAACTCTTGAAAATATGGTAAATTCCTAATCAAGAGTAAATACTCTAAAGATAACGAGGAGGACTATTACAATGAACAAAGCGGATTTAGTCAGTGCGGTCGCTGAAAAGACCGGCCTTACTAAGAAAGTTGCAGAGCAGACGGTTGGAGTTATTTTCGACGCAATTACCGATGGACTTAAAAAAGAGGGCAAGGTTCAATTAGTTGGCTTTGGTTCTTTCGAAGTAAAGGATCGTTCGGCGCGTATGGGCCGTAACCCCAAAACCAAAGAACCCATTCAGATTCCGGCTTCCAAAGCTCCCGTCTTCAAAGCTGGCAAAGCGTTAAAAGACGCCGTCAGCTAAAGAATGGTTAGATTTCCCCCGCCTAATTTTGGCGGGGGTTTTACTTAGGTCTTGTTTGTAAAATCATTGTATCCATCATTTTACCGGACTTTTCGCCATGCGGTACGTCAAATCCTTAAAAGGCGCTAGCATTCCCGCGGCTTTGCCGCACCACCTGTCGTAAAAATCCAGCAGAAAGCACAAACAAGCATTTTACTAACAAGCCCTAGAGAATCGGAGGAATCCCATGCGACTGGACAAATACCTTAAAGTCTCGCGGCTGATAAAACGCCGCACAATAGCAAACGAGGCATGCGATAGTGAGCGCGTCACTGTAAACGGCAAGACCGCGAAAGCATCGTACGATGTCAAGGTCGGTGACGTGATAGAGATACGGTTCGGCGAGCGGCGCACGCGTGTCGAGGTAATGGCGGTCAATGAGTTCGCGAAAAAAGAAGACGCTGGCGCAATGTATCGCGAGATGGTCTTGTAGGGCGGATCCTGTATTCACCCAAGAGCTTGTTCTAAAAAGTAAACAAGCTCCATATATTTAACCAAAGAGGTGTTAAATATATGGAACGTATCAATGAACTGCCGCATCATGTTATAATCGAGGGGCGCGCCCGCGCCACTATATCAGGCGTCGAGGACGTCGAGAGCTTTGACGAAGGCAGCGTCACCATGCGCACAAGCCGAGGCACGCTTATTATCATGGGCAGCAATCTGCGCGTAGACAGATTGAGTATCGACAAAGGCGAACTGAATGTCGAGGGTCAGGTCGATTCCATGCAATATCTCGATGATACAGAACAGCGCGGCTTTTGGGCGCGCCTGTTTGGTTAAGGCACGGTGGGCAACTCACTCTCAGGGCAGCTCTCCATCTTTGTAATGGCGGCGCTGTTAGGCGCGTTCGCAGGCTTGCTTTACGACATGCTGGCTGTTATATATCAGAGGGTGAAGCTAAATATCTTGCGCGCGCTGTTCGACGTTCTGTTCTGCCTATGTGTAGTAGTTATTCTGATTATCTTTGCCATGACGATGGGAGGCGGGGAACTCAGACTGTTCGCAATCTTGGGGTTTGGTCTGGGTCTGGTCGCATATTACCTTACATTAAGCGCGGCGGTACGCTCTGTAGGCGGATTTGTTCTGGATATTATTATAAAATTCATACTGTTTTTGCTAAGCCCTTTTATAACTGTAATTGTTTTAGTAAAAAAAATATATAAATTTCTAAAAAAACACTTTCATTATTTTGGAAAAAGAGGTATAATATATATAAAGCGTAATGAAGGTACCTATGCGCGCAAAAGATTTTACAGAAGAGGTGTGGATTTTGGCGAAACAGAGGAGGAAGCGGCGCACCGGTTTTTTGACCAAAATCGCCATTGTGGTGTTTTCGGTTTACGTCGCCGTCACGCTTATAAACCTGCAAGTACAAATAAACGAGCGCCGGCGCGAAGAAACCGTACTAAGACATCAGCTGGAAGTCACAAGGGCGCGCAACACGGCACTTACGGCGGTTATCGACTCTGAGCTGACCGACGAGATGATAAAGTCACAGGCACGCGAAAAACTTGATTTGGTCGAACCCGGTGAGAGGGTATTCGTGGACACGAGCAATTAGAGATTGCACCTAAGATAAAAAAAACGAAAGGGACACATGCTTAATGGCTATCGGCGTTGGCGGGATTGTTGACGGCAAGGTTACAGGCATAACGAAGTATGCGGCGTTTGTCGCGCTGGGTGATGGGAAGTCCGGGATGGTACATATTTCCGAGATTTCACACAACTATGTCAATGACATAAGAGATCACTTAAGCGAAGGGCAAGAGGTCACTGTTAAAATCATCAGTATCGACGAGCAGGGGCGAATTAATCTCAGTATAAAAAAAGCCGCCCCGCCGTCAGGTAACGACCGTGAGCCGCGTCAGATGCGCGGCAATGGTGCGCATCGCGCCGCGTCCGACGGACCGCCGTCATTTGAAGATAAGCTGAAACAATTCATGTACGAATCTGAAAATAAGATTACGGGCATAAGAAGCGAGCGGAGGGTATCCAGACGTAAGGGAAGGTAGAGATAATCGTATGCCGGGGTTAAATCCCCGGCTTTACTATCAAAAAGCACTGTCAAAAAGTACACTTTTTGATAGTGCTTTGTTGAAATATATCATAGCACATATTCATTAACAAAACAAGCCTTTTATATAAAAATTTCGACAAATCTGAACTTACCTTTCCGCTGACAGACCAAAACAGACAATTGTCAAAAAGTGTACCTTTTGACAATTGTATCTAGAAAGGGAAGTATTATCGTAATTGAAATATGTCCAACATGCAGGAGTGAATATGAGGTATACAAACATAAAATTCCGATGAGAGACAAAGACTCTCTTATTTGTGAAATATGCGGAACTAAATACATGAGCTGGAATGGAGGGGTGATGTATACAGATAAGCTGTTAAAGAAAGGCTCAACAGACTGGAGCGAACAACATGTGTGAAGATAAAAACATGCAATATTGAAAGGGTGAGATTTATGGGTTTGCTAGGCTGGGTTTTTTGGCTTTTTGTAGTTGCCTTTGTGATTGCTGGTATTATTGGATGGAACAAAGGAAAAAGATATCTTGAAACATCAAAGAATATTGCGTCTAATCTTGATAATTTTATTCAGAAAGAGAGCTTTATAGTCGATAAAAGAATAACTGCTGGTGATGGTATTTTGCTCATTGATAGTGCAAATAAGAAATGGTGTGCTGTCAGCAATAAGAACGCAGAACCAATAATTTATGATTATAACGATTTGACCGAGTATGAGGTATATGAGGACGGAAATAGTATTGCAAAAGGACGTTCAGGTAGTGCTGCGGTTGGTGGCTTGTTCTTTGGAACAACAGGTGCAATAATGGGTAGTGCTGGCAGTAAGGCTATACAAAATACATGTAGTATTATGCAAGTTCGTATACGCTTGAATGACTTAAGTAATCCCGAAATTACTATATCTCTTATTGGTGGAAACAGCCTTAATACAGAGATGAAAAAAGATTCATCTGGATACAGAAATCTTTTAGATTCGGCAAAACAAATGGTTTCATACCTTTCCTACATACAAAATAACGGGAAAGAAATAAAACCGGAAATGCAATCGGTTATTGAAAGCGGGACGACAGCCGATGAAATAAGAAAGTACAAAGAACTATTGGACATAGGCGCGATTACACAAGAAGAATATGAGAATAAGAAAAAGCAATTGCTCAATGTATAGAAACGATAAAATATCGGCGCGATGAAGATATCGCGTCTTGCATTATACCTTCCTGCCCTCTTTTATAAAGGGGGCTGTCACCGCAATGACAGGGGGATTTCATACAACAAACGGGGCGAACACCGTGCGCCCCTTATTACATCATTTCTCACCTTTCCGCTTCTTCACACACTCCGAAAGCAGATATTCAATCTGTCCGTTCAGAGAGCGGAAATCATCTTCCGCATTGTCAACACAACAATTAAAAAAATTTACATATCTAAAAAATACTTGACAAATTGTATTGTTTGCTGTATACTACTATATAATAAACCGTTGAGGCGGAGATAAAAACAGTATATGCGCTGTACAGAGATTCCGGGCAGCTGAGAGCCGGATAGAAATGCAGGCTGTTAAATGGACCGCTGAGGGCATGGTCAAAAACGCAATAGCGTTGAGTATTCCATGACGTTTGGGCATACGTTAGTTGCCGGGGGTATGATTGGTACTCCGCTAAGCGCACGAGCAATCGTGAATCAGGGTGGCACCGCGGATAATAGTTTATTCGTCCCTGACAAGACAAGGTAATCTTGTTTTGTCAGGGATTTTTGCGTTTTCCAGCGGACTTTTTGCCGCCATGCGGCACGGGGCAGGTGCCCTGTCGGGCAATGCGGGGGCACTGCTCCCGAACCCCAGGCACGTTGGGCGCAACGTCTCGGCGCGCCAAACAAAACAGGTAATTATTAAGGAGATGGTAATCATGTCAAATGGAAGATTCGGAGTGTATGGAGGGCAATATGTCCCCGAAACAATGATGAGCGCGGTGCAGGAGCTGGTGCGCTCATATGAGCGATGGCGCCGCGACCCGAACTTTATGAACGAATTTAGCGCCTTGCTTGCTCAATACGCCGGAAGACCATCGCTCTTATACCACGCGAAAAGGATGACCGAGGATTTGGGCGGGGCGAAAATATACCTGAAGCGCGAAGATTTGAACCATACCGGTTCCCACAAGATTAATAATGTTTTAGGGCAGGCGCTTCTGGCGAAGAAAATGGGAAAGACCCGTCTGATTGCTGAAACCGGCGCAGGGCAGCACGGTGTGGCTACCGCTACCGCCGCCACGTTGCTGGGCATGGAATGTGAGATATTTATGGGCAAGGAGGACACGGAACGTCAGGCGCTTAATGTCTATCGTATGCAGCTTTTAGGCGCAAAAGTTAACACCGTCACTTCAGGCACGGCAACGCTTAAAGATGCCGTAAATGCGACAATGCGCGAGTGGGCGGGACGAATGGATGATACCCACTATTGTTTAGGTTCAGCTGTAGGGCCGCATCCGTTCCCGATTATTGTACGCGATTTTCAAGCTGTGATCGGCCGTGAGATCAAAGAGCAAATGAGAACTCTTGAAGACAGGCTTCCCGATTCGGTCATCGCTTGTGTGGGCGGCGGAAGTAACGCCATCGGCTCTTTTTACGAGTTTGTCGGCGACGAGGGCGTGGAGCTTATCGGCTGTGAGGCAGCGGGAAAAGGCGTTGACACGCCGGAAAACGCAGCCACAATAGCCAATGGGTCTCCCGGTGTCTTTCATGGCATGAAGTCATATTTCTGTCAGGATGAGTTCGGGCAGATAGCGCCGGTATACTCCATCTCCGCTGGATTGGATTATCCCGGCATCGGCCCTGAACACGCAGGACTCTTTGACCAAGGGCGGGCGCGTTATGTTCCTGTCACCGACAACGAAGCGATAGGCGCGTTTGAATATCTGTCCCGTACCGAAGGGATAATCCCGGCGATCGAAAGCGCCCACGCAGTGGCATACGCGATAAAATATGTGCCAACATTGTCAAAAGATAAAATCATAGTCGTTACCTTATCGGGGCGCGGCGACAAGGATGTGGCGGCAATCGCCAGATACAAGGGGGTAATTTTCAATGAACAATGAACAATTGACAATTAATAATGAGAGAAGGATACTCGGCGCGTTTAATGGAAAGAAGGCTTTTATCCCGTTTATCACAGGAGGAGACCCTGATCTGGAGACTACGGAAAAGGTACTATACGCGCTTTATGAAGCGGGCGCGGACATGATAGAGATAGGTGTCCCATTCTCTGACCCGATTGCCGAAGGCCCGGTTATAGAGGCGGCGGACGAACGCGCGCTCAAAGCCGGGTGCACGGTGGATAAACTGTTCGATCTTATAGCGCGTGTTAGGGCAGACATTAAAATACCAATACTGTTTATGACATACTACAACCCCATATTCGCCTATGGTGTTGAAAGATTCACCGAACGATGCGCCGCCTGTGGTTTAGACGGTCTCATTGTACCCGATCTGCCGTTTGAGGAACGCGAAGAACTGCTTGAACCCTGTGTATCGCGTGGGCTTGAGCTGATTTCACTGATTGCGCCAACCTCCGAAGAGAGGATCACGCACATCGCAAAGAACTCCGGCGGTTTTCTCTATTGCGTATCGTCGATGGGTGTAACCGGCGAGCGGGACGAACTCGGCAACAGCGCCCGCCGTATGGTGGAACAAACCAAACAGGTAAGCGATATACCATGTGCGGTCGGGTTTGGTATTTCCACGCCTGAGCAGGCGTGTGAGATTGCGGGCTTTGCCGACGGCGTTATTATTGGAAGCGCTATCGTTCGAATTATCGCGGAACACGGCCGTGATTGCGCCGAACCTGTACGCCAATATGTCCAAAAAGTAAAACAATCAATTATGTAGGGGACGGTGGTGCCTTAACGGGCAATGCGGCGGCACTGCCTCTGTGCCCCTTGGAGTAATCGCACCGATAAAGTAATAGGAGATAATTATAATGAGTAAAATAAAAGCATCATATGCGGGGAGCGGACTTATGACGTTGATTGCGATCATCGTTATGACTGTGCGGCCTATCGCAGATTTGGACGATACAGGACACATCATGCTTGGGGGCATAATGATTGCACTGTGTATCTGGATTTTTAAGCCTTTCAAATTGACCTACGCCATTGGCGGACTGGTTTTAGCCTTATTCGGGCTGCTTGTCGGGCTTGCCCCAACGGTTATATTTTCCGGCTTTACGCAAACGGCATTATGGACGTTAGTCCCCGCATTTTTCTTCGGGTATACCCTTCAAAAAACCGGACTGGGACGCCGGATTGCAATGGCGGTTATTAAAGTATGCCGACCCACATATCTTTCGCTTGTTTTTGCGTGGATTCCAATCGGTGTTATTCTTTCTATACTGACCCCTGCGACCACCGTGCGCGTTGCAATCATGGTACCTATTGCTGTTCAGTGTTGTGAGTTATTTAATCTAAAAAAGGGTTCAAAAGGTAATTCACTGATACTTCTGACATCATTTGCAATGGCGCTCATTCCCGGCTCGGGATGGCTTACAGGCGTTATATGGGGACCGTTTATTCAGGGACAAATGGCTAACGCCGGCATAATAGTTACATTTGGAGATTGGCTTGGCGTTTTGTTAGTGCCTGTGATAATAGCTACGATCCTTTTAGTTGCGGGCGGCCTGCTGTTTTTGAAGACGGAGGAGAAACTGTCCAAAGAAGCTATTGATGCGGTAAAACAACAACCCATGGAAAAAATGAGCAAGAACGAAATTATATCCGCTGCAATTTTAATATTAGTATTCGGGATGTCCTTAACCAGTAGTTTTCACGGTCTTTCCACAGCGATAATATGTATTTCCGCTATGCTGTGCTTCTTTGTATTCGGAGTTTTAGAGACAAAAGACTTTAATGCCGCCGCTAATTGGAACTTGGTTATTTTTATCGCTATGGCATTCAGCTTAGGACCAATATTTAACGCAACCGGCATTTCTGAATGGCTGTCAGGAGTAGTCGTTCCCGCCCTTGAGCCTATCGCGAGCAACCCTTGGTTGTTTGTGTTTGCCGCCACGACGTTTTTCTTTATCTGGAGCTTAGTTGACGTCGCTATGTTCCTTCCGACCATTTCGATTATGGCGCCGATACTCCCCAGAATACAAGAAGCGTATCAAATTAGTCCGTTGGTTTGGATAGCTATATTCATACTGGCAGGCAACGCTTTCTTTTTGGCATATCAAAATATGTGGGCGGTGATGAGCCGTTCAATCGCTGAAGACAGGGCATGGACGAATAAACACCAAGGTAAATACGGAATGATATATTTCGCAGCATGCCTATTAGCCTTAATCGTGGCGATACCTATGTGGATAAATAGCGGAATGTTCGGCTAAATCCCCCGCCGCTTGCGAGCGGAGCAGATGCCCTGGACACGGGGGCGGAGCCCCCGTATTACCCGACAGGGCACCTGCGCTGCCCCCGAGCCCCCATTGTGTGGGGCAGGAATAAGATTATAGGAGGCAATCAATTATGATTAAAGAAGCTATAGTATCTCTGTCGAAAAAGCAGGATTTGACTTATGAAGCAGCAAAGGCTGTTATGGACGAGATTATGACCGGCGAAGCGTCGCCGGTTCAGATGAGCGCCTATCTCACCGCCCTGAGCTTAAAAGGCGAAACCACTGATGAGATTACGGGCTCCGCTTTTGGCATGCGTTCGCATTGCGTCCGTCTTCTGCATGATGTAGACGCCCTCGAGATCGTCGGAACCGGCGGCGACCACGCCAACACCTTTAATATATCAACCGCGGCGGCTATCATCGCAGCGGCGGCGGGCGTTCCCGTAGCAAAGCACGGCAACCGCAGCGCGTCGAGCAAATGCGGCGCCGCTGATGTGTTGGAGGCATTAGGCGTCAACATTAACATCCCGCCTGAAAAAAGCGCCGAGCTCTTAAAAAACATCGGGATATGCTTTATGTTCGCGCAAAACTATCATATCGCCATGAAGTTTGTAGCTCCGATCCGCCGTGAGCTTGGTATTAGAACGGTATTTAACATCATAGGGCCGCTTACTAATCCCGCCGGCGCAAAAATGGAGCTTATGGGCGTTTATGACCGTGAGTTGGTAGAACCTCTTGCTCAGGTGCTTTGTAACTTGAGCGTGAAAAACGCCATGGTGGTTCACGGCGAGGATGGGCTGGATGAAATATCACTTTCCGCACCCACATTTGTTTGTGAGGTGAAAGACGGTTGGGTGCGCTCATACACCATTACCCCGGAGCAATTCGGGTTTGAACGGTGTGAAAAGGAAGCGTTGCGGGGCGGCACTCCGCCTGAAAATGCCGAGATTCTGAAATCGTTGCTATGCGGCGAGAAAGGCGCTAAGAGAGACGCGGCGGTGCTCAATACGGCGGCCGCCATGTTTGTCACGGGTAAATATGAGTCGATCGAAGCGGCTGTAAAAATTGCTAACGACGTCATCGACAGCGGTAAAGCGATGCGGAAACTTGACGATTTTATTCGCTGTTCAAATGAAGGGTGAGACTATGAATATTTTAGATAAAATCGTCGAATCTACAAGAGAACGGGTTGAACGGGACAAGAAAGCAGGGTTGCCGCCGCAAAGCAAAAAACTACAAAATCCTTTTCAATTTGAAAAAGCTCTGCGGCAGCCGGGGTTCCATTTTATCTGTGAAGTCAAAAAAGCATCGCCGTCCAAAGGGGTAATCGCAGAGGATTTCCCTTATCTCGATATTGCGAAAGATTACGAAGAAGCCGGAGCTTCTGCAATTTCTGTGCTGACCGAGCCGGAATACTTTTTAGGTAGTGATCAATATCTTGTCGAGATACGGGAAGATATCAAGATCCCTCTGCTGCGGAAAGACTTTACGATCGATCCTTTTCAGATTGAGCAAGCGGCTTCTCTGGGGGCCGATGCGATACTGCTGATATGCGCGATACTCTCGCCTTCTCAATTGTCAGAATATATCAAAAGAGCAGACGAATACGGACTATCCTGTCTTGTGGAGGCACACAGCGAGGCTGAGGTCGAGATGGCGCTTGCCGCAGGGGCAAGGATCATTGGAGTCAACAATCGGAACCTTAAAACTTTCGAGGTGGATATTACATTGAGCGAGCGTCTGAGAAAACTTGTGCCGCCGAATGTGCTTTTTGTCTCGGAAAGCGGGATCAGTTCGCCCGAGGATATTGTGAAATTACGGGAAATCAGAGCAGATGCGGCACTGATCGGCGAGAGGTTTATGCGAGTTTCTGACAAAAAAACAGCAATAGCTAAGTTGCGGGGTTCACTATGACAAAAATTAAAATTTGCGGGCTGAGCCGCATAGAGGACATAACCGCCGTAAACCGCGCACTACCGGACTATATCGGATTTGTATTCGCTCCAAGTCGACGCCGGGTTGACGAGAGAACGGCAAAAATGCTGAGAGCTCAGCTTGATCCTCGAATCACGGCTGTAGGCGTCTTTGTCAATCAAGAGATTGAGATCATCGCAGAGCTATATCGTCACGGTGTAATCAGTATAGTTCAGCTTCACGGCGATGAGGATGCCGAATATATTGAGAGACTGAAAGAGCACTGCAATTGCCTCGTGATTAAGGCAATCGGCATTGACAGCTTATCTTTCCGGGGGTTCGGCGGCGAAGCTTCCGCATTGGCCGGCAGGCCACCTGCCCCGCCCTTGCCGGGAAATGTTGACTATATCCTATTCGATACACTGTCAAGCCAACGCGGCGGCACGGGAAAAGCCTTTGATTGGAGCGTGCTTAGAGATTACAACGGACCGCCTTTTTTCTTGGCAGGCGGGTTGAATATCGATAATATATCTGACGCTATTCGTTCTCTTGACTCATTTTGCTTAGATGTCAGCAGCGGCGCGGAGATTGACGGAAGAAAAGACGCGGATAAGATAGGCCAAATCGTCCGACTTGTGAGAGATTCACAACAATCATAGCTTGCATCTTACTCCTCTGAGTATATTCTAAACAGTGATTTTGAGGTGGCGGAGGCAGAACGATGGCTTATCCTCCGGGTATGGCTGGCATGCAGCGGATTGTCTGCTTCGTCGACGGGCTCACAGTGACGGTTCGGCTATAATCCAGAACAGAAACGAGCGGTCATTTGTGACCGCTTTTTTGTGTATCTCCATGCGTATGGGTCATCAGGAATTGTTGCACACGTTTTACTTGTTCAATATCAAATGATATGATATAATATGCCGTAGACGGCATATTATATCTGACTAGATCGTATATCATATTTTCGTCAACGAAAACTATGATATAATAGCTGCAAAGCAGCTATCATATTGATAGAATTTATATCATTCGCCGTCAACGGCGAACGGCGTCAGTTGCTGTGTAGTTATGGTTGTCGTTGTATTACGCCTATGATATACTATAAAAAGCAATCAATGTTGTAAGGAGGATTTTTATGCAGTACGGATATTTCGACGAGAAAAACAAGGAGTATGTCATCACTAATCCGGCGACGCCGTCGGCATGGGCGAATTACCTCGGCTCACCCGAATACGGTGCCATTATCTCTAATAACGCGGGAGGCTACAGCTTTGTCAAGTCAGGCGCAAACGGGCGAATTACACGCTATCGTTTCAACTCAGTGACATCCGATCAGCCCGGACGTTATATCTACATACGGGACACGGAGAGCGGCGACTTCTGGTCAGCGTCGTGGATGCCGGTCGGCAAGCCGCGTGACGTATATAAGTCGGAATGCCGCCATGGTACGGCGTATACTGTTATAAGTTCTGAATACGGCGGCATAAAGACCGAAACGCTTTATTACGTTCCGTTAGACGCAACACATGAGGTATGGCGGCTGAAAGTAACCAATACCGACAGTCAGCCGCGCAAATTGGCGGTCACAGGATACTCGGAGTTCACCAATGACCCGAATTACGAACAAGACCAAATCAATCTGCAATACACCCTCTTCATCTCCCGTACCTATTTCAAAAATGACTTTATCCTGCAACGTTTTAATGAGCATTTTGAAGACCCCGATAGGGAGCGTTTCTTAGGTGTTGCGGGCGCGGACGTGTCTGCATATTGCGGTGACAGGGACAAGTTCGTCGGCGCGTACCGCGGCTACCATAATCCCGCCGGAATAGAGGGAGGGTTAAACAACGACCTTAACTATAACGGAAACTCTTGCGGGGCTCTGCAAAGTGATATTACTCTGGCACCGGGCGAGACGAAAGAGATTATATATATTCTCGGCGCCAAGCCCGAAGCCGCTGCCGCTAAACTGATTGCCGAGTATAAGACGCCGGAGCGCGTAGACGATGAGCTTGCGGAATTGAAAAAATTCTGGCACGGCAATCTTAACAACCTTCAAGTTAAGACTCCGGACGAAAAGTTTAACAACATGGTCAACGTATGGAACGCCTATCAGTGCTTTATCACTTTTATCTGGTCGCGCGCCGCCTCATTCCAGTATTGCGGTCTGCGCAACGGGTTTGGCTACCGCGACACGGTGCAGGATATTCAGGGTATCATTCATCTCGCGCCCGACATGGCCCGCATGCAGATTGAGTTCATGCTATCCGCGCAGGTATCCAACGGCGCGGGTCTGCCGCTGGTGAAGTACAATCATACCCCCGGTAAAGAGGATACGCCCGACGACGCGTCCTATGTCAAGGAGACCGGGCACCCCAGCTACCGTGCCGACGATGCGCTGTGGCTCTTCCCAACGATAAAAAAATACATCGATGAATCGGGCGAGGTCGCATTCCTTGATTATGAGGTGCTGTTTGCCGATAAAGAGGAAAAGGCGTCGGTCTATGAACATTTAAAACGCGCAATCCAATTCTCGCTTAACAACCTAGGCGCGCACGGGATGCCCGCCGGTCTGCACGCCGACTGGAACGACTGCCTGCGTCTGGGCAAACTGGGTGAGTCCACTTTTGTGCTGTTCCAGTTTTTCTATGCGTTGCGTATTCTTAAAGATTTCGCACTCCTTAAAGATGATGGTAACTATATCACTTTTCTGAATAAGACGTTGGCTGACATCGAGGAGAAAATATACACCCTTTGTTGGGACGGCGACCGCTGGATTCGCGGTTTCCGAGAAGACGGCACGGTCATTGGCAAGCACAGCGACCCCGAGGCTTCGATGTGGCTCAACCCGCAATCTTGGGGTGTCATCTCCGGCGCGTCTTCACCTGAAAAAGGTATAAAAACAATGGACTCTGTGTACAGAGAGTTAAACACGCCATACGGCATCATGCTGATGTACCCGGCTTACCACAAACATACATTCGACGGTGCGCTGGCAGTTTGCTTTAATAAAGGAATAAAAGAAAACGCGGGCATTTTCTCGCATTCTCAGGGGTGGGCAATCCTCGCTGAAGCGCTCTTGGGGCGCGGCAACAGGGCGTATGAATACTGGCGCAAGGCAAGCCCTGCGACTTATAACGAGGACGCCGACCGCCGTGTGCTTGAGCCTTATGCCCACGGACAAACCGTCGAGGGCAGGGACAGCCCCTTTGCCGGGCGCGCCCATGTTCATTGGCTGACCGGCACTGCCTCCACCGTCATGGTGGGCACAGTCGAGGGTATTCTCGGCTTACGTCCGACACCGAACGGCATAGTTATCGGCCCGTCTATCCCAAGCGAGTGGAAAGACTGGAGCATGAAAAAAAAGCTGCGCGGCAAGACGCTGAATATCAAGGTGTCCAACCCCGATGGAAACGAAAACGGAGTCAAAGCCGTAACCGTCAACGAGCAAAAATTGGATGGCGTCTTTATCCCCGACGCTATTTTGAAAGCTGAAAATGATATTTTAATCGAGATGTGAGGAGATTTATATGAATTACGGTTATTTCGACGATAACGCACGGGAATATATCATCACCCGCCCCGACACCCCGTATCCATGGATCAACTATCTCGGCAGCGAGGACTTTTTCGGTCTGTTTTCAAATACAGCCGGAGGTTATTGCTTTTATAAAGACGCAAGATTGCTGCGCCTGACGCGTTACCGCTATAATAATGTCCCGACCGACGCGGGCGGCCGCTATTTCTATATTAACGAAGGCGGCGACGTGTGGAATCCGTCGTGGAAACCCTGTAAAACGAAATTGGACAACTATGAATGCCGCCACGGACTGGGATATTCCAAGATCGCTTCATCCCGCAATGGTCTGAACGCCGAACATACGGCATTTGTGCCAATCGGCGAGACCTGTGAGGTACACAGATTGGTTTTCACTAACACATCAAAAGCTGAGAAGAAGTTCTCGCTCTTCTCATTCGTAGAATTCTGCCTGTGGAACGCCAATGACGATATGACCAATTTCCAGAGAAACTTCTCAATCGGCGAAGTCGAGGTCGAAGGCAGCGCAATTTATCACAAGACAGAGTATCGCGAACGCCGCGACCACTATGCCGTTTTCGCCGCCAACCGTGAGGTGCAAGGCTTCGACACTGACAGAGAGGAATTTATGGGGCTTTATAACGGTTTCCATGAGCCTCAGGTCGTTCTTGGGGATAAATCCCGTAACAGCATCGCATCGGGTTGGTCGCCCATCGGGTCGCACCGTTTCGAGCTGACACTCAAAGCGGGCGAGAGTACATCGGTCATATTCGTACTGGGCTATTGTGAGAATCCTATTAAAGAGAAATTTACCGCTTTGCACATAATCAACAAAGCTCCAGCAGAAAAGCTGATGGCAAAATTCCAAACGGACACACAAGTAGACAACGCACTGGAAATATTAGCAGCGTATTGGGAGAATCTGCTCTGTCGATACCGCGTTAAAAGCGATGATGAAAAACTCGACCGCATGGTCAACATCTGGAACCAGTATCAATGTATGGTCACGTTCAACATGTCCCGCTCGGCGTCGTATTTCGAGTCGGGCATCGGGCGCGGCATGGGCTTCCGTGACAGCAATCAGGATCTGCTGGGATTTGTTCACCTTGTCCCTGAACGGGCGCGCGCGCGCATTCTCGACATCGCGGCGACACAGTTCGCCGATGGCTCTGCATACCACCAATACCAGCCACTGACTAAAAAAGGCAATACCGACGTCGGTACAGGCTTTAACGACGACCCGCTGTGGCTAATCGTCGGCGTCGCGGCATATATCAAAGAGACGGGCGACTTCTCGATATTAGACGAACCTGTGCCGTTCGATCTCGAGCCGGGTACCGAAGCGCCGCTATTCGAGCATCTGCGCCGCTCCTTTAATTACACTGTCACGAACAAAGGGCCGCACGGTTTGCCGTTAATCGGCCGCGCCGATTGGAACGATTGCCTAAACCTTAACTGTTTCTCCGATACCCCCGGCGAGAGTTTCCAGACCACCGCCAACTTCGAATCCGGCGTTGCCGAGTCAATCTTAATCGCCGGAATATTCCTCTACACCGCGCCGGATTATATCGAGCTTCTCCGTCGCCGCGGCGAAGACACAACCGAAGCCGAAAAGGCTGTCGCCGATATGCGCCGCGCTGTTGATGAACACGGTTGGGATGGCAGCTGGTTCCTACGCGCCTATGACGCCTATGGTAAAAAAATCGGCAGCCATGAATGTGACGAAGGTCAGATATTTATCGAATCGCAGGGTTTCTGTGTTATGGCGGGGGTCGGCGCAGATGACGGACGCGCCCTAAAAGCGCTGGACAGCGTGAAGGAACGGCTTGACACAGAATACGGCATCGTTTTGCAGCAGCCGCCTTATCAGACATACCACCTCAATCTGGGCGAGATTTCAAGCTACCCGCCCGGGTATAAAGAGAACGCAGGAATCTTCTGCCATAACAATCCATGGGTATCCATCGCCGAATGCGAAATGGGGCGCGGCGCGCGGGCGTTTGAGGTGTATCGTAAGATATGCCCTGCATATTTGGAGGATATCAGCCAATTGCACCGAACCGAACCGTATGTCTATTCGCAGATGGTCGCGGGGCGCGACGCCGTACGCCACGGCGAGGCAAAGAACTCGTGGCTGACCGGTACCGCCGCGTGGACATTTGTTAACGTCTCGCAGTATATTCTGGGCATCAAGCCCGGTTTTGACGGTCTTATTGTTGACCCGTGCGTACCGGCTTCGATGGAAGGTTTCACCGTGGAAAGAATGTATCGCGGCAAGAAATTTGTCATCAACATAGACAACAGGGCGTGCGTTGAAAAGGGTGTGAAGTCAATAACCGTCAATGGGGTCGAGCATTATCCTGGGGGTACGGGGGCTTGCCCCCGCAATGCCCGGCAGGGCACCTGCCCGCCGATTGTCGCCGACGGTGATGTGACGATGGTGGATGTTGTGATGGGGCAGGACAGTTAAGGCAATTTTACATATTGCTTTATTTCAGTGATTAAGGCAACAAATAGGCGGTCAGAAATGGTCGTCTGTTTGCTGTTTCAACAGGGTGTTTTCAATGGGTTTTAAGCTGGTACGAGTATTAATATATGAGTTAAATGGAGAACGCACTTAATAAATTTGAATATAATATTGCAAAAACCACTTAAAAACAATCTGTTTCAAGTGGTTTTTATCTTGGCAATAGACGTCAGCGCGGATACAATGATATTTTTGCCAGCGGTTGTACAATGATATTTTTCGTTTTATGACACAGAAAGACAGAAATACCGTTATTCCCCCGTTGCGATCTCCCAGTGACCGCTTCTTGCTGAACCTATACGCTTTAATCGCCCGGTATCTTGTAAACTTTTGAGTGCGCGTTGGATGCTCCGTCTCGGAATACCGGTTAGCATTGTCATTTTCTCAATAGTAACACGGTTATTATTTGATATTACCGACAATATACTGCGACATAAAGGGTTTGTCCGCTCCGAGTGCATCCGACATGGTTCTCCACAGTTGAGTGAGAAGTTGCACTCTGATATTATGCACAAGCCCTAAAATGTCGAATGCAACTTTGGGTATTACGTTTCTTTTAAGGATGGACAAGCGATACACCGCGAAACCGAAGTGTCCCGCCCGGTCTACTTAGAGTTTCTGCGTTTCGTCAAGGTTGAGCGCAATCTGCGGCGTTGGGACGAACGGCACACCGAGCAATCCGACCTGACGGACGAAACACTCCACGACCGGGCGTTATACCCACAAAAGAGCGTTGAAGAAACGGCCTTTGACAGCTTGCAGAACGAGCAGTTACGACAAGCGGTTCAGGAGTTGCCCGAAATCCAGCGGCGGCGGTTCGTGCTGTATCCACCGTCCGCAAGTACACACGGTCGAAGAAGTTGACCGAATATATGCTGAGTGAACTTATAGAACGGATAGAGGTACATCAATCCGAGAAAATTGACGGCATCCACCGCCAGCGGCTCACGATACATTATAACTGCGTCGGCGCGATTGAGATACCCGAAACGCTCACCATGCCGGAGATTGCCATG
>Ga0123353_10000597_pt1 | contig 44200 bp, 41 predicted proteins | sample TergutLab28metaG_3_FD_92763 | JGI IMG/M metagenome (GOLD analysis project Ga0123353, IMG submission 92763) | Labiotermes labralis P3 segment gut microbial communities from Petit-Saut dam, French Guiana - Lab288 P3 | ecosystem: Host-associated > Arthropoda: Insects > Digestive system > Gut ... | reverse complement strand
TCAAAAATTGCCAAAAGAAGAAATCGAAGAAATGAAGCAACGCTTGATGCAAATAAAAACAAGTAAGTAATAAGAAATAGCCACAAATATAATATAGTAAAATCCAACTGTTAGGCAGATGGCTTGTGTTTATTTTTTAGGCAGCAGTTGTGAAAGGTAAGTAGATAAAAGATCCTTGTATTCTTCCTCTATTTTTTAATCTAAATGGTATCTGGCTTTCAATAGCAGCATCAGACCTTCTTTCAGCAATAATAACAGCATTTTTCTTTTTCAGAGAGATCAGGATTTTGAGGAAAAAGGCTGGGAAATAGAGACATCCTGAGCTAAATAGCAATCCTTAGTAATTTATTGAGAGTTTCTCAGTTGCTAGACTTTTTTCACTTATTTAAAATTATTCTCATTTCTATTTTTTTCAAATTTTTAAAATAATTTTTAGAAGAAAATCAAATGATGGATTATAATCTCACTTTCAAATCTGAAAATATTAAGCTACTTTATTCCAATTAATTCAATTCAGCCAAGTTCTTTTTAGGCTAACTTCTTTCCCTTATGGTCATTATTATTTCATTCTCTAGGTTTTTTAAAAAACTGTCGCGCCTGGGCCAAACGAGAACTTACAGAAAATGTTGGTACATCATTAAATAATTCATTTTCAAAACAGCAAAAAATAATAATTATTAATGAATGACTTGTTGTATTATAGATTGTTCCTGGATTAATGTAAGTATAAGTTCCTATAGTTGTAGCACTTCCTGATGTTGTATATGTATTACGTGTTGCACTTCCATTTTCAGAAAGAATCATAAAATAATCGAATCCAAGTTGGTATGTTTCCCATGTTGCTCGTATAAGTGCATTTTCCCTAACAGTTGTAATATCTGTAGATGAATTTCCTATAGATTCAATTTTTAATACTCGCCCTTGATACTGAGCCCAATTAATTCCCATAACTTCGACAGCGTTTGCAACTTGAATTGATGTTGACTTTGGAGTAGAAGCACAACTAATCAAGACAGCAATCAATAATAAAATCATAATAAAATATATTAATGATATTTTTCTTTTCATCTTATTGTATCCTTCATATTCATACGTTGATATATCCTTTATTTTGTCATTTTTTTTGATTATCCTAAATATGCCGCAACCAAATATCGTACAACGTTTATATAGTAACTGATATTTTGCGCTTGACAAGAATAAAAAAGGAAGCATTTTTATGGGTGCAAACAAATATGCTGAGACACAACATCACAAAGGTACTCATGTAGACTTGTATTTTGATCAGCTCAATCCACCCACCATAAAGCAATCAAGCAGCGATTTTATTATATGAAATACGTTCTTTCCTCTTTATTTATATTTTCTAATTTTATCTCTGTCAATAATCAATTGAGATAAACTGTAATATTCTCTTCCATTGCTTTTTATTTGTGAACCAGAACGGACACTTTGATTGATATCATTTATTGTAATTATTGTTTCAAATGTTCCATATAATGAATGTGCTGCTACAAACAAATGTTCAATATCATATTCACCTAATCTAAAATTTACTGTCTTCTCCCAAGATTCACCTGGTTTCATATACAATTCTTCCTCAACATTACCTAATATATCTTTGTAAATTATTACAGTCCACTCACTATCCGTTGAAGTATTTTTTGCCAAGTAAGTAACAGTTATATTAGTATAGCTTGATTCAATTAATGACGTTGTTAAACAACCTATTAAAGAGAAACTAATTAAAACAATAAGGATTTTTTTCATAAAATAGCTCCAAATCATTAAATTATAATTTGCTCTAATAAATGTCTATATATATTATATCAATATTCAAACCAATTTTGTTGGCATTCTATATAACTTTCTATACATACCATACAGGTTACAAAACTAGCAAGCAGCTCCACTCTTTATCGTTTATCCCTGTCAATTATCTTCTTCTCTATCTATTTTATTTTTATATTCTCTACTTCCAAATAACTAATTATGCAATACTATATTGATGATGCCATATGTAATTTCTGCTCTAGTTTTAGACGAAAACCGAGAATATTTAGCAGTTTCATAATAGTTTCAAATGATGGGTTACCTGCCGGAGATAGCGATTTATACAAACCTTCGCGAGTTATCCCTAGATCACGTGCAATTTGAGTCATACCTTTTGAGCGGGCTATATCACTAATTACAGATAATAAAAGCTCTGTATTATTTTCTTCAAACGCATCTTCAAGGTATGCTATTATATCTTCTTTTGTTTCGATATGTTCAGCCATATCCCATTTAATTATTTTCATATCGCTACCTATCTTTATTGTAACCTATAGTTTACAATACATCAAGAGTATTTTAATTAAACATCGCTATTGCAGTCCTGCTAAGCACCTTCTTCGCCATCCTGCTCATCATCAAGCGAAAAAGAGTCCGGCAATTTTTTTGTAGTAGAAGCGCCAAGCTGCCTTAAGTTATCAGAAAGCCTTACAAGATTCCCTTTGCCGGTTGACAGTTTATTAAAAGCAGAATCATAACTTTTTCTTGCGTTATCAATTCCTTTGCCTACATTTTCAAGATCAGTAACAAAGCCAATAAATTTATCGTAAAGCATCCCTGCTCTTCTTGCAATTTCTCTGGCATTCCTAGTCTGGTATTCATACTTCCATACATTTTCAATTGTTCTTAGCGAAGCAAGCAAAGTCGAAGGACATACCATTATTATATTTTTTTCAAAAGCAGTTGTAAAAATTGTATTATCTGCCTGTATAGCAGCCGAGAAAGCCCCCTCAATAGGGATAAACATAAAAACAAAATCAAGGGAATTTATTCCAAGCAGTTTATGGTAATCTTTATCTGAAAGTATTTTTATATGATTACGGATCGATATAACAAGATCTTTCTCGCTCTGATTTTTTTCATCTTCTGAATCTGAAGATACAAGCCTGTCGTATGCAACAAGAGAGACTTTGGAGTCAATAACAATATCTCGCCCTTCAGGAAGATGCACTATAACATCTGGCTGGCTTCTTTTTCCATCAACAGATTTAAGACTTTCCTGTATTTCAAACTCCCGTCCTTTTACAAGACCAGATTTCTCAAGCACTTTTTCAAGGATCATTTCTCCCCATGTTCCCTGAGTTTTTACCTCTCCTTTAAGGGCTTTAGTAAGATTTCCAGCTTCTTCTGTTATCTGCTGGTTGAGTTTTGCAAGGTGTTGTATTTCTGTTTTAAGAGATGCTCTTTCAGATAGATCCTGCTCCCTTGAAAATTCTATCTGCTTTTTAAAATTATCGATCTGCTCCCTGAATGGCCGCAGAAGATGTTCAAGGGTAGTGTTTGTTTGCTGGGAAAAAACTTTATTTCTGCTTTCAAAAATATCGCTTGAAAGTTTTTGAAAATGAGCGGAAAGTTCTTCTTTTGCATTATTTAAAAGAACTATTTTTTCGCCAAACTGGCTTCTCTCTTTTTCAAGAGTAGTCTGCAGTACAGATATTTTTTCCTGCATTGAAGTGATCCGTTCTGTTAAATTTTCTACTTTTTCATTTTTTTGATTAATTTCCTGTTTCTGTTCATTAAGCCGGGTCTCAAATCCTGTTATTCTTTCCGTTAACGCAGCTTTTTCCACTCCTGCTTCTGATTTTCCTTTTTCATAAGAACGACGGATATTGCCTTTCAAAATCAGATATGTAACAAGAATTCCTATTACTACTCCTATCAATACAGAAAAAGCAATAATAAATATATCTATCATAAAATCTCCCAATAATTATTTCATACCATTATATAAACATCTGATATTTTTTTCTACTTTAACTTAAGGAATTGTATTTTTGATTTTATAAAATAATCACAAGCCTGCAACTTCTTTTCCGGAAAAAATAAGAATTTCAGGCCTGTACTCAAAGTGCATGTTGTCAAATGGCAACCATTTGCCGCCCCATACAAAGCCATATTTTTCAAAAATTCTTATAACTTCAGGATGAACCATCCACCGCTGCGAATATGGGACAGAGTACCATTTTTCATTGTAATTTGATGTCCAGTTCCAATATATTTGTTTATTTCCAAGTTTTTTTGGATTAATATCCATTGCAATCCCAAAGCTGTGATAGCTTTTGCTTTTGCTGTTTTCAATATCTCTCCAAATAAAAGTTGATGCTGACCCAAGAGAAGAAAGGAATTGTTTTACTTCTGGATTTCTTAATGCAGCTTCTTTTATCTCTTTATCAATTGCATAATATCTGTCAATTATACTATCATGAGCTTCTGCTCTAAATCCCAAAATATTTATAACTTTAAGATGCTTCTGGATTTCTTTAAGATTTTTTCCGCCATATAATGTTTCAAGAAACGTATTATCTCTTTGCAGATTTTCCCTGATATTTGTATAACGGTTAAATCTTTCAAGCATTTGTGCATCTGCTTCTTTTACAATTTCAGGCAGCTCATCCGGATACTTGTAAAATCCATAAGATCTATATTTATCTTCATCAGTCTTTTTATTAGGGGGAAGAAGTTTTCCTCCTGCCCAGTAAAGATCTACGCCGCGAATAGTTATTAGCCAATCATCATTTACATATTTTATTTCATCAATAAAATTGGAATATGCCCGGTATAAAGCTTTTACTTCATCAGGCATTTCTTTGTTTTCAGAAAATTCAAGTATCCTGCCTCTATGCGGCGACACGCTTGGTAACACCTCTGTGCTTGAGGGGGATATTTCCAAATCATACAGGTCAGAGTTTTTAGTAACGACCCTATTATCAATACAAAAGAGAAAAATAATTGAGAAAAATATTATTAAACATAAAATCATTATTTTCTTTTTGATCATATCAAATTCTTTATAATTTCATCACAATAATTGTGCAAAAAATATTCTTTTACTTTTTGTATCGGTACCATAGGCATCAGCCACATCAATTTGGTAACTGCTGCCTCATATATCATATCATGTGTGCTTATAGCGCCTGCTTTCATGGCTTTTTGTCCAACTTCATAAATTGAAAGATCAACAACGCCCTTAAAGCACTGTGTAGAAATTACAACGATAATATCTGACAAAACTGCTTTCTCAACCAAAGGCAAAAGATTTTCTCCCAGATATGGAAGACCGCCAGTTCCAAAAGATTCTATAATAATTGCCGAAGGTTTAATATCAATTATTTTATTTAAATAATCTGATGAAAACCCGGGAAAAAGTTTTATTGGAAAAATATTTTTTTCAAACCTGATCTCATCAATTGAATTGTATGAAAAATCATCAAGTCCTGTTTTATCTATAAATGGAATAATATTAATTTCTGCTTTTCCATTATTTATATTCCCAATATCATTATAAGAAACAGAGATAAAAGCATCTGCGGATTGAGAATTTATTTTTCTTACCCTTGTTCCATGCATAAGTTTTCCATTAAAACATATTGAAACACCGCTTTGCCCTTTCCCAATTAATACACTCATAAATTTTATTGAGTTTTCCAGATTATAATTTGCGTCTGTATCAGGATATGAGGCAGGTATCATAGCCCCTGTTAATATTACAGGTTTTAAAAGATTGCCTAATGTATATGAAAGAATTGATGCGGTATATGCCATTGTGTCAGTGCCATGAGTAATTATAAATCCATCAAACAGGTTTTTATTTTCATATATTTTTTTTATTATCAAGATCCAGTCATTGGGATTTATATTGGTACTGTCTTTTAGGAAGATGGGGCAAATTGCAATTTTTGCAGAATGATTTAGTTTATGTGTCTTGGAAAATAATGTATTGATCTCATCAGAAGGAATAAGTCCTGCCCCTGCACGCTTCGCGTCTTTTTTTGAGACAATAGTTCCGCCTGTAGTTATTAAAAGAATTTTCAAGTTCTTTTTCCATATTTAGAATTATTTCAGCCTGTAAACTTCTGCTCCCTGCGACACCATCTTGGCTATTGCCTTTTCCCCATCTCCTGCACTTACATCTACTGCTGCGATTGCATCAGAAAGAATCTTGACTTTATATCCAAGCTTTAGTGCATCCATTACTGTACTCGCTACACAGTAATCGGTCGCAAGCCCGCACACCCACACTTCTTCTATATTCAGTTTTTTAAGTTGAGAATCAAGTAATGTTGCTTCAAACCCTGAATATGCATCCTTTGAAGCAGTATCTGCTTTTGATACTATAAAAGATTTTTCAGGCACATATATATCCTGATGAAATTTCGCACCTTTAGTTTCAGCAACACAATGAGAAGGCCACATTCCCCCATATTCTTTAAAGGAACAATGATCTGCAGGATGCCAGTCTCTGGTAAAAACAATAACCTCATCTTCATCTTTAAATTGCTTAATATACTGATTTATTACAGAAACTATTTTATCTCCCTCTTTTACAGCAAGGGAACCTCCGGGACAAAAATCATTTTGCATATCTACTATGATAAGCGCTTTTTTTATACTGTTACAACAACAATTGTTATTCATCATAATTAACCTTCTGAAGTCTTGGATTAGGATTATAACCTCTTCCTTCTTTTGCACAATTTTTTCCATTGACTTTTACAACATCAGCTGTAAAATCATAATCCCCGCGAATAAGATAACTTCCTACGCCATAAGCATCAACAGGAACTCTTCTGGAAACAAATTCGCGTATTTTTTCCGCATCAAATCCGCCCGACACAGTTATCTTTACATTTTTAAAACCTTCTGCATCAAGCTTTTCCCTTGTTTTAATAACAAGTTCGGGGATAACTCCGGTTGGTTTAAAATTTCCCATCATTTCAAAGATAGATTTATCAACCATCTTTTCTGAGGTGTCAAGCCTTACTCCCCACAGTTTATCACCAAGTTCACGCGCGCACTTTAAAGCAGTATTTACACAATCGTTATGGAAATCAACAAGCGCAACAAGATTTGTTTCAGGATATGATTCATAAAATATTTTTGCAGCAGCAACATCATCACCTTCAAGACATGCGATCATCGCATGAGGAGCAGTACCAGATGCTTTTGCACCCCACCATTCACCCTGCGCAAGTGTTGAGACTGCAGAAGCGCCACCTACCCATGCTGCATATCCATCACCACTCTGCACTCCCCAATGGTCAAAACGTGCAGGGAAGAAAAGAACAGGAACTCCTTGTGCAGCTTCTACAACTTTTCTTACATTTGTTGCTATTCTTGTTCTTCTTGCAAGAATACCAAGGTAAATTGTTTCCAGATGCGCAAATGTTGTTATTCTCCCTTTTATATGCATTACACTTTCCCAGGGAGCTATTTCATCTCCATCTCTTAGTGTAAATATTTCTATATCATCAAATTCACTTATCCATAAAGAGTCAAGTTCTTTACCAATTTCCATTCTTTCTGAAAGAATATTTAAATAACTTTCTCTATCTTCAAGAAAATATATTCTGGCTTTCTTTTTAAGTTCTATATATTTATCAAAAAGTTTGTATGCTTTGGGGTAATCGGAATATTTCCCTGTAGCAAGCTTTAGCACTGCAAGACATTCATCTATACCACAAATTACTGCATTATTTTTTTGAAACACCTGCATTATTACCTGAGGATCTATGTTGTGCTCTTCAAGAGCTATTTTTTCTCTCCAGAAATATATATCGCTTCTGTAACCTCTTCTAAATTCCTGAACAGGCAGATCAAAGACATAACTCTTAAGCCGCTCATTTTTGGATGAATAAACCTTTTCAATATTTTCTGTATTGTTTGCCATTTCTGCACCTTTAAATCCTTGATTTTTCTATTTTCCAAACCAAGCAATTGTTAAAAAATAGTATATCATTTTAATCAGATCTTTTCATTAGGATTTATATTATTTGATAAGAAATTATATAGAAAAGCGCTAAAAAATTCAGATAATTTGATTTCTATTCATTAAGACATTTTTTATTATAAAAATCAGTAAGTTCCTGATCACTCATTGTATTCTGACGCCCATCCTCATAAAGAGAATCGATCCACTCTTTCATTTCTATTACAACAGAATCTGTCTTGTTATAAATTTTCCCATTTGTTAGCTCTGTATGGTTATTTAACCAATATGTTATTCCTGCAACACCTGAAACATTATTTATAATTACACTTGGTTTCTTGTTTAATATTTTTTCTGTATCAAAAATATTATAAATCTCCTCATCTTTAATAAGGCCATCAGCATGAATACCTGCTCTTGTCTGATTAAAATATTTTCCTACAAATGGGGTCATAGAAGGAATCTTATAACTTAAATTATTTTCATAATAATGAGCTATTTCTGTAATTACCGAGGGATCCATTCCATCCAGAGAACCTTTTAATGAAGCATACTCAAAAACCATTGCTTCAAGCGGGATATTGCCTGTTCTTTCTCCGATACCAAGCAGTGAACAGTTGACAGCGCATGCTCCATAAAGCCATGCTGCTGTAGCATTTGCAACTGCTTTATAAAAATCATTATGTCCATGCCACTCAATACGCTCTGATGGAACACCTGAAAAGTGCTGAAGCCCTGAAATAATTCCCGGCACACTTCTTGGCATTGTTACACCTGAATAAGGTATGCCAAATCCTAAAGTATCACATATACGAAATTTTATTGGTATGGATGCTTCTTCTGATAAATCCATAAGAGCATTTACGAACGGAACTACAAAACCATAAAAATCTGCTCTTGTAAGATCTTCGAGGTGGCATCTTGGAGCAATACCTGTTTCAAGCGCATCTTTTACAACTGCAAGATAATGGTCAAATGCCTGTCGTCTTGTCATTTTTAATTTTTTAAATATATGATAATCTGAGCAGCTTACAAGAATACCGCTTTCACGTACTCCAATATTTTTTATTAATTCAAAATCAGATTTATTTGCTCTTATCCATGTTGTAATTTCAGGATATTTGTACCCCTTATCTCTGCATGACTCCATAGCATCTCTGTCTTTTTTGCTGTAAACAAAAAATTCTGATTGCCTGATTATTCCATTAGGACCACCAAGCCTGTGGAGAAACTCATATAAGTCCACTATTTGCTCAACTGTATATGGAGTTCTTGCCTGCTGACCATCCCTGAAAGTTGTATCTGTTATCCAGATATTTTCAGGCATATTCATATCTACTTTGCGGTGATTAAAAGGAATATTTGGAACATCATAATATGGGAAGATATCTCTATATAGTATAGGTTCATTAACATCCTGAAGCTCATATCGATGAGGTTCAAATTCCAGCAAGTTACTTCTTCTGCTGATAATCAATTTAACTACATCCTTACTTTTAGTTGTTTTACTAAAGATACTAATAGAGAGAGAAGATGTCAAATTTTGAGATTATTTTAATCTTTTTTTATGGATGAGTAGAGATGATATGCTGTATCCGGACCCACAAGCCTTTTTGCAGTTTCATGATTTTTTATTTTACTGCGGCCTCTGGCAATTAAAGATCTGTAAAAATATTTTTTCTTTATGTAGACATGATTTCTTTCTATCTGATTTTCGTTAATAATATCTTCTTCTTCCATAAGTTAAACAGGTCTTATCGACAAAGAAGGACATCCAGGAACACAATAGCCGCACATTATACATTTTTCATTATTTATAAAAGCTTTCTCATTTATCATAGTTATTGCAGAAGAAGCACAAGTCTCAATACATTTTCCGCAACTAAGACAGGCTCGTTGCACAACTTGATATCTTTTACTGGATCCTTTTAATGTGGGATTTGAAAAACCAGAAGTATCTTTTGAATTAAAGTAAGAAAGATTATAATCAACCTCTTCTTCGCTAACCATTCCCATAGCAATTGGATAGTTTCCAAGAGATCTTGCATACAGGAGCGCCTTATTATAGTCTTCAAGAAGATTTCCCCCTGCAAGTACTTTCATAAGATATATACCTTTGCCTGCATCCCTGCATTTTACAATTGCTTTTTCCATATCAGGGAGAGTTCCCCCTATTATGCCCATCCCTTTAAAATTTACCAGAGGGAACACAATATCAAGTTCTTTAACTTCAGCAGCCAGAGAAATAACTTCAGCAGAATGGCTGGCCACACCTGCAGCTTTTATCTTTCCCTTTTCTTTGAGATCAACTAACGCTTTTAAAGCGCCGGCACGTATCTTAAACAGATTTTTATCGCCTCTTGCTGCATGCAAATGGAAAATATCAATTTTATCAAGTCCAAGAAGTTCAAGTGCTTCATAGACAGCATTCTGCATATCATTATATTCAGGAACATTGCTTTTTGAGGCTATTACAGGAACAATACCTGTTGCATCCATTGCTTTTTTTATTGGTAAGTATGTTTTATATGACTGGGCAGTATCTACAAAGTTGATTCCAGCTTTTAATGCTCTTGCAATAATTGAAGCGCCATATTCAACATCCAGATTTTTCTGCATAGGCCCCATAGGCAAAGCGCCAAAACAAAGTTCTGTAACCTCTATTCCAGTATGTCCAAGTTTATATGTTTTCATGATTGATATTTTATTAGTTTTTTCATAAATTGTAAATTAGTATGGAAATTATAAATATAAAAACTGAAAGAGTTTTAATAAGAAATCTTGTCAAAAGCGATGCAGAAGATTACTTTCAGATATTTGGCAATCCTGTTATTGCTAAATACGATGATTTTTCTCCTATAACAAGAGAAGAAGCTGATGAAAATATAAATGACATTATAATAGCATACTGCAACAACGGGCATGAAAAAGAGTTCGGAGTAGAGCTTCAAGCAGAAAATAAAATTATTGGGGTGCTTTATCTTAAAGAAGAAGATAGTTATTTTTCAACAGGATACCATTTTAACGAAGAGTATCATGGGAAAGGTTTTGCTACTGAAGCTGTCAAAGCATTTATAGATTATCTTGAAAAAAATTATTCTAAAGAAATAAGAGCTATAGTGGATCCCCTCAATGAACGATCTATAGAATTGCTAAAAAAGTTGTCGTTTATTTTTCTTGAAGAAAAGAAAACAAAAAAAGAAGATAACACTATAATGATTGAATATATTTATAAAAAATGCATGTATGCAGGTAATTGAAGATAGATTGTTTTTAATATAACTTTAATATGTGAAGAAACCTGAAATTCTTTCTCCTGCAGGAGATATCGAATGCATCAAAGCAGCATTTGCAGCAGGAGCTGATGCAGTATATTTTGGACTCCCTTTTTTTAATGCAAGACAAAGGGCAAAAAATATTGAACCCAAACAATTACCTCTTATTGTTTCAGAAGCAAAGCTTAGGGGAATAAAACTATACCTTACTTTAAATACTCTTATCACAGAGGAAGAAATTCCGTCTCTGCTTGATGCTATTGATACTGCAATGATATCAGGAATTACAGATTTTATAATACAAGATATGGGGATTCTTTATATTTTAAAAAAGATTTATCCAATGGCAAAAATCCATATCTCAACCCAGGCAACAACACATACTAAAGGACAGATAGTATTTTTTTCAAAGTGCAACATCGCAAGAGTAAATCTTGCAAGAGAACTCTCCCTTTCTGAAATCAAAGAAATTACAAAATTAGCACATAAAAATAATATTGAAACAGAAGTCTTTATACATGGTTCATACTGTATCTCCTATTCTGGACAATGCTATTTATGTTCTTTTCTGGAAGGGTGTTCAGGGAACAGAGGATTATGCCAGCAAAATTGCAGAAGGCTTTATAAAAAGGGGAATAAAAAAAGCTATTATTTAAACCTCAAGGATAACAGTGCGCTGGAGCACTCATCGGAACTCATGGATACCGGAGTTGACTCTTTAAAAATAGAAGGACGAATTAAAAGTCCTGCTTATGTCTATTCAATAATTAAAGGATGGAAAACAGTTCTTAATAACAAAGAAAAAAAAGATACAGCAATTTTGCTTCTTGATGGAGTTTTTAACAGGCTGTTTACATCAGGATATCTTTTAAACAGTGTCAGTAATAGTATGTTTTCAGAAACTCCCCTTGACCGTTCTCTTAAAAAAATTGCAGAAGTTCTGTCTTACAGTGCAGACAACTTTTTACTTGAAATCAGCCATCAGATAAAATCTGATCTTCCATCTGAAATAATTATAAAAGATAAATATGGATATTTTATATGCACAGCTATAGCAGAAAATATTGTAAGCAATAATACAAAAGAAAAAACTGATAAACAAAGTTTTAAAAGAAACGATAAACCAATTTTATATAAAATAAAAATAACAGGCAAACTGGATGGAAAAATAAAAAAAGGGAATGAGGTATTTGCATCAAGACCAGCCCTTGAAGCAGGAGAAATAGAAAAAACAATTGAAAGTACTGTGTTCAGAAAAATTCCTGTATCAGCAGAAATATCCGCAGCATCAGGAGAACATTTTAATCTTAAACTTACAGCGATGAACAAGCATGGGATATATGAATCTGAAAACCCTCTTTCTATATCAGTAAAGAACTCTACTTCTAAAGAAGATATTTCAAAACAACTTTCAAGATTTGGTAATACACCATTTGAACTTGAAAATATTATTTTTAAAAAATGGGAAAATAATGCTTTTATCCCTTCGAGCTTAATAAACATCGCCAGAAGAAAATGTACAGCAGAAGTTCTGGAGACCATAGATTCTCCAAGAAAAGATGTTTTTCTAAAACAATATTACACTTCCGGTGTGCCATCAGTCACTACAATAGATACCGATTTTCATCGGTATGACATAAAAAACAAGCTCTCTGTTCTTATTGATAACATTGTTACAGCAGAAAAACTAAAATCATTATATGGAGAAAAAATCGATATAATACTGGAAGTCAATGATCCAACAAGTAATACTAATATAGATAAAACCTTTACCCTTTTTTTTCCAAGTGTAATTGAATATAGTGCAGAAGAAAAATATAAACAGCTTATAAAAAGTTGCAATAATAAAATTATTTTAAATAATACATCTTTTATAGAAACCATACTGGATTCAGGGAAAGAGTGGATCGCAGGTCCTTTTTTAAACATCACAAATACTCTTGCACTAAAACTGTTTTCAGAAGTATCAGATTGCAGAGGTGCAGTAGTATCTCTTGAACTTTCACTTGATCAAATAAAACTATTGGCGGAAAGATCAGATCTGCCACTATACTGCTTTATATATTCTGCAGTAAAACTTATGACAACAAGACAATGTCTGCTTGAGTACAAGTGCGGGAAAAAAATAAGCGACAGCAGTTGTTACTATAATTGTTGCGGAGAAGCTTTTCTTGATGAAATAAATGGCAGAAAATTAAAAATATATAAAAGAAAATGGAATTATACAGAACTATATGACACCAATTTTTTGTTAGCTCTTGAGATTGTTTCTGCTATTAAAAATGATGCACCTTGCTTTAAAGCTTCACCTGCAATCACTCGCTCAACAGACAAGGGGGTGCTGCACAACCCCCTCAGCACGAACAAAGTATCAAACTTTATTATAGATTTAAGAAACTTTAGCTTTGCTGAGCATAATTCTGATACAATACCTATAATTACAGAACTTTTTATTAACTACCTGGAAAATCCATCCTCTGGCAATAAAATTAAAATTACAAAATTATTTAAAACCACATCAAAGGGAAATTTAAAAAAAGGGATTTAAAACAAATATCAATGTTTTACCTATAATAATTTTATAGCGCTGAAATCATTTTTTGTGTTATAATATTGCGTGCAAATTATAAATGCCATATGCAGCAAAATAAAAAAATATTACCTATACATTCTTGTTCTTCCGGCAGTCAGCATATTGATCTATCTTCTTTCGCTTAATATTTTAAAAGAAGTTGAAGAACTCATGCTATATAAATCTAAAATAGATAATATCTACAGCAAATGGATTGAGATGAAATCCGATGCATTAAATTACTTAAAATCAGATAAACAGGAAAATATAAAAGCAAAACTTAATAAAAGCATTGATATTTTTAAAAGAGATTTTAGTTTTTTATCAGACAGTAAATTGAACCACTTCAATAAAGCATCTCCAGAAGTCATAAACAATATTATGCCTGTAATTATTTTATGGGATGAAATTCAATTAAACATGATAGAAATAGCAGAAACGCCTGCTGATTTTAAATATTTTACAGATCAAATCTACTGGCTGACAAATGATACTGTTATTTTTGAATATAGTCTTAAAGAACTTATAAGATGGTTTGATGTTTATAATAAAGGACAGCTACTTTTTCATTGGCGTCTATTTTTTCTATTTACAGTTATAATACTTGGTTCCGCGTTATTTGTCAGAATAATATTAAAAAAATATTTGAAAGAAAAAAAAGCACGGGAGAAAACACTTAAAATAATGAATTCAATTGTATCAGAAAGAGAGACAGAAAGATTAAGGTTGGCTTTAGATATCCATGACACAATCGCCCAGAATCTCTCTTTTTCAAAAATGCTCTGTTATGATTTAAATGCCCAGGCTCCTATAGGAGAGACAATGAAAACAATAGATAATCTTACTGAAATAATTACAAAAACAACAAGTCAAATTCGCAGTATAATATATGATCTTATGCCGCCTGAGCTGGAAAATAATAGTATAGAAAATGTTTTCTATGACTATTGCAATTCTTTTCAGGAAAAAACCTATATAAATATAAACCTTGAAATAAAAGAATTTCAAAATATATCAATAAATAAATCTCAACAAATAACTCTCTACAGAATTTTGCAGGAGTGTTTATCTAATGTTTACAAACATTCTAGTGCAAAAAATGTTAATGTTCTGTTTTCCATAGATTCTCCTCACATATTCCTGAAAATATCTGACGATGGAAGAGGATTAAAGCCTCCTGTTTTTGAAACTGAAAGTAGTTATCAGCATATAGGCCTAAGGGGGATACAGGAAAGAATAGATATTTTTGATGGTGAAATGGAGATAACAAATAAACCTAAAATAGGCTATACTATTTGTATAAAAATGGTATTAAAGGATACTAACGATGAAAGATAAATACTCTGTTGTAACCATTGACGACCATTCTCTTATACGAGAAGGGATAAAATCAATAGTAAACAAAAGCAATAAATTCAATATTGCAGGAGAAGCAGATAACGCAGATGATGGATATAAAGTTGTCACAAAGATTAGACCTGATATAGTATTGCTTGACATATCACTTCATGGTCAATCAGGTTTTGAAATAGGAAAAAAACTTCTTAAAGAAGATCCATCCATTAAGATAATAATCCTCACCATGCATTCAAAAACTCAATATATTATAGATGCTTTAAAAAATGGAATTAAAGGGTATATACTTAAAGATAATTCGCCTATTAATCTCATAACAGCAATGGAAAAAGTTATTCAGGGAGAAATATTTATTGATAGCTATATTTCAAATAAAGTTATATCTGAACTTTTACCAGATAACGTAGAAAAATCAGAAATTTCCATGAATAAATCATCTTATGAATCTCTTACAGAGAGAGAACAGGAAATTCTTAAAAAGCTTGTTAGCGGACATTCAACAAGAGAGATAGGCAGCGAATTATTTATAAGTTTTAAAACTGTTGAAAACCATAAAGCTAGTATTATGTCAAAACTTAAATGTAAAAATATGGTTGAGCTTATGAGATTTGCTCTTGAAACAGGATTAGTAGATTTATCTGCTAACTGATTTTTTTTCTTTATATAAAAAAGCTATTATTGCTGCTACAAGAGCAAGAAGGATTACAGATAAACAGCGGTAAACTGTATCAAGACTAATATGATTTAAAAGGCGAAAAGCAGAAACAGGACCTATAGCGCTTGCCAAATCTCCTACAGTAAAAACAAATCCCATTGAACGTCCCTGACTATTTTTTTCAACAGCATGATCTCCTACCAGGGTTCTTACTAATACATTTATACTTCCTGTTGGAACTGTGCACAATAACAATCCTAAAAGAGTCAGATAGGGTGGAGCTAATGTTATTATAAAAAGTCCGGCAACTCCAAATAATAAAGTTATTGTAACAACATATAACCTGTTTTTAAATTTATCAGCAACTGATCCTATAATAGGATTAATGCACGTTTCTATACCTGCTTTTACCCCTCCTATTATGCCTGTCAAAGTTGATATCCCAATAAAAACTATAAATGGAGATATTTTTTCTTTTGTAATAATACTAATTAAAGAAGCTATAAAGGCAAAAACAAAACGAGAAGTACCTAAAATGACTGCATAAAGCAATAAAGTTAAATCTAATTTAACTGAATAATTTTTCTTAAAATTGGTAAAAGATATTTTTTCTTTTTTATGAGTTTTAGCACCTGGCAAAAAAATAAAAACATAAATAGCTCCTCCCAAAGCAAGAAACCCATTAACAGCCATTGTTGACTGAAACCCTATTTTATCTGAAAGGACACCACCGAATACAGTACCCAAAATATGTCCGACAGAAATCCAAAAATAATGCAACCCAATCAATTTGCCTCTATTTTCAACAGTAGTTTCTTCAAGCAATATACTTGTTCCTGCAATATTGATACCTGACCATGCAATTCCCCATAAAATTCTTGCAATAAAAAGAATAGTAAATCCATAACAAAATCCAAAAAGAAAATAAGAAACAGCGCCAATAAACAAGGATGAAACAAATATTTTTTTTGGATTTCCAAAATCTACGAGATATCCAAAAACACTATTAGTTACTAACCGTACTAGCCTATTGACTCCCATTAAAGTTCCTGCATCTGAAAGAGAGATTCCAACTATACCTACATAAAGAGGCAGTACTGTATAAATTGCAGAATCCCCAATTATTGCAAGACCAGATCCCAACCATAGAGAAGCTATTATTCTATAAAATCGTTTTTGTTCACTATTATTATTTGACATAATTATTTTTTAATATTTAGACACGAGCAATTATATCTTATAAAAATGATTATTACCAATATAAGAAGAATTAATACTAAAGCCATAAATCTAAAAACTACATCCATGCTAATAAAGGAGAGTATACCAAAGCCAAAAATAGGCCCTGTAGCACTTGCTAAATCTCCTACTGTAAGAACAAATCCCATTGAACGTCCCTGATTATTTTTTTCAGCAGCATAATCTCCAACAAGAGTTCTTACCAATACAGGTATACACCCGCTTGGCACTGTACACAATAATAATCCTAAAAGTGTCATATAGGGAGGAGCTAACGTCATTATAAAAAGCCCTGCAACTCCAAACAATAAGACTATTATAACAACATATAACCTGTTTTTGAATTTATCCGCAATTAATCCTATTATAGGATTAAAGCAGGTTTCAAGCACTGTACGAGTCCCTCCTATCAGACCAGTCAAAGCAGCTACTCCTATAAAAACCATATATGGAGATATTTTTTCCTTTATAATAATACTAAGCAAGGAAGCTATAAAACCTAAAGTAATAAAACGGGAAATAGCAAAAATAGCTGCATAAAGTGACAAGGTTAAATCCAATTTAAATATATAATTTCTTTTTAAATTGGCAAAAGATATTTTTTCTTTTGTTTGCTTTTCTGTACATGGAAGAAAAAGAAGAACAAAAAAAGCACCGACAAGAGCAAAAAAGGCGCTAACAAGCATTGTTGCCTGAAACCCTATTTTCTCAGAGAGAAATCCTCCGATAACATATCCCAGAATACATCCAACAGAGATCCAGAAATAATGCAATCCAACCAGTTTGCCTCTGTTTTCAACAGTAGTTTCTACAATTAATATGCTTGTTCCGCCAATAATTATGCCAGACCATGATATTCCCCATAAGATTCTTGTAATAAAAAGAATAGGGAATCCTGAACAAAATCCAAAAAGGAAATAGGCAAAAGCGCCAAGAAACAGGGATGCAACAAATAACTTTTTCTGATTCCCAAAATCAAAAAGATATCCCAGAACCCCATTGGATATCAGTCTCACCCCACTGCTTACTCCCAATATGATCCCGGCTTGTGTAAGGGTAATTCCAAGTACTCCCACATAAAGAGGCAGTACTGCATAAACAACCATGTCCCCTATTACTACTAAACAAGATCCTAACCAAAGAGAAGCTACTATCTTATAAAATCGTTTTTGTTTAATACTATTGCTACTATTTGACAACTGTAGGATCCAAATTATCCCTTACCCAGTCTCCAACAAGACACATGGCTAATGTTGTGAGAAAAATAATTGTTCCAGGAATTACAGCAAGCCACCACTCACCCATAAGATAATTTCTTCCAAAAGCCATCATGTTGCCCAAACTTGTCTCAGGAGGCTGTATTCCAAGCCCTATAAAACCAAGCGATGTTTCTACTATTATTTTTTCCGGAAAATTAAGAGAAAAATTAACAATTATAATATTTGAAACATTTGGGAAAATATGTCTTGCATAAATTCTTACAGGAGATGCTCCAAGTTGCTTTACCGCTACAGCATATCCATCTTCCTGTGCAGAAAGAGCCATTCCTCTTGCAAGCCTTGCAAATCTCATCCATCCCTGTATTCCCAAAAGAAAGACAAAAAGAATGATATTATTGCCAAAAAAAGCAAGAACAAGGAGAGCCATAATAAGAAATGGCATTGCATATTGAAAATCTACAAGAGTCATAAGAATTTCATCTACAATACCTTTAAAATGAGCTGCGATAAATCCAATTACTGTCCCAACTACAGCTGTTATTATAGATCCAATAAAAGCAACAGTAAGACTTGTAAATATTGATCTGATCAGCCTGCTTAAAGTATCTCGACCAAGAGCATCTGTACCAAGAAAATATGCCGGATCTCCCCCCATAAAAACCGGTGGAAGTAACCTATTTTCCAAATTTGTCGCACGATAATCCATTGGCATCAATTGCTGGTGAAATATTGCAACAAAAAAAACAATAGCAAGCCATAAAAATGATATAAAAATCAAAGGAGGAACTTTCCTGAAAAATGATTGAATAAAATTTTCCTGCCCCAACATCTTACTTACCTCCTTTTTTTATTCTTATGCGAGGATCCAGAAATCCATAGGTAATATCAACTAGAAGATTCATAACTACAATAGTGATACTTAAAAGCAGAACAATGCCTTGTACAACAGCAAGATCTCTCGAACCTACAGATGTGACCAAAAGCCTTCCAACTCCGGGCCATGCAAAAACTGTTTCAATAACAATACTTCCTGCAACTATCCTTCCAATACTTGTTCCTACAATTGTAACAATTGGGATTGCGGCATTTGGAAGTGCATGTCCATAAATAACCCTATTTTTACTTAAACCATATGCTGTGGCTGTTCGTACATAAGGTTTATTTAATACAGAAAGCATTGTCGATCTTGTAAAACGGGAATATGAAGCTAAATAATGTATTGATGATGTAATCAGCGGCAATATTATATGCCTCCACGAATCGCTGCCGCTGCTTGGTAAAATTCTTAATCCAACACAAAAAAGAAGAATAAGCAAAATGCCAAGGAAAAAATTGGGCATACTAAAACCAAAAACAGCTGTACCCATTGCAAATCTGTCTATAAAGGTATTCCTGTTAAGAGCAGCTTTTACTCCAAGCGGTATTGAAATAAGAACAGCAAAGAAAATAGAAAGGGTTGCTAATTGGATTGTCTTTGGGAGTCTTTCAGCCATAATAACATTAACAGGTCTACGATCCCTATATGATCTACCCATATTACCTGTAAAAATATTTTTCCAGTAAGCAAAATACTGTTCAATTATTGGCCGGTCAAGCCCCCATTCTTCCCTAAATTCCTTTCGCTCCTCTTCGGTTGCATCAGAAGGAAGTATTGAATGAGATGGATCACCTGTAACTCTTAGTACAACAAAAACAAAAGTTACGACAAGTACCATTGTTATAAAAGCTCTAATAATTTTACCAAAAAAATATGTTATATGCATTTTTTACAACCTCATTTCTCAAATAAATAACATGCTACTTTATGATTTTCACTTATATTTTTAAGCTGTGGTTCTTCTTCCCTGCATCTATCAGATACAGACGGACATCGTGAAACAAATCTGCATCCTTGAGGCAAGTCAATAGGGCTTGGTGGTTCCCCTTGTAAAAGTGTTTTTTCTCTGGCTAAGGAAGGATCAGGAATGGGAATAGCATTTATAAGTGCTTTTGTGTATGGATGCAGAGTATTATTAAATAGTTCTTGACACTCTGACTCTTCAATTATTTTTCCAAGATACATTACAGCAACACGGTCGCATATATGTCTTATTATGCGAAGATCATGACTTATAAAAATATATGTCAACGATTTTTCTTTCTGAATTCTTTTTAACAGATTTATTACCTGAGCCTGAATTGAGACATCAAGCGCTGACACTGGCTCATCGCAAACAAGAAGCTGTGGATGGAGTATAAGAGCTCTTGCAAGTACAGATCTTTGCCTCTGTCCTCCACTTATTTCATGAAGATAACGATCATACATATAGCCTTCCATCCCCACAGACTCAAGTATATCTAACGCTATGTTTTTTCTTTTTGATTTAATTTCTGTTTTATGAATATCGAGCGGTTCCTTAACCTGTTTACCTATTGTCATATATGGATCAAGTGCTCCCATAGGGTCCTGGAACATAAGCTGCATATGAACGCGGATTTCTCTCCATTTCTTTGGACTAAGAGTTGTTACATCAAGACCATTAAACAAAACGCTCCCTGAGGTAGGAGGAATCATATTAAGAACAAGTCTTGCTGTTGTTGACTTGCCACATCCACTCTCTCCTACGATTCCAAAAGTTTCGCCTTTGTAAACATTAAAATTTATTCCATCAACAGCACGAAGCTTTTTATTTTTCCCAAAAAACGTAGAACCTTTAACAGCAAAATGACATACTAAATCTTTTACTTCTATAATAGGTCTCTCTTTATTTTCTAAACTGCTAACCATAACTCCTCGCTACTCTTGTATTTCAGGATAAAAGCATGCAGCTTTATGATCAATGCCAACTTGTTTAAGCTCGGGTTGGCTTTTCATACATTCTTCTGTGCTTTTTGGACATCGTGGTTGGAAACAGCACCCTTTTGGTCTATTAGTTGGAGAAGGGACTACTCCCTCTATGGGGATAAGAGGTTTATTTGTTTCATCTGTCATCTTTGGAAGAGACCTCATAAGTCCTGCAGTATATGGGTGTGCAGGATTTTTAAAAAGAATTTTTACAGGGGCTTCTTCTACAACAAGCCCTGCATAAAGAACATATACTCTCTCCACATTTTCTGCAATGACGCCCAGATCATGTGTAATAAGAATTGTTGCCATTCCCCGTTCTTTATTAAGCTTTCTTAATAAATTTAATATTTGAGCCTGAACAGTTACATCAAGCGCTGTTGTTGGCTCATCTGCAATAAGGATATCAGGGTCCCCTGCAAGAGCCATTGCTATCATTACACGCTGGCACAATCCTCCTGACAGCAGGTGGGGATAGTCCCTAAGCCTTAAAAGAGGATTTGCGATCCCTACCTGTTCAAGAAGAGAAACAGCTTTATCAATAGCTCCCTTTTTTGAACATTTTGAATGTGTCTGAATAATCTCAATTAGCTGCGAACCAATTTTTTTAACAGGATTAAGAGAAGCAACAGGGTCCTGGAAAATCATTGATATTCTTTTACCTCTTATTTTTCTTATTTCCGGCTCGGAAATTTCCAGGAGGTTTCTGTTTTCAAACATAATATCCCCTTTTGTCCTTGCTGTTTCCCCCAATATTCCAAGTATTGCCATGCAGCTAACGCTTTTTCCACAGCCGCTTTCGCCAACGAGCCCTATAACTTCCTTTTCTCTAAGTGAAAAATCCACTTTTAGGATTGCATTTATCAGCTTGCCATCCTTTACAAAATCCACCTTAAGATCACTTACTGTTAAAATCTCGTTATTCATTCACATTCCCTTATCGTATTATTGTTTAAAATTTTCAGGACCAAAATACATATAGACCTGTCTATATGCATTCCAGTCTATATTTTTTCTTTTTGCTGAAAAAACTACATTCTGATAAAGAATCATTGCTGGAGGATTAGCATCAAAAATCTCGAGCATTCTTTTTGCGCTGTTATATCTGACTTTTTGATCTGCTGTTGAATCAAGTATTTCTCCAAGTTTGTTAAACTCATCTACATCAGCTCCTTGCCAATTATGTAAAAGCTGGGCATCATATTTTGGAGTATATGTTCTCCACAAACAGCCCGATGGATCTCCATATTGATCTGTATGCGATGTATTTCTCATTCCCAATATTCTTATCTTGTTAGAATCTTCTATATTAACCTGACCCCAGTTTTCTTTTACTTCAATCTGAACATTTACTCCAGCAGCTCTCCACATCTCAACCATTGCCTGGGCAACACTTACTTCATTTGGGTAATAGTCATTTAAAATATAATAAGGAATTACTTCTCCATTATATTTTGATTTTTTTACCAATTCTTTTGCTTTATTTAGATCATACTTTGGATAAGGGATCTCTTTTACAAACATTGGGCCATATCCAGGCTCCTGCAGTCCATTTACAACTCTTGTTCTTCCAGAAAAAAGTGTTTTTATTATAAGGTCTCTGTCTACTGCAAGAGACATAGCCTGTCTTAAATTAACATCAAAATATGGCTTGTGAAGATTAAAGTAAACAGCGAGATAACTTGCGCTTGGACCGCCTTCAATTGAGAGATTTTTATCTGCTTCAACAGTTTTAATAAGATCTGTTGCTACATCACTAATAACCTGATAATCTCCGGCAATAAGACCTGCTATCCTTGCAGAAACTTCAGGAACTGCCCTGAATATAAGAGTATCTGCATATGGCTTTCCACCCCAATATTCGTTGTGCGCTTCAAGAACAAGCTGATCTGCGGGGTTGAATGACTTCACCTTATAAGGACCTGTTCCAACAGGCTCGAATGCCCAATCTTCAATATTTTTTGCTTCTTTTAAAGCTCTTTTATTTACTATTTGAAATGCAGGAAGAGATAATCTATTTAGCATTACAGGATCTGTTTGTTTTGTATGAAACCTTACTGTATATTTATTTATTATTTCAACTCTATCAAAAAGAGTCCATTGACCTGCCGCGCTTTTTGAGCCTATTACAGGATCTAATATTTTTTCAAATGTAAAAGCAACATCTTCTGAAGTTAATTCATCGCCATTATGAAATTTGACCCCTTTTCTTAAATTCACCTCAAGTGTTTTTCCATCAATATATTTCCATGATTCTGCAAGAGCAGGCATAAGACCTTTATCTCCTTTAAAATCATATTCAATTAAATTATTAAAAATATTATAGCTTACCCTGTACATACTTATTGTAAGTATTGGTGCAGCAGAATTCAATGTATCAGGAAGTGCAGGAATAGCAACATTTATAGTTGACAGTTTTCCTTGTGATCCAGATTTTTTTTCTCCCCCTCCTGTTGCAAAAACTGTGCATATCGGAAGCAGCAAAATTATAACCAAAACTAAAGTCGTAACTTTTTTCATTATTCACTCCTATATAAAGACTACTGTTATATATTATATCGTAAAATGCTTATAGTATAAAATAGAATTCTAAAAATGAAATGGGGAAAATACTCATTTTGATATAATAATATGGGAAAAAATCCTATATCTTTCTCTTTAATTTGATTATAAAATTATTTAGCGAGGAGTAATTTTATGATAAATATCAAAGGTTTTGCTATTGCAGCTAATACAGCTGAGTTTGAAAAAACCAAAAAAAGTTTTGAAGAAATAACTGACATATGTCTTAAGTCCGGGTTTATCGGCATAGAAGGACATTTTCCTATGTTTGAAAGAAAGAGCAACCAGGAACTTGAAAGGATAGGCAAACTTTTTAAAGATGCAGGTTTAGTTACTGAAACTTTTCATCTTCCATATACAGATCCTGTTAAGCATGATATTGCTACATTATATGAAGCTGACAGGAAAAAAGTTACAGATTTAATGAAGAAAACCATTGATCAGGCAGTTATACTGGGTTCTTCCATAGGAGTTATACATCCAACCACCAAAAAAGACTGTTATACAGAAGAAGAGGGAATAGACAGGCTTATGCTACAGTTGGGAAAAACTCTTGAAGCAATGCTTAAACACTGTGAACAGTATAAATTTAAAATAGCTATTGAAAATATGCTGCCATATCTTGGAGACAGGCTGGGTTGTAAATTAAAACATCTGGAAGAGATAATAAAAAGATGCGATCATCCTTTGCTTGGTTTTTGTTATGACACAGGTCATTCACTTGTATCTCATGCAGAAAAAGCACTAGATGTTTTTCATTTTATGAAAGATAGACTTATTGCTTTTCATGTTGTTGACAATGCAGGAGACAGGGATTCGCACCTTGCTCCAGGGCATGGGAATTTTTTCTGGAAAGAGTTTTTTACTGAACTTGAAAAGATCGATTATCATGGGGCAATGTGCGTGGAAGCTCCTCCGTTTTCTTATGGACCAAATTACTCTATTGAAGCATGGAAGACATTAAGAAAAGAATTAAAAATACTTTCTGGCTTTTGAGCGAAAAAGAGATTACTCAATCCCAATTAGATTTATGAAACAAAAGTAAATCAGTTAAAACTTTATGGGATACAACTATGTTTATCCGATTTCTAATTAAAAAAGATGGGGAGCTTTTAGGCCTTATAGCTCAAATACTCCCCACTTGTTTAGAAAAGTTTAGAAAAAAGCAGTTCTAAAGAACTGCTTTTTTAGTTACTGTTTGAAATTCTCAGGACCAAAATACATATAAACTTGCTTGTAAGCACTCCAGTCAAGATTTTTTCTTTTTGCTGAAAAAACCATATTCTGATAGAGAATCATTGCAGGAGGATTAGCATCATAAATTTCAAGCATTCTCTTGGCACTGGCATATCTTTCTTTTTGATCTGCTGATGTATCAAGGATTTTTCCATGATTGTTAAACTCATCTACATCCGGACCTTTCCAGTTATAAAATCTTTGTGCATCATATGCCGGAGTATATGTTCTCCACAAACAGCCTGACGGATCTCCATATAAATCCTGATGAGAAGTATTTCTGATTGCAAGTAATCTTATTTTATCAGGCCCTTCCAGATTGATCTGTCCGGAATTTTCCTTTACTTCCAACTGAACATTTATTCCTGCAGCTTTCCACATCTCAACCATTGCTTGAGTAACGCTTACTTCATTCGGATAATAGTCATTTTGAATAGGATAATTAATTATTTCTCCGTTATATTTTGATTTTTTTACCAATTCTTTTGCTTTATTAAGATCATACTTCGGGAAAGGGTGATCTTTTACATACATTGGACCATATCCAGGATCCTGTAATCCATTTGGAACTCTTGTTCTTCCAGAAAAAAGTGTTTTTATAATCAGGTCTCTGTCAATTGCCATTGACATAGCTTGCCTTAGCTCAACATCCATATATGGCTTGTGTATATTAAAATAAATTGTAAGGAAACTGGCGCTTGGACCTCCCTCTATTGTAAGGTTTTTATCTGCTTCAATAGTTTTAATAGCATCAGTAGGTACATCGCTTATAAATTGATAATCTCCTGCAATAAGGCCGGCAATTCTGGCAGAAGTTTCAGGAACAGATCTGAATATTAGAATATCTGTATTGGGTTTTCCTCCCCAGAAATCTTTATGCGCTTCAAGAACAAGCTGGTCACCGGGAATCAATTGTTTTGCCTTATAAGGACCTGTGCCTACAGGGTTAAATTTCCATTCTTCAAAACTTTTTGCTTCATTAAAAGCTCTTTTACTTACGATCTGAAAAGCTGGAAGAGTTAATCTGTTAGGCATTACAGGATCTGTTTCTTTTGTAATAAACCTTACTGTATATTTATCTACAACTTGAACCTTATCTAAAAGAGACCAGTAACCACCAACCTTTGATCTGCTTATTGGAGTATTATTTCCATAAAGTCTTTCATTAAATGTCCATGCAACATCTTCGGAAGTTAATTCATCGCCATTATGAAATTTAACCCCTTTTCTTAAAACCACTTCAAGTGTTTTTCCATCAATATATTTCCATGATTCTGCAAGAGCAGGTACAAGACCTTTATCACCTTTGAAATCATATTCAATCAAATTGTTAAAGATATTGTAGCTTACCTTGTACATAGCTGTTGAAATTGTGTCTGCTGGCTCTAATGTCTCAGGAAGAGCAGGAACTGCAACATTTATCGTTGATAATTTCCCTTGTGATCCTGATTTTTTTTCAGAACCTCCTGTTGCAAAAATACACACAGGGAGTAATAAAGCAATCATCAAAGTCACTACTAAGATTTTTTTCATAAAATTTCCTCCATTGTTAATAATAGTATATTATAAATTATTATTTTATATTGTAAATCTTTTTATTATAAAAACAGAATTCTCAAAAAAGATATGGGGAAAATACTCATTTTGATACAATAATATGGGAAGAAATCCTATATCTTTCTGCTAAATTTTAATATTAAAATATTGCCATTTAGGAACAGGTTTTTCTATTACATCTAATTTTATTTTAATACAATATCTGTGAATAACAGAAAAGATCGATTATCTTGGAACAACGTGCTCGCCTCCCTTTTTCTTATGACCAAAACTATTCTATTTAAACCTGGCAGACAATGAGGATAGAGCTAAAAACGTTAGTGGGCTTTTAGAAATATTTTCAATAAGCCAGACCTGCTTCTTTGAGATATTTTAAAGAGCCTTTATGGAAAGGAACAGGCACGCCTCTTATCTTATCATCTATCAAATCCAGATTATCAGAAATATATTGTCTTACAAGTGATGGATTTTCAAACCACAGTTTTGTAAAAACATAGGCATCATTTTCTGAAAGATCCTCAGAGCAGGCTGCAAAACATGCAGTCATAAGTTGATATTTTTCAGGAAGCCCTACTTCTGCTCCAAACTTTTCCAGAAAGAAAAATGGATACGTTTTAAAGAATTCTCTTGTTTTTATATTTTCTTCAATTCCAATTAAAATAAAATTTTCTGTTGAAGAAAAGTTAAAACCTCCATAACCAATATCATACCAGATAGAATCTACTTCCTTTTTAAGAAACATATTTATCCCTATAATATCTCTTACGCGATATATTGTTGTATTGTCAGATGTAATTCCGTAAAGTTCAAGGAAGTAGTTTAAAATATCTCCATTAACAGAGTTTTCAGAATATATAGCAATTGATTTTCCTTTTATATCTTCAATTTTTTTAATTCCATTATCTTTATATGTAATTAAGTTATAAACAGCAGGCCATAAACTAAACATAGCCCGAATAGGCTGTTCTTCTTTCCAGTAAAAGGGTTCTCCATGATAAGCAAGATTTGCTTCAGGTCCTTTTAAAAATGCTATATCAATTTTTTTATTTATTAATTGTTCTATTTTTTCATTATCAGTTAAAGGGATACTGCTATTAACGCCAATATAATCGGCATTTATAGTAATTAGTCTTGCCAGTGCAGATGCCGCCAAATAATAAGGACCTGTAGCATGTGAATTTATGAAAAGAAAACTTTTATTATAAGATAAACTCGATTTTTCTTTTTCATTACAGGAAAAAAAGAAAAATATAAAAACCAAAATTGCAACAGTAAAAAACCACAGTATTTGTTTTTTTCTTCGCGTGCTTACTCCCCATAATTGAAAGTTTTTAAAGGCACTCAAAGAAAAAATCAATTTCCCTTTCATGATTCATTTTAAGTCAGTTATTTAATATAGTAAAGGTGTAAAAAGATATTATGCGGATTTGGAAAAACTTATTTAATAAAAATGGGCCCACTTGGACTTGAACCAAGGGCCACTTGATTATGAGTCAAGCGCTCTAACCAACTGAGCTATGGGCCCCAATGACTATTATGGCTATAAATTTATATAAATAATGGCTATTTTGTCAAGTAATCGATGCAAGTATTTTTTATTGACAGTGTTTTTGATAAAAATATAAAATAGATTGGTACTATATGAAAAATAGCATTACTCCAATACCGGAAGAAAAAAAAAGACTTAGAAAAAAGATAAAAGATATTTATAAAACATTTAGCAAATCAGAAATTACAGAAAAAAGTAAAAAAATCCTGGATAACCTTAAATCACTGGAAACATGGAATAACACCAACACTCTTTTTGCTTTTCTGCCCCTTAGCGATGAAGTTGATACCAGCTGTATTATTAAAGAAGCACTAACGCAAGGAAAAAAAGTTGCTGTGCCAAGAATTAATAATAATGATATAATTTTTCACTACATTACTTCGATTTCTAAAGAAGAGTTTATAAAACATGATTACGGGATGTACGAACCTTTACATAAATCAGAATCTGTTAATATAAGTGATTTAGATAGTTCAAAAATACTAATTTTAACACCAGGAATGGCTTTTGATAAACAATGCAACAGATTAGGCAGAGGTAAAAGCTTCTATGATAGATATCTTTCTGAATATGGAAAAAATTGTATTAAAGCAGGAATTGCTTTTAGCTTTCAAATAATAGAAAATTTACCGACTGAAAAACATGATGTGCAGCTTGATTTTGTAATAACTGATAAAGATATTTTTTCCCGCACAAATCCCTGTTAGCGATAAAACAAAGAAAAGACTTTAATTAATTGGTATAACTATATTTCTTGTTTCCTGAGTCCCAGCTACCCATGTATTATTCCATTCAATAATAAGCGACTCTTTTTGCAAGTCTGATAATCCAATCGATTCATTGTATATCCTTATTTTATCATCGTCAGAATCAACAACCACAACCTCGCATGGGTATGAGCAAATGGATGGTACGATTTTGTAATGCACATCATTGCTAATATGTAGAGAATTGATGTGCCAGTGGCCAGAAAAAACAATTTTTACATTTTTATGCTGATCAATAATTTTCCTGATTATGTTAACATTTTCGATTTGTCCTATGGTTTCATAAAAATATATACTAAAGATTTTTCCTTTACTTGGTAAACCATTATCAACAAATGTCCCACATTCAGAAATAACAGCACTATGTTGAATAGGGATATGGCAAACCAAAAAAACTATTTTTCCACTATTTTCATTGAGGAAAGATTCAAGCCAATTCAATGAGCTTTCATCTATGCTGAAAAGTAAATCGCTTTTTGATACACAAACATCTAAAAACGCAATCGCAATTTTGCCAAATATTCTTGAATAACAAAAACTGCTACCATCAGTTATAACAAACTGTCTTCGCATTTCTTTTTTCACAACTTCATTGAAAGCATCATGATTTCCAGGAACAGCATACCATTCAATACCTATCGCATCTAAAATTGACTTACCGTAGGCAAAATCTTCTGCTGTTCCAAACTGTGTAAAATCACCGCAGTGGATGATTACATCAGGCTTTAGTTCACTTATCTCTGATATGACTTTTTCTTTTATCTCATCCCATTTGTTCATTAATAGCCGGTTAAACCAAATTGAGGGTTTTTTATCTTTATGAGATGTAAAGTGTGTATCTGACATAAAGAGGAATCGCATATATATACCCTTACCTGTTACTGATCGCACTTTTGTATAACAAAATTATCAAAAAGCTTTCCATCCAGATCAATAGCTTGAAATTCCAAATATTCAGGCGTCACACTAACATGGGCAAAATGAGGAATAGCGCAGCTTTTAGCTGTATGCCACGCTTTTTTATGATGAAACCACTTTGGCCTGGACCCTGCTCCACCAAGCACCATATAACGAATACCATTTAAAAAATCAACAGAAGCGTTTCTAAGAGGATGGCTGCGTTCGTACACAAGCGTATGAGAAGTGAATACTAAATCAACACCATATTTCTCAAATATTCTGCACAATGGGCGCAATGCTGCTGCATGATAAGTGCCTGAACAGTATGGCGGATAATGCATGTACACAAACTTCCACTTCGCATTACTTTTTCTTAAGCTCTCGGTTAAAAATCTTACCTGAGGATTCTCTTCTGTCAAATCCTTTGCACGCATTGGGAAATAATTTTCTTGTTCATCTATATGGTCAACTAATCGCGTACTGTCCAGCGCAACAAAATGCGCACATCCATAATCAAAATCATAATATCCATTTTTCGAAGTTGCCAAAAACTGTTTCATAAAATCTGTGTTGTGCTCATGGTTTCCTGCACAATGATAAAATGGAGTATTGCAAATGAGACTGCGAAATGGGGTAAACAGATAATCATCCCACTCATGTTTCTTTCTTCCATCCTGGACCATGTCACCAATAAACAACAAAAAATCAGGGCGTTCAACAGTAATAGCTTCCACTAAATCCCCTCTGGTTTGTAGTGTGCTCTTGCTTCCTCCAGTCTCGCTTGTAACTACAAACGAAATATTTTCATTTTCTGAAGTTCTTGTCCTGAATATATTTATAGTTGGTGAATATTTAACATGCCCCCAATATTTTTCGCTTGCTAATTCTTCACTCCCTACAGTGGAAATCACTTGATAGCAGTAATCCCTTCCGCTTTCAAGACCAAATGCTTTTACTTTGTGCATATATCCATCTTCGCCATAAAATATTCTTGGCTCTCCCTGCGGGTTATATTGTACGACGCCTATTTCTGGACAGAATGTTTTCCAAACCAGAAGTTTGGAAGTACTTTCTCTATCTGTTTCCCACATTACAGTAATTCCATCTGTCTCAGGTAATTGAAGATAAGGTGTTTTGATAAAATTCATAAAGCCTCTTTCCTTTTACAGCTATTATTAATAAAATCGTACAGATCATTCGTTCAACAACTTCTCTACTATATTAAATATCACATCACTTATTAATAAAAACAGGATTCGCCCAAGCAATATTTTTATACTCATCTTCAAGTGTAATCCGAACTACATATTTTTCAAGAGTTAAGCGTGAAGGGCGATAAAAAGATTGTCTTTGATTTACTTTTACATCTAATACCATCTTGTTGTTTATGCTTTTGAAAAACTCATCGTTTTCCCAGCAGGTCATGCCACAAAAATAAGTGGATTTCCCATCAACAAAATTTCCAAAAACTGTTATATAAACTTTTTTAACCTTTGAACATTCCAAATGCACTTTATCGTCCTGAATGAAATATTCATAGATTTGTGGTCCTTGAGTAGAATAGAAGCTCCCTTTTTCGATTGCAGATGTAATTTCAGCAATACTCAATCCAGGAGCTTTTACCATAATCCATGCACCTTCAATAAATCTGGAATCATTCCCCTGATGTAAGTCATCACAAGCAATCCCCCAAATTTTTCGTCCATTCTTTATCAAGTAGTCCCAATAACTTTCCGCATTCCCTTGTCTCCCATAGTGTAGACATTCATGATTATATATTTCTATTGCACAATATCCGGAATAAGCGCTTAGGCTTTCCGGAGTCATTTGATTCCAGTAAGGACAATGCACAATTGAAATATGATCACCATCTGTTAGTTTATTGATTGATTTTTGAAAGCCTTGTTCGTCATTCCATGGAAGTCCATACTCTACCAAAGGACCCACTTTCTGTAAATTAGCATACTTTAGCTCTGATAATTCTTTTTTAGCAAGAACTAATAATCCGTAATATACCCCATCAGGTGGTCTTGCTGCGATTTCCATGCCTGGAATAATAATAAAGTTTTTGTCATCAAATCCTTGATGAGCAGTATAAATTTCATGTTCAGTCATTGCCAGAAAATTATACCTTCTGTTTTTGTAAAAACCTATTACTTCGTTATAAGGATATTTCCCATCAGAGATCGTACTATGCGTGTGTGTATTGCCTTTATACCATTGTCCATTTTCAATTAAAGTTGAATATTTTTCCATATCAATTTTACCCTACAGATCAGGCATCTAACAATTTTTCAATTGCTGGTTTTGAAGCTTGTATAGTTAGTCCATCTTGTACTAGAAAATAGAACATGCAAGCACTTGGGATATAGACCTTGTTCTGCCAAATTCTTCTGATTTGGCAATATATTGAAGTCCACATCTTCATGACAAATTCCCATCCAAAGATATTTACAACAATCACAGTACTTCCTCCTTAATTAACTGGTATATCTTTATAGAAGTGAGGATGCATCCATAATATAGGTACTTCTTTATAAATAAGGACTGTTCAATAGGTTAAAATCAAAAATCATACTAATGAACAGCCCCATAAATAAGTTTTTATCTGCCTTAACATTTACGCAACAGAAAGTTTCTTTTTATCTTCATTATACCTTAGCACATGCATTGTTCCTGCTATTACATTAAATATAAGCATTGCAAAGACACTATAGTTTTTAAATACAAATAAACTTATTATAGCAGCAGCAAATAGTATTGTTTCTACTATTGTTAGCTTTTTAAGCCAAAATCGTCTGCTTAGCATTATTGTCGGAAAAATAAAGAGAATTAGTATTACAACATGATGAAGTACTGTAAAAAGTGAACAACCGTTTATAAGCAGTCCCGGGAAAAATACAAACAAAAATGGAAGAACATAAATAAACGGAGCCATAGCTATTGATGTAAAACTTACTTTAAGAGCATTTTCTCCTGCTATTCCTCCTGCCACAAAACAAGCAAGGCAAACTGGTGGAGTTATTGCAGAAAGTATTGCGCAATAAAAAACAAACATGTGAGCTGCAAGTAAAGGAGCACCCAATGATGTTAATGCAGGTACTCCCAATGTTGCAAGAACAATATAAGCAGCCAATGTTGGAAGGCCAAGCCCAACTATTAAACACATTGCTGCTGCAAATAATAATCCAATAAAAAGATTCCCATTTGCTACTGTTAAAATACCATAAGCAAGTTTATCTCCAAATCCTGTAAGAGACATAACACCTACAATAATTCCGCAACATGCGCATGAAGTAGTTACAGGGATCATGATCTTGCCTGTTAATGCAAGCGCTTTAAAAATCTTTATAACATTTATATGAACAGTCTTTCTAAAAAACAAACTGCATACTACAAGAGTTATAATTGACCACATTATTGAATATTGTGGACTATACATCAATGCCAGTAATAAAACTAATACTGAAATTGGAATTACAAGTGGAAGAACTTCTATTGTTGATCTTTTTAATGGTGGTAATTCTGATTTCGCCAGCCCTTTTATATTAAATCTTCTGGCTATTATTTCAACAACCAGGAACATTCCTGCAAAATAAAAAAGTGATGGCAAAAATGCCGCTACACAAACATTCCAATAAGGGTTTCCTGTATATTCTGCAATTACAAATGCTGCTGCTCCCATTATTGGGGGAGAAAACTGTCCTGCAGTAGAAGATGTTGCTTCAATTGCTGCTGCCACTCGCTTTTTAAAACCCATTGATACCATGAGTGGGATCGTTACGCCACCTGTGGTTGCAACATTTCCACTGGCGCTTCCTGAAACCATCGAAACTATGGCTGTTGAAACAACACATACCTTTGCGGGACCTCCTATTTTATCTCCTGCAATTGCTTTTGAAAAATTCATAAAAAGCGATGTTGCATTTGACATCCTCAAGAAGCCGGCAAATAACATAAAAAATACTATTTGTGTTCCTGCAATAGCCAGGATATTGCCCATCATTCCTTCGGTCCCTACCACAAGTTGGGCAACAAGCGCTCTTGGCTTAAAGCCAGCATGAGCAAATGCTCTTGGCATATATGGCCCAATAAAACAGTATAATATACAACAACCAGCAATTATTGCCATTGGCAACCCTATTGCTCTTCTTGTTGCTTCAAATGTTATTAAAATAAATAAAAGTGCAAATATGACTTCATACGGTTGTGGCTTACGCTTCACATAAAAATCTATCCACGTTCTATTTGCCCATACCACTAATACTATTAATATTGCTATCAATAACAAATTTAAAAGTGTTTCAATTTTCCGATTTTTAAAAAAACCGGAAGGATATAGTATAAGTGTTATTGAAAGCATTAACATTAAATGAAGAGGTCGCTGTATATGAGGAGGAAATGCATTAAAGAGTATCTCATAAATAGGGATACCTATTACAACTACACCAAATACAAAAAGTATTCCTTTTACAATTCTTTTACTGAAAAACTCAGTTACTCCTCTTATATCATCTTCATCATATATATTGACTGCACCAGGATCATCCGGTTGATCCAATGCTTCGGCAATTTTATCTTTATCTGACATTTACACTATCCTCCGGTTATTTGGTTACTTCATTAAACCAATTTCTTTAAAATATTTTTCTGCTCCTGGATGAATAGGTATTGGAATTCCCTTCATAGGATTTTCTTTATTGATCCATGGTATATTTGCAGGCATTGCTTCCAAAAGGAAAGCCCAGTTTTCATACCATACTTTTGTAAAAAGATATGCTTGATCTTCGGGCATTGAAGCCAAACAAATTGTAAGGTATGGACCTATAAACTGTAATCCATCTTCTACACCAAATTCACTTCCGAATGGTTCATAATAATAAAAGGGGTATTTCTTAAGCCATGGTTCAATATGCTTAAGATCGCCCCAAATAAATTTTATTTTTCTGGAAGCAGTCATTTCTTTAAGATTAGAATGACCATGCCCGAATGCATAAATAAGACAATCTGCTTTTTCATCAATAAACATTCTTGTAGCATCATTTTTCATTATTCTGTAGATTTTTGAATTCTGCGGAGTAACACCATGCATAGCTAAAAGCTCAACAAAAGATTCACCTAAAGGATCTCCATCAACATAAGTTGCAATGCTTTTACCTTTTAATCCATAAATGTCTTTAATACCAGTTTTTTCATGCACTATAATATTATAGACACCTGGCCATATTCCAAATAAAGCTCTTACTTCAACAGGTTTTGTCCACTCACCTTCACCTTTATAAGCCATATATGCCGTAAAAGGTTCCATAAAAGCAAGCTGCGCCTCTCCTTCCTCTAAATTCTGTATATTTAGTACATTGCTCGTCGAAGAGCTATTTGAAGCAATATATTTTGTATTTTCTGTTATTAGTTTTGCCCATGCAGCTGCGCCTGCATACCATGATCCACCAATTGATGAAGATTTGATCTGAATAAATTCTTTCTTCTCTTCCTTTTCCTTACTGCCTGTAGCAAATAGTGAAGTTACAATAAAAAGAATGATCAAAATCACTAAAAAACTTTTCTTTTTCATTTATTTCCTCCTTAGCTAACATCTTAATAAAAACAGATGTTTTTTACTTAAACAACATTATAAGCCATCATTGAATATAATTCAATTATTTTTTTTATTTTTTGAATATTATTCTATTTTTTCTGAAAAATCCTTGAAATTGTTTGACTTTACTACTATCATAAAAACAGAAAATGCATCTCATGGAAAGGAGCATGGCTATGGAAGAAAACAATGCCATAATATTATTACGAAACCGCTTTGAAAGCTTAAAAGGGGTTCAAAGGGTACTGACGGAAATAATACTAAGCGATTTAAATTCTTTTATAAAAATGGATATAAAAGATTTAGCAGAAAAAGCCAACATAGCACAATCCAGTGTAGTACGTTTTTTCCAGCTATTAGGTTTTAAGGAATATTCTGATTTTAAAATAAACATTGCAAAAAATATGGAACAACAGAATGTTTTAGAAAAGCATTCTGTGCATAAAAAAGATTCAATAAAAGACATAATGAGAAAGACCGCTTATATTTCTATAAAAGCTATTAATGACAGCGTAGATGCGATAGATATTGACTCTCTTTCCCGAGCTGTTGGCTGGCTTCATAAAGCGCGGCGTATTGATTTTTACGGCATGGGTTCATCCTCAATGCTTGTACATGACTGTTACTATCGAATCATGAGAATTGGTTATCCCTGCTTTTTTGCTACAGATCCTCATATCATGAGAACTTCTGCTAATTTTCTGGACAAATACAGTGTAGCTTTTGCAATATCTTATACAGGAAGAAGCAAGGACCCATTACGCGCTCTGGAAATTGCAAAACAAAGAGGTGCAAAAACAATATGCCTGACCGGCTTTAAAGATAGTCCAATAAGTAAAACTGCAGACTGTTCTATTTTGTGTATTTCAAATGAAACTAAAACTCTTGGAGAGTCTTACTCTAACACTGTAGCACAAAAAGTTATGCTCGATGGTATCTACAACTGTCTCGCAGCCAAGAGAACAACTCCAGAAAAACAGGAAGATCTGCACAAGATGCTCGAAGAGACCAGGTTGTAGGAGGAGGAATTTCCCAGTGAGCAAAACTAACATTATCATTGATTTGGATGGTACAATTTATCGCGGCGATCAACTGCTGGATCATGCAAAGTCTTTCATTGATATATTAAATAAAAACAACATCAATTATAAATTTTTCACCAATTGCTCAAAGAATGTACCTAAAGGATTGGGTATAAAATTGAAAAAGATGGGATTGGAAGTACAGGAGAGCAATATCATCACATCCGGTTGCATTGCACAGAGATATATTCAAAGCATGGATAAACAAGCGCTTGTATATGTAATAGGCAGCAACTCTTTTAAGGAATATTTACAGATGCAAAATGTAAGTTTGGCAAATGGTACAGACTGCTCTGCTGACTATGTATTGGTAGGATTTTGTACTGATTTTACATATGATGAACTTACACGCGCTCTTTGGCATATCCAAAGTGGGGCAATATTTATAACAACCAATCTGGATGAAACAATACCTTCTGGAAAATATACAGTACCGCATACCGGCGCTATATCAGCTTTTCTGGAATATGCTTCAAAGCAAAAACCTTTGAATATGGGAAAACCTTCTGAATATGCCGGAAACTATTTTCGTGAGATATTTGGTTCAGATCAGGTGTTTGTTATTGGTGACAGAATAGACACTGATATGCTTTTTGCCAAAAACAACGACTTTACAGCTTGCCTTGTTCTAACAGGAATTACATCGCAAAAAGATATTGATAGCATCGAGCAGCCCTACTTCCAGACTTTTAATGATTTGCAGGAATTTTACAATATTTTAGAAAGACAATTTTTATTTTGCAAATAACTGGAGCAGACTTTTTTATCTAAAAATGATATAGTTATTCCATCTTCCTATTTTAGGTGGCACTTGAATCATGGATACATTAGTTTTCTCACTAGTTCTTTTTGCAGCTTTCACACATGCGTTTTGGAATTATTTTTCAAAAAAAGTTTCCGGCAATTTTACAATTTTTTGGTATGGTCATTTATCTACAAATTTAATTTTATTTATTTATACAATCTATCTATTTATGACAAAAGGGATACATTTTATAAACTGGACTCCTGTAATAATTTCAGTAATAGCGCATTCTTTTTATTTTATCAGCATGCTTTATGTCTATTCTAAAGAAGATATTTCAAGCGCTTTTCCTGTTACACGAGGCACTGGTGTTATTGGTACTGCTGTTCTTTCTTATTTTTTGCTTAAAGAAGCAATCTCTGCTTCTGCTGCTTTTGGGATATTAACCGTATGTATTGGTATTTTATTGATTAGTTTAGGAAAATTAAAGAATCAGGATAACAATTTAAAATCTTATTTCATTGCTATTCTGACTGGTGTTTTTATATTTATATATGCTATTGCAGATAAAGTAGGAGTACAACATATGCATCCTGTGGCATACCTAAGTATTGTAAATATTATGGCATTGGCTCCACTTACACTGATGGCTAACAGGAATGGTTTTTCTGAATCAATTAAAATACTTAAAAAACATTTTAAAGAAACTTTAATAATAGGATTTGGTTCAACAGGAACATATCTGATTATTTTATTTGCAATGCGTTTCGAACGGGCAAGTTATATAGTTCCTGTAAGAGAATTTTCTATTGTAATTGCATCAATAATGGGATTTATATTTCTTAAAGAGAAACCTACTCTATTCAAGATAATTGGTATTGTATCTATAACAGCAGGGCTTGTATTGATTAAAATGGGGTAACCGAAACTGTATATTCATCATTACTACAGACAATAGCAGGATAGAGCCGAAAGCCAAACTGCGAACGATTCCGCAGCAAAGCGAGGACTAAGTGAGCAGAGTGGCGATAGGCTATAATCCATAATTAATAATGTGTGGTAATGGTAAAGAGACAAAGTATTGGCAGACAGCGCTGGGAATTAAGCAGTGCGGATGCAGGCAACGTCTGCTTACTAAACTTCTCTTTTAATGACCATGGTGCATATCTCGAATGGTGGGATGACATGGGTTTACATATAGTGATATAATGATTCATATTATTTTAGGCGGCAGTTCGACCATGGATACATTAGTCTTTTCTCTTGTCCTTTTTGCAGCTTTCACACATGCCTCATGGAATTACTTCTCAAAAAAAGTTTCCGGTAATTTTACAGTTTTTTGGTATGGTCTTTTCTTTGTAAATTCCATACTGCTTATTTATACAACCTATTTTTTTATAACAAATGGGACAGGTTCTATATATTGGCCTCCCATAATAATTTCAGCAATAGTTCATGGCTCTTATTATTTCTGTATACTTTATACTTATTCAAAAGAAGATATCTCAAGCATCTATCCAATTGCAAGAGGCACAGGTGTTATTGGCACTGCTCTTGTTTCTTATTTTTTTCTAAAAGAAACAATTTCTCCTTTCGCTGCTTATGGAATCTCAATCGTATGTCTTGGTATTTTATTAATCAGTTTAAGTAAAATAAAAAATAAAGGCAGGAGTATCAAACCCTACTTTTTTGCTGTTCTGACAGGTGTTTTTATAGTTATGTATGCTGTTACAGATAAAATAGGAGTACAGCATATGCACCCCATAGTATACATAAGTCTTGTAGACCTGATTGCCACAGTTGCTCTTGCAAGAGCAGCAAATAAAAATGGCTTTTCTGAATCAATTAAAATAATCAAAAAATATTTTAAAGAAACTTTAATAATAGGAATTGGTTCAACAGGAACATATCTGATCATTTTATTTGCAATGCGTTTTGAAAGGGCAAGTTATATATTTTCTGTAAGAGAATCTTCTATTGTAATTGCATCCATAATGGGGTTTATATTTCTTAAAGAAAAACCTACACTATTTAAGATAATTGGTATTGCATCTATAACAGCAGGGCTTATACTTATTAAACTGGGTTAGAAGGAGTAAAGAATGGGAGAAATAAAATCTGCACTAGAACTTGCACTTGAAAGAACTAACAATGTTCAGAGTGATAAAAAACTTATTGAAAAAAACAACACCATTGATGAAGGCAGAAAAGCAGCTTTTGAGTTCATGGAAAAAAATAGTATAAAAGAAGACTCTCTTGAGAAAATAATAAAAGGAAACAATAAAGAAAAGCAACAATGGCTAAAAGAAGGGATCTCCAAAGTTCTTATAAGTAATTTAAAACTTCCCGAAGATGAATCATCATTTGAAAAAATAAATAAAATCAGAGATGGCTTTTCTGCAATTCTTGAAGATAAAAAAGATATTGTTTACCTTTTCTCTCAAATTGAACAGGTATTTAAACAATATTTGCAGCATAAAAATTCAGTAATAGAAAGCTTAAATAATAATTTTGAACAAAAACTCAAAGAGAAAGAAGAAGTGCTTTCAAAACAGCTGGGAGCAAAGGTAACTCTTAAACCGGAAAATGATCCTGAATATAAAGAGTATCTTCATAAAGTAACAAATCAGCTTGATCAGCAATACAGAGAAGTTCTCGTAAAAATCAAAAGCGAAATTGAAAAAAGAATTTTATAACAAAACATGATCGAACCACATCAGACTCTAAGGTCGGCAAATATTTCGATCTCCGGGATATAAGCAAAGCTGTATCCCAAAGATTTATCTAAAGTTTCACTTTCATTTCATAAATTTATTTGGGACGGCTTCGCTACCCCACGCAACCATAACATCGGCATCCGTGCCGAAGCGTGGGATATGAATTCTTCGCTATCCCGAATGACTCTATGGAACAAAAGATTCCGTTTTACAACGGAATGACAGCTTAAACCTTCGGGATACGGCTTCGCCTATTCTTCCTTAAAGAGTTCTACAACTTCTTCCGGGGTTTTAGCATTTACAAGCAGGCGACAAAAACTCTGTGATCTTGTAATTCTTGCAATTTCAGCAAGAGCTTCGATATGCGGACCTGATTGACTTGGTTGCGCGAGAAGAAGGAAAAAAAGCTTCGATGTTTCGCCATCAAGAGAATCAAAATCAACACCTTCCGGAGCTATACCTATTGCAAGTGTAAGATTTTTCACCTTGTCTGTTTTTGCGTGCGGAACAGCAATCCCTTTTTCAAGTCCAGTGCTTCCCATGTTTTCCCTGGAAAGAACAGCCTTAAAAGCGCTTTCTGCATCGCTTAGTTTCCCTGTCTTATCAAGGATATCAATAAGCTCTCTGATTACTTCGGTTTTTGTTTTTGATTTTAAAGGTACTCTAACAACATTTGTTGCTATCAAATCTATTATAGCCATTTTATTCCATCCTTCAATATTATATATATTATACGAACTGATTGTAAAGCTCTAAAACCCTCTCTTCGTCTTTTACAATCAGAACAGAACAGGTTACGCTTCTCATCGCCCTTTCAGATTCATTATAAAGCTCATCGCGTCTGCTTTGAATTTTTGAAAGCTCTCCAACTATTAAAAGATCAATATCATATTCTTTTACAAAATTTTTTATTTCTACATTAATACTTCCACTGGATTTTAGCATTATAGCAGGTATTCCTTTGTTAGAAGCTAAATGCTTAACATGATTTAAGTATCTATCAGCATCTGACTCAAGATCTTTTTTATACTCTTCCTCTTCTTCTTTTATAAATATTCTGGCAGTTAAAAGATCATTAAGTGCCCTTGTATTTACAACATATAAAACATGAAATTCTGCCCCGGTAATCCTTGCAAGACATATTCCATATTGGGCAGCAATGACCGATCCTTCGGATCCATCAACATAAACCATTATTTTCTTTATAGGTCCACCCATTAAATTCTCCTGAATTTAAATATCAATCAATTTACAAGCTACTGACTTTCAAGCTTTTTCTTTTCCAGCCGTGTTTTGATCATTTTAAGAAGGATGATCATATCTCGTTCATTTTCTTCAAGCCTGTTTTCTATATATTTTACAGTCTCCCGAAGATCTGGTATAGCAATTTTTTCAAGAGCATTAACTTTTCTAATAGTTTTTTTAACTTCCCTTGCCAATCTCATAATAGATATTTTAAGTTCAGCCAATTTCCCCATTATCTGAACTACAGCTTTAAATTCATTTAACGAACTATCTACCCAAAAACTGGTCCCCATAGGGCTGTAATAAGGGGGATAATCTTCAAAAGTTGTATCTACTACAGGCAGCGGAACTCCCATTATTTTTCTCTGAGATATCTTAACCTTGCTTTCGATATCGACTGCACTTGCAACCTGATAAAGTTTAAGCCTACCCATATCGATCGCTGCATATTCAAGAGTGCTGTAAGCTTCTGATAATGCTTTTTCAACTCTCTCCTCATGATCTACAGCTTGCTCAACCAGGTTTAAAAGCTCTATAACCAGAATATTTCTCTTCTGATCAAGAAGCTCATAGCCAAGTTTTGCAAACTTAAGCTCGTTTTTGAGAAAAAGCATATTAGTTTTTGTAGGCGCTACGTTTCTCATTATCTTCCGTAATATTTTTCAATTTCCTCATCTGTAACTCTATGGAGTTCTTCGCGAGGAAGGATATTAAGGCATCTCCAGCCTATATCAAGTGTCTCTTCAATTGTTCTATCTTCATTCATTTTTTGAGAGACAAACGCTCTTTCAAATGTTTCTCCAAATTCCATATACTGATGATCAAGAGGAGTAAGCTCTTCTTCTCCAATAACTGAAGCAAGGTTTCTTACATCTTTTACATAACTATATGCTGCAAAAAGCTGGCTCGCAAGATGCGGGTGATCTTCCCTTGTCATCCCATCGCCGATTCCATCTTTCATAAGCCTCGAAAGAGAAGGAAGACCAGCTACAGGAGGATATATATTCCTGCTATACATTTCTCTTTCAAAAACTATCTGCCCTTCTGTTATATATCCTGTAAGGTCAGGAATTGGATGGGATATATCATCATTAGGCATTGTAAGAATAGGAAGCTGTGTTATTGATCCGCTAAACCCTTTTATCATTCCGGATCTTTCATAGAGCTCTGCAAGGTCAGAATAAAGATATCCTGGATAACCTTTTCTTGAAGGAATTTCTCCTCTGATCGTTGAGATCTCTCTTAAAGATTCGCAATAGTTTGAAACATCTGTCATTATTACAAGCACGTGCATATTTTTGTTAAATGCCAGATGCTCTGCAAGAGTAAGAGCTGTTCGAGGTGTTATCGTTCTTTCAATTGAAGGGTCATCAGCCAAGGATAAAAACAAAGCTACATTATCAAGAACTCCTGTTTCTTCAAAAGATTTTACGAAAAATCTTGCAACATCATTCTTTACACCCATTGCAGCAAAAACAACCGCAAAGTTTGTCTTGCTCCCTTTTATTTTTGCCTGTCTTGCAATTTGCGCAGCAAGTTCATTATGAGGAAGACCGTTACCTGAAAATATCGGAAGCTTCTGTCCCCTTATTAATGTATTCATCCCATCTATTACAGAGATACCTGTTTGTATAAAGTCCCTTGGATACTCGCGCGCTGTTGGATTTATTGCCATCCCGTTAACATCAAGCTCTGCTTCTGCAACAGGCATGGGGCCATCGTCTATAGGCTGCCCAAGTCCATTAAAGACTCTTCCAAGCATTTTTTCGCTTACCCCAAATTTAAGAGGTTCACCCATAAAGCGGATATGAGTATCAGGCATTGTGAGCCCAGAAGTACCTTCAAAAACCTGAACACAGACAATATCTTTTGAAGTGTCAAGAACCAGTCCAAGCCTTGTATTCCCATTAGGGTCTATGCATTGAACAAGCTCACGATAACCAACCGAGTGTGTTTTTTTTATAAATACAAGAGGACCATCTATTCTGTCAACGCCAATATATTCAAGTCCTGCTTTTAGTTTTTTCTGTTTTTCACCCATATCAATTTTAGACATACACCGACTCCAATTGATCCATAGAGCGCTCAAGCTTTGCCATTAGCTTATCAAGAAGCTTAAGATCTTCGTTTGGTACATTAAATTTCATTTTTATAATATCCTGATAAACACTCATCTGTTTTAGTTTAACAAGTGTTATACCTCTTTTTATTGATTCTGCTCCGCGCTTGTAATATGTAAGAATTACCTGAAGCATTTTCATCTGCTTTTCAATAGAGGAGTATCTATCAATATTATCAAATGCGTTCTGCTGTAAAAATGCATTTTTAAACAGAGTACAAACTTCAATAATAAATTTCTGACTGTCTGGAAGAGCATCCGGACCAACCAGTTTTACAACTTGCTGGAGTCTTACTTCCTTCTGCAGCAGTTCCATAATACTGGCTCTGTCCTCTGACCATGTTGGACCTGCATTCTGTTCCCACCATGGAATAACATCGTACAGATATTCAGTGTAGCTATCCAGCCAAGATATGGCAGGATAATGACGCGCATTTGCAAGCTGTCTGTCGAGTCCCCAGAAACATCTTACGAACCGCTTTGTATGCTGTGTAACAGGCTCTGAAAAGTCACCGCCAGGAGGAGATACTGCGCCAATAAGAGTTACAGAACCAACCTTCCCGCTAAGGGTTTTCATATAACCTGCCCTTTCATAGAATTCTGCAATTCTTGTTGGAAGATAAGCAGGGAATCCTTCCTCAGCAGGCATCTCTTCCATACGGCCGGAGAGCTCTCTTAAAGCTTCTGCCCATCTTGATGTAGAGTCTGCCATAACTGCAACATGATATCCCATATCTCTAAAGTATTCTGCAAGAGTTACACCTGTGTATATGCTTGCCTCTCTTGCAGATACAGGCATATTGGATGTGTTTGCAATAAGAACTGTTCGTTCCATAAGACTTTTCCCGGATCTTGGGTCAATAAGTTCCGGAAATTCCTTTAGAACATCTGTCATCTCATTTCCCCGCTCTCCGCATCCTATGTAAACAATAATATCAGCATCGCACCATTTTGCTACAGCATGTTGAGTCATTGTTTTTCCAGTACCAAATCCACCGGGAATCGCTACTGTTCCCCCTTTAGCAATTGGGAAAAGTGTATCTATTACTCTTTGCCCTGTAACAAGAGGAATATTAAGAGGCAATCTTTCCTTCACTGGTCTTGGTTTTCTGATATGCCAATTCTGCACCATTGTAATATTTTTATCACCATCTTTGGTTTCAATAACTGCAATAGTATCTGTTACTTTATAATCTCCCTTTGGGGAAATGGATTTAAGTATTCC